>Ga0302324_100031093_pt1 | contig 10080 bp, 7 predicted proteins | sample Palsa_T0_1_FD_201949 | JGI IMG/M metagenome (GOLD analysis project Ga0302324, IMG submission 201949) | Peat permafrost microbial communities from Stordalen Mire near Abisko, Sweden - Palsa_T0_1 | ecosystem: Environmental > Terrestrial > Soil > Palsa > Peat permafrost | place: Sweden: Abisko... | reverse complement strand
TGACGGCCGAGGTAACCGGAGCGACCAGGCTGCCGACCGCCGAGGTGACCGGAGCCACCGCGGACGTGACGGCCGAGGTAACCGGAGCGACCACGCTGCCGACCGCCGAGGTGACCGGAGCCACCGCGGACGTGACGGCCGAGGTAACCGGAGCCACGGCCGAGGTGACCGGGGCGACAGCCGACGTGACCGCCGAGGTAACCGGGGCCACGGCCGACGTGACGGCCGAGGTAACCGGGGCCACCGCCGAGGTAACCGGGGCCACCGCCGACGCGACGGCCGAGGTAACCGGGGCCACCGCCGAGGTAACCGGGGCCACCGCCGACGCGACGGCCGAGGTAACCGGGGCCACCGCCGAGGTAACCGGGGCGACAGCCGACGAGACGGGGGCCACCGCGGACGAGACCGGGGCGACAGCCGACGAGACGGGGGCCACCGCGGACGAGACCGGGGCGACAGCCGACGTGATCGTGGTGGCGGCCGAGGTGACCGGGGCCGCAGCAGGCGCGGAGCTGGAGGTGCTGGCCGAAGCCGAGCTGGAGGTGCTGGCCGGCGCCACCGCCGACGTGACAGCGGTGGCGGCCGAGGTGACCGGAGCCGCAGCAGGCGCTGAGCTGGCCGGCCCGGAGCTAGGGGTGCTGGCCGGAGCCGCAGCCGACGCGACCGGGGCAACGGCCGAGGTGACCGGAGCCGCAGCAGGCGCGGAGCTGGAGGTGCTGGCCGAATCCGAGCTGGAGGCGCTGGCCGGCGCCACCGCCGACGTGACCGTGGTAGCGGCCGAGGTGACCGGGGCCGCAGCCGACGTGGCGCAGGTCGCGGGCGAAGAGACCGGGGACGCCGAGGTGGCGCAGGTCGCGGCCGAAGAGACCGGGGACGCAGTGGTCGGCGGGGAGGTGGCTGCCTGGGCTTGGCGCGAGAAGACGAGCAGGACGGCAAGAATTCCGGCAGCCAAAATTGCGGCTTGCATCGCTCGATGAGCGATGCGGCGCAAAATCAGCTGCGGCATGAGCAGCTCCGCTCTGCCGGGGAGAGACCAGACCTTAGCCCGCGTTCCCGTCATCGGCGGCATCAAACCACCGCGGGTACCAAATTCCAGGCGGTCTCCCATGGCCGGACACTGTTTGGCCACCACCGTACAGCGCCGTCCCTTGTCCGGCAAGGGAGACCGCCGATGCCGACTGAATTTGACCGCGGACTCTGCCGTCTTCCGATGCAATAAATCCTCGATAACCGCGATTATCGAGGATTTATTGAGTAAGGGGACCGGACACTGGGCCGGGAACTGTCGTCGGCACGTCAGCGGCCGCCGCCCAGCGGGGTCGACGATCGCACCCTGCTGGCCACCGCGCCCGACGACGCGGGCCGGCGTAACCCAGCCGCCGCACGAGCTGTGCGCCCCGGCTCGGGACTGAAAACCGTTCGCGCGCCCGTCCTGTCGGGCCTACGGTGTCGACCGTGTTGGGCAAGAGGCAGCTGGACGAGTTCGCTGAGCGCGGCTTCCTGGTACTGCCGCGGGTAGTTCCGGCGGCAGCAGTGGCCGCCGCGTCGCGCGCTATCGATGAGCTGATCGAGCATGACCCGCCCGGTCCGCAGGTGAGCGGATCGCACAACTACTTCGCCGAGAACGCCCGGGCTCCGGCCCTGGCGGCGCTGCTGACCGGCAGCCCGGCGTTCGGGCTGGCGGAGGCGCTGACCGGGCCGGGGACGCTGGAGGTGCCCTGGCAGGCGCAGGTAGCGCTGAACATCCCGCCGTTCGGCCACCAGCCCGGGATGGGTCACATCGACGGTTTCCCGCCCGAGCCGGACGGGCGGCCGGGGACATTCACCATGCTGGCCGGGGTGCTGATGTCCGATCAGCGCGAGCAGGACGCGGGCAATCTGTGGGTATGGCCGGGCACACACCTGACCCACGCACAGTACTTCCGGGCGCACGGACCAGACGCCTTCTTCACGGCGGCCGGCTACCCGCCCGTCCGGTTGCCTGAGCCGGCGCAGGTCACCGGCCAGGCCGGTGACCTGGTGCTGGCGCACTACCTGCTGAGCCATAACATCGGCGGCAACACTTCCCCGGCGATCAGGCGTGCGGTCTACTTCCGGATCAAGCGATCCGGGCACGACGCCCGGTGGCGCGAGTTCCTCCAGGAACCCTGGCTGGACTACGACACGGTCCGCGATCGGCTTGGACCAGACCGCGCTGGCGGGGAATAAGCAGCCTGCTGATAGCCTTGCTTACGAAGCGGCGATATTCCGCCGCCTCTCCCGCGGGCGAGCAGCCCGCCGGTCGCTGTGTGAGCAGTGCGGCTAAACCAGCCGCTCGCCATTGTCGTTGACATCTGTCGAGCATGCGACCTCCGAACTACCGATGGAGTTTTCTGCATGCCCCACAGTTCTAGGCGTCCGCGCGTGCCCTCAGACCGTTATGGCCGAGGCGCCGAGCGCGGCACCCAGCGTCGCGGCCGGGCCCCGGCCCAGCATCCTCGGGCCCCCCAGCCACGGCGTGTCGCACCGCAGTCCCAGCTCGACATCGCCCTAGATGCGGCCGCGGCGGCACCGCAGCCGACGCCGGCCACGTTCGCCGAGCTCGGTCTCGACGCCCGGCTAGTCAGCGCGCTTGCTGCCCAGGACATCCATGAGCCGTTCGCGATCCAGGCCCGGGCGCTTCCCGACGCGCTGGCCGGCCGCGACATCCTCGGCCGGGCCCAGACCGGGTCGGGCAAGACGCTGGCCTTCGGGCTGCCGCTGCTGACCAGGCTCGCGGCCACTGCCGACCGCAAACGCGAGAAGACGCCGCGCGGTCTGGTCCTGGTCCCGACCAGGGAACTGGCCCAGCAGGTCGCCGAGGTGCTCGAGCCGCTCGGCCGCCGCATGAACGTGAGCATCACGACCGTCTACGGTGGCGTGCCGATCGGCAAGCAGATCGCCAAGGCGCGATACGCCGACGTCGTGGTAGCGACACCAGGCCGGCTCATGGATTTGATGGAACGGCACGCCTGCACGCTGTCGGGTATCGAGGTCACCGTCCTCGACGAAGCCGACCACATGGCTGACCTCGGCTTCCTGCCCGCAGTCACCCGCATCCTGGACGCGACACCCGCCGGCGGCCAGCGGATGTTCTTCTCGGCCACACTGGACCGCGGCGTCGGCCAGCTGGTGACCTCCTACGTACGTGACCCCGGGCTGCACGCGGTGACCGCCGCGACTGACTCCGGGCCCGCCGAACACCGGGTGCTGGTGCTATCCGCAGCGGACAAGGTACCGGTCGCGGCGGAGATCGCCGGGCGTCCCGGGCGGACCCTGTTCTTCGTCCGCACCAAGCACGGCGCGGACCGGCTAGCCAAGCAGCTCTCCCGGGCCGGCGTCGAGGCCGCGGCCATTCACGGCGACCGCAATCAGAGCCAGCGCCAGCGGGCCCTGGACGCGTTCACCGCCGGGCATCCTCGCGTCCTGGTCGCCACCGATGTCGCGGCGCGTGGTATCCACGTCGATGACGTCGACCTCGTGGTGCAGTTCGACCCGCCCAACGACCACAAGGACTACCTGCACCGCTCCGGCCGCACGGCCCGGGCCGGAGCCACCGGCATGGTCGTGGCGCTAGTGGAGCGCGGCCAGGTCCGCGAGCTCCAGAAGCTGCACGACGCCGCCGGGGTCACCGCGGCCAGCGACGAGGTCGCGACCGGGCATCACGTGGTCCGCGAGATCGCGACCTCGGGTACGCCGGTTCCGCCGCCGCCGACCGTTCATCCGTTCCCCGCTCGCAGCAACGCAGCGCCGGCTCGCCACCCAGGGAACAGCCGCCGTCCGGCCCGCCCCGCGGCCGCCGGCCGTGACGGTTACGCCCGGAGCACCGCGAATCCGGGTCGCCGCCCCCAGGGCCGGCCCCAGGGCGCTTACCGGGGCCAGGGCCCGAGCCAGGCTCAGGACACCAAGAAGTCGGCCTGAGGGAACCAGCTCTACCGCCTGACCGCCCCGGACGATCCACCGCCCGGGGCGCCAGCTGGCCCCAATCTAACGTTTGACCAGGTGACCGGCGGCCAGCGCCGTGAGCTCGGCCCGGGCAGGGATGCCGGGCTGGCGAAAGATGCTGGTCAGGGCCCGGCAGCTCGCGACTATGACCTTGATCTGGGGTTTTAGGTTCGGCGCAGGAGGACGGCGTGATCTTCGCCGTCCTCCTCGTGCAGCTCGATACGCCACCCGGTGTCCTCGACCAGGGCAGCCATTCTTGAGGCAGGAATGTTGTACTGCGACCACCAGGGAGTGACCAGGTCGCGATAGCGGAGGCGCAGATCGATCTGAGGCGGCCCGGTCGGAGTCACCGAATCACCCCGATAATCGAGCAAGGCAGCCCCGAAGGCGTCCTGAGACGGATCGATCACCGCCCCGATTTTTGCATACTGCGTCCGGCTCGACGCTAAGACGCGCCTGGTCCAGACCGCCTCCGCATTCCTGGCCCCCTTTGAGGGCCTGCACGAATCCGCCGATCGGCGCCAAGGCCGGCCCGCACCGCCATCAAGTGGCTCAGTCAGTGGTGGGCGGACTGGGTGACTACCTATTGAGGCGATAGCTATGTCGGGCTGGTCTGGACTCCGGGAAGACATCGGCGCATGATTTAGTTGTCATATAGCAAGTAATTGCGCGGCGCAGCCGCGGGCAACGCAGACGTAGAGCCCGGACCCGCTGCCGCAGGCTTCTCGCGCTACGGAGGAACGCTCGTGCCGTCCGCTTCACCTCAGCCGCGTCACGCGGAGACGGCCAACATCCGTCACAAAGGCCACGCCAAGCACGGCGCCGACCCGGGCCACGCGGACCACGTCAACCACGGCGAAACCGCAGACCACGACGGCAACGCGGGGCAAAGCAGCAACGCGGGGCACGGCGGGCATCTGGGCCAAGCGGACCACGACGGCCATGCTCGGCATGCGGCCGCGGGCTCGCCTGGGGATGGCCTGAGTTATAAGTGGATCGCGCTGTCCAACACCACGCTGGGCATGCTGATGGCGACCGTCAACGCCTCCATCATGCTGATCGCGCTACCCGACATCTTCCGCGGCATCGGGGTCAACCCGCTGCAGCCTGGCAACACCACGCTGCTGCTGTGGCTGATCATGGGGTACCTGGTGGTCACCGCGGTGCTGGTGGTCAGCTTCGGGCGGCTGGGCGACATGTTCGGCCGGGTCCGGATGTTCAACCTGGGCTTCGCGCTGTTCGCCTTCTTCTCCGTCATGCTGTCGGTGACCTGGCTGCACGGTACGTCCGCGGCCTGGTGGCTGATCGGAATGCGGATCATGCAGGGCGTCGGCGGGGCCATGCTGATGGCCAACTCCAGCGCGATCCTCACCGACGCCTTTCCCTCCAACGAACGCGGCCTGGCGCTCGGCCTGAACCAGGTGGCCGCCATCGCGGGGTCCTTCATCGGCCTGGTGCTCGGCGGCTTGCTCGGCCCGGTCAACTGGCGGTTCGTCTTCCTGGTCTCGGTCCCGTTCGGGGTCATCGGCTCGATCTGGTCTTACCTCAAGCTGCAGGAGCGGGGCATCCGCCGACCCGCCAAGCTTGACTGGTGGGGCAACGTGACCTTCGCCGCTGGCCTGATCGCGGTCCTGGTCGGCATCACCTACGGCATCCAGCCCTACGGCGGGCACACGATGGGCTGGACCAGCCCGCTGGTGATGAGCCTGATCGGCGGCGGCCTCGCGGTACTGGCCACCTTCTGCGTGATCGAGACGCGGGTAGCCGACCCGATGTTCCGGCTGGCCTTGTTCAAGATCCGGCCGTTCACCGCGGGGAACCTGGCCAGCCTGCTGGCCAGCCTGGGCCGCGGCGGCATGATGTTCATCCTGATCATCTGGCTGCAGGGCATCTACCTGCCGATTCACGGCTACAGCTTCGAGCGGACCCCGCTGTGGGCGGGCATCGCCATGCTCCCGCTCACGGTCGGCTTCCTGATCGCCGGGCCGGTGTCCGGCTACCTGTCGGACCGGTTCGGGGCCCGGCCGTTCGCGACCGGCGGCATGGTGGTGGCCGCGGCCTCGTTCGGGCTGCTCGAGATGCTGCCGGTTAACTTCGTCTACTGGGAGTTCGCCGGCATCCTGCTCCTCAACGGGATCGGCATGGGCCTGTTCGCCTCACCCAACCGGGCCGGCATCATGAACAGCCTGCCACCGGAGCGGCGCGGCGTCGGCGCGGGCATGAGCGCGACGTTCCAGAACTCGGCCATGGTCCTGTCCATCGGCATCTTCTTCACGCTGATCATCCTCGGCCTGGCCTCCTCGCTGCCCGCCACCCTCAGCCACGGCCTGGTGGCCCAGGGGGTGCCGTCGGCCGACGCGGCCAAGCTGGCCGCGCTGCCGCCGGTGTCCATCATGTTCGCCGCGCTGCTCGGCTATAACCCGATCAAGATGCTGCTCGGGTCCGCGCTCAGCAAGCTGCCCGCGAGCCACGCCGCGTACCTGACCGGGCATAGCTTCTTCCCGTCGCTGATCTCGGCGCCGTTCCAGCATGGGCTGGACATCGCGTTCGACTTCGCCATCATCGCCTGCCTGATCGCCGCCGTCGCCTCACTGCTGCGGGGGCGCCGGTACGTGCACGACGAGCAGGGCCAGGGCAGTCCGGCGGAGGACAGCACGGTTGACGCCATCACGGCGAACGCCGAGGTCTCAGCCGGCGACGACCTGGAAGGTGTCCAGGGTCGGGTCGGCCGCGTAGGCGATCCGGCCGCCGCCGAGGGCGACCTCGCGCAGCGCCGCTAGCGCCTCCGCCGTGATGAGCTCGCCTGGGGCCAGCACCGGCACCCCGGGCGGGTAGGGCGCCACCAGCTCGGCGCTGATCCGGCCGGCGGCGGCGGTCGCGGCGACGGTCTCATTCTTGGCGAAGAAGGCTTCCCTGGGGGCCAGCACGGTCTGCGGCCGGACCGTCCAGGCCGCGGTGGCGGCCGGCCGGCGGGGCTCGCCGCGGTGGCGCTCGATCGCGGCGATCAGCTCCCCGGTGAACGCGGCGATCCGCTTCTCGTCATCGGCCATCGTCACGATGGGGACGACCGTGTCCCGGTCGCCCATCTCGACCGGCATGCCGGCCGCGATCAGGTCGGCCTCGACCAGGCCGCCGTGCGCCCCGGTGCCGGCCAGCAGCACGACCAGCTTGGCCGGGTCCACGCCGGGACCGTCGAGCACGTCGACACCGGGTACCTCGCGTAGCCGGGCCCGGGCCGCGGCCACGCCGTCGAGGAGCTGGGCACAAAGCCGATGGCCGTCCCGGGCCAGCAGCGCCCGGGCGGCGTCGATGCTCGCCACGATGGACCCGGCCGGGCTCGTCGTATGGGTGGCCTCGAACGCCCGGTTCAGCCGGGCCACGTCCAGCCGTTCGGTTCTGGCCAGCACCAGCGCGCCTTGAGTGTAAGCGGGCAGCGTCTTATGCGCGCTCGTCACCATCGCGTCGGCGCCCGCGGCGATCGCGTGCCGCGGCAGGTCGGGATGAAAGCCCAGGTAGGCGGCCCAGGCGGCGTCGACGATCAGCGGCACGCCCGCCTCGTGCGCGGCCTGCGCGTGGCCGGCCAGGTCACCGGTGGTGCCGACGTAAGACGGGTCGCCGAGGATCACGCCGCAGGCGCCGGGATGCGCGGCCAGCGCGTCCCGCACGGTCTGCACCGCGACCGCGGCAGGCAGGCCCGAGCGCGGATCGATTTCCGGTCGCACCCAGACCGGTGTCAGCCCCGCCATCACCAGGCCGAGCAGCAGCGACCTATGCAGCGTCCGGGTGATGATCACCTCCTGCCCGGGCTGGCCGATCGCCAGGCACAAGGCCTGGTTGCCGTGGGTAGAGCCGGCCACCGAGAACCGGCACCAGTCGGCGCCCCACAGCGCGGCCGCGCGGGCCTGCGCGTCGGCGAGCAGGTTGTCCGCGTTCTTGATGGAGTCCAGCCCGCCGTACAGCGGCGCGTCGCCGGTCACCACGGTACCCACCAGGTCGGGACGCTGCTTGTGACCGGGCGTCGTCATCGGGGTTAGCTGGCCGGCCTCGGCCCGTCCCATCCAGTCCAGCCACGCGGCCAGCAGCGGAGCGTCCGCGGCCAGGCCGAGCGGGTCCCGCGGGTCGTGGTCACTGCGGTCTGCGGGGTCCTTGAGGTCCCTGGGTTCCCGCGGACCCTGCGGCTGGGAGGCGTTCTTGATCATTGGTCTAGTGTGCGCCTGATCGAGCAGATCCGGGTGGGCCCGCAGTCATGGCGTCGGGCTGGCGGCGGCGGCGCCGCGTCGCGCCCCGCGGCGACACGCCCTGGTTATCCCACGTGGGGCGGCCGCACGCGGCCGTGCCGTTCGGGAAAATAAGAATGTCAGCGGTGCGGGCTGAAGAAGATCACCGCGACGCCTACCGCGACGATGGCGGCGCCCAGCCAGTCATAGTTGTCCGGCCGGTGCCCGTCGATCGCCCAGCCCCAGAGCAGGCTCAGGATCACGAACACCCCGCCGTAGGCGGCGTAGATCCGGCCGAAATCGTCGGAGGACTGGAGGGTCGGGATGACGCCGTAGACGACCAGGATGACCGCGCCCGCCAGGCCGACCGGCCAGGGCGCTCCCTCCCGCAGCCACCGCCAGATCAAGTAGCCGCCGCCGATCTCGGCCAGCCCGGCGGCACCGAACAGCCCGATGCTGCGGATGGCATTCATAGGCCGACCTTAACGCGCGGGCCTGCGGCAACGGCCAGCCCGGGCGGGCCGCGAGAACCCGCACCGGGGTGGGCGCATAATTCGCCCGCGCGCAGGAACCTGATGTGCCATGAGCGGCTTCAAGAATTTCATCATGCGCGGGAACCTGGTCCAGCTCGCCGTCGCGGTGGTGATCGGCACGCAGTTCAGCACACTGGTCACCCAGTTCGTCAAGTCGTTTATCAACCCGCTGCTCTCGCTCACCGGCCAGCCCAATTTCGGGACCCTGGTCTGGACCGTCGGCAAGGCGAAGTTCACCTACGGTGCGTTCCTGACCGACGTCCTGACGTTCCTGGTCTCCGCCCTGGTCGTCTATTACGTCATGGTGGTGCCGGTCAGCCGCCTGCTGAAGCTGCTCGAGCGGAACCAGGCCGCGACCTCCAGGGACTGCCCCGAGTGCACGATGAGCATCCCGATCGCCGCGCGGCGCTGCCCCGAGTGCACGGCACAGATCGTGCCGGGCACTCAGCAGCCGCAGCCGGTGTCGGGTAGCCACCTCTAGCGCGCGGGCGCGTTCCCGCCGCTCTCGAGTTCCTCCGCGCTGGCCTGCGCTCCCTCGTGTCCGGCCTGCGCGGCGGCCTGGCGTTCGGATTCCGCGTTGATCTCGGCGCCGAGCAGGATGGCGATGCCGGTCAGGTAGAGCCAGAAGATCAGGATGATCACGCCGGCGAACGCCCCGTAGGTCTTGCTGTAGCCGTTCGAGCCGAACTCGGCCACGTAGAAGGAGAAGCCGAGCGAGGCCACCAGGAAGATGACCGTGCCCACCACGCCGCCCGGACTGACCCACTGCCAGCGAGGCGTCTCCCGGTTCGGCCCGAAGAAGTAGTACGTCGAGAACAGGATCGTGACCAAGATGACGGTTAGCGCCCAGCGCACCACCGTCCAGATGATCTTGAACGCGAGGCCGGTGAGGCCGACGTGGCCCGCGAGCCCGTGGCCGATCGGCTCACCAAACACGACGAGGGCCGAGGCGGCACCGCCGATCACCGCCGTGGCCAGCATCAGCGGAAACGCGTACAGTCGTTTGCCCACGAACTTGCGGTCGACAGGGACCTCGTAGGCGATGTCGAGTCCGGTCTCCAGCGCCGCCATGCCGCCCGAGGCGCTCCACAGCGCGATGACCACACCGATGATCAGCGTGGTGGTCGCGCCGCCTGACGAGCGGCCGGTCGCCGACTTGATGGCCCCGTTGAAAATCGCCGCGGCGGACGGCGGGAGCGAGGAGTCCAGGCCGTGGACCAGCTGGTTCACCGTGTGTGGACTGATATGCAGCAGGCTCGTCAGCCCGATCAGGGCGATGAGGGCCGGGAACAGCGCCAGGAACCAGTGGTAGGCCAGGCTGCCCGCGGTCATGCTGCACCGGTCCCGGGTGAACTTCTTGAAGGCAC
>Ga0302324_100031092_pt1 | contig 10081 bp, 13 predicted proteins | sample Palsa_T0_1_FD_201949 | JGI IMG/M metagenome (GOLD analysis project Ga0302324, IMG submission 201949) | Peat permafrost microbial communities from Stordalen Mire near Abisko, Sweden - Palsa_T0_1 | ecosystem: Environmental > Terrestrial > Soil > Palsa > Peat permafrost | place: Sweden: Abisko... | reverse complement strand
GACACCAAGGACCTGCTAGTAGTCTTCGAATAATGCTCCATAGTTCGGTGGTTTGAGGCCCGGCCAGGGGGTGGATAGTCACGAAGCGAACACTGAATCCGCCAGTGTTCGCTTCGTGACTATCCACCCCCTGGCTGGGCACTTATGCCGCCGGACTATGGAGCATTAGGTGATGGCTTGCTGGGCGGGCACTGTGACTTGGAGGCCGTTCAGGTCGGTGGTGATTTGGATTTGGCAGCTGAGGCGGCTGTTGTTGTGCGGTTGCCAGGCGTTCTCCAGCATGGCTTCTTCCATATCCTCGCGCGGTTCGAGCCTCGGGAGCCAGGCGGGGTCGACGTACACGTGGCAGGTTGCGCACGCACAGGCACCGCCGCATTGCGCTATCACGCCTTGCACGCCGTGTTGACGCGCCGCCTCCATCAGTGTGATGCCCAGCGGCGCATCGATCTCGCGCCGGCTGCCGTCCGGCTGGATGAATATGATCCTTGCCACTAGGACTGGCTCTCGATCGCGTCTTTGAGCGCCTGTGCGCCGTCCGCCAATCTGTCAGGATTCAACGGCGTGCGCTCGGCGATCAGCTTGCGCGCCGCCATATAATCCTTGGAGTGATTGACGGCCTCCACCGCCAGCAGTTCCCGGCCCTTGAGATAGCAGACGCTGAAGCTGCGCGAAGCGGGATCGCCCCGTAAGACCTGCCGATCGTAGTCCTGCGAAAGCCCGACGATGAGCAGCTTGTTGTCGAACTGATCGGACCAGAACCAGGGTACTCGATCATGGGTCACCGGCCGGTCGAGCATATTGAGCGCTGCCGTCTTCGCCTGCTCGAAGGCGTTGTCGACGGATTCGAGGCGAACCCTGCGGCCGAAGCGCGGCGAGGGATGATTGGTGCAGTCGCCCGCGGCATAAATGGCCGCATCGCTGGTACGGCAGTATTCGTCCACCACGATGCCGTTGTCGCAAGCCAGCCCCGCTTTTCTCGCGAGTTCCGTCGCCGCGACGGCACCGACCCCGACCACGACCAGGTCTGCCTCGTGATGGCTACCGTCGGCGCAGACCACGCGTTCCATCCGTTCCTGGCCTTCGAGGCAAACCACCCGCGTGTTGCAGATGATGTTGACGCCGTGAGAAGCATGTTCCGCGGCAAAATATTGCGAGACGCTGGGCGCGACCACCCGATTCATGATCCGGTCGGCCATTTCCAGCACCGTGACTTCGCAGCCCATCTTGCGGCTGGTCGCCGCCGTTTCGAGACCGATGTAGCCGCCGCCGATGATGACTACGCGCGATTGGGGTTTGAGGCCTGCTCGTATGGGCGCCACGTCCGCGACCCCGCGCAGGTAGTGGACTCCCGGCAGTGCGGCGCCCGGGCAGCTCAAGCGACGCGATTCCGCGCCGAGGCACAGCAATAACCGGTCATAGGTCAATTTCTCGCCGTCGGCCAGCTCAACCTGCCGCGCGGCAGCGTCGAGCCGTACGGCCTGCCGGCCTAATTTCAGTTCGATTCGATGCTCGTCATAGAAGGAACGGTGCCGGAACGGCAGGCGATCGGCCGCCATCTCGCCCGAAAGATATTTTTTGGACAGGGGCGGACGCTGGTACGGCAGCTCCGGTTCGTCGCCGATCAACACCAAACGGCCGCTGAAACCCTCTTTCCGCAGGGTGTCGATGGCCTGTGCGCCGGCCTGGCCGCCGCCTATGATGAGGATGGTGGAGATCATTGGGTTCCTTGCATATGGCCGTGCCTGTTACACACATTCGTAATAGTATTGTCGCGACGACCCCCTGAAGGCCAGGGTTTCCCGCGGAGAATCCGATGAAATTGATCACTGCCATTATCAAGCCCTTCAAGCTCGACGACGTGCGCGCAGCGCTTTCCGAAATTGGGGTCTCAGGCATGACGGTAACCGAGGTCAAGGGCTTCGGACGCCAGCGGGGTCACACCGAACTGTACCGCGGCGCTGAATATGTCGTCGATTTCGTCCCCAAGACCCGCATCGAAGTCGCCGTTAAAAACGACCTCGTCGACCAAGTAATGGAAGCCATCGTCGGCGCGTCGAAAACCGGTAAAGTCGGCGACGGTAAAATCTTCGTCACCGATATCCTGCGGGTGCTGCGCATACGCACCGGTGAGACCGACAACGCCGCATTGTAGCCGCGCTAAGGCGAATCCGGTCTTGGGCCAGGGTACGAGCGAAACAGTGCTTCGCGCTTCAAATTGAAGTGCCGATAAGCGGCGCCGGCGGTGTCGGGCAACTGCATCGCGATGGCGCCGTTCGCCGCCAGATCTTCAATCGTTGCGGGCCGATCCGATACGAATCGCCACTGCGCCGGCGCGCTCTCGGCTTCGTCTCCGTCCATTGCAAGGGCCAAGGCGGCGAGCAGAGCGTCGGGCGCCGGCGAATACACGAGTACCGCTTCGTGCACCAGGCCCGCGGCGGCGACATTCAAGGCAACGCATAACCGGCTCTTGAGGTTCGCGTCGCGTGCGTCCGCTTGCCGCAGCGCTTCGATATCCCGCACGAGCTCACCGCTGATCACATTGTCATTGCGCTGAAAGGGCGGTTTATCGGTGGTCCATGCTTCCGGTGGGCACAGCTTGTTCCCCGGATTCAGTGCGAGGAGGGGATTGGCCTCCGCAGGATAAATACGGCACACGAGGGGACGATCGTCGTATATCCCGCACAGCATATCGGCCGACAGGTTCGGGCAAGCACCCGTGACGTTCGCAACGAGCATGGCCACCACCCGGGTGGGCATCGATCCGCTCATTACGGCGAAGGACCGTCGCTTGAAATGGCCGGCTCGCGGATCCTCATCATTCGAATTCCTGGGCCACGGTGACGCCTCGCAGATCAGCTGCACCTGATGACCCCGTTTGAGCCATTTCACGGCTTCTGCGATGCTCAAGGGAATTTTCGTGTCCCTGCAGCATTTCCCGCATCGGGTACAGCTGAAATGTGTGACCACGTCTGTTTCGTCCATCATGGAATCCGCCCGGCTCTTCGGATGGGCTCCTAGCTCTGCGCCGACTTGCGCCGCCGCGAAATGAGCCACAGGAAGCCGATGCAGACGGCGAAATTCAGCACCCACCACCCGAATTGCCGGGCGGAGTTGTTGTCTGCCGATTTACCGTCCGCCGCAGCGGCTTGCAATGTCCCCTTGAGGCTCTCGTGCATGGTTGCTTCGGCTATCTCGAAATCAATCGCGGCCGCACCGGGCAGTACGAGGTCCTTCGTCTGCAGGGTATAGCTCCCGTCGGTTTCGGCGGTGGCCGGGTGCGAGGCGCCGCGCAGTACCACCGTCACCGCGGCATCGCGCACCGGCGCGTTGTCGGTCACGCGGCTGAGATGAATAGTCATCCGATCGCCGCGCACCAGCCCGACCGCCAGCAAATCGGCAGAGCGCGCTTCGATCCGCGCCGGCGGCGCCGACTCCCCCGATGCCGCCGATTCTGCCGGTGCCGCGCCGAACGCAGCGGCCGCAACGAACGCAGTGGCCGCAATGGCCGAAGCAACGCGAGCGCGAGTCCGGATGAATGGCGCTGCCTCTCTCAAAGCAAAAAACCCCAAATACCTACCGCCGTTCCGGCAACCGCAGCGAGCACGCCGAAGATGGGAAAAAAACTGTTCCGCGCGAGGAAATAGAGGGAACAGAGCACGAGACCGAGCTCCAGCAGCCCCTCGCCGACGTCGTACTTGAGGGCGCGAGCTTCCTCGACATCGCTTTCATCATCCTTTGCCTTGGCGTCCTGCTGGATTTTCTCGGCTTCCGCGGCATATTTGGTGCCGGACGCCTCGAGCTTTTGCACGGCGGCCTCGAGCTTGGCGGGGTCGGTACCCAGGGTATGCAGCAGGGTCACGGCGACCTCGCTCTCATATTCGCGGATTTTTTTCGCCTGGTAGTAGGCCCACGCATCGTTCGATTCGGTTCGATGAATGACCGCGTCGGTATGCGCCCGATGCGAGGCGATGGTGGTCAAGGAGAGAAAAATACCGACCACGCCCACCAAGATTCCGACGCGGCGGGTATTAGGATCGGCGGCATGTTCCGGCTTCAGTTCTATTTCAGTCATTGCACAACCATTTCATTTGACGGCATGCAGCCGCGGATTCGTGCGTGCGATACCGAGCACGCCGCTGCGCACGACTTCGACGATTTCGCCGAACGCAGAGACATTGGCGATGAATTCGCCGATTTCGGTTTCGGTGCTCGTCAATTCCACAATGTAGCTCGAAGGATTGGAAGACAGCACCCTGCCGCGGACGCGGCGCAGCAATGCGTCCACGGCCTCGACGTGCTCGGCGGCGATCTGCAGCTTGATCAGCAGCAATTCGCGCGCCAGGTGATCGCCGCTGGTCATGTCCTCCACCGCCACGACATCGACGAGCTTCAACAGCTGGGCGTTGATCTGCGCGATGACATGGTCGGAACCGACGGTCACCAGGGTCAGGCGCGACACCGTGGGGTCGTTGGTGGGGGCCACCGAAAGCGACTCGATATTGTAGCCTCGATTGGATATCAGGCCCGTAACGCGCGTGAGCGCGCCCGCTTCGTTTTGCAGGAGTATTGCGATGAGGTGGCGCATGGGCCGGTAAGCATACGGGAGGGCGGTACTTGGGCGCCAGGGCGAGAACTGCTAGTCTCTAACCGTGAAAGACCGTTACGACATGTTAAATCAAGCGGCGCATCCGCTCGCGGGGGCGAGCATGACGGGCGCCGATATGTTGGTGCAGGTGCTGGCCGACGAGGGCGTCGACACGATTTTCGGCTACAGCGGCGGGGCGATTCTGCCGATATACGACGCCGTATTCCGTTACAACCAGGGACACCAATCCTCGATGCCCCTGATCGTACCGGCCAACGAGCAGGGCGCCGGCTTCATGGCCGCGGGATACGCTCGCGCCAGCGGCAGAGTGGGGGTGGCCTTGGTCACTTCGGGTCCCGGAGCCACCAATATGGTGACTCCGGTGCGTGATTCCATGGCCGATTCGGTGCCCATCGTCGTGATCTGCGGCCAGGTGCCGACGACGGCGATCGGCACGGACGCATTTCAAGAGGCACCCGTGGCCAGCATCATGGGGGCCGTGGCCAAGCATGTTTTCCTGGTCACCGACCCGACGAAATTGGAGGCGACGGTACGCACGGCGTTCGAAATCGCCCGCACCGGCCGGCCGGGCCCCGTCGTCCTCGATGTGCCGAAGGACGTGCAGAATTGGAAGGGCGTGTTTCATGGCTCCGGGCGCCTGCCGGTGGCCGGCTACCGGCAGCGGATGAATCGCCTGGAGGCGAGCAAATTGCCCGAAGCGGCCTGCGCCGATTTTTTCGCGGGCCTGGGTGCCGCGAAGCGCCCATTGATATACGCGGGCGGCGGGGTGATCAACAGCAGCGCCGCGCACGCGCTGCGCGATTTTTCGCAGGAATTCGGGGTGCCGGTCGTCACCACCTTGATGGGGATCGGCGCCGTGGATACGACGCATCCACTATCCATGCGCATGCTGGGAATGCATGGTGCCGCGTTCGCCAATTACGCCGTCGACGACTGTGACTGTTTGCTGACGTTCGGCGCGCGTTTCGATGATCGCGTGGCCGGCAACACCGCCAAGTTCGCGGGCGGGGCCAAATTCATCGCGCATTTCGACATCGATGCCTCGGAGATCAACAAGGTCAAGCGGGTTGATTGGAGCCACGTGGGGCTGATGCCGGATGCGCTGCTGAGCCTGCTGGATTACGGCAGGCGCAAGGGCTTCAAGCGCGATTGGTCCGAGTGGCACCGGCATTGCGCTGAGCTTCGGTCGAAGCACGCGATGAACTACGATCGCGACAGCCCGTTGATCCAGCCCTACTACGTCATAGAAGAAATCAATCGTCTGACGCTCGGCGAAGCCATCATCAGCACCGGCGTGGGCCAGCACCAAATGTGGTCGGCGCAGTATTTCGATTTCCGCAGCCCGCGGCTCTGGCTGACCTCGGGTAGCATGGGCACCATGGGTTTCGGCCTGCCTGCGGCGGTGGGCGCGCAGTTTGCTCAGCGCGGCCGTCTGGTCATCGACATTGACGGCGATGCCAGTATTCGCATGAATTTCGGCGAGCTCGAAACCGTCACGACTTACGATCTGCCGGTCAAAGTGGTGGTGCTCAATAATTGCGGCGACGGCATGGTCAAGCAGTGGCAGAAGCTATTTCACAACGGCCGGCTCAGCGCCAGCGATAAGAGCCTGCATACCAAGGATTTCGTCAAGGCGGCGCAGGCCGACGGCTTCAAGTATGCGGTGCGGCTCGACAGGAAGGCCGACGTGCCGCGCGTCATCGACGAGTTCATCCGCTTCAAGGGCGCTGCCTTCCTCGAGGTCATGATCGACCCGGACGCGGGCGTCTACCCCATGGTCGGTCCCGGCCAGGCATATGCCGACATGATCACGGGCGATCACATTCCCTCGCGCACACCGGTCGATATCAAAACGCCGGACGCTTCGGAAATGTTCTAAGCGGCCGTCGCCGGACGCGCGCATTCGCCCTGCCGCGGCGCCCCGACCGCGTCGCCGTCGCCGTCAATGCGTCTGCTACCAGGCGCCGATATTGGGCATCTTCGTCCAGGGTTCTGCCGCCGCCAATGCCGAGCCTTTCTGCAGCAGCTCAATCGATATGTTGTCCGGCGAACGCACAAAGGCCATGCGCCCGTCGCGCGGCGGCCGGTTGATCGTGATGCCGTGATCCATCAAGCGCTGGCAGGCGGCGTAGATATCGTCCACCGCATACGCCAGGTGGCCGAAGTTGCGGCCGCCGGCATATGCTTCCGGATCCCAATTGTGCGTAAGTTCGACCTGCGCTTCTTCGTCGCCGGGCGCGGCCAGAAACACCAGCGTGTAGCGTCCCTGGGGGTAGTCGCGGCGCGATAGTTCTTTCAGGCCGAGCGCGTCACGATAGAAGCGCAGCGACTGCTCGATGTCCGTCACGCGTACCATGGTATGTAAATATTTCATAGATTGTGTCCTCAAAGCGTGCAGCAAATCTGGAGGAAGCCATGCACAAAAGCAAACTGGGTGGATTCATCATCGACTGCCAGACGAACGACTTGGACGGGGCCGCCCACTTTTGGGGCGCGGCGCTCGGTATGCAGGTGCGAGAGCTGGCGGGAAGCGAGGGAGTTTACAAACGACTCGAGGATTCTCATCACGGCTTGGACATCGAGGTGCAGAAGGTGAGCCACGCCAGCCGCGTGCACCTCGATATCGAAACCGACGATATCGACGCCGAGGTCCGCCGGCTGGAAAAATTGGGCGCGAAGCGGGTACAGGCCGTCCATACCTGGTGGGTCATGGAGGCGCCCACCGGGCAGCGATTTTGCGTGGTACCCGCAACCTCAAAGTCGTTCGCAGAACGAGCCACACGATGGACCGAGTCGGCACCGTTCAAAGTCTGAGCGTTGTTTGTTCGTCACAAAATTGCGATGAATTTCACATATATCATGTGGTGAAAATTGAGCCATAACTACTAGATTTATATAAATTATCTGGTATTATTCAGTCGTCGACGCAGCGCTTCTTCGCAACCAGCGTTACATACTTGCAACACTGGATAACGGCAAACAAGGTCGAACGTAAGGCAACTGCTTACGTATCTTCCAATCAAGGACGTGCCGGGTTTTTACCCAGCACCTGTTCCACTCGAATTCCCCGGCAAGCCCGGGGATTCTTTTATCCGCCGGGTGTGTTGCTGCGCAACTGCCGCCGTTGCCCCGCGTAACAGGTCGCCGCCGTACAGTGGAACGCCCTCCCGGCGGGTGATTGCTTTCAATACGTCTCCACGAACACCACGACTCCAGGCACTTCCACGCCCCGCAAGCGGCCGGTTGCGCTGTCGATGAGTCCTGCCGCGGCCGTACCCTTGATCGCGAGCACGCGCTCGGCGGGTAGCTGCGTGATGGGAATGCCCGCCTTGTCCAGTTCTGCCAGGAAAGAGTCGTCGTACCCTTTCTGGGGAACTGGTACTGACCTTGGGGCCAGGGGATCCTTCGGCGCATCGATATTCAGGAGCAGCGGTGGCGCTGCCATGACGTTCTGGAGAGTCTCGTCCGTCCGCAGGATGCTCGCCACGACCCGTACGGTCTCCTGGACGAGCGATGGGCCGACTGTGGCCACCGCCAGCACCGGTGAGTGTCTGGTCACGATCACCGGTGCCATGTCGCTGGACAGGCGCCCTCCGGGTTGAATCGCGGCGAGCTTGTCTTGATAGATGCCGCCCGCATTGGGTATCGGGATGCCGTCCACGACGATTCCCGTGTCCCCAGAGCTCGCAGTTGCAGGAATGCACCAGAGCGGCGACGTTACCCCACTTGTCGATGGCGACTACGGCGGCGCTGTGGTGGCCCGCGGGGCCCTGATTTCCGTAGCCTGAAAGCTGCGCGGGCATGGGTCTAACCTCCAGTGCGTGAAGTCACCGCTTCTTGCCACAGCCGTCGCCGAATATTTCTTCCACGGGCTTCCCGAACAGCTTGCCGATTGCGAGCGCGAGCGGCAGGCTGGGGTCGTATCCATATCGCGGGCTGGTGGAAGGGACTTCCGTCTTTCGCCTGACCCTCTGGCCCGCAAAGGCGGGCGCCGGCGCGATGGGGGCAAGAGATTTGGCCACGGATATTTTTTTATAGCTGGCCGAATCCATCACGCTGACGAATCATCTGGTTCGGCGCGAGCGCGAAGTCGCTCTCCTTGACAGCGTTTACGCTTCGGGAAGTCCCGAGTTTGACGCGATTTGCGGCCGCAGACGAATCGGCAAAATCTACCTGATTCGTGAGTACTTCGAGGGCCGCGGCGCCGTGTATTTCAAGTTCTCCGGTCAAAAGGATACCTCCCCAATGTTGACAGCCCGCGCGCAGCCGCCGCCGCCGGCTACCACGGCCTGCCCTGGCCCTGTACCCTTCGCATATTCCCAACACAGCGACAAATCGGAAGGGCTATTGATGCGTATTTGCGATGGGTTTATGGACGCGGTCGGCAACACTCCCTTGATTCGGCTGCGCCGGTTGAGCGAAGAGACGGGCTGCGAGATTCTCGGAAAAGCGGAATTCATGAATCCGGGCGGCTCGGTCAAGGACCGCGCGGCGAAATGGATAGTTCTGGACGCCGAGCGGCGTGGACTGCTGAAACCCGGCGGTACCGTCGTCGAGGGCACGGCTGGCAACACCGGCATAGGGCTGGCGCATGTGTGCAATGCGCGCGGCTATCGATGCGTGATCGTGATGCCCGACAATCAGGCAGCCGAGAAATACCAGATCATCGAAGCCTTGGGTGCCGAGTTGCGCAAGGTACCGGCCGTGCCTTACAGCAACCCGAATCAATACCAAAAGGTAGCCGGACGCCTGGCGCAAGAGCTTCCCGACGCCATCTGGGCCAATCAATTCGACAATACGGCAAATCGCGATGCTCATTTCGAGTCGACCGGTCCCGAGATCTGGCAAGACACGGGCGGCAAGATCGACGCCTTCTGCGCCTCCACCGGCACGGGCGGCACGCTCGCGGGCACTGCCCGCTATCTCAAGTCGAAGTCTGCCGCTGTACGAGTCGTGCTGGTCGATCCTCCCGGCAGCGCTCTGTACCATTATTTCAAGGACGGCGAATTGAAAACCGACGGCGGCTCCTCGATCACGGAGGGCATCGGTACCGGCCGAGTGACCGCGAATCTCGAGGGCGCCCCCATCGATGACGCGCTGCGCATCTCGGATGCGCAGACCATGCACTTCGTTTATCGCCTGCTGCGGGAGGAGGGTCTGCTGCTCGGAAGCACGGCGGGAATCAATGTGGCGGCAGCGGCGGCGCTCGCGAAGCAGATGGGGCCCGGGCACACCATCGTCACCATATTGTGCGACGGCGGAGCGAAGTATCAATCCAAGCTGTTCAATCCGGCCTGGATCGCAGAACGGGGCTTTGCGGAGGCGATCCGCTAGACCTCGGCACCATGATGTTGACCGGTTGACGGCATTCGCCCGAGAGGCGGGGCCCGGGGGGGGGGGCGCGGGGGGCCCGGGGCGGGCCCCCCCCCCCGCCCCCCGGCGGCCGCAGGCCCCCCCCCCCCCCCCCCCCCCCCC
>Ga0302324_100031089_pt1 | contig 10082 bp, 11 predicted proteins | sample Palsa_T0_1_FD_201949 | JGI IMG/M metagenome (GOLD analysis project Ga0302324, IMG submission 201949) | Peat permafrost microbial communities from Stordalen Mire near Abisko, Sweden - Palsa_T0_1 | ecosystem: Environmental > Terrestrial > Soil > Palsa > Peat permafrost | place: Sweden: Abisko... | reverse complement strand
GCCGCGTTCCCCTGCAGCCCGTAGACCTTCTTCGCCCGCGCCAGGATCCCGTGCAGCTCGATCAGCAACTTGTTCCGGGTACGGGGCGACCCTTCGAAGCCCACCAGCCAGCGCTCGATCGCCTCCAGCGTGACGTCCTCGATGGCCATCGAGCCGAACGCCGGCAGTAGATGCGCCTCGATCGCCGACCGGTAACCGCGAACCGTCGAGGGCTTGCGGCCGCGGTCGTGCTCGACGTAGCGCAGGTACTCGGTGGCCGCGTCCGCGAACGTCGCTCCGGTCCGCACCATCCCCGGCAGCGTCCCGCGGCGCGCCTGGTCAAGCACGTCTCGTAGCCAGTGCTCGGCCAGGCGCTTGGTGAAGTAGCCGGTCGCCGGACGTCCTCGATCGGTCCAGGCCGGCCCGAGCTTCTTCTGGACTTGGCGGCCGTCGGGGAGGCGGTACTTGGCGTACCAGACCGGTCCGCGTGCCCGCTCGACGCGGAACACATGACCGGTGGGAGGGCGCAACTCGCCTGCCATGTCACAGATCCTACGCCCATCTCGGGACATATCCGGGACATCTTTCGAAGTTGGAACACACCCGAGAGCGACGAAAGCCCCGACAGGCGGGGCTTTCCGAGTGGGCCGTGGAGGGATCGAACCTCCGACCTTGGGATTAAGAGTCCCCTGCTCTACCAGCTGAGCTAACGGCCCGGAGCAGGCGATGTTAGCCAGCGTCGCTCCGTCGCCGCTGCGGGCCCGGCGCTGCGTTGGCGCCCGCCGCGGGATGCTCGCTCAGCAGCCCTGGGCCTCGGTGGGCTTCGTCGAGGCGGCCTCGAGATCCTGGGCGTACGCGGAACGCTCCGCCTTGGGAATCTGGGCCAGGAGCTTGGTCTTGGCGAGCCCGGCGAGGGCGGTGTCCTTGGCCGCGTAGGCCGAGAGCGCCAGGCACTTGTAGCCGGTGGCGCTGGGGCTCTGCGAGGTGATCGTGTCCCAGATGTGCGCCTCCTGGCTGTAGTCGGCCAGGTAGCTGTAGGCGCGCGCGGCGTAGGTGGCGGTGGTCACGTCGGGCTTGGGGACGAGCTTGAGGTATTGCGCGTAATCGGTGGTGACCAGCGCGAGCTGCTGCTTGCCGGAGCTCGTGAAGCCGCTGTTGGTGCTGCCGGCGCTCTGCGCATCCTCCCAGCGGGCCTGGATCAGGTTGGCCCAGGCGGACGGGTCTTTGGGGTTCTTGGTGACGCGCGACTGCGCCTGCTTGGCGACCGAGCCGACGGCGCCGGACTGGTTGTTGGAGCTGCCGCTGCCCGACAGGCCGCCGAGCAGGCCGCCGCCGCCGGTGCCCGTACCGACGCCGAACAGGACCAGTCCGGAGGCCATCAGGACGGCCAGGCCGATGTAGATCACCTGCATCGTGCGGCGTCGGCCGCGGCTGCGCAGATCAAACAGCATCGCCGAACCCGGGCCGGGCCTCAGTCGCCGTCCGAGCCGAGCCCGAGCGGGTGACGCTGCAGCTCGGCGGCGGCGCGCCGAGCGTCACGACGGTCTGCGAATCTGAGCAACACGATCGACACCAGGAACAGGATCACCAGCGGGGCAGTCTCGAGCCCGGTCGTCACGGGGTCAGACCCGGGCATCGCGGCAGCGATCACCGCGATGATCACGGTAGCGTAACGCCAGTGCTTGGTCAGCGTGCGCCCGTTGATCACCCCGGCGGCGCGCAGCCCGAGCAGGAACACCGGCATCTCGAACGCCAAGCCGATCGCCGCCATCGTCAACACCTCGAAGGTGTAGAACGGCTTGGCCTGCACCAGGTTCTGGAACTGACTTCCGTTGTAGCCCTGCAGGAACTTGACGGCGGCGGGTAACACGACGAAGTAGGTGAAGAGTGCGCCCCCGAGGAACAGGATCGGCGCCGCCGTCATGATCGGCATCGCGACGCGCCGCTCCTGAGGCTTCAACGCCGGGATCACGAACGCGTAGACCTGGTAGAGCAGTACCGGTAGCGAGATCAGCAGCGCGAAGTAGAAGGCGACCGTGAGCGAGACCGTGAACGGCTCACCCACCCCGATCGTGATCGGGAGTGCCTTGGTGTTGGTCTGGGGCAGCGACTCACCGGCGCCGGTGACCTCCTTCGCCGCCGCGGAGAGCAGCGACTGTCCCTGTGGCGTCAGGCCCGAGTGCGACAGCTGAGCAAGTTTGTTCAGATCGCCGCCGACGCGCTCCAGATGCTTGCCGGTCGAGACGTTGTCGTGGGCAAGACCGCCGATCTTGTTCGACTGCTTGGTCGTGGTCGACGGCGGCAGCGATCGGTTGAGCCAGTGCAGCAGATGGGCGCTCTGCCAGAAGCAGAACCCGAACGCCACGGCCAGCACGGCCGCGCAGACGATCAGCCTGCTGCGTAACTCGTCGAGATGATCGACGACGCTCAGTCGGTCCTCGTGGCCGATCGGCGCAAGACGCTTCGGCATCTGACTACCCGCGCAGCTCTAGGAGTGATGCTGCGAGTCCGCCGGCGCCGAGCCGGCGGCGGGCTGCGACACGGGCGCGGGCTGCTGCGACGCTGCCGCCGCGGCCCCGGCCTGCGCGCCGGTGCCCGGCGTCGCGGTGGCCTGGTTGATCGACGGTGTCTCGGCCTCGTCGGGCTTCGACTCGCCCGTGATCCCGTCCTTGAACTCGCGCATGCCCTGCCCCAGTCCCTTGCCGAGAGCTGGGAGCTTCTTGGGCCCGACGAACAGCAAGATGATCACTAGGACGACGATGGCATCGGTGAGTGGACTCCGGAACATGACGAACTCTGCCTCCGTGTGGGGTGCCCTCAAGCGTACTCGTCGCGAGAGGTGCGTTGTTGCCGAGTGCTGGCCGGGGCATGCAAGGAGATACGCGTTGGCGGCCCCGCTGGATCATGAGTAGCGCCCGACGACGCCGTCGGCGACCAGCTCAAGCGCTGTCCGCTGGCGCTCGGGGAGCTCGGGCAACAGGCGCTTGGACGCCGCCACGAGCTCGAGCGCCTCGCCGCGCGCCTGCTCGAGCGCGTCGGTCCGTGCGATCCGGACACACACCTCCGAAGCCTGCTTGGCGGTCCGGATCGAGCGCAGGTCGAGCGCCGCGAGCTCGGGGTCGCGGTCGCGGGCCAGGATCAGCGGGAGCGTCACCGTCCCGTCAAGCAGATCGGCGCCGCGGGGCTTGCCGGTGAGCTCGGGTGGACCGGTCACGTCGAGCACGTCGTCGAACACCTGGAAGGCCACGCCGATCCGCTCGCCGAACTGCGCCAGGCCGGACACGGCCTCCCCCACCCCGCCGGATGCGATCGCGCCGAGTTCGCACGCCGCCCTGAACAGGACCGCGGTCTTCAGCCGGCAGCGGTCAAAGTACCGTGACGCGATCACCGGCGTCCAGGCATCGGCACGCTGCATCAGCTCGCCCGCGGCCAGCTCCGAGCTGGCTCGTGACAGGACCCGCACGCAGTCGGCCGAGCCGATCCGCGCCAGCTCGTTGAAGGCGCGAGAAAACAGCAGGTCACCGGTGCTGGTCGCTGCGAGCCGCCCGCCGGTCGCGACGACGGTGGGGCGGCCGCGACGTAGCGCCGAGCCGTCGAGCACGTCATCGTGGACGAGCGTCGCCGCGTGGACGAGCTCGACCGCGACCGCGGCCGAGAGCAGCTCATCGCGCTCGGGCGTCGGAACCCCGGCCGAAAGGAAGACCAGCAGCGGCCGCAGCCGCTTGCCGCCGGCGGCGATCGTCGAGCCGGCATGAGCGGCGAGCTCGTCCCCGTACCCGGTCGCCAGCTCGTGCATGCGCAGCTCGAGTCGATCCATCAGCCGGGCCACGGGCTCGCCGCCCGCTGCTCGGACGGCGTCGACGGTCACGGCCGTGCTCATCTGCGCACCTCGCCCACGTGCAAGGCGATGATGCCACCTGCCGTCAAGCGGTATTCGATGCGAGCAAGCCCGACGTCGGACATCAGCGCCGCCAGCGCCTCGGGGCCGGGGAACCGGCGGACCGAGCTGGGCAGATACGAGTAGGCGGCCGAATCGCCCGCGGCGCGCCCGAGCACGGGGACGACCCGATCGAACCAGACATCGAAGAAGGTCGACAGCGGCGGTTTGGTCGGGGTCGTGATCTCGAGCACGACGATCCGGCCGCCGGGCTTGACCACCCGCACCATCTCGGCCAGGCCGCGGCGCAGATCGGCGAAGTTGCGCGCCCCGAATCCGACCGTCGCCGCGTCGAACTCGTCATCGACGAACGGCAGCTCCATCGCGTTGGCGTGCGAGAAGCTGACCGCGACCTCGACCGGGGAGCTCGTCCGGCGTGCCCGTCGCGCCAGCTTGTCGACGGCCAGCTCAAGCATCGCGTCCGAGAAGTCGACGCCGATCACGGCGCCGCCCGGCGCGACCCGATGCGCCAGCTCAAGCGCCAGGTCGCCGGTTCCGGTCGCGACGTCGAGCGCTCGCCCGCCGGGCTCGAGCGCCGCCAGCTGCGCCGCGCGCCGGCGCCACTCATGGTGCAGCCCAGCGGTCATCACCGAGTTAAGGCGGTCGTAGACGCGGGCGATGCGATCGAACATCGCCTGCACCTCAGGCTCCGGGAGCGTCCCCGGCGTTGCCCCGGTCATCTCGGCTACGAAAGCAGAACCGGGCTAGTGGAGCATCCCGAGGAACTGGACCAGGTCCGAGAACTCCCTCGGGTTGTTCTTGGCCAGGGACGCGAACGACGGCATTGGTGCGTTCGGGTTGCGCAGGGTCGACGCGATCGCGGCCGGGCGCAGCTCGTTTCCGATGTGGGTCAGGTTCGGTCCCGGGCCATTGTTGCCGTTGACGCCGATCAGGTGGCACGCCCCGCAGCCGTTGTTTCCCATCACGAGCTCGCCCGCGCGATACGTCGCGGCCTGTGCGGCCGTCAGGTTCGACGGCGGCTTGAGCGTGACCTGGTTGGGCGATCCGGTGTTCGCGCCTTGGTAGGTGAGGTACGCCATCGCCAGGATCGTCACGATGCCGGCGGTCAACGCGACCGGCCGGCGCTCGATCCGCCGCTCCGGGCTGCGGTCGTAGAACGGCAGCAGGAACAGGAGGATCATGCAGATCGTCGGGACGCCGATCGTCGCGAGGTCCGTGAACTTGGGGATGTTCTTCATCACCCGGAGGACCTCGAACAGGAAATAGAAGTACCAGTCCGGCCGCGGCACGTATGTGGTCGTGGTCGGATCGACCTTCGGCCCGAGGTTGACGCCCATATACAGCGCCAGGAAGATGATCACCGCCATCACGATCACGGCCATGATCGAGTCGTCGGCGACCGCGTACGGGAAGAACGGCTTGCCCTGCGCCTTCAGGATCGAGTACTCGCGGAGGTACTGCTCTTTCTCCTGCTGATTCATGACGCGGTCCGGGTGGGCGGGATCGACGTCATCAGACGCGGGTCTCGTGCATTTCCGGCGCCTCTTCCTCGACCGCCTTGATCCACGGCGGCGCGGTGATCCCGAGCTTGGTGATCAGGTAGAGGTGGGCGCCGATCAGGGCGACGATCAACCCGGGTATCAGCAGCATATGGATCGCGTAGAAGCGCGACAGCGTCGTCGCGCCGAATTCCGGACCGGCACGGAGGAAGTCCGACAGGTACGGGCCGACGAACGGGCCGGTGCCGTTGATGTTGATGCCGACGATCGACGCCCAGTAGGACTGCTGATCGAACGGCAGCAGGTAACCGGTGAAGCCCATCGCCAGCGTCAGGATCAGCAGGACGACGCCGATGATCCAGGTCAGCTCCCGCGGATATTTGTAGGCACCGAAGAAGAACGTGCGCGCCATGTGCAGGAAGATCAGGATGATCATCACCGACGCGCCCCACTTGTGCATCGCGCGGACGGTCTGTCCGAGGAACGCATCGTCGGTGATGTAGCGGATCGACTCGTACGCGCCACCGGAGGCGTCCGGGCGGTAGTACATGGCGAGGAAGACACCGGTCACCGCCTGGTTCAGGAAGGCGAACATCGTCGCCGAGCCCAGCGTGTAGAACCAGTTGATCCCCTTCGGGACCTTGCGGAACAGCAGCCAGCGGATGCCGCCCGAGATCTGCATACGTTCATCGACCCAGTCGACGACGGTGATCCCGGCCTCGGCGCCGACCTCGACCGGCGAGACCGGCCCGTTGCCGTTCTGACCTGGGCGCTTAGGTGGCGGCAGCAGCGCCTTGGGGAGCGGTGGGGCGGGTAGCTTCGGCATGGTGGGGTGGCGGGTGGGTGAGCTAGTTCTTCGGCAGGATCGAGGTGTCAAAACGCTTCGGATACAGGTACTGGCCGATGCCGTTCAGCGGCTGACCCGGATCACGCGGCGAGAAGCGATGCAGCTCGAAGTTGACGGAGTAGCGCGGGCCGACCTGGACCAGGCCCTGGTGGACGCGCGTGTAGAAGCGGTCCAGCGGGCGGACCGGCGGGCCACTGACGACCATGCCCCGGAAGTCGTAGACGCCGCCATGGCACGGGCAGATGAACCGCTCCGCGGCCGCGACGTAGCGGACCGGACAGCCAAGGTGCATGCAGCGCGAGGACAGCGCGATGTAGTGGTTGTACTGGTCCTCGGGCTCGGTATCGATCGACGGGTTGCGCTTGCGCATGAACGCGATCGTGTTGCCGGCGTTGCCGATCCCCTGGACCACGGTGATCACCTTGGTGACGTAGGTGAGGTCGGTGAAGTCCGCGGTCGTGCCGACTGTCTGCCAGTTGAACGGCACACGGCTGAACAGCGGGCCGACCGCGAACGCCAGCGCCGGCAGCGTGAACGCCATCGCGGCGACGCCCCCGGCTCCGTGCGTGACACCGGTCATGAACCGACGGCGGGTGACGGTCTCACCCTCGAACGACCCAGGCATCTGCCGATCGGCTGTGTACTTGGACTTCGCGCCTGATGTGTGTCGATCTGCCATTTGGTCTTCCATCAACGACGAGTAAAGGGAGCCGAACGCCGCGCTAAGTCTACAAACATCCGGGGCTCAAGCAGTCAGTTGCGCGAGGGCCTCAGAGGCGCCGATCCAGTGCACGGCCGGAGCATTCTACGAGTGCGGCGCCGGCGCCTGCGTCACCGGCGCGGGCGAGCGCTTTCGCGGCCTCGTACTCAGGCGTCCCGCCCCAACCGACCGCGACCGCGCCCGCGTCCCAGATCGCACGGGCGAGCTCGGAATCCTCCGACAGCTGCGCCTCCGATAGCAGCGAGATCACGTCCGCAAGCTCTCTCACCGCCTCCAGGTCGCCCAGCTCGGCCAGCCGCGACAGGCCGAGCGCGTACAGCTGGTCGCCGAGCAGCAGTGCCAGGTCACGGTCGTCGGTGATGACCACGCGCGGGCGCCCGTAGTGCAGCAGCGAGCCCTCCAGGATCATCTCGAGCAGCAGCTCATAATCGGCCTCGTTGCCGGCCGTGCGCGGCCCGCGGGCCGCCTGCGACGGCGCGCCGATGCCCGGCTGGTCGCCCTCGACCTCGGCGCCGTCGGCGACCAGCAGCGTGGCCAGCGTGCCGCCCCGGGCGGCAAGCGCCTCGTACAGCGAGTCGGTGCTCATTACCTGATTTTTATCTAGCTTGGCGTTCGAGGGCCTGGAACGCACGCGCCGCCGCCTCGATCGTCAGCTCGATGTCGCCGTCGGAATGGGCCAGCGACGGGAACCACGCCTCGAACTGCGACGGCGGCGGATAGACCCCGCGCGTCAGCAGCTCACGGCACCATGCGCCGTAGGCTTCGGTGTCGCACGCCTGCGCGCCGGCGAAGTCGTTGACCGACGTCGGCGAGAAAAACACGGTCATCAGACCCGGGAGGCTCCGGACCTGGACCGCCACCCCGGCCGTCGCGGCGACGTCACGCAACCCGCTCGCCAGCAGCTCGGTGATCCGCGCCAGTCGGTCGTAGGCCGCCCAGTCGAGCTGCGCGAGCGTCGCCAGCCCGGCCGCCACCGCGAGCGGGTTGCCCGACAGGGTGCCGGCCTGGTAGACGTCGCCGGCCGGCGCTATCCGCTCCATCAGCTCGGCACGGCCACCGTACGCGGCCGCGGGCACCCCCCCGCCGACGATCTTGCCCAGCACCGTCAGGTCCGGCGACACGCCGTAGCGCTCCTGCGCGCCGCCGCGCGCGATTCGAAAGCCGGAGATCACCTCGTCGAAGATCAGCAGCGCACCGCTCTGGTCGGCCGCCTCGCGCAGCAGCTCGAGGAACCCGTCGGCGGGCGGCACGAGCCCCATGTTGGCCGGGACCGGCTCGGCGATGATCGCCGCCAGGTCAGGGTCGTCGGTCAGCTCCCAGAGCTTTGCGAAGTCGTTGAACGGGGCGATCACGGTCTGGGCCGCGGCGACCTCTGGGACGCCCGGGCTGGCCGGGATTGACTGCGTTGCCAGCCCCGAGCCGGCGTCGGCAAGCAGGCCGTCGACGTGGCCGTGGTACGCCCCCGCGAACTTCAGCACGCGCGAGCGGCCGGTGACGGCGCGGGCCAGGCGCAACGCGCTCATCGTCGCCTCGGTTCCCGACGACGTCATTCGGACCATTTCGATCGAAGACATGCGGTCGGCGATCTGCTCGGCCAGCTCCACCTCGCCGGGGGTCGGCGCGCCGAAGCTCGTGCCCAGCCGGGCGGCGCGCGTGACGGCGTCGACGACGCGGGGATCGGCGTGGCCGAGGATCAACGGCCCCCACGAGCAGACGTAGTCGATGTACTCGCCGCCATCGACGTCCCGGATCCGGGAGCCGGCGCCCGAGGCGATGAAGATCGGCTCGCGGCCGATCGAGCGCATCGCCCGGACCGGCGAGTTGACGCCTCCCGGCAGCCGCTTCAGCGCTCGCTCATACAGCTGCTGCGAGCGCGTGGTCACACTCCGGCGTGCTCGCGCTCCCAGTCGCGGTGCGCGGAGGTGAAGTACTCAAGGCGGATCTTCTTGAACTCGGTCGACGAATACAGGGTCGAGCGGTCGGTGATCTGAGTGTCGGCCGCGATCGAGTCGAGGATCCCGTCGCACTCCTCCTTGGAGCGGCCGTGGGCCATCGTGAACACCGAGTAGGGCCAGTCGGCATAGGTGGGGCGCTGATAGCAGTGCGAGATGCCCCGGAACGACGCCATCCTCGCGCCGAGCTCGAGGATCCGGTCGTCGGGAACCTTCCAGACGCCCATCCCGTTGGCGCTGAAGCCAGCGCGGCGGTGGAACAAGATCGCGGCGACCCGGCGCAGCAGCCGGCGCTCCTGCATGCCCTGCAGGTGCTCCAGCAGCTGCTGCTGGTCGATCCCCAGCGCTTGCGCGGCGGGCGCGTAGGGCTCGGAGATCGCCGGCATGTCTCCCTGGGTGGCACGGATCACGGCCTGGTCGAACTCGTCGTAGGGCTGACGCTCGGTTTCCGCGGGGGGGACCGCCTCGACCGTCTTCGAGAGCGCCTCGGTTCCCCCCTCCATCTCCAGGTCCATCCGGATCTTGAACAGCTTCAGCGTCGGCAACTGACGGACGGACTCGGCCCCGGCTTCACGGGCGAGGACATCAAGGGTGCCCTGCAGCCCGAGCTGGGAATCCGGCTCGGTGGCGATCGTGAACCAGATGTTGAACTCGTGGTTGCGCAGGTAGTTGTGCGACACGCCGGGGTGGGCGTTGATGATGTTGGCCGCCCGCCACGGGTTCTCCGGGTCGACCTTGGCCGCGACCAGCATCGACTCGTAGCCGAGCGCGCGGGTGTCGAAGATCGGCGTGACCTGGCGGATGATCCGCTCGTCGAGCAGGCGCTGCACACGCTGCATCACCTCGGCCTCGGAGACGTCCGCCTGCCCTGCAACGTGCTCATAGGGCCGCGCCGCGATCGGGAACTGGCCCTGCATCAGGTTCAGCAGCCGCTTGTCGAGGTCGTCGAGCGCGACCGCCGCGCCATCCTTGCGGCTGCGCAGCTTGGGGCCGTGATTGGTGGCGTCGGCATCTTTAATGCCGTCGGCGTTGGGGGTGGGCGGTGGGACCCTTTGATCTACTGAAGCCACTCGGCCGCCTCCTTGGCGTGATAGGTGATGATCATGTCGGCGCCGGCGCGGCGGATGCTCGTGAGCGCCTCCAGCACGGCGCTGCGCTCGTCCAACCAGCCCGCGGCCGCCGCAGC
>Ga0302324_100031088_pt1 | contig 10082 bp, 3 predicted proteins | sample Palsa_T0_1_FD_201949 | JGI IMG/M metagenome (GOLD analysis project Ga0302324, IMG submission 201949) | Peat permafrost microbial communities from Stordalen Mire near Abisko, Sweden - Palsa_T0_1 | ecosystem: Environmental > Terrestrial > Soil > Palsa > Peat permafrost | place: Sweden: Abisko... | reverse complement strand
TTTATTCACCACGAGCTATCCCAGACATGACCTCTCCGATTTGTATGCTCCCGATCTGTGTACTGGAAAAGCAATGTCGCCAAAGCTGTACTTCGATTAATTGCCGCACGGGGTGCACCTACAGGAAAGGAACTGCTACAGCCGCGCTCGACGAACGTCTTCAACGGTCGTTCAGACCGAACGTTCAGCTCCCCTGGCTGGCCCCTCCATCGCCGATCGTGCCAGAAGGCAGCCAACGCCGTGGTCCGGTACTATCCGACAATGGTACAGGCCCACTTTTCCAACATGCGCAATAGCTCAGCTGAAACGGAGTCGCGGGACCCCGTACCGACCACCCTAGACCTGCTACGTGCACTGGTCTATGCGTTTACGAACACTGGCGGCGCCAGTCCGACACCCGTTTCCACAATCCAAATAGGCCACGAGATGCGCCGCAGGAATCAATCGCAAGACGCGGCGGTTGGACTGAAGCTCCTACAGCAAGTGCGTGACGTACAGCGATTTCCTCGGGGATTCTGGCTACCCGCACCTACGCATTTCGTACCATGCCAATGCTTCAGCCTAGTCGTCTCCTGCCTCCCGACGGAAAACCTCGTTGAGATGGTCGGCTCTCACCTTCTCGCGCATGGAGCAAGCCGCGTGTATGTCAAGAGCGATCCTCCGGATGATTTGATACCCAAGATCTCCTATAGCGAGTGGCTCAAAGCACCTGAGTCCACAGATGTCTGGATGAAGCATCTAATCGATTCGGCAACGTACCTTGCCCCGCACGGGCTAGAGGGGATGGAGTTCTATCGTCATTGGAAAAGCCTAAACCCACGACGATGGGTACCAGGTGACCTAAAAATTCCAAAGAACAACAACATTCTTCTCGCACGGCATCGCGGGATGACCGGTCAGACAAATCACTACGTCTTTCGGACGCGGAATGGTGAGTTGCTCTCCATGGCGGAACTTCCGCACGACCCAGACACGGTCATTCGGCTGCAGTTTGCCCTACGAGAGATGAGCGCCGACAATGCTACTTACAATGTCGAGCATTCGGACAATACGTCGCTACTTCGGATCACAACTCCCGTCTTGCCTACTGCGGAACGTCGCCTGCTATCAGCTTTGGGCAATCTTCTGGCTGATCCAGGTTCAGGACGATTCGACGTATTTCTGCCGGCGATTTCGCTCAACCAAGTTGCGGCGACCCTCGCCGCATTGGGTATCCGACAACGGGTAACAATTGTATGACCGACACTACCTACAGTTTGCGCAACGTCACCACCCAACTCCCCGCCACGCTTGCTCAGTACCTAGAGGCCCAGTACCACATTTGGGACGAGTATCTGGTTGGTCAGCGTCGCAGTCTTCTGGATAACCCCGGGGTCATTTCCAGCCCGGCCTTTATAGAGGCCACTCCTTCGTATCTGCCCGGCGCTGGATATCACGACTTAGGCCTACCATCCACCGTATCGGATTTACTCACCGCCGCCGGCGCCGACAAGAGCACTGGAATCCCACCAGTTCCGTATCGGCATCAAGCAAACGCTCTACGGGCTTTTTCTGAGCCAGATCGTGAGCTGGTCATCTCCACAGGTACGGGCTCCGGCAAGACGGAAGGCTTCCTAATGCCAATTCTCGGCTCGTTGGCTTTGGAGCGAAAGCATCGCCCCGAATCATACAATTTGCCGGGAGTTCGCGCTCTTCTGCTTTACCCAATGAATGCTCTAGTAAATGACCAAATCTCCCGGTTGCGCCGACTCTTGGGCGCCGACAGCGTCGCCGGCCGGCTCACTCGCGACGATGGCTGGCGCGCCACATTTGGCATGTACACAAGCCGCACTCCGTATCCTGGTCCATTCGATCTGAATCGAACAAGAAAGGAAGTTGGTGGCTGGCTTACGCAATTTTTCGGCAAGTACGCGGCTCACAAGGAACGGCTCCTAAAGGAAGGGAAGTGGCCTGCAAAGGATCTCGATCACTTTCAGGCTACTTTTCAGACTTCGGCTGCCGACAGCGAGATGCTGACTCGGCACGAAATGCAGGACCGGCCTCCAGACTTGCTCGTAACGAACTATTCCATGCTCGAGTACATGCTACTCCGGCCAGTCGATGCTCCTATCTTTGCGAAAACGAAACGCTGGCTCGGCGAGCACCGAGACAATCACCTCATCGTCGTACTTGATGAAGCCCATCTTTACCAAGGCGCACAGGGAACCGAGGTCGCATTGTTGCTCAGACGGCTAGTTTCCCGACTTCGCGTGCCGCGCAATCGCATCCGCTTTATCCTTACCAGTGCAAGTCTAGCCACCGGCGATGACGCGGACTCTCGGATTAAGCTTTTTGCAGCCCAACTCACCGGTGGACCCTCTGAGGGGAAGTCCTTCGCAGTGGTTGTTGGGGAACTGGATCGACCTGCAAATGGCAGACCAGCCAATGCCATTGAGGCAAAAGCCTTTAGCGCCATTAATCTCCACGATCTGCTAAGCGTTGGCGTCGACCCGGCAGCGGCGGCCCGCCAACTCGGAGAGTTAGCAAAAGCCCTCAGCTCGCCAGTCATCACCGCCGATTTAACAGAGGCCGTCCTACGGGATACCGCGTTTGCACTTGCTTCAAGTCAACCGGTGGCAAAAGAGCTGGCCGCGAAAATCATGGGTCACCCGACAAGGATTGATGATCTAGCCAGTGTTATCTTTCCCACGGCAGAGCGGCCGCTCGAACCACTAGACGGCTTGCTCGCTCTATGTGCCTTCGCGCGAAGGCATTCCGATGATCGCGTATATTTGCCGAGCCGTGCCCACCTTCTCTTCCGTGGCTTGGACGGGCTCTTTGCTTGCACGAATCGCAACTGTTCTGCCCGCGAAAATGTCCAAGCGCCGACCATTCTTGGCAGACTTTACTCTCGGCCACGACTGCGCTGCGACTGTGGAGCCCGGGTATATGAAGTGTTAACCCATCGGGACTGCGGAGCCGCATTCCTAAGAGGTTACTACCGCCAAAATAATCCAGACTTTCTATGGCACGAGCAATCCACCGGCGCCTCCAATTCTGGCCAATTCCTAACGGAGATCCATCTGCTAGTGGAGTTCTCTCGAGACCAGGTCGGTACATCTAATCGCGTCTGGCTCCACAGTACCACCGGTCGCATAGAGAGAAATGCTCGGGCCGTTTCAGGCACTCCCGGCCAATACCTGGAACTGCGCGACCCCAATACTACGTCCGTAAACATCCGGGGCCGATCGGTCGTAACTTACGATAGGAAGTGCCCTGTTTGTTTAGGTACGTGGCGAGATCGCAATCGCCCGAAAATTATGGACCTTGCCACCAAAGGCGAAGATCCATTTGCGCACTTAATCGCGACGCAAGTGAAGCTACAACCACCGAGCTCGCTACAAAGCCGGGCGATGCCGAATGCTGGGCGGAAATCGTTATTGTTTTCCGATGGGAGACAAAAGGCCGCCCGCCTCGCGCGAGACGTACCTCGCGTCATTGAGAGGGATTCGTTCAGGCAGACTTTGCTTCTGGCGGCCCAACGGCTTCGTGAAATCAACGCAGAACCTCGCTTGAGTGACTCAAAACTGTACGTTGCATTTATTTCTGTCATTGCGGTCAAGTTCCTTCGATTCCTTGACGGCGACGATGCGAAAACCTTGCGCGATCACGAATCAATCTTCCAAAGGCGCTACCGAGGCAATCTCCAACAGGCGATAAATGACCCCTGGACTCCGTCATCGCCAATGGGATTTCGAGTTCTCGTTATGCGGGCCCTGGGAAGTGCTTTCTACTCCCTCTTTTCCCTTGGTCTCGGATATCTCCTTCCGCGACCAATGATTCGAACCTCAATAGTTGAGGACCTCGCCTCAGAACCACTGTCGCAGCAGGACATTGATGTTCTTGTCATCACTTGGATTCAGGGGTGCCTCGAAGATACCGCCTTGTATGCCAAGAACAGTGTCACGCGACGCGCAAGAGAACTGGCTGCAGGATACCCTATTACTCAAGCAGGAACGTCTTCAGGATTTACACGCAATCAGAGCAAATTCTTGAAGAACCAGATCGACATTGCTGCATTTGAGAGCGTAGTTCGGAGGCACCTCACAACTGACGGCGACTCCCCTGGCACATATCTTCTGGACGAAGACGCACTCCTGATTCTTCCCGCCGTCTCGGACTCCTGGTATCGCTGCGGCAATTGCACCTACCTTGCTCCAGTGACGTGGCGTGGCACGTGTATTGCCTGCGGTGGCGCTCAACCCCTTCTGGTGCCCGCAGGAGGCGACGTGTATCTCCGAGCGAGAAAGGCATTTTGGAGGGATCCCGTGGAACGGGTATTGGCTGGAACCGAGTTACCGATGACCCTTGACGTGGAGGAGCACACTGCGCAGCTTGGCTACCGGGATACAGGTACGGCAACAAAGCTTGAAGCGACAACAGAATCCTACGAACGCCGTTTCCGAGACATACTTTTGGATGGTGAACAATCAATTGACGTTCTCAGCTGCACCACCACGATGGAGGTGGGCATCGATATAGGGTCCTTGATAGCGGTTGGCTTGAGAAACATGCCCCCTTCGAGGCACAACTATCAACAGCGCGCTGGCCGCGCAGGTCGCCGCGGCGCTGCGGTCTCCACAGTAGTTACCTACGCACAAAACAATCCGCACGATGCCTTTCTCTTCGATCATCCAAAGGAACTAATCTCGGGAGCTTCCGATATCAAAGCGCTGGACATAGACAATCCGACGCTGGTATCGCGCCACGTGTACGCTGAACTTCTGCAAGAATACTTTGAGGACACGGTTATAGGCCGACCCGGAAGTAACGTCTTCGCCGCGCTCGGCGATACCGCGCCATTTTTCTCGGGCATTGGTGACCCGACACTTGCTGGATTTGATATTTGGCTCACCACTTCCGCCGTCGCTGCGGACACAATGGCGCGTATTCGCCAATGGTTACCGGAAGGCGCAAATCTCACGCCTGCAATATGTGTTGAGACGCTGACCGCCCGCCTTAAGGAACTCCGACCGATTGCACTCGCACCGCTGCCTGCGGGCGAGGATCGTCTCATTGAGTTTCTGTTTAGTCGCGGTGTACTGCCTTCATACGCCTTTCCGCGCGATCTCGTCTCGCTGCAGATTGACCGCCTAGACGCACGACGTCAGGTGGAGGTAATCGAACGTCCTCAGCAAGGAGCCGCAATCGCCTTGTCGGAGTACGCACCCGGCAGACTTGTCGTCGTCAACAAACAGACTTATAGAGTCGCTGCGGTAACCGCGGACGTCTCGGACGATACGGTAGATCGGGCGCCGCCCCTATTTGCTCGTTCGACAACCTATCTTCAATGCCCGAATTGTTTGTTTACTGCGGAAATCGGCGCAGTTCCAGTCAATACGTTATGCGCGGTCTGCAATATCGGACAAATTTGCAGCGTGACAGCTATTCAACCAGAAGTCGTATGGCCGGAGGACAGAACATCGATTGACGAACTCGACGATGACCAAACTGTTACCGATACGACAGTGGCTCAGTTGCCTACGCCGGCCAGCGACCGCGCATTCGAAACTAGTCAGCTTTTTGGACCACATGGAACGCTGTCACACGGCCGACAAGTTCCGTTGATTATCATGAATAGAGGTGAGATTTCGGCAGCCGGGCCAACGGGATTTCAAGTATGTAACCGCTGTGGATATACCGTCACAGGTGGACAGGCGTTTCAACAACGTCATGATCGACACTATAATATTTCCCAGCGTCGCCAGCGCTATCCCGCGCTATGTAGCGGTATCGCGCAAAGCGTATACCTCGGCTATCAGTTCAACACTGACGTCCTTCTCCTCCGCACCACACTAGACTCACCATTCACTAACGGCTTGGTTGATCCAGCACTTAGAGCTGCGCTCACCTCCTTAGCAAGCGGGCTAGCGCTGACCGCAGCGGTCGAACTTGACATCGATGCTAGGGAACTACAGAGCGGCCATCGGTTGCTTCGAACGGCAACTGGCACCGGCCTTGCAGATATTTATCTGTACGATACGCTCACAGGTGGCGCCGGTTACGCTCGCCTAATCGGTGAAGATTTCGGACGCATTTTCGCGGCGACTCAGGCGAGAATGAACAATTGTAGTTGCGACGTGTCTTGCTCTCATTGCCTTCGTACCTACGCCAATAGGATGTCCCACACGACTCTCGACCGGCGTCTAGCGCTCGATCTCGCCGCGTACTTCCGTGACGGTACTGCACCAGCCCTTATAGATCCGGCGGAACAGCTCGACGTATTACTCCCAGTAATTTCCATGCTCGAACTCCATGGTTGGAAGATCACCGGGCATAGTGAATCTGGAATTGAGGCAGGACGATCTGGTAGCCGCTGCAACATTGTGGCAATCCCTTCCCTCATTGACCGCGACTCTCTGCCAACTTCCTACGCAAATTCCATTGTGCTCAGTGTTTACGAAATTGAGAAGGATCTTCCCGGGTGTCTGCTAAAACTTCCTATATAGCTCATTCGATGAAGTAACCAGGGAGTGAAGCGTGGAAATTGCTACTGACGCGACTACTGATAGCTTTGTTCACGCGACAAATGCATTGGCGTGGCGCCGTTTTCGGTGTCCTCGTTGTCACGCCGATGTGATTCTCAAGGCAGGAGCGTCCAACGTTGCTCATTTTGCTCACGCCAAAGGCGAAGCAGATCCGGCGTGTGAGAATTATTTTTCGTCAGTCTATAAATTTACCGGGAGCCAGAGTCGCTTCTCCGTATCTAATCTAGACAATTCGACTCGAGATATTGCCGACCTTTTCTTCGAGGTCGGCGTTTCGGGGACCCGACTTCTAATGTGGCTCCCGGCCGCGGGCGAGGCCTCGAACTGGCCCGGGACCCTGCAGGTCGAAGCCTATCAAGTTACGCGCAGGCTCACTTGTCAGCACCTAATGAAGGGGCAATTTGTGCCCTTCGAGCTATTCGACGGCCAGTGGCAAGTGGCGGTGGAAGGTGATGTTCCAGAGAGTTACTTGGCCAATCTAAGTATCGGGACGGGGTCCCTAGGAAGTGGGCTCAATGTCTTTGACGCCTCGCGGACGCCGGGCCGCCGCCTCGGGTCGTCGGCCCCAATTCGACTGGGTGACTCATATTGGCTGATTGTCAGAAGTACAGCCAACCTCGCACTGCAATCCTCTGGGCTCGCTACGTGGGAGGAAGTTCCGTCTACCGGCGGCTGGACGGTCTACTACATTACGACCCCTGCGGATGACTCCGCTGCAGTCCTGGACCGACTCTCATCATTCTTCCAGCGCCCTGTAGCGCCGGCTCGGGTCAGAGTGTGGATTGAGCGCCCGTGGCCAATCATGATGCGTGACGGCTATCTGCCGGTATTAGAAGCGAGTCCGCTGGGAATGGAAATACGGGCCGATCGTCCCGTGGATATGGAGGTCCGGCCTATTGCAGGTGGACAGAGCCGAATTGTGGCGAAACAGACCCTCTGCGCTCGATGGCAGAATATGGAACTTGGCCAGTGGGAGATCCGTATTAACGGGCAAAGATACAGTAACTTTGAAGTAGCGGAGGGTGGGACGCGGCACCGCGCGTTAATCATTGCGCAGTTTGACAATTTGGCACCGGTAGATTTGATTGGAGCACAACACCAATTGGAACGATTGGCAAATTCCAATACCTCACCGAAGCAGATACACATACGCTGGGACAATACGGCAATCACAAGCCTGTTGAGAGTTAACGGCTTACCGGTCCGACAGAACCTCTCAACGATGAGCTTCGTGCTTGCCGTCGAACCAGCCCTGGAAATCGACGCCGAGAATCTTGGGCGTTTCACTTGGAGTAATCCAGTTGAAGAGCAAATCCCCCATATTAAGGAATTTATCTTCGATTACGCTGCAGCGGCTCGAGCAAAATGGCTGCTATCGGTAGCCCGGCACCGAAACGGTCCCGGCTCTATCAGAATCATTGTGCCGGACAAGCTCCGAATGGATCCCACGTTCAGAAGACTACATGGCCTTTGGCTCCCGGCGAAGTACGCCCCACATATTAACGTCCTATTGGCCGGCACAAGGACTCGTTCATGACCTTCCTTGGTGTCCATGCCACCCGACTCGAAGTCCTGATAGAGAACGGCCTACGCGACGAAGAACTGCGTCAGTTTTTCGAGACCTCTAAAAAACGACTTCTGATCGCGGGCGCCCGGGTACAGACCTTGCCTCGAAACAAGCAAGAAGCAGTTAGAGTCGTCTTGCATTTCTCCTCCAAGGCACACGATGTACTCAGAGAGTGGCTTTCGAAGCAACCTCACACGTATCCAGAGGAACTTAAAAACCAATTGATAACAAGATTCCAAGCCATTGAGCAAGAGGGGGTCGAACCGGAAGAGGACGAGACCCTCCAATTGTTTCGATGCGGTCTGGATGCGCTCTATGGTGAGTCGCCTCCGGCACAATGGCTCGCTTTTCTGGCAACCAATCCGGAGGATGAGCAGGGACCCTCCGAGAGGGACATCAAACCCTCGCAGGGCAGTTCCGGGCTTCCTGCAACGGTGACCGCTGAATCGATTCAGCAATACGCGCAATGCATCGTCGGTGACCACGGAAATCCCTTGATCTCTGACCCGACACTTCAGCTGGCCGCCAAGTTGACCGACGCAATTCTTAGTGGCAACGAGAATATAATTGGTGAACTCCCCGAAGATCCGTCCGCCTATCCGATACTACGACGACTCATACGCGAAACCATACTTAGGCATCGGATTCCGCTCTCCGGCGTGCATGCCGTTGTTCCCCCAACCGCGACCTTCGATTCGGCTCGCAATTACCTAGCCTTGGAAATTGTCGCTACGGCTTCTAGAATTGCAGGAAACGGGCCGTACTTTCTGGACGTAGAAGCATTTTTGGATGGCGGCAAGGCCTTTACGCTGAACATGGATGATCTCCGGGACGTTCTCCCGGACGAGGGCCGAATTATCCATTTCGGCGACTCTCGACATCCACCCGTTATCGCTGGACAGCCCGCATGCTACCGCGTTGAGCGTTTTGATACCTCGAAGCCTATAAAGGTGCGCGTCCTCGGGATCGGGCGGCATCTCCTTCCAGTTAAGTACGTGCCGCATCCGTCTTCAGATCACGATTTGGTACGTCAGTGGATCCAGGCTTATGCGGATGTGAATCAGTCCGGTCGAGCGGTCTTTGTCACCAACGATGGGTTGTGCTTGGCGCCGCGCGTCGATCCACTGAAACGTGTCCTCACATCGGAGTACGACTGGATGCTCGACGCTTGGCCAAGTATAGATGCTCTTGAGCTGAATTCCGGCGCCTTTGTTCTCGCGCCACTTCCCTCGCCGTTGAGCAAGAACGATTACGCGCCGCTAGCTACGGTTGCCAGGCGCTTATTAAAGCGATCAGCAGAAAGCGGCGCTCTAAAGCTTACGAAACAACAAATTATCGATATCGCTGAGAAGATCGGCAACGATGACTCGGATCTCGATGCCGCGCGCCAAAATCGCGTGCGTTCGCGGGTGCAACTTTTGGCGCAGTCTGACGTGGACTATGACCAACTCATTAAGGAATTAATGATCTCGCCGGCGGTACGCCAGGATGTCGAGGCCCGCAAGCAGCAAGAAGTGGAAATCGCGGCTTTGGCCCTTTCCCGTGAAAGACAGGCCTTAGAGAACGTAAAGAAGGAGAAGGCATCGCTAGAGCGAAAGCTGACGCAGCTCAAGCGCGAAGTTGACGACCATGCAAAAGAGGTCCGCGCGGCTGTACGGAAGGCATTTGATGCCGCCAAGTTGAAGGAAGGTGAGACCATAGGTCAGTTGGCGCTCTGGCAGACCCTACTGCAAGGGCGCTCAGGCTCGGGTGAACGGCGCAGCTCGGTAGCGCCAGTGACTCAGAGTCCACCAACGCAACCTGCCGAAAGACTTACAACGACAAAGTTTTCCGGAGGCGAACATCTAGAAGACTCTCTGTTGGCATCCGGCTTCCCGGAGAAGATGATTAAGCTATACGGGTCCATGCTGCGGGCCGCGGTAGCGTTGGCCATTCCGGTTACAGTCACAGGACCAGGTGCATCATCCTTCGCTCTTCGGCTCGCCCGA
>Ga0302324_100031086_pt1 | contig 10082 bp, 12 predicted proteins | sample Palsa_T0_1_FD_201949 | JGI IMG/M metagenome (GOLD analysis project Ga0302324, IMG submission 201949) | Peat permafrost microbial communities from Stordalen Mire near Abisko, Sweden - Palsa_T0_1 | ecosystem: Environmental > Terrestrial > Soil > Palsa > Peat permafrost | place: Sweden: Abisko... | reverse complement strand
ACCCACCGGGACGGAATGACATGATCGGCGCCGACCGGCAGCATGACATTGCGCGTGGTGGCCACCTGCGCCAGCGCGCGGAACTGCCCGTACGCCTCGAGCTCGGCGGAAGCCAGGTCCGGCAGCGCCTGCAGCTTCCAGCCCGCGCTGTAGTGCTGGGCCATGTAGGAGGTGAGCAGCCCGCTGCCATCGGGGGACAGCCACTCGAATTCGCTGCCGAACTGCATCCGCCGGTTCCCGCCGCCTTCGGCCCCGGACGGGCCCCACTGGTGGAACGGCCCGCGCGCCCACGATGAGGAGGTGAGCCCGGCCGCCGCCATCAGGCCCGGATACCCCGGGTCGTGCCCGAACACGTCGAGCATCCAGGCGGTCCGCGGGTCTGCGCCGAGGACGTCCCGCTGGAACCCGATGCCGTAGACGGCGTTGCGGATGGTCGACTCGGCGCAGGTGAGGTTGGTGCTCGGCTCGTTGTAGTTGCCGCCGACGATCTCGATCCGGCCCTCGGCCATCAGCGCCCGCAGGTCCTCCCGGTCCTGCGGGTAGGCGTCGAAGTACGGCTTCAGGTAGTCGATCTCGGCCAGCACGAACTTGTAGTCGGGGTCCTTCCTGGCCCGGTCCAGGTGCGCGCCCACCAGCTCGAACGCGTTCCTGACGTCGGGCAGCCTGCCGTCCTCGTCGGGCATGGTCAGCCGTGACTCGGTGAACTGGCCCTGGGTGTTCCACCAGATCGGGTCGTAGTGGAAGTGGCTGACCATCCACATCGTCCAGCCCGGCTCGGCCACGCTAATGTCAGCCTCGGCCTGACGCTGCCCGGCCTCGCTGCGGACCGTGACCGTGACTCGCCGGGTGCCGCCCGGCTGGTACGGCGCGGTGACCTCCACCGGCACCTCGAAGGCTTTTTCCTCGCCCTGATGCAAACCAGTGATGCCGAACGGGCCGTGGTCTCTGACTCCGGGCCCCGCGACGTGCACGGTGGCGGAGGTGGCCGGACTGGCGAGCATCCCCGGCCCCTCGTTCACCAGTGTGACCCGGACAACCTGCAGCGGGCGCTGCGCGGTTCCTACGAACAAGTCTGTCGATTCAACCCCGGCGATCCGCATCTGTTCATCGTTACACGCCCCCGCCGGTAGATCACAACTCGCGCAGCCTGCGGGCGAAGGCCCGTGTCGCGGCGGCGGGATCGTCCGCCTCGGTGATGGCCCGGACCACGACCACGCGGGTGGCGCCCGTCGCGAGCACCTCGCCGAGCCGGTCCAGGCTGATGCCGCCGATCGCGAACCACGGCCGGGCCGGGTGAGCCTGCGCGACGTGCGCGAGCAGGCCGGGACCGGTCGCCGGGCGCCCCGGCTTGGTCGGCGTGGCCCAGGCCGGCCCCGCGCAGAAGTAGTCGACGCCAGACTCGGCCGCCGCCGCGTCGGACTGGGCCGGGCTATGGCTGCTGCGGCCGATGATCACCTCCGGGCCCAGGACCTGCCGCGCGACCGGCACCGGCAGGTCATCTTGGCCGAGGTGGAGCACGTCGGCGCCCGCGGCCAGCGCTACGTCCGCGCGGTCGTTGACCGCCAGCAGGCGGCCGTGCCGCCGGCATGCGGCCGCGAACACCTCGAGCAGCGCGAGTTCCTCGCGCGCCTCCAGGCCCTTCTCTCGCAGCTGCACGATGTCCGCCCCGGCGCCCAGCACGGCGTCCAGGAACGGGGCCAGGTCACCGGAGGACCGGCGGGCATCGGTGCACAGGTAGAGCCGCGCATCCGCTAGCCGCGCTCGCAGTTCGCTCGTCACAGTGACATCAACCACGGGCCCATCCAACCATCACCGCCGGGTCCCGCCGTACCGGATTAATATAAGGTGAAGTGCCGGAAACAATTCCGGCCCACGGGAGCCCGCGAGGGCTGAGAGGGAGGCCACCGGCCTCCGACCGTCGAACCTGATCCGGGTAATGCCGGCGAAGGGAGCGCTCGTTGACCGTGACCGCGGATGTCGTTGTGGCGGGCGGCGGTGTCATCGGAACCGCGATCGCGTGGCGTGCCGCGCTCGCCGGGCTTGACGTCGTCCTGGTCGATCCCGACGCCGGTGACGCCGCGTCCGGCGTGGCGGCAGGCATGCTCGCGCCGGTATCGGAGGCCCTGTTCGGCGAGGGCGCGCTGCTCGCGATCAACCTGCTGGCGGTGCAGAGGTTCCCTTCGTTCGCGGCGGAGCTCGAGGAGGTCACCGGCCACGATGTCGGGCTACGGCGCGAGGGTACGCTCGCCATCGCGTATGACCCCGGTGACCTGACGGCGCTGATGCGGCTGACGGCCTTCCGCCGGTCCGCCGGGCTTGACGCCGAGGAACTGGACAGCCGAGCCTGCCGCAGGCTGGAGCCTTTCCTGACCCCCGATGTACAGGGCGGCGTGGTTTTCGCGAGCGACTGGTCCGTCGACAACCGGCGGTACGCGGCCGCGCTGCGTGCGGCGATGGCGGCCGCGAAGGTACGGATCAGCCGCGGCCGGGTGACGCAGGCGCAGATCGCCGGCGGCCGGGTCCGCGGTGTCGGGCTCGCAGACGGCACGGTCATCGACTCAGCCGCGGTCGTCGTCGCAGCCGGATGCTGGTCCGGCACGGTCGCCGGGTTGCCCGGTCCGCTGCGGACCGCGGTCCGGCCGGTCAAGGGCCAGCTGCTGCGCCTGCGCCATCCGGAGGCAATGCCGCCCGTCATCAGCCACACGATCCGGGCCACGGTGCGCGGCGCCGACGTCTACCTGGTGCCGCGCGCCGACGGCGAGGTGATCGTGGGGGCGACCTCCGAAGAGCGCGGGCCGGACCGGACGGTTACCGCGGGTGCCGTCCATGACCTGCTGCACGACGCGATGAGCGTGCTGCCGGTGACGAGCGAGCTGATCCTCGCCGAAACCTGCGCCGGCCTGCGACCGGGAACTGCCGACAACGGGCCGATCGTCGGCGGCTGCGGTGTCGACGGCCTGCTGCTGGCCACCGGGCACTACCGCAACGGCATCTTGATGTCGCCGGTCACCGCCGACGCCATCACGGCGGCCCTGACCGGGCATCGGCCCGCGGCGCAGTGGGAGCCGTTCACGCCGCGGCGGTTCACCGGGGAGCAGCCCGCTGCCGGGCGGTCCCCGGCCGGAGACCTAGCCCGGTGAGCGTCCAGGTCAGGCTCAACGGCGAGCCGCGAGAACTGCCGGACGGGACCACCGTAGCCGAGGCCGTCGCCGAGCTGACGCCGGCCGCGGCCGGCGTCGCCGCCGCCGTCAACGGTGACGTCGTGCCCCGCGGCTCGTGGACCGTCACGCCGCTTGCCGACGGCGACCAGGTTGAGGTCGTCACGGCCGTACAGGGAGGTTGATGTGAGCGAGGAGGATCTGCTGAACCGCAAGGAGGCCGGATCTGAGCCGTGGACGCTGGCGGGTCAGGAGCTGAGCTCGCGGCTGATTCTCGGGACCGGGGGAGTGCAGAGCCTGGAGGTGCTGCGGCGGGCGCTTACTGCCTCCGGCTCAGCCCTGGCCACGGTGGCTATGCGGCGCGTCTCGCCCACCGCCGACGGAGAAGGCACGCTGCTCGACGTGCTGCGCCAAGCCGGGGTGCGCATCTTGCCGAACACCGCGGGCTGTCACACCGCCGCCGAGGCCAGGCTGGTCGCCCGGATGGGCCGCGAGGCGCTGGGCACCGACTGGGTCAAGCTGGAGGTGGTGGCCGATGATCACACCCTGCTGCCGGATCCGGTGGAGCTGCTCGACGCGGCCCGGATGCTAGTCCAGGACGGGTTCGTGGTGCTCCCGTACACCAACGACGACCCGATCCTGGCCCGGCAGCTGGAACGGGCGGGCTGCGCGGCGGTCATGCCGCTCGGGGCACCGATCGGGTCCGGCCTCGGCGTTCGCAACCCGCACAACATCGCGATGATCGTCGAGGAGGCCGGCGTTCCCGTCATCCTCGACGCCGGGATCGGCACGGCCAGCGACGCGGTGATCGCGATGGAGCTCGGCTGTGACGCGGTGCTGATCGCCTCCGCCATCACCCGCGCGGCCGAGCCGGAGCGGATGGCCACCGCGATGCGGCTGGCGGTGGCGGCCGGATACGCCGCGCGGACCGCCGGGCGTATCCCGCACCGGTGGCACGCCCGGGCGTCGAGTCCGGTGACCGGCCTGCCGTGGTAGCCCCGGGGGGAGGAATTCCCCCGGGGGGACGAACCCAAAAGCCCCCCCTGTCCCCCCCGGTTCTGGGGGAGAACCTTCCCCACCAGACCCCCCCGGCCCCCCCGGCGCGAGTGCTGACCATCGCCTCGTCCGACTCGGGCGGCGGCGCCGGCATCCAGGCCGACCTCAAGGCCTTTGCCCGCTGCGGCGCGCACGGCATGTCGGCGATCGTCGCACTCACCGCGCAGAACACCGTGGGCGTCCGCGGCATCCACGAAATCCCGCCGGCCTTCGTGCGCGCGCAGATCGACGCGGTCCTCGACGACATCGGGGCCGACGCCGCCAAGACCGGCATGTTGTTCTCCGCCCCTCTGATCGAGGCGGTGGCCGACGCGCTGACGGGGCGCAACCTGCCTCTGGTGGTCGATCCGGTCATGGTAGCAAGCTCCGGGAGCGTGCTCCTGCGCCCCGACGCGGTCGGGATCCTGGTCAGGCGGCTGTTCCCGCTGGCGACCGTGGTGACGCCCAACCTCCCGGAAGCTCAGGCGCTGACCCAGTCGGCGGCCACCGATCGCGCGGAACTGGCGGAGCGGCTGGTCGCGATGGGCGCGCGGGCCGCCCTGGTCACCGGGGGACACGGCGCCGAGCCGGTGGATCATCTGTTTGACGGCTCGCGGCACGTGGCCATCCCCGTCGACCGTCACCGGGTCGCCGCGACCCACGGCGCGGGCTGCACGCACTCCGCGGCGCTCGCGGCCGGGCTCGCGGCGGGGCTGCCGCTGGCCGACGCGGCTCGCCGCGCCGCCGTGGTGGCCGGGCAGGCGGTGGCCCACGGGCTCGCTATGCTCGGCGACGGGGACGGGCCGGTTCACGTCCTGTCCGAATTCGTGTCCTGCGGCAAGGAGATGACGCGTTGAGCGACAAGTTGAGTGACGAGCTCTGGGCCGGTGCCACCGACATCTACCAGGCCATTGTGGCCCACCCTTTCCTGACCGGACTCGTGGACGGCAGCCTGCCGCCGGACGCCTTCGCGTTCTACGTCCTCCAAGACGCGCTTTACCTGCAGCGATACGGTCAGGCCCTGGCGGCCGTGGGCAGCCGGGCGCCGGTGCCCGCGCAGACCGAGATGTTCGCGCGACACGCGGCGGAAGCGCTCCAGGTCGAGCAGACGCTGCACGGGTCGCTCCTGGCCGACCTCGGCATCGACCCGGCCAGCGCCGAGCAGGCCCAGCCCGCGCCGGTGAACCTGGCCTACACGAGCTACCTTCTCGCCACCGTCATCGGCGGCTCCTACGCCGAAGGGGTCGCCGTAGTGCTGCCGTGCTACTGGATCTACTGGGAGGTCGGCAAGGAACTACAGCGCCGCGGCTCGTCCGACCCCCGGTACCAGCGCTGGATCGACCTGTACGGCAGCGAGGAATTCGGCGACGTCGTGCGGGAGGTGCTGGCCGTCACCGACGAGCTGGGCCCCTACCTGTCCCCACCCGAACGCGAACGGCTGCACCGCCACTTCCGGACCTCGAGCCGCTACGAGTGGATGTTCTGGGACATGGGCTACCGGATGGAAAGCTGGCCTGTCTGAGACTCAGACGGCCTGTTCTGCCTGCAATTTCCTGACCACGTCCAGCGCGTCGCTGACGTGCTGGCCGATATTGGTCATCGAGCTGAAGACATGCCGGACCGTTCCGGCGCGGTCGATCACGTAAGTGACCCGGCCGGGGATCACGCCGAGCACCGACGGCACCCCGTAGCTCTTGCGGACCCGGCCGCCACGGTCGCTGAGCAGTGTGAACGGCAGGTTGTGCCGGCCGGAGAAGGCGGCGTGCCGGTCGGAGGAATCGGAGCTGACCCCGATCACCTCGGCGCCGGCGTCGGTGAATGTCTCATAGCTGTCGCGGAAGGCGCACGCCTCGGCGGTGCACCCGCTGGTGTTGTCCTTGGGATAGAAGTACAAGACGACCACCCGGTCGCCGAGCCGGTCCTGCAGCCGGACCTGCTCGCCAGACTGCGACGGAAGGGTGAAGTCGGGGGCCATGTCCCCGACTCCGATGCCGCGTGCCATGCTGTGCCTGCCTCTCTCGGGCTCCCACGAGAGAGAAACGGGGACCCGCAGCCTAAGTGTAGCGAACCCTCCACTTAGGCCCGCACCCTCGCCGTCAGGAAGCCGGTCACCCCACGTTCCAGGCACTGCGGACCCGGGCAGGGGGCTGGGGCGCTCTGGGTGGTCTAGGCTCTGCGGTCATGCCGAGGCTGCTGGTTGTCCATCACACACCATCTCCATCCCTGCAGGAGATGTTCGAGGCGGTGGTCAGCGGGGCGCGGACCGATGAGATCCAGGGCGTCGAGGTGGTCATCAGGCCAGCCCTGACTGCCGCGGCCGCCGATGTGCTCACCGCGGATGGTTTTTTGCTAGGAACGCCCGCCAACATCGGCTACATGTCCGGTGCGCTCAAGCATTTCTTCGACGGCATCTACTACCCGTGCCTGGAGGCCACCCGGCGACGGCCCTACGGCCTGTATGTACACGGCGGCATGGACACCGGCGGTGCGGTGCGCGCCGTGGAGGGCATCGCCGCCGGCCTGCAGTGGCGGGCGGTCAGGCCGCCGGTCTGCGTCACGGGAACTCCGGCCCGGCCGGACCTCGAGGCCTGCTGGGAGCTGGGCGCCGTGCTCGCGGCCGAGATTGCCGGGTTAACGGACCGACGATTATCGAGGCTGTCGTCCCTCGCGTCCCAGGGGCCATGTCTGTCCCAGGCGTCACGTGTGCTACCCCTCAGCGGCAGGTTTGCGTGGTGGATCCGGGCTTTGCCGTGGATCCGGTGCACTGGGGTGGCTCGTCCGAAGTGTGAAACGGTGTCGTGGTCTGGGGTTTTGCTGGCGGGCGGGGTGGGGTGCTGGCTGATGTCGTCGTCGGTGCGGGGGTCGGTGAGCAGGGCGGCGATGATGCCGGGGGTGTCCTGGGTGAGGACGGCCCTGATAGTGACCTGGTCCATTTCCTTGTTGCAGAGGGCGTAGATGCCGAACGCGGTGAGCAGGGCTTGCGTGATCCGGTCGCGCGTCGGCCAGGACCCCGGTGGCGGTGGGGAGCTCGTCCAGCAGGGTGGGGTCGTTGTCGGGGGTGGCGGTGGCCTGGAGGGCGTCGCGTTCGGCTTCGGTCTTGGTGCGTTCTTGGTAGAGCTCGGCGTAGCGGGCGCGGTAGGCGGCGGCTGCGGGGTCGGCCGGGTCGGCGGGTGCTTCCAGTTCGGAGATCAGGCCGCGTTCGGCCGTGTCGATCCGGTTGAGCTGGGTGTTCAGGTGGGTGATCTGGCGGGCTTGGGCTTCGGCGTGGCCGGCGGCGGTGGCGGGGAGCTGGGCGGCGAGGAGTTCGGCGCGGTCGTGGCCGAATAGGTGCTGGTCGAAGAACCCGGCTAGGGCGGTGAGGAGGGTGTCTTCGCGGATGGAGACGGGTCCGTGGTCGGGGTGGGCGGCGGCGTGGCGGGGGTTTGGCGGGGTCGTGGGGGCATTTGTAGTAGATGTGGATGGTGCCGGTGCTGCCGGGCCGGTAGATCCCGCACATCCGCCGCTGGCAGGTCCGGCACCGGATCCGGGACCGCAGGATGTACCGGCGGCCGGGCTGGCGGGTGGGGGTTTCGGGGTCGCGGACGTTGCCGCGCTCCTTGGCCGGGCCGTTCCTGCCCGGCCCTTGCGGGGTCCGGCCAGGCCCCCCGGACTTGCCCGGCGAGGGACCCGCGCCTGGCAGGTGGGTAAAGAACCGACCAGAGCGGCACCCGGCACCCGCCCTTCTTTGACGGTCAGCGGCGGGGCGGCGGGGCGAGGTCGGAGCGGCCGGTCAGGATGAACCAGGTGATCAGGCCGACAACTATGGCGGGGCCGGCGGGCTGGCCGGGGATCAGGGCGAGCACGGCGAGCGACAGCAGGACGGCGGCGGCGGCGCGCAGGGCCAGGCGGAGCGGGCGGCCGTGGCGGATGCGTTCGGGCAGCAGGAGCAGCGGCCGGATGCTGGGCGGGGGGCGGTCTTCCCAGCCGGGCGGGGCGGGCGGCAGGGGGGGTGGTGTCGTGGAGGTGCTCGATGATGTCGGCCCAGGCTTCGCTGCGTCCCCAGGGGGGTGCGCAGTTCGGCGTAGGCGGCGCCGGCCTGGGTGTAGCGGGCCAGGTCTCCGCCGTCAGGCCGATCGGGGTGGGTGGCGGCGGCGATGGCGCGCCAGGCGGCGCGGATCTGCTCGTCGGTCAGGGCGGGGTCGGTGGGCAGGCCGAGCACGTCGAACGGGTTACGTCGGTTCATGGGGCGGCTCCGGGTCCGAACAGGTCATCAAAGCTGGCGGGCTGGGACTGGGTCTGGCGGGAAGGGCTGGGTCCGGGGACCGGGGTGGCCGGGACCGGGGCGCCCATGAGGGTGAGCGGGGAAGGGCGGGGGCGGGCGACCTGGACGAAGGTGGCGGTGCCGTGGGTGATGTAGCAGGCCTGCCCGGTCCGCAGGCGGCGGATCAGGTCGGGGTCAGCGGTCCAGGTGTGCTGCAAGCGGGTGGTGCCCTCATCGCCCCACGCGTTGCCGATCAGCTTGTGCGCGGTCTCCAGCACCCGGCGGGTCCCGGCCAGCATGGCCGTCAGCGGTCGCGGCGATCCGGTACCGCTCGTCCTCATCGGCGCCGAGGCCGAGACCGGGGAGCGGCCCCCGACACCAGAGGTCCTGTCCGCGTGGTGTCTCGCCTGCCAGCTCGATGATCATCTGTTCGCGCGGTTCGCGAAGCTGGCGCGGTCTGCGGACGGCCCGATACCTGCGTGGTTCGAGACGTGGCTGGAGGCGGAGCGTGAGGCTCACATGCTCCGCATCTGGCAGCCGCTGATCATTCCCGGCCTGCTCCAGACCGCCGGGTACGCGCGGGCGCTGTTCCTCGCGGCGGGAGCTGACGAGGACCAGGCGGAGGACATGGTCAAAGCGCGGCTGGACAGGCAGGAGATCCTGGACCGGCCCGGACCGCCGGACCTGGTGACCGTGCTGGATGAGTCGGTTCTGCATCGCCTGATCGGCTCACCGCAAGTCATGGCGGATCAGCTGAGCTACATCGCGGAGCGTGCCATGCTGCCGCATATCCTGGTCCAGGTGGTCCCGGCGGCAACGGGGCGAATGCCGGGCTGAGCGGTGGTTTCGCCCTGGCATCGTGCGACGGTGTGCCGGACACGCTGCGCATGGAGGCCGTGGAAGACGTCACGGCCGAAGGCCGGTCGCTGGTCCGCAGGGCGGCGAATATCTTGGTACGCGTCCAGGCTGACGCACTGCCGCGTGCGGCGAGCCGGACTCTCATCTTGGAGGCGGCAGAGCAATGGAAGACAACGTAGACCCGCGCTGGCGCAAGTCCAGCTACAGCGGGACGGCGGCGGTGACTGCGTCGAGGTAGCCGGCCAGGCTAGCCGCGTGCTCGTCCGCGACACCAAGCAGGACGGCGCCGGCCCCGCGCTCCGGTTCACCCCGGCTGCGTGGCGCAGGTTCGCCGACCAGGTGAAGCGGTCGTTAGCGTCTGACTCCCCACCTAGGAAGCTTGGGTGACTGGGGTCTTTAATTCTGAGTCAAGTTCTGAGTTTTCAGGCCGGAATAGTGGGCTGGCGGCTGGCCTGGGTCAGGCGGCGAGGCCGGCTTGCCGGGCGAGGTCGTCGATGGCGGCGGTGTAGGCGCGGCTGGCTGCTGTGAGGCTACGGTCCTTGCCGGGCGGCGCGGCGAGGGCGGCCAGCCCGGTGCGCAGGAACTTGTCGTGCAGCCGGGTCAGGAACAGGGCGCGGCTGATGCCAGCGTCGGTGACCTGGTAGCGGAAGGTGCCAGGGACGCGCTCGATGAGGCCGTGCATCCGCAGGCGGCGCAGGTCGTAGGTCATCTTCCCCGGGGTGATGGTCTCGGCGGGGGTGCCGAGGAGCTGGGCCATGATCGGGCGCAGGTCGCGGTTGGCGAAGCCGCGG
>Ga0302324_100031085_pt1 | contig 10082 bp, 12 predicted proteins | sample Palsa_T0_1_FD_201949 | JGI IMG/M metagenome (GOLD analysis project Ga0302324, IMG submission 201949) | Peat permafrost microbial communities from Stordalen Mire near Abisko, Sweden - Palsa_T0_1 | ecosystem: Environmental > Terrestrial > Soil > Palsa > Peat permafrost | place: Sweden: Abisko... | reverse complement strand
AGCGGATCGAAGCACTCCTCGTCGCCACACTCCTCGTCGCCACCGTTCCCGACCTGCTCGAGCTCTTCGGTGTCGGTCCCGACACCGCGGCCGCCCTCGTCATGGCCGCCGGCGACAACCCTGAACGACTCCACTCAGAAGGGGCTTGGGCCCACCTCTGTGGCGTGTCGCCCATCTCGAAGGGCTCGGGCAAGAACAGCGGCCGGGTCAAGGCGCACGACGGTGGGGACCGCCAGGCCAATAGCGCGCTGTGGCGCATCGTCATGGTTCGCATCGCCCACGATCCCGAGACCCGGCTCTACTTCGAGCGCCGAGTGAAGGAGGGCAAGACGACACACGAGGTCATCCGCATCTTGAAGCGCTACGTCGCCCGCGAGGTCTATCGCTACTTGCCTCGCGCCTAGCTCCCCGGGCTGAGGGTCTGGCTATTCCCAGTTCTGTCGTCCTCCGGGGCTGACTTTCCAGCGATTCGCCGACCCTCAGCTTGGGCCACCATCTCGAAAACGCGTGACTCAATAAGCCTGTCCTCGACTCGAGTGACTCATCAATGTTCTGTCCGCTGTTTTCACTCCCCAACACCCGAAGAGGGGTTGACAAGTGATAGGAGCGTCGCCGGGATGGGGTGCCACCCCTGCGGCGCCATGGAGATAGTTGGGACACGCTGCCCATGAGTTGGAGCTCGTGCCACAGATCGCGAGAAGTCGTCGGCCACTCCGGAGGCTCAGTCCGGTCGCGCTTCGGGCCGTCTGGCAACGACATGGAACCCGTCCACGTCCGACGATGCAAGGCCCTCTGGAATTAGGGCGGCCCGATCGACCTCGCTTTCATAGATCGCAAGGAGTTCGAATGATGCCTTAGCGACCTCCTCCCGCAACCCACGCAAGGTAACGAAATGATATGCAGCGGTGAAATCATGCGCCGACAGGAGTTCGACACCCCACTCGGACCCGGACATTGTTCGGCGCCGGCCGGCCCGCCAGTTACGAGACCGACGCAAGAAGCGCCCCGGATCAGTCGCGTTGACCCAGGCTAAACGAGCCATAGCACGGGGTGTGATCTCAGCGCGTCGTCCTGGGCGATGGAGTTGCCACGGCCTCTCTCCGAAACTCTGACCGGCTTTATTCAGGGTCGAGTACGACACGATGCCGCCAGCGACTAGGACGCGGTGCATTTCCGACAGCACTAGGGCCCGATCATCATGATCGACGCAGTCGATCCCGTTGAAGCTAAAGAACACGAAGTCAAACGAACCGTCATCGAATTGGCTCAAGTCGCGGGCATCCGCCAACCGAAGGTCTAGGTGCGGGTAGCGCTGCTGGCAGGCCTTCAACTGTCCGGGCGTGTAGTCGACGCCGACGTAGGAGTCACTGAGGAGCGACAGCAAACTGACTGTGCGACCGGCGCCGACGCCGATGTCAAGGATGCGTTTCCCCCTGACGAGATGAGCGACGCTCATCACCGCGGCTTGCTCGCCGAGGTTGATCCATCCGTTGGAGTGGGCGTATTCGGCGACGACACCAGGGTCGTCATAGACCGCCACGTTCTGGTCTGACTCCCGGGTAGAGGTCGAGACGCGCTGTAGGGCGTCGGTGGGATCGTTCGAGAGGGGAGAAGTCACTGCAATAGGTTAGAAGAGGCGGTTCACTTTCCCTGAGACTGAGCGACCGTGCCGGACTGTGCCAGGGACTGTCCCCCCAAGCCGGGAAGGGGTGGTGCCGTGGTGCACAATGAGGCCTTGAACGGATTCAGGTTTGTACCTCTCCGGTCGAGTGACTTGCCAGACCTCGCAGTCTGGCTCGCCCGGCCTCACGTCTTGCACTGGTGGAGAGAGCCATCCGATCTCGTCTCTGTGGAACAGAACTACGGCCCGCTTGCCGAAGGGCTTGATCCCACCGAAGGATTTATCGTCCATTTCAGTGATCGGCCAATCGGCTACGTCCAAAGGTATTTCATCGATGAGCATCCGGACTGGCGTGAAACGATCCGTGGCGCACTGGGTCAAGCCGGCGGCATTGGCATCGACTACCTCATTGGAGAGCCCGACTTGGTTGGAAGGGGAATCGGGCGCCGACTGATCTCCCAGTTCGTCGGTGTCTCCTGGAACCGGTATCCGTCAGCCGAACGGATGGTGGTCGCATTGCAACAGGAAAACACCGCGTCCTGGAAGGCACTCGAGGCCTCAGGATTCCGACGCGTCTGGGAGGGCGATCTGGTGTCTTCTGATCCCAGTGATCGAGGTCCCAGCTTCATCTACATCGCAGACCGAAGTCGGGACTGACTGCCCCAAATGCCGGGAGTATGACACTCCGGCGCCTCGGGGATAGTGGTCTACGACAGGCCCTGCGCTGGAACCTGTCGCCCAGTCACCCAACCGTGCCTCGCCGGGAGAGGAGAGTACCGAATGAGCGCCTCTTCGACGCTCACCGCCTCCCACTTGGTGACGGTCTTCGGTAGTGGCAAGCAACAGCCCCGAAATGAGGTACGAGCTGAGTCTGCGTCCGGAAAAACCGCCACGGACTCGTTCAGGTTCGAGGTCTGGCAAGTCGGCGGTCCGTACCAGTACAGGGGACGCGCCGGATTGGAGCTTCGGGGTGGGCGAAACCACACCTCAACGACCCAACCTTGAACGTCAGGACCGTACACGACGACGCGCGTTACGCCCCCTTAGTCATCATCTGCGAGGTCAATGGACACTGAATCAAAAGGCTACTTTGGCTCCGGGTTCAGGTGCCCCAGTACGCTGCCGGGCTTGGGCGCTCCATGCTGCACGATTAGGTCAGGGGGGTCTGTCCGATGAGTTCGACAAACACGGGACGCGGCTGAACTACTCACTCCCCTTTTACTTCAGCCAGATGAGACCCTCTCCCCGTACCTCGTCCACTTGCCATTCACGCTGGAGGTCGTTCAGCTCAATCCGGGACCTGATCCGCCGGATGTTCCGCGGAGGCTGCGTGGATGGAACCCCTTGTGGCAGAAATAGCCATGCCTCAAAGGTTCCCGCGGCGTCGGGTTTCTTGATTCCGATGTACCTCGTATGACCCATGCCCCCACTCTGACTGGCTCGGCCTGGGGACGATAAGACCCCAAAAAGTGTGGACAAGCGGTGCACAACCCGACCTGGAAGAAAAGAGTCTGAATCTCGATAGCGCCGGGCCAAAATGTCCTCATGGATCTCGGATTGCGTGACAGGGTCTACCTCGTGACCGGCGGTAGCCGGGGCCTTGGCTTTGCCGCGGCCCAGGCACTCGTTGGAGAGGGAGCACGAGTCGTCGTCGCCTCGCCTCATGAGGCCACGGCCTCAGCCGCAGTTGATCACCTCGCACAGAGCGGCACTCCGGCGAACACCTCAACTTGGGTCCTCGCGGACAATGCCGATCCTGCTACGCCAGGTCGACTCATCGCGGCCGCGATTGAGACCTATGGCCGGATTGACGGGGCGCTCGTGAGCGTAGGAGGGACCCCGACCGGGAGCGTCGCAAGCACAACCGACGATGCTTGGCGTGCTGCTTTCGAAAGCGTGTTCCTCGGGGCCATACGCCTAGGACGCGTTCTCGCAGCCGAGTTAGGCAGCGACGAAACCAGTTTTCCGGGTGGGACGGGCGGATCTCTCGTCTTCGTGTTGGCTTCGTCGGTACGCGCACCGCTGCCAGATCTCGCCATCTCAAATGGCCTGTTCCCTGGGCTCGCGGGCGTCGTGAAGACGCTGGCGGGTGAGTATGGCCCCGCCGGAGTTCGGATCAATGGACTATTGCCAGTCCGGATCGCCACAGACCGAGTCCGTGAAATCGATGCCCTCGAGGGGGATCCCGAGGATGTTCGCGCCCGACAGTCTGAGCACATCCCGTTGCGTAGATACGGAGAACCAGAAGAGTTCGGCCGAGTTGCCGCCTTCCTGTTATCTCCCGCAGCGTCGTACGTCACGGGAGCAATGATCCCAGTCGACGGAGGTGCCATCCGCTCGATCTGAAGCACCGCAGCCATCTGGACGGTCGGACGTCGGACCGTCGGCATCTTCGCCAGGCCTGTCCCCGTCCGCCGGGAGTGTGGCGGTTTACACATCCTGGGACTAGTCACGTGCGCTGCAAGAATGATTCAGTGGATCCGCAATACCGACCTGGCGCCATTTCCTTTCAACCAGAGCTCAGCGACGGACAGGTACTGCTTCGGAACTGGACATACGACGATCTGCAGTGCGTCGAGGAGGCGAGCAGCGACCCCGTTATCCCGCTCGGCACGACGGTGCCAAGCAAGTATTCCGAAGAAGCCGGGCGTGCCTTTATCGATAGACAACATGGACGCTGGACGTCGGGCGAAGGCGTAAGCCTTGCAATAGTTGAAAGACGAACCGACACCGCGGCGGGACTTATGTGCCTTCTTCACCGCCAACAGCCAGGCGTTGTCGGATTGGGCTACTGGGTCGTCGCAAGTCGGCGAAAGAAGGGATTGACGCTGGCGAGCCTCATGCTGCTCAGCCGGTGGGCGCTTCGCTTATCGGCCGTTGACCGCCTAGAAGCACTCGTCTATCCAGGAAATGCCGCTTCGATTCGGGTACTCGAAGGAGCGGGCTTTCTTCGGGAGGGCCTGCTGAGGTCGTACATGGATTTTGAGGGACACCGTGGCGACGCGCTCCTGTATGCCTTGCTCGAAAGCGACATCGACCGGGATTGACCTGCCCCCGTACATTGCCGGAGGCGGGTGCACGATGCGGAACGAGTGGAGCGCTGGAGCTTGGAACCCCGGACGAACAAATCCTGTTCGCTGGTTATAGCTAGCACGTGTGAGCCGATCAACGGCCGCAGATCAACTCGCTGGCGCTCAACCTTCTTAGACGAAGATTTGGTCGTTTGGTACAGGTATAGAGACGTGTGACTGCACCGACTTCCACCGTCCGTCGTCCCCCCGGACAAAGACGCCGGTAAGGCGGATTCCTCTCTCCCCGCCGCTCGCGTTCTTGAAGTAACCCTGGCCCTCGACCCAAGCGACGTCTCCTCGCACATGGACGATGACCTCACCCATTTCTGCTGTGACTCCCTGGTCCACGTTGACGTTGCTGAAGTTCTCAAGGAACTCGTCGGCACTCCACCATTCGGAATCCTCACTCCCAATGTGTATGTGATCTCTGCCCTTCAGCATGAGCGATCCCAGAGCCTCGACATCGCCAGAATTGATCGCCGAGACGAGCTCGTTGAAAGTCGACCGGACCTGGTCTTCTGCAGGATCTGCCATCATGACCTCCTCAAGAAGTTCTGCAACTCATGACAACGAAGCGGGTACTGCGCGATCGAGCATGCCCAGCACACCGCCGCCTGGCAGTTTACTTCGGTCACTTGGGAATTCCCAGGTCGAAAGAATCACAGATCTGGCCCTAGAGCGTCTCGAGATAGCCCCATCCGCCGGTCCTGGGCGCACCGTATATGGCATATCAGGGCCAGGGGTTCGGCGGACTATTGCTCGTTGTGCGGCTTTGACTGGCCCAGGTGAATGACGTGGTGTTCGCCACAGGCAGCACAGTCAAACTCGAAGAACGGCGGGACGGATGCGTGGGTCCAGGTTGGATTCACGGTTGTCACCTCCACATCGAGGACAGGACACATCAGGGTGATTTCCGAGTGATACGAGTCTCAGAGGAACACTGTCTCACCCACGTAGCTCAGCTTTTCACGAACCGGTCCGCGCTTCCTCCCTATCCCGGTACGCCGACTCTGAGGCGTATTACACCGCTATGAAGACCTCTCCACTGTAGGGCCGCTGGGCGTCGCATCCCGGCCGCCATTCGCCTCAAACACTCCGTCGCTGCTCTCGTACTCGCTGATCTCGGCCACGCGCCGTGCATGCCGGCCACCCTCAAACGCAGTGGAGACGAAGGTGTCGACGACATCGATTGCCTCAGCCGTCGCCGTCGTCCGACCGCCGAGACAGATGACGTTGGCGTCGCCGTGGCGCCGGGCCAGGTCGGCACCGGTCGCGTCGTGGACGAGGGCGGCGCGCACGCCACGGACCTTGTTGGCCGAGATGCTGATGCCGATCCCCGTCCCGCAGACGCAGACACCCCGCTCGGCCCTGCCCTCGGCCACCGCACGGGCCACGGCAATGCCGTAGATCGGATAGTCGACGGAGACCGCAGCGGAGTCGGTGCCGAAGTCAAAGACCTCGTGGCCAGCCTCGGCCAGATGCCGGGCCAGGTCCGCCTTGAGGTCGAACCCGGCATGATCCGACCCGACTGCTATGCGCATCGTTCGAGTGTACGAGCTGACGGCAGGGCTCACTGATAGTTGTCTCTTGGCGACCCTGCCCCGGTCCGCCGGGACGGAGAGTGGGTCAATCAAGCTCGACGAAGTCGACCCTCGCTAGCGGGCTCGCCTGAACCCATTCGTCCAGTTCTGCTCGTGGCCACTCGCTGTCGTCGCCACGACGCTCGTTGAATTGGTCGACGAGTGGGGCGAGCAACCTGCGACGTTCCGCCTCATCGGTGATCACCGTGGCAGCCGCAGGCAGATCGGCCACCACGCCGCGCTTGAGATGGAAGGTAAAACTGGGCTCCGCACTCAGATTTGCTAGCCAATCTCGGCGTTGTAGTGACGGGATTCCACTCAGGTAGATGGAATCTTCAATCCGGTAGAAGACGATTTCGATCCGTCGGGGACTTCCGGAACTCCGACCTGTCGTGGTGATGTCGATCGTGCGATCCTCCATGGTTGTGGATTCGTCGATTGCCAGCGCACGGCGAACATCGTCACGCATCTCGAGGTCCCTGGTATCCGAAGCGCATAGTCATCGTCCTCTCCCATTGGCTGGGCGCGGCTCAATCAATTGTACGCGGATGCCCGAGACCAGAGCTCGGATCAGTCCGAGAGCCGTCCGCTACCCCCTAATGGGTATCGACCACCTCGTTCTGTAACCGGATGAGGCTGGTCACCGAGCCGCCATCAGGTGAGCACTGTTGCCCCCAGGGCTTCGAGCCTTAGCGTTAGATCGTGCCCCTGCTGGTCGGTGAGGTCTCCTCGGATGGCTGGTGGGATGTCGTGCCTCGAGCACTGATCCATTAGGAAGCTGCGGGAGCCCTCAGGCTCGTTGGCAGTGACCGTCGATGGAGAGGAGCGAGAGCAGATGATCTTCGTTGGAGTGGACTGGGCCGAAGCCCACCACGATGTGTTCGTCGAAGACGAGCGCGGCAAACGCCTGGCCGGTGGCCGACTCCCCGAAGGCGTCGAGGGCATCGCCCGCTTCCACGAAATGGTGGGCGCCCACGCCGCCGAGCCCGCCGAGGTGGTGATCGGGATGGAGACCGACCGTGGGCTCTTCGTCTCGGCCCTCCTTGCAGCGGGGTACCTGGTGTACGCGGTCAACCCGATGTCGACCTCGCGCTATCGGGACCGCCACTCGACGTCGGGGGCCAAGTCCGACCCCGGCGACGCCAAGGTGCTGGCCGACATGGTCCGCACCGATCGGCACAACCACCGACCCGTGGCGGGCGACAGCGAGGTGGCCGAGGCCATCAAGGTCTTGGCTCGAGCGCATCAGTCGATGATCTGGTCGAGGGGGCGCCAGAGCAACTTCTTGCGCTCCACCTTGCGCGAGTTCTACCCCGCCACCTTGGTGGCCTTCGACGACCTGACCAGCGGTGATGCGCTCGAAGTATTGAGGATCGCACCGACCCCCGAACTCGGGAAAGGGCTCTCACGCTCGAAGATCGCCGCCGCTCTGCGACGTGGCGGTCGCCAGCGCCGAATCGACCAGCGGGCAATCGAGATCCAAGATGCGTTGCGCTCACCCCAGCTCGTTGGCTCCGACGTGGTGGCGGCCGCCATGGGTGCCTCGGTCGGCGCCACCGTGGCCGTTATCGCAACCATGAACGCTCAGATCACCCAGCTGGCCACGGAGCTCGACGCGGGTTTTGAGCAGCACCCAGACGCCGAGGTGGTCCGATCCCTGCCAGGACTAGGGACCATCCTCAGCGCCCGGGTGCTCGGCGAATTCGGCGATGCGCCGAACCGGTACGCCGATGCCAAGTCTCGCAAGAACTACGCCGGCACGTCGCCCATCACCCGGGCCTCGGGCACCAAGCGGACGGTGCTGGCCCGTTACGTCCGCAACAAACGCCTGGCCGACGCTATATATCAGTGGGCCTTCGCCTCGCTCAGCGCCTCACCAGGTGCTCGGGCCTTCTATGACCGACGAAGGGCGGCTGGGGACACCCATCACGCTGCCCTCCGTGCACTCGGGAATCGCCTCGTCGGCATCCTCCACGGATGCCTCGTGCACCAATGCAACTACGACGAGCACACCGCATGGGCCCATCGCCTAGATCTCCCGATCACCAAAGCTGCTTGACAGTTGCACCCGTGGGATATCTAACGCTGCCGGGTAGGTGGGACGGTTCATTTCCGGTGCCCGTCTCACTGACGCTTCAGCCCGCCGCCCGCAGAGCCGATAATTGACCTGTGACCGACAGTCTGTCTTCGGAACCGCCTCCGTTCGATGCCCAAATTGCTGGGCAGCTCATCGGGAAACGGGTCTTGATCGGACTGACCTATGTCGAGAACGGACAAGACGACCGCCATGAGCAGAAACACGGAGCTGTCGAAGACGTGTCAGACGAGGGAGTGGCGATTCGTCTTTCCGATGGCGACATCTATTGGCTTCCACCTGACCTTCGGCCCTGGCAGCCCGCTCATCCAGGGGAGTACCGGCTCCGCTCAACGGGCGAAGTTGTCGTTGATCCGGACTTCATTGCCAACTGGAAGGTAACTCCAGGTTCAGATTGACCGAGGGTGCCCTAGTACGCGGGGTGTGGGTGCGCAGCAGGTTCCACAGCGCTCTCGCCGAACGATGAAAAAATAGGCTGCCGGTTAAAGGCCGGTCACACTCACCTGTCGGAGGCTTCTCGCGACAAATAGGGCCGTCTCCGGAGTGACCGAGCCCATCACATGGACCTCCCACACCGGTGCACGGACAACGATGTGCGGCGGTTGGTCGGCGGCCCTGGTCAGGGTCACGAACTGCTCTCCTTCCAATGGAACCAGACCGCTTTCCAAGTGCCCCGGCCGCCGCCGGTGACCGGACACCACCAATAGGCGACCATCTGTCATCGAACGAAGCTGGTAGGCGGAGCGAAAGTCATGGGCGTCCCGACCAGTTGGAGGAAGCATCAACAGGTACTCAGGAGGGTTGAGGTCCACCGGCCATTGTGCGGGCACCCACACTGGTTCTCCGAACCAGTTGGCCAGATCGAGTTCGGAGGCGACAGGTTCCTCTTGGTATTGGAACCCGGTGATGGTGGGCCGCTCAAGCACGCTCCAACGCTATCGACAGGCCCCTGCCAGCGTGCCCCCGTCGGCCGGGACGGCGGGACGGTTCGGCACATATGTGGCAGGGCGGTTCAGGCGTGGAACCCCGGATCTGGGTGATTGGGGCAATAGTGATTCACTGGCCCTCCGTCCCAGCAGTCGTTGCACGCCGTTGTCCATCCAACAGCTCTTACAACGTGCCAGTGGTGATCTGAAACCAGCGGACGTGGTTCTCTTAGCAATGCTGTCGCCGTACAGCCATCGCGGTCGCAGGTCACCTGGTTCCCACGAACCGTCACGACTTGAACCGTAGCGTCGCAAAAGCCGGACCCAAGCCGCCCCACTTCGCGGGGACTGGAGCCTCAGTTAGCGCGGCGACTGGTGCTGCCAGATAGCTTTTTACTCCCCGAGAGTTGCCAGCCAAAGAGGTAGCATTCGCTGCGTCCATGAGGTGCGAAGTGGAGAAAAGAGATGCCTGAGTTCCCTGCGATTACTCACGTGGCGCTAACGGTTACGAGCCTTGAACGGAGTGTGCCTTGGTACAAGGATCTGTTCGGCTCGGACCCAATCCTTGACGAGGACACAGGTCCGTTCCAGCGCGTCGCTTGGCTTGCCGGCGGCACAATCGTTGGCGTAACTCAGTTCCCTGACTTGGACAGCACTGAGCCGTTCAACGAGTGGCGGCCGGGGCTCGATCATCTGGCTTTCGGCTGTGCCAACCGCGATGAGTTAAAGGCATGGGAAATCCGTCTGAACGAACTCGGCATCGCCAATGGTGGCATCGTGGACACGCCT
>Ga0302324_100031084_pt1 | contig 10082 bp, 10 predicted proteins | sample Palsa_T0_1_FD_201949 | JGI IMG/M metagenome (GOLD analysis project Ga0302324, IMG submission 201949) | Peat permafrost microbial communities from Stordalen Mire near Abisko, Sweden - Palsa_T0_1 | ecosystem: Environmental > Terrestrial > Soil > Palsa > Peat permafrost | place: Sweden: Abisko... | reverse complement strand
TCGAAATAAAGGCGCGCGGCATCGTCGACGGCGTTGCCAGCGGTCCGGCGCTGATCGGCGACGAGGCGATCTCGTTCCTCGGCGACGTCGACATCACGTCTGGCCGGATCGTCGGCGACCTGCCGAGCCTGAGCAACGCCTCGGTGCGCGGCACCGTGCTGATCTTCCCCTACACGCGCGGCTCGGCCGGCGCCTGGCGGTTCCTCTACCAGCTGTTCAAGCACGGCAACCACCCGGTCGCGCTGATCACCGACTCGGTGCCCGATCCGTCGGTGGTGCAGGGCGCGATCCTGGCCGGCATCCCGATCCTGTGCGAGCCCGAGCGCAAGCTGAAGGGCCTGATCGCGAGCGGCATGCCGGTCGCTGTCGAGGTGAAGGGCGAAGCCGGGTTGATCCGGCTTCCGTCAACCGCCCCCTAATGTCGCCATCGCGCCCAGCGGCACCGGACGGATCGGAATGCGGCTGGTCGGCAGGCTGATCTGCGCGACCGGCAGGCCGGCCAACGCCGCCAGCAAATGCTGGATCGCCGGCGTGCAGCTGCGGCCCTGGCACAGCCCCATGCCGGCGCGCGTGCTCATCTTGAGCGGGCCGATCTCGGTGTAGCCGGCCGCCACCGCGTCGGCGATCTGGGCGCGGGTCACGTCCTCGCAGCGGCAGATCAACGTGTCGGCGGTCGCGGCGGCGAACATGCCGGGGCGCGGCATCGACCAGCCGGTCAGGGCGGCCCGAAAGCGACGCTGCCCGGCGAGCCGCCGGCGCGCCGCTTCGGCGCCGGCCGCCAACGCCGCCGCTTGCGGCAGGCCGAGCCGGGCCGCAACCGCATGGGCGACCAGCGCGCCCTCGGCGAGCGCGCGGTCGACGCCGCCGATGACGGCGCCGTCTCCGGCGACGAACAGCCCGGCGATGGTGGTCTCGAGCGCGTCCGAGCGGCTTACATGCCAGCCGCCGCTGGCCGGATCGTGATCGTGGTCGCAGCCGGCCAGCCGGGTCAGCTCGATGTTCGGGCGCACGCCGAAGCCGAGACCGATTACCGCGGCGTCGATGCGCCGTCTGCCGGATGGCAGCGGCCGCCACTCGTCGTCGACCGGCGCGACCTCGACCGCCTGCGCGTGCCGCGTGCCCTCGATCGCGACGACGGTGTGGCGCGACAGGATCGGCACACGACGCCGGCGCAGCGCGAGCTCCCAGCGCACGCCGCGTCCGAGCAGGCGCGGCTGGGTCGCGAGCCCGGCGAGCTGGCCGAGCGACGGCCGCGCCGCCGCGTCGATCACGGCGGCGATCTCGGCGCCGCACGCCAGCAGCTGGGCGGCGACCAGCCGCAGCAACGGTCCGGCGCCGGCCAGCACGACCGGACCGCGCGGCACCACGCCAGACGTCTTGAGCAGGATCTGCAGCCCGCCCAGCCCGTAGACCCCCGGCAGGGTCCAACCCGGGATCGGGGCCCACAGCTCGAGCGCACCGGTCGCCAGCACGACCGCGCGCGGCCGCAGCCGCTCGACCACGCCAGCCGGCCCATGGACCCACAGGGCCAGGTCGGGCTCGATGCCGACGATCTCGGACTGCGGCCGATAATCGATCAGGCCGCGCTGCGCCTGCAGCGCCGCGCGCAGGCGCGCGCCGCGCGGATCCTTGCCGAGGTAGGCGCGCTCCCGCGCGCCGGTGCGGAAGATCTGGCCCCCTGCCGCATCATTGTCGTCGATCAGGCTGCAGCGCACGCCGGCGGCGGCGAGCGCGAGCGCCGCCGTCAGGCCGGCCGGCCCGGCACCCACGATCGCGATGGCGCTGGCATCCGCCATGGCTCAGGCGGCCGCGTCGGGCGGCCGCACCGGCGAGGCGTCCATCAGCCGGCGCACGCGCATCCCGGCGCGCACCGCGACCCGGCAGGTCCTGACCTGCGGCGCGCCGTCGATCTCGGCGACGCATTGGAAGCAACTGCCCATCAGGCAGAACGGCCCGCGCGGCGCGCCCTGCACGATCGAACCGTTGAGCGCCGCATAGCCGGCGGCGAGCAGCGCAGCGGCGAGCATCTCGCCGTCGGGCAAGCGCACCACGCGGTCGTCGATCGTGACCTCGACAAAAGCCGGCGCATCGGCCCCTTCCACCTGGCGCAACCAAGCCGTCTCGTCTGCCGCCATGCCTCCCCCGCCATCGAGCTTGACCCGCTTGCCGGCCGACGAGATCCTAGCCGCCGATACCGCGAAAGCGCACCCCTCATGGCGACTCTAGAAGCCGATCTCGCGATCATCGGCACCGGCATCATCGGCGCGTCGTGCGCCTATCAGGCGGCCCGGCGCGGCCTCAAGGTCGTCATGGTCGATGCCCGCATGCCGACCGCCGGCACGTCGGGCGCGTGCGACGGCTATGTCTCGATCTCGTCGAAGAAGCCCGGGCTCGTGATGGAGCTGGCGGCGCTGAGCAAGCGTCTCTATCCCGAGGTGGTCGCCGATCTCGGCCGCGACGTCGAATACCGCACCTGCGGCGGGCTGCTCATCATCGAGGATCCCGCGACCCTGCCGCTGATCGAGGCGCGCGCCGCCGGCGTGCGGAGCTACGGCTTCGACATGGTGGCGCTCGATCGCGCCGGCATGCTGGAAGTCGAGCCCAATCTGAGCCCCGATCTGCACGGCGCCTATCGCTGCCCGGCCGAGGCGATCGTCAATCCGTTCCTGATGACCATCGGCATGGTGGCACGCGCGGTCGAGCGCGGCGCGCAGACCTTGTGGCAGGCCAAGCCGATCGCCGTCGACATCGCCGGCGATCGCATCGTCGCGATCGACACCACGGCCGGCCGGATCGAGGCCGAGCAGTTCGTGTTCTCGGCCGGCGTGTGGAGCGGCGAGCTGGGCGCGTTGGTCGGGCTCGACCTGCCCGTGATCCCGCGGCTCGGTGAGCTGGTCGTGACCGCGCGCAGCCCCGGCATCGCGACGCATTATCTGATGTCGGCGAACTATCTCGCCGCGAAGGCCAATCCGGAGGCCGCCGAAAGCTCGAGCGACCCGCTGGTGCGGCTCGGTCACGGCTTCTGCCTCGAGGTCAACGCGCTCGGCCAATGCATCATCGGCAGCACGCGCGCCTTCGTCGGCTATCAGCGGCCGAGCTCGGCCGAGGGCATCGCGGCGATCGTCGGCGAGGCGATCAAGCGCCTGCCCGCGCTGGCGCGGGTCCCGATCCTGCGCAGCTTCGCGGGCTTGCGGCCCTACCTGCCCGACAAGCAGCCGATCATCGGCCGCAGCTCGCGCCTGACCAACCTGCTGGTCGCGACCGGCCACGAGGGCGACGGCATCTGCCTGTCGGTGATCACCGGCGACCTGATCGCCGACCTCGCGACCGGCCGCCCGCCGCGCGCCGACATCGCGGCCCTGACGCCCGACCGTTTTCCGCCGCTCAATCAGTCGGCCGCGGTCGCGAAGGTGGCGTGAGGCGCGAAGAGCGGCGCGACGCAATCCGCGCCCGTCGGTCAATAACTATCGTCATTGCGAGCGCAGCGAAGCAATCCAGGGCCACGTGACAAGCACCACGTCACGTGGCCCTGGATTGCTTCGTCGCGTCGCTCCTCGCAATGACGTTTCCTGGTTCGGTGTCGTCCCGCTACGCCTGCTCTTCGGCGATCGTGTTCACCAAGGTGCCGATGCCCGTGATGTCGACCTCGATCTTGTCGCCCGGCTTCATGAAGATCGGCGGCTCGCGGTAATTGCCGACGCCGCCCGGCGTCCCCGTGATGATGACGTCGCCCGGCTCGAGATAGGTGAAGCTCGAGCAATACGCAATGCAGTGCTGAACGCTGAAGATCAGATCGTCGGTGCCTGACTGCTGCATCACGGTGCCGTTGAGCCGCGTCGTCAGAGTCAGCTTCGACGGATCGGGGATCTCGTCCGCCGTCACCAGCCAGGGGCCGAACGCGCCGGTGCCGGGGAAATTCTTGCCCGGCGTGAATTGCGTGGTGTGGCGCTGCCAGTCCCGGATGCTGCCGTCATTGTAGCAGGCATAGCCGGCGACGTGGCCCAGCGCGTCCTGCTCCGAAACGTAGCGGCCGCGCTTGCCGATGATCACGGCGAGCTCGCCCTCGAAATCGTAGCGGTCCGACACTTTGGGCTTCAGCATGGGCTGGTTGTGGCCGACCTGGGTATTGGCGAAACGGGTGAAGATCATCACCTTGGTCGGCATCTCGCGCCCGGTCTCCTTGACGTGCGCGGCGTAGTTGATGCCGACGCACAGGATCTTTTCGGGATCGGGGATCACGGGCAGGAAGCTGATGTCGGCGAGCTTGTGGTTGATCTCGCCCGAGCCGGCCAGCTTCTTGAGCTCGGGCAACGCGTTGCCGGCCAGCGCCGCGCGCAGAGTCGGATAGCGCTCGCCGAGATGGCGCGCGGCGTCGATCACGCCCTCCCCCGTCACGATGCCGTAGCTGGCGCGGTCGCGGACTCGGTAGCTCGTCAGTTTCATGATCTTCGTCCTCGAGTCAGTGTTGGGATGCTGTCAGCCGCGCCGCGAAGCCGGCCTGCCATTGCGCGACCGGCATGAAGCCGGGGTCGTCGCGGCAGGCCGCCTCGGTCAGGCGCATGATCTCCGCGGCCGGCAACGACAAATCGAGCGGTTCGCCGCGCGGCTGGGTGACGTACCACGGCGCGTCGACGAACACCTCGATGCGGTTGCCCTCGGGATCGCGGAAATAGACCGACCAGGCATTGCCGTGGCTCACCGGGTTGATGTCGCGCACATCGTCGCGCTGACCGATCTGCGCGTGGAATTCCTTGAGCGCGTCGAGCGAGGCGACCCGGAACGACAGCTGGTTGATCACCTGGTCGTCCGGCTTGCCGGTGCGTCCCGAGGCCATCACGATCTGATGATGATCGGCGGGATCGCGGCTGAGGAACAGCAAGTCGCGCCCGCGCATATTGCCGCGATCGGTCACCACGAAGCCGAGCGCCTCGGTATAGAAGCGCTCCATGCGCGGCATGTCGAAGACGAAAAAGCCGAAATGGCTGAGGGCGAGCTCCGGGACGGCCATGGCGTCCTCCCTAGCAGACGACAGAAGACAGACGACAGACGAGAGATCTATCCTCCTCCGTCGTCTGCCGTCTGTCATCTGTGGTCTGATACCGCCATGAACCAGGTCAATCGCCGGATCACGCTCGCATCGCGCCCCGACGGCTATCCGACCGAGGCGAACTTCAAGCTGGTCGAGGCGCCGGTGCCCTCGATCGGGCCCGGCCAGGTGCTGGTCCAGACGCTCTACCTGTCGCTCGACCCCTACATGCGCGGCCGCATGAACGCGGCCAAATCCTACGCCCCGCCGGTCGAGCTGGGCGCCACCATGGTGGGCGGCATCGTCGGCAAGGTGATCGCCAGCGAGCATCAGAAATTCAAGGTCGGCGCCATCGTCGAAGGCCGGCTCGGCTGGCAGGATTACGGCGTCTCGGACGGCCGCGATTTGCGCCAGGTCGACCCGGCGGCCGGACCGATCTCGACCGCCGTCGGGGTGCTCGGCATGCCGGGCCTGACCGCCTATTTCGGCCTGCTCGATGTCTGCCAGCCGCGCCCCGGCGACACGGTGGCGGTGTCGGCGGCCTCCGGCGCGGTCGGCCAGGTGGTCGGCCAGATCGCCAAGCTGATGGGCTGCCGCGTGGTCGGCATCGCCGGCGACCCGCGCAAGATCGCCTACATCACGCGCGAGCTCGCCTTCGACGCAGCGATCGACTACAAGACCGAGGATCTCGACGTCGCGCTCGACCGCGCCTGCCCCAACGGCATCGACGCCTATTTCGACAATGTCGGCGGCCAGGTCTCCGAGGCGGTGTTCCGCCACCTCGCCTACCGCCCGCGCATCGCGATCTGCGGCCAGATGGCGCTCTACAATGTCGAGGCGCCCGAGCCGGGCGCGCGCTCGCTGCGCTTCATGCTGGTCCATCGCGCGCGCATGGAGGGCTTCTTGGTGTCCGATTTCGCCGACCGCTGGCCCGAAGGGCTGAAGCGGCTCAGCCGCTGGGTCAAGGACGGCAAGATCAAATATCGCGAGGACGTCGTCGAGGGGCTCGAGAACGCCCCGAAGGCATTCCTGCGCCTGATGCGCGGCGAGAATTTCGGCAAGCTGGTCGTCAAGGTCGCCGACCAAAGACCAACCCAGGGGGACAATTCATGATGCGCTCCACCATCGTCGCCGCGACCCTCGCCGCGAGTCTCCTCGCGCCCACGTTCGTCGCTGGCCAAGCGCACGCGGCCGAAGCCAACGGGCTGCGCCGGCTCTACGTGCTCGATTGCGGTACCAATTACGGCAAGGACCAGTCGCGCTGGTCGCCCGGCGTCAATGTCGGCCAGCCGATCCTGCTGGCCGACAATTGCTATCTGATCCGGCACGAAAAGGGGCTGCTGCTGTGGGACACCGGCCAGCCCGACGAGATCGCCGGCAAGCCCGACGGCGTCGAGACCGCCGGCGGCGCGATCATCGCGCGGCGCACCAAGACCCTGGCGGCGCAGCTCGCCGAGATCAAGCTCAAGCCGAGCGACATCAAATATGTCGCGATCTCGCACAGCCACGGCGACCATATCGGCAACCTGAAACTGTTCCCGCGCGCGACCATCCTGATGCAGCAGGCGGAATGGGATTTCGCCTTCGCCGACCCTGCCAAATCGCCGTTGCCGGCGAGCCAGAAGGTCGAAAAGCTCAACGGCGACCATGACGTGTTCGGCGACGGCTCGGTCATGATCCTGTCGACTCCGGGCCACACGCCCGGCCACGAGTCGCTGCTCGTCATGCTGCACAAGACCGGCCCGGTGCTGCTGACCGGCGACGCCGTGCACTTCAAGGACAATTGGGACAACCGGCGCGTGCCCGGCGCCAATTTCAACAAGGACATGACCCTGGCCTCGATGAACCGCCTGGCCGAGCTGGTGAGCGACCTGCACGCGCAGCTCTGGATCAACCACGACATGCCGCAGACCGCCAGCGTCGCGCACTCGCCGAAGTTCTTCGAGTAGCGCGTGATCGCTTTCTAATCCGCGCCTCACGTGTGAAACAGAAATTCGTGGTCCGTTCCCTATTTCCGCGTTCGATCATTGCCGTGTTAGGCGCGATCGTGCTCGCTTCACGCTCGATGAAGCTACAACTCTCTCTCTTCAACAACTCTGGCGAGACAGTGACAATACGAGCGGGGACCAAAAGCATCATCATTGGGCCGGGGCACGCTGATCAGTTCGACTATCCAGGAGACGAGCAAAATTGGATGCTGCACGTGTCAGCTGGAGGATGTGATTACGCTTACGCCGTTCCGAGAACACTGGAGCATTATCCGTGGTCCCCCCGCTCAAATCGCAGTCTCGTGGCGCAGCTGGAGAGAGATTTTCTCGTCTATCTTCTGCCGCCTTCCGCCACTGAGATTACTCCCGTTGTGGGGCCCGCGCCTCTTCAACAAGACGGCTTCCCAATACGTCCAGCGTCTAAGAATTGTCGCTTGACGGGTGGCAACTAGAAACTCAGGGAAACCTCATTCCGATCCAAATGATCGCGATCTCTGGCAAAATCGATGGCCCTGTCATAAAGTGATCTGTTGATCAAGGATGTTCGAGCGCTTAGTAGCCGGCCGCCAACGGAGCCATCAATGCCCAACGATACCGACGGCTTGGTTGAGAAGATTCGGGCGCTCCCGGCCGAGCGGATCGCCGAGATCGAGGATTTCGTCGACTTCATCGCCGCCAAGACGCGGCGTCTGACAGCGCTCGATCGGTTGCTCGCGATCGCGCCCGCGCTGGAGGCAGCTGGCGCCTCACCGATGACGGAAGAACAGATTGCCGTCGAAGTGGAAGCGGCGCGCGCCACGCGTCGGGACCAGAGCGCCGGTGCGGATCGTCCTTGACACCAATGTCGTGCTCTCCGCGCTGTTATGGCGCGGTACGCCGTACCGTCTTCTCCAAACCATCAGACAGCACGAACGCATACAAATTTTCGCCAGCACCGCGCTTTTGGTGGAACTGGGCGAGATCTTGATCCGCCCTGTGCCGGCACGGCGTCTCGCTCTGCTCGGCCTCGTCGCCCATGAGGTGCTCGCCACCTATATCGATGCCGTCGAACTGGTGACGCCGCTCTCGACTCCGCCCGTGGTCGCCGCCGATGCCGACGACGATCAGGTCATCGCTGCCGCCGTCGCGGCACAGGCCGATCTCCTGGTCTCCGGCGACAACGACCTGCTGGCGATCGGCAATCACCAGGGTATCCACATCGTCGCGCCCGCCGAAGCGGTCCGGCTGATCGTCGGTCCCTGACACGCCGCCGATGACGCGGACAAAAGCAGTGGTGGGTCGCGGTTTCCGGCCGCCGGCTCTCATTTGCCGGGACGCCGCGCTGTACACCGCCTCAGCCACGCTTGCCACCCAGCGCGTTGAGTAGGCTTGGCGCCAGCACCTCGAACGTACCCGGCGGCGGCGCCACGCCGAGGCGGCGCAGCAGGCTCCAGGCGCCGCACAAATTGGACGACAGCAGCGGCACGCCGAGCTCGGGCAGGGCCAGCCGGATCGCATCCAGGGTCGTCATGCCGGTACCGCTCATCAGCACCGGCACGCCGCGCGGCACGGTCAACTTGCGCAGCGCCGCCACGACGTCGGCGGTCCCGATCGTGTAAGCGATGAAGTCGTCGGAAATCTGGGTGATGCCGACGATGCGGAAGCGGGCATCTGACCAGTAGCGCGCCGAGCGCTCGGTCAGCCAAGCCGGATAGGGCGACAGCAGATAGACGCTGTCGCAGCCGAGATGGGTCAGCGCCTCGAGGATCGAGACCGAGATGGTCTCGACCGGCGCGCCGCGCAGCGCCGTCAGCTCGGCATTCAGCGCGCGGTCGCCGGCCGGGCCAAGCCGGTAGGACGCGCCGGTCTGCGCCATCAGGATCGCGTCGAGCGCCAGGTCACCGAAGCTGCGGACGGCGTCCGGATAATGGTCGATATAGGCGTCGTTGCGGACCTGGAGCTCGCCCGGGATCAAGGGCAGCCGCGTGACATGCAGCCGCACCGTCGGCGGCAGCAGCGCGCGCATCTCCTCCTCGACGGTCGGGTTGGCGGGCGGCAACGCGATCCCGACGCGGGCGCGCAACGGCGGGACGATCCAGTCGGACGGGTCGGGCATCGCGCTCCTCACGGCGGCAGCGCCATGATGTCGAGCCTGGCGGCGGCCGACAAGCCGGCTGCCCCCTTGATGCCCAGCCCGCAGGGCGACCCCTTGAGCCCGGGCGGTTTGGGCCGTACAACTCGCCGCACCCGGCAACCCGGACGGTGCCCCGCTCATGCTCAATCAACGGCTCGATCGGCTCGGCGAATATGCTTTCAAGCGGCTCGAGCAGCTGCTGGCCGGCGTGACGCCCGCGACCAACGAGCCGCCGCTCAAAATGTCGGTCGGCGAGCCGCAACACCAGCCGCCTGCCCTGCTGGCCGAGACCCTGGCGCAGAACGCCCATCTGTGGAACCGCTACCCGCCGGTCGCCGGTACGCCGGAATGGCGCGCCGCGGTCGCTGCGTGGCTCGATCGGCGCTACCGCCTGCCGGCCGGGCTGATCGACCCGGACAAGCATCTGCTGCCCGCCGCCGGCACGCGCGAGGCGCTCTTCATGGTCTCGCTGCTGTGCATCGAGGGCGCCCAGCGAGACCCCGCCCCGGCGGTCTTGATGCCGAATCCGTACTACCAGGTCTATTCGGGCGGCGGCATCATCGCGGGCGGCGAGCCGGTCTTCCTCAATGCCACCAAGCAGACCGGTTTCCTGCCCGACCTCGATGCGCTCGAGCCGGCATTGCTGGCGCGCACCGGGCTGATGTTCCTGTGCTCGCCGGCCAATCCGCAGGGCGCGATCGCGAGCCTCGATTACTGGAAACGCGCGCTCGGCCTGGCGCGCCGATACGGCTTCACCCTGGTGGCCGACGAATGCTACTCCGAGATCTACGGCGATGTGCCGCCGCCGGGCGCGCTCGAGGCGGCGGCCGCGACCGGCAGCCTCGAGAACCTGCTGGTGTTCAACTCGCTGTCGAAGCGCTCGAGCGCCCCGGGCCTGCGCGCCGGGCTGATCGCGGGCGATGCGCGCCACATCGCGATGTTCACGCGGCTGCGC
>Ga0302324_100031083_pt1 | contig 10083 bp, 10 predicted proteins | sample Palsa_T0_1_FD_201949 | JGI IMG/M metagenome (GOLD analysis project Ga0302324, IMG submission 201949) | Peat permafrost microbial communities from Stordalen Mire near Abisko, Sweden - Palsa_T0_1 | ecosystem: Environmental > Terrestrial > Soil > Palsa > Peat permafrost | place: Sweden: Abisko... | reverse complement strand
CAAGCAGGCCGAAAAGTTGGTGCGCATCGGCGATCCTATTACTTTGAGCGACACCTTCGAACGGCTGCGCGGCGATCTGGTTGTGGCGCGGGCCTTTGACAATCGCGTCGGCACGTTTGCCGTGGCGGAAGCGTTGCGGCAATTGAACGGTGAAAAGAAAAAGCTGACCGCGGAAGTTCTCGCCGTCTCCAACATCATGGAGGAAGTCGGCCTCCTCGGCGCGCGGCAAATCGCTTACACGCTCAAGCCGGATGTCGCGCTGGTCGTGGATGTGACGCACGCGACGGATTATCCCACCGTCAACCAGCAGCAGCATGGCGATGTCAAATTGGGCAAAGGGCCGGCCATTACGCACGGCGGCTGCAATCATCCGGTCGTGGTGGCGCGATTGGAAGCAGTCGCCAAAGCGCAAAAGATCAAGCTACAGCACGAAGCTTCGTCAAACAGCACCGGCACTGACACCGACGCCATTTTTTGGACGCGCGGCGGCATCCCCAGCGCGCTGATCAGCGTGCCCAATCGCTACATGCACTCGCCGGTGGAGGTGGTCAATTTGAAGGACCTTACGCAAGTCCACGAACTGATGGCCGCTTTCGTTCGTTCACTCAAGAAGAGTGAAGAGTTCAAGGTGAAGATTTAGATCCGCGCCAAAAGGGCACACGGCAGATCGAAAGTCACTGCCGCTCCGCCCGCGCTAGTGAGAGCGCAAATTCCATTTCTTTGTCTCTGCCGCTCAGCAAATCAGCAATGGTGGACGTGACCGGGTAATCCGGCAGGATGCCCCGTCAGAATGTTTGTAACCATTCACGTCGAGATAAAAGGTCAATAGCCCGAAGTTCAATTCCAGTTTCGAGTTTGGCAAGATTAGTTTCACCATTCTCCCGCAGGTGTAACCATAATATGATCCAGCGGGTTCTTCCCCGATGAACTTGGCCCGTTTGTAAAAGTGCAACAGAGTCAGAAACTCCGTGCTGGACGAAAAGCTTCCACTGTTCATCAATACCAACACGCGACCGGCATATCGCGGCTGCAACGATTGTTGCACATCAAGGCCGGCCTGTCTTACGACGTGGAGTTTCCCGTCCGCTCGCTCTACGAATTCTCCCGGCATCAGTGTTGCATCTGGGACATATTTAAAAAAATCATATTCCCGGGCATTGCAATTGATGTCTCGATAAACCCGAAACGGTTGATTCCACAAATAAGCAAAAAGTTCCACGACGGGCACATCCAGTCCGCCGTCGTCGTCCCTGACATCGATAATTAAATAAGTCGTTCCATTCTGGTGGATCTGTTCAAACGAAGTTTTTAAGAAATCCGAGAATGTCAGTTTGCGATTTTCATCTGCGATGCGATACCAGTGGTGAACGGTCATGACGGCGATTCTGCCTCCGTCTAGAAATTTGAACTCAGCATTCGGAGCGTTGGCCAATTCGGGGTTTCGCGCGTCCCAGGCCTTGTTGACATCCGGTTGTTTCATTCCCATTAGGATTGTGCTGTGCCGCTTTCCCTCCTTGTCGCGATAGACCAGATGAAATGGGCTTTCGATGCCGAACCCGTAAAGAAAAAACCTCATATTGCCATAGTGAGTAATGCGGTAATCTTTTGCCGTGTGTGAGTTGCCATCTCCATTGACGACCGATCATCAAATATCCGGGTTACCATTGAGAAAAGAGGCAGAGTTGTCATCATCTGGGTTTGCACAGTTTCTGGAAAAAAGAGATAGGTATGGCCACATTTTATGTGCGCCACCACCGGGGCCGCCAAACGCCAAAACTCGAGAGCGGTCATTGGATGATCAATTTTCCAGCAGGCACGATCAAAAGTAAGGTCCATATCCGCTTTGCTGGTGTATCGGTAAATTCCCCCGTGCGCTTCCTCCAGCGCGTGGCGCATGACTTGGAAATCCTCCTGTAGAAGTTTTGGCGGAATTTCTTGATCGCCCCCCGAGCAGAAAGAGACGCGGACGAACAAGATTACCAAACCCATCCAAACGGCATTACAATGCAACATCACCGAAGGAAAAGACACCGATACTCCATAGTTTTGTGTACTGACCCGTTACCCGAAATAGCCCAACTCCCGCAACGAGACGTAATCCTTTCCGTTTCCCTCTGCGCGCCGGCCAAGTATAACGTGGTCCAAGACCTCAATTCTTAATAGTTGACCGGCGCGAATCAGGTCACGCGTGACTTGGATGTCCGCCTGCGACGGAGTGGGATCGCCGCTGGGATGATTGTGCACCAGCACTAGGGAGGAGGCGTTGGCCGAGATGGCTCCTTTGAAAACCTCCCGCGGATGCACCAATATCGTATCGACCAATCCTTGGGAGATAACTTCCACGCGAATGAGCTTGCGGCGGGCGTTCAGCAGGACGGATTGGAAATGCTCGACTTCGTAGCTGCGATTTGATTCCCGCAAATAATCGGCCACAGTCGAGGGCGTATCCAAAACCGGCGCGTCGCCGTGCAATTCCGCGGCCATTCTGCGGGCCAGCGTAAAGGAACTTTTCAAGGCGATGGCCTTGTCCCGGCCAATGCCCTTGGTCTCTTGCAATTGTTCCAGAGAAGCGCGCTCCAGAGCGGTCAAAGTGCCGAACTTATGTAGCAATTCTTCGCCAATCTCAATGGCCGACCGGCCTCGCAATCCCGTGCGTAGAAGAATGGCGATCAACTCCGAAGTCCTGAGCGCGTCCGCCCCCTTCTCCGCCAAACGCTCGCGCGGACGTTCGTTCTTCGGAAGGTCTTTGATGCGGATACCGTGGCTCATGCCTAAGGTCGTTTTAACCGCAACAACATGTGGAGTCAACGCCAAGCCGACGCATCTAATTTGACCCGGACAGCCACGAAATGGAGAATCTGGGAACGACCGCTCACGAGCGAAAAAAGGGGCAAGGGAATGTTTGGCAGGGGAATAAAACCAAAGTCATGTCTGTCATTCCCTTGCCCATCATTCCTCTGCCAATGACTTTGCTGGACGAACCCTCCGCCAACGCGGGGCGACTCGAATAGCCGATTTGGTATTCAATGACTTGCAACAATTTAGTGCAACAATTTAGATGCGTCTGCCCTGGCCAAGGCCGCTAGTTAGACACGTTTTGAGGAGAGAGAGATTTCCACCACGAAGGGCGCGAAGACCACGAAGTTTTGAAAGACCGAATTAGGGTGGCTGTTTTTGATACTGCACCATTACCGCCTTGATTCCGTTGCCCAACATTCCTCTGCCGTGAGTCTTTGCTTTATTTCGTTTTATTCCTTCGTGTTCTTCGTGCTCTTGTGGTGGAATTATTTCCGGCTTGCCATGCTGCGTCTTTAGGGTTGCTGCGCGAAAAAGTCTTCAAAGGTCTTCAAAGAGCTGGATCAATTTTACTGTTGCCGTGCGGACATTTTCTGTAAACAATCGCCACAATGACAATCGCAACCAATCACGGCACAAGTGTCGCCGCGCCTGATTTGCCAATTCGAGCGACGGTCTTTCTTCCCTTTCAACTCTAAAAATGCAACCCATTCATTTAGCCTGGATCGATTACGCCATCCTGCTTGCTTACACGTGCTTTGTCATCGGCATTGGGTTTGCCTTGCGGCGCTATGTAAAATCGTCCTCGGACTTTTTCCTTTCGGGCCGGTCTATTCCAGCGTGGGTCACCGGCCTGGCCTTCATGGCGGCCAATCTAGGCGCGTTGGAACTGGTCGGCATGTCGGCCAACGGCGCGCAATATGGCATTGCCAGCGCGCATTTCTATTGGGTGGGCGCGATCCCGGCCATGATCTTCCTGGCCGTGTTCATGATGCCCTTCTATTACGGCTCCAAAGCCCGGTCCGTCCCGGAATATCTCAACCTCCGATTCGACGGGCGCGTCCGCTGCTTGAACTCTTTGACTTTCGCGGTCATGACCGTTTTTGCCTCGGGGATTTCCATGGACGCGCTGGCCCGGCTTCTGCACATTTTGCTGGGCTGGAATTACGACATCAGCCTTTGGATTTGTTCCGCCGTCGTCCTGGTTTACGTGCTTAAAGGCGGATTGACCTCCGCGATCTACACCGAGGTTCTTCAGTTCTTCATGATCGTGCTTGGCTTCGCGCCGGTGGTTTTTCTTGGGCTTAAGGACGTGGGCGGGTGGGACGCGATCAAGGCTAAACTCGCGATCGTGGCCCAACATCCCGCCACGTTGTCCCTCGGAGACAAGACATTTCAACCGGACGCGTGGACGAGCGCCTGGAAGCCGGTGCTGGCCGGGCCGGCCGCCAATCCGATGGGTGTCGATGCCTTCGCCGTCGTCTTCGGCCTCGGGTTCGTGCTTTCCTTTGGATACTGGTGCACAGACTTCCTGGTGGTGCAACGTGCCATGGCAGCCAAAGATATGTCGGCTGCGCGCCGCACGCCATTGATCGCCACCGTCCCCAAAATGTTGTTCCCGTTCCTGGTCATCTTGCCGGGCATTATTGCGGTGGCGCTGGCGGCCAGCCCCAATAAGGGATACCGATTGCCACCCATTGCCATCAAGGAGGCTAACTACGCGCCCGCCATAGCGGACATCAAAACTCCCACCGGCGATGTCTTTGAGAAAGTGAGCAAAGACCTTGCATTGCATTTGGACAAAGCGAAAGTTGAAGCGCTCGCGCAACGTAATGCCGCCAAAAACCTTAGTGACGATCAAATCCGGAACGGCTTGCAGGACGCTGTCACGGACAATGATTACAACGGCATCATCCTCTCACTCGTGAAAAAGTATTGTCCGCCGGGCCTTTTGGGGTTGGCGTTGACCGCGTTGCTGGCGTCGTTTATGTCCGGCATGGCAGGCAACGTGACCGCCTTCAACACCGTCTGGACCTACGATCTTTATCAGGCTTACATCGCCCCCAACAAACCCGACCAGCATTACTTTCGCATGGGGCAATTTGCCACCGTGGTGGGCATTATCATCAGCATCGGCTGCGCCTATTTTGCCAACCATTATTCCAACGCGATGAATGTCGTGCAATTGGTCTTCGGTTTTGTCAACGCGCCGCTTTTCGCCACATTTTTGCTGGGCATGTTTTGGGCGCGCACCACTGGCACGGGGGCTTTCCTTGGCTTGTTGGGCGGCACGCTGACCTCATGCCTTTTTCATGCCATCACCCTGGCCACAGGCAATGCGCCTGGCGTTAAAGGCGGATATTTGGCGGGATATTTTGGCGGCGCGCATATTTTCCCGAGCGAAATGGCGCAAAACTTCTGGCTGGCTAGTTTTGCATTCACCGCGTGCTTCCTCTTGACGCTTTTCATTTCTCTGGCGAGCAAACGGACAAAAACGGATGAGGAATTGAAAGGGCTGGTGTACTCAATGACGCCCAAGATCAAAGACCAGGATCAGCCTTTCTTCATGCGCCCGGCCGTGCTAGGCATCATCCTGCTCATCGCGTGCGTGGTTCTTAACATCATATTTTTTTAAACACTATGGGACTCGATATACGCTGGCCAATTGGCATTATGTTCTCACTGGTGGGGTTATTGCTGGTGGTGTTTGGCGGCATGACCTCCGGGACCGACATCTACCAAAACACTTCTCTGGGGATCAACATCAACTTGATTTGGGGCGTGGTTCTGCTGGTGTTTGGCGTTTTGATGCTGCTGGGAGCCATTGTTGGAGGCAAGAAGCCGCCCACAGCCTGAGTCGAACAAAATGGTCTTGTCCATGAATCTTCAGGAACTTTGCGCCCAGACGGCGAGTGAATTTGAAAAATCCTACGGCCGAGCGCCCCAATGGATCGCCGCCGCGCCGGGCCGCGTCAATTTCATCGGCGAACATGTCGATTACAACGATGGTTTTGTCCTGCCGATGGCCATCGAATTCTATACGGTCATGGCTGCGGCCCGGCCCTCGGGCGGTGGGCCAATGGTGCAGATTCGATCGACTGCTGAAACAGAAGCCGCGAGTATTGACACATCCAAGCCGATCACGAAAGGCTCGCCGAAATGGAGCAACTACCCGCGCGGCGTCATTGCCGGATTCGTGGCCTGCGGCATCAACCCGGGCGGCCTGGATGTTTTGTTGCATTCAACGGTCCCGTTCGGCAGTGGCTTGTCGAGCAGTGCGGCGCTGGAAGTCTCAACGGCAACACTCATCGAGGCCGTCACCGACACGAAACTCGACCCGGTCGATAAGGCCCTGTTGTGCCAAAAGGCCGAGCATGAGTTCGCGGGCGTGCCGTGCGGCATCATGGATCAATTTATCTCCGCCATGGGGCGTGAGAACCATCTGCTTTTGTTGGATTGCCGTTCCCGAAAGACCGAACTCGTGCCGATGCGCGATCCGTCTGTGGAACTGCTCATTGTCAACACGAACGTCCAACACGAACTGGGCAGCGGTCAATACGCCATGCGGCGCGCTCAATGCGAAGAGGCCGCGCGGATTCTCGGCGTGCCATCCCTGCGCCACGCTTCGTTGGACGCCTTGGAAGAGAACAAGGGCAAGATGGAGGACGTGGTTTTCCGGCGCGCCCGCCATGTTATTAGCGAAATCCGCAGGACACTTGAGGCGGCCGAAATTGTTCGAGCTTCAACTTGGGAAATTGCCGGGCAGTTAATGTATGAAAGTCACAACTCCCTGCGCGACGATTACGAAGTGAGTTGCACGGAACTGAACGCGATTGTGGAAATTGCCAATTCGATTGGCCTTTCCGGCGGCGTCTATGGATGCCGCATGACAGGCGGCGGATTTGGCGGCTGCGCCGTGGCTTTAGTCAAGAATGATTCCGTGGCGTCGATTTCCAAAACGCTCGCGGCGGAATACAAAAAGCGAACGGGCATCGAGGCTACCATCTTCGGATCGAGACCCGCCGCCGGCGCGACGATCATCAAGAGTTAGTCTTGACTTCCTTCCACGGCGGCGTTTCGGGTAGGCTGGCATGGAATTCCTCAAACACCTTGTGTTCGTAATTGCCGGCAAATTTCCCGGCGAAGAATCGCTCCAAACCGTGGTCGAAAAGTTCCTTCCACGACGCCTCTTCTTCGTGCGGCACGATTGGGAAAAAAAGCGCGTGATTGGCTTTGGCAGCTTTGTAGTCGCCGGGAGCGTCGCCGATCATCAAAATGTTTTCTGGTGGATATTTCCCGGCGGCGGCGAGCTTCAGGTGCTCGGTCTTTGAACCCATTTCCTGACCTGCGATCAACCGGACGTGCTTGTCAATGTCGTGCTCGGCCCATTCGCGGTGGAGGGCTTCGCCGGGCGTCTGCGAAATCACCATGACGTCCGCGCGCGACGCCATTTTATCGAGACATTCGCGCACGAGAGGGAAAGGTGGCACACCTTCCACGATGTCGGCGATGGCCGTGTTGACAGCCCTGGACCAATCCAGGACCGGCGCCAATTTCGTGCGCCCATTTTTGATCTCCGACGTCAAAGTGCCTTCGCTTAATTTGCTTTCGCGCTTCGTCCATTGCTCGATCAGTTTGGGATTAAATATCTTTGTCTGCCTCGCCAACACTTCCGGGCGGCGCTGCAATAATTGCAAACTGGAGGCGACGGCGTGAAACCGGTTGCACCCGCGCGATTGGGAATAAAGGTTCACGAATTCCCAAGCTTCCCGGGCGTATTTGCTGGCCGATTGCAAATGGAAATGCTTGATGAACATCGGCGCAAAACACTCCTTGTGTTTGATCTCCATGGTGTCAAACACACAACCATCCGAGTCGATGCCGATGAAAAACTTCGCCTTAGGCTGGAAGTCGCGCAGCGGCTGGGCGTGGTCTGCGGAAGTCATGTCATTTCTCCTCAAGGTAGGGCGAGACTCTGGCACGACGTGTTGTGCCTCCCATCTCTGTTCTGACTTCGAGCCCTGAATCGATTTCGTGGGATAGAGTCACGGCTCGACTGAGTCTCAGGTGTTGCCCTAACGAATTAAGCGCTATAAGAGCCCGAGGACGTCACGCCGCCGCGGCCCGTCCAATTCGTATGGGAGAACTGGCCGCGCGGTTGATCCACCCGCTCATAAGTGTGCGCGCCGAAATAGTCGCGTTGCGCCTGGAGCAGGTTGGCCGGCAAATGCGCGCACCGATAGCTGTCGTAAAAATTCAGCGCGGTGGAGAAGGCCGGGGTGGGGATGCCTTTTTTCGCAGCAGTCGCCACGACCAAGCGCCACGCCTTTTGGCATTTCTTGATTTCACCGCGGAAGAAATTATCCAGGAGCAAATTGGTCAACTTGGGCGCCTTGTCGTATGCCTCCTTGATTTTGCCCAGGAACCGGCTGCGGATAATGCAACCGCCGCGCCACATCAAAGCGACGCCGCCGTAATTAAGGTTCCAACCGTATTCCTTGGCCGCCGCGCGCATCAACATGTAACCCTGCGCATAAGAAATAATCTTGGACGCATACAGCGCCAGGCGAATGGCTTCGACGAACTTCGCGCGATCCCCTGAGATTTTCGGCCTCGGCCCTTTCAATTTCCGAGCCGCCGCCACGCGCTCCTCCTTCAGTGCCGAAACGCACCGGGCGTAAACCGCTTCGGCAATGAGCGTAATCGGGATGCCCAAATCGGCCGAATTAATCACCGTCCATTTGCCCGTGCCCTTCTGGCCGGCCGTGTCAAGTATTTTATCCACCAGCGGCTGGCCGTCGGTGTCCTTGTAGGCCAGGATGTGCGACGTGATCTCGATGAGGTAGGAATCCAATTCGGTCTTGTTCCATTCGGCAAACACCTGCTGCATTTCGGCGGCCGTCATGCCCAGGCCCTCTTTCATCAATTGATACGCCTCGCAGATCAATTCCATGTCGCCGTATTCGATGCCGTTGTGAACCATTTTGACAAAATGGCCCGCGCCGTTTTCGCCGACCCAATCGCAACACGGCGTGCCGTCGTCCACCTTGGCGGCGATGCCTTGAAAAATATCTTTGACGTGCGGCCACGCGTCCTTGGAGCCGCCGGGCATGATCGATGGGCCATGGCGCGCGCCTTCCTCGCCGCCGGAAACGCCGGTGCCAACGAAGAGCAACCCCTTGGCTTCCAGAGCTTTGGTGCGACGGTTGGTGTCCTCGAAAAGCGAATTGCCACCGTCAATTATAATATCGCCCTTTTCCAGGTGCGGCACGATTTCGTCGATCAAATCGTCCACCGGCTTGCCGGCCTTGACCATGAACATCACGCGGCGCGGACGCTTGAGCATGGCCGCCAATTCCGGCAACGAATGCGCGCCGACGACCTTGGTGCCTTTGGCTTCGCGCCCCAGAAATTCATCCACCTTGGCCACGGTGCGATTGAACACGGCCACCACGAAGCCGTGATCATTCATGTTGAGCACGAGGTTTTGGCCCATGACAGCCAGACCGATCAATCCGATATCAGCTTGAGCATCCATAAAAATTCGCCAATCGGCACGAACATACGGTTCGATCTCCAAAGTTTAAAGTTCAAAATTTAGACGGCGTTGCAAGGTGTGACCCGCCGCCGGCAAGCGGGCAGATGCCTCTTCGTCGGGGCGGCAAGCACTTCCACCTTTCTTCGGGAGGGCGGAGTGCCACGACGCCCAAATATTTCCGTTCTTTGGTGAGAAAAGAATTCCAGGGCGTCGCGGCGCTCGCAGAGCTCCGTCCTCCCGAAGAAGGCATGGTCCGATTTTTGAGAAATTTTTTCCACTACTTCGATTTACTCCGATTTACTCCGATCTGCTCCGATTTGGTCTGATTTTTCCGGGGGGGGCGGTTGGGTTAATTCGGGGTTCGTAATGCCGTCATAGCCTTCATGGATCCCCAGGACCCTCATGATCTCGCGCTGCCGGCGCGCCACGGCCTCGGGACTGTTGCTTTTCCGGCCTTTGCTGGCGGGTTTCCGTTTCTCGATCTTCAGGCGGTGGGCGGTTGTGGCGTTTCGTCTCACTATGCACAACACCACGCGCAATTGGGAACGCAAGTATTACTATCTTCGGGAGGGCGGAGCTCCGCGACGCCCCGAAATCCTTTTCTAAGGAAGAACAAAAATATTAGAAATTCCCCAATCGGCACGAACATAAGGTTCGACCTTCAAAGTTTAACCTGAAAAATGCGTCACCGACGCGTGAAAAACTCGCAAATGCCTGAAATCATTGAGTATTTGTGCGTTTTGACGCCG
>Ga0302324_100031081_pt1 | contig 10083 bp, 18 predicted proteins | sample Palsa_T0_1_FD_201949 | JGI IMG/M metagenome (GOLD analysis project Ga0302324, IMG submission 201949) | Peat permafrost microbial communities from Stordalen Mire near Abisko, Sweden - Palsa_T0_1 | ecosystem: Environmental > Terrestrial > Soil > Palsa > Peat permafrost | place: Sweden: Abisko... | reverse complement strand
TTTTCTGAGAGAGGACTACGATGTCAAAAAAAACTGGGGAACACCACAAGAAGGCAGCCGAGCACCACGAGCACGCGGCTAAGCACCATCATGAAGCCGCCAAACACCAAGCGGCCGGCAATCACGAGAAGGCGGCGCACCATGCGGTCGTGGCGCATGGCCATACGCATCACGCGGCGAATCACGCGGCTGAAGCGGCCAAATCTCACGCCGAAGATCACTCAGCCTAAGCTTCTGGGGTGGCGCGATGCGCTGCCCTACCAAATCACCCCTGCTGCCCGGGATCGTAGGTCCTAAAGCTCCAGATGGGTCCTTCCAGATCCTTGCACGTGTAGCCTCGCCCACCGTTGCTCCGCCTTCGCTGCATCGCTTTCACGATGCCTACTTCAACACGGGTCTGATTACCCCGCCGTTCTACGGCGCGGCTTCTGTTTCGCCGCGATGGATCGGATGATCAGCTTACCTTCGCCGCTCGCCGGCAACGGCTTCTCACCCTGTGCGACCGCCGCCGCAATCAGTTCCTCGACCTCTGGACGCGCTAGCGTCGCCACCGATTCAAGTCTGATAAAACGATTTTGGCTGCCGCTGCCCAACAGCAACTTATGCGGATCGGGCAAAGTGGCTCCGTAATAGAAGGACAGCCCCACTCCGTTCGCGGCGGCGGCAATCGAGACGATGCAATCGGATGGCCGCTCGGTCGAGCAATACCCAATCACGAAAAAATTGAGTTATCGTAGACCAGCTCATTCGCCGTCGGCAAGCGCTTACGCATAGCGTTACGCACCGCCCGGATCAGCGCCGCATTTCTCCCATCGAACTTGTCGATAAAACCCTCGAGCTGCTCTTCGGCCACCGTGCTCTTCATGTTGAACTCCTCGCTTGAACCGCGCGCGTTAGCAGCGGCACAGCAATATCTAACACAATTTCCTCCAAAACGCCGTCCAACCCCCGGAGATACAATTTACCCCATGAAAGCTGTTCTGTTAACGGCCTACGGCGGAGTCGACCAACTCAGCTACGAAGAAGTCCCCGATCCGAAGCCAACCACAGGCGAGGTGCTGGTAAAAGTTTTGGGAACCAGTCTGAACCCAATCGACTGGAAAATTCGAGCCGGACACGTGAAAGATCGGATGCCCCTGCAACTCCCCGCGATCCTTGGACGGGACGTTGCCGGCATCGTAGCAGCCGTCGGGCCGGGTGTGACTCGCCTCAAAGAGGGAGACAAAGTGATGGGCCTGGTGAATCACAGCTATGCGGAACTGCTCGCGGCCAAAGCTGACGATCTCGTGCTCATCCCTGAAGGCTTAGATATGGATCAGGCGGCCGTCATCCCGCTTGTCACGCTAACGGGCGCGCAGTTGATCGAAAAAGGCGTCAATCCCAAAGCGAGTGATTTAGTCCTGGTCACCGGCGCGTTAGGTTCGGTCGGGAGGACAGCGATCTACGTTGCCAAAATTCACGGAGCTTTGGTCATAGCGGGTGTGCGTAAGAGCCAGAAACAAGAAGCGCAACTTCTCGAAGCCGAGCGAGTGGTCGCGTTGGACGACGATCACGACATCGCCGCCATGCCGGAGTTAGACTCCATTGCCGATACCGTGAACGGCCCAACCATAGAGAAGCTGCTGCCGAAGCTGAAAAAAGACGGCGTCTTGGGTAGTGTCTTAGGTAAGTCGCCAGCGGCTGAGAAAGCGGGGATTCGCGTGGCCGAGGTCTATTCTCAACCCGACGCCAAACGCCTGGCCGAGTTGGCGGACGACGTCCGTGAGGGTGCCCTCGTGATCCCAATCGGCAAGCGTTTTAAGTTGAGCGAAATCCGCTTCGCGCACATTGCCGGCGAACAAGGCTCAACAGGCAAGATCCTCATCACGCCTTGACGGCGACTGATAGCTCAACCTCCGAATAGCCTTGAGTCGAACTCCTGCCTCTTGCTAGACTCTGACAGTGCCTTTTCCCTTCCGGCAGGTCAGACTCGACAAATCCGCCGGCCCCATTCGCCGAGCCTTGCAATACGCTTCTTATGACTGGACCCGCGAAATGCCCGGGTCTAAACGCATCTTCACATATGTCGCGATTGTTCTCCAGGGATATGCTGTCTACGCCCTGGCGATGTGGGCCTTCATGTCGCCAAAGTGGTTGAATTCGTTTCTTCTGGTGCTACCGAGATGGCCAGTCAGCTATCTGTTGGTGGTCCTGCTTTATTACACCGGCTACTACATCCAGAAGGGTATGCTGACTTCGGAATTTCTACGCAAGACCCAACTGGAGGCCGACCAAATTGCCGCACGTCAGATTCAGCAGACGCTCATAGCCCAAAAGTTGCCGGAGCTCCCGGGCTACGAATTCGAGACGTTCTACAAACCTTTTCGTGAGGTTGGTGGCGACTACTTCGACATCATCGAGCTTCCAAACAAGCAGAAGCTATTCGCGGTAGCGGATGTATCCGGGAAAGGGATGGCTGCGGCTCTGCTATCGGCTAACATACAGGCTCTGGTTAGAAGCATCGTAAATGTTGACGGAAATCCCTTGGCGCTGGCTCGGCAGATTAACAAGCACCTGTGCCGCTATACCCCCGGCGATCGCTTTGCAACGGCGGTGTTCATCCAGCTGAACCCCGATTCGGGAGAATTGACCTATGTCAATGCCGGACACAACGCTCCGCTTGTTTTCGGCTCCGAACCTGCGATTGCGTTGCAAGCTACCGGCATGCCGCTTGGCCTATTTCCCGAAGCGGCGTATGAAGCTCGAACGGCGCTTCTTCCCCCAGGTGGCACCCTGCTGATTTTCACCGACGGGCAATTTCTGTTCTCAAATCGTTGATGGATCCACGGTTCAATGAGGATGATGTCACAATCCTGCTTGTGAAACGCGACGCCCATGCTGCCCCGATAGCAGGCTAAGCGAGCGACAGTTTACATCCATCGGGCTCACCTCACAAACGGAAACTACGCCGGAACGCCGCGCTGATAGTCTCGGAACTGCTCGCCAAAACGCGAACTCAGCAGCCGGTCTTCAATCCGCACCCGAATTTCCGTACCTGCGAAAAAGAACAGGAGCGAAACAGTAAGCAGCCACCACGGCGTAATCATCACGCCCGTCCCAAGCAGAACGCCCAGCATCGATGTGTAGATCGGATGTCGCACCACGCCGTAAGGCCCCCATCTCACAAGTTCATGGTTGGCATTCAGCCCCGCGTCAATTCTCCACTGCCTTCCGAGCGCGCGCCTCGCCGTCCAGGAAAGCAGAGAGGCCATAACAAAAAGCAAAAGGGAAACCGCAATACGCCAACCTTCTATCTGCCTCCCCCAGAACTGACTCTGCCACAACAGTGAATACGCGATGGCGATCAATATGACGCCCCACCGGGCTCGGCGATCAACCTCAGTCGCGGCCGGAGCGGTTCGTTTGAACAAGAAAAAGGGCGCCATCCACAGCAGCCATCCAATCGCCAGAACGGAGTAGGCCGCAACTCTCATAGCGAGGATTGTATCCTCACGCGTATAGTGGATGTTGGTGACACTCCAAGAAACCGCGACTCGGAGTCGAGCGAGAACCGCACTGGTTATCACGTGGCGGCATCGCTTTTCGAATTCCTGATGTCTTAGTATGCGCCTGGCCGCCCTCTACGATATTCACGCAAACCTCCCCGCGCTCGAAGCAGTCGTTCAAGAAATTCGGCAAGCGGGAGTAGACGAAATTCTGGTCGGCGGAGACGTGTTTCCCGGCCCCATGCCCGTTGAAACAATCGAGTATTTGCTCGCCCTCGATATTCCGCTGCGCTTCATCCAGGGCAACGGCGATCGGGAGGTCCTCGCTCGCATGCTAGGCGCAGAATCGAACATTCTCCCAGCACAGGCCCGCGAAGCGCTAGACTGGATCGCCCAAGCACTCCCTCCCAAATACGCGGAACTGCTAGCCACTTGGCCCAAGACGCTAACTGTCCAAATCGACCAGTTGGGCCCAGTGCTGTTTTGCCACGCCACCCCACGCGACGACACAGAGATGTTTACCCGACTTACGCCCGAACCTCGCCTTTTGCCTCTCTTTGAAGCAGTCAGCGAGCCAATCGTTGTTTGCGGCCACACCCACATGCAGTTTGATCGAATGATTGGCAGAACTCGCGTGCTGAACGCGGGCAGCGTGGGCATGCCATTTGGCGAACCAGGCGCCGATTGGCTCCTCTTGGGAACAGGGATTCAGCTACGTCACTCCAACTATGATTTGGCCAAAGCTGCCGGCCGCATTCGCGCCACGCAGTATCCACAAGCGCAAGATTTCGCCGCACGCAACATTCTCCAACCGCCATCGGAGAGTGAAATGCTCCAGGCATTTTCACGCGTCGAGATACAATGACTGAGCAATCGAATGGAGGAGTGAATGGCAAAGGTAACTGGCTTTGGTGGTGCCTTTCTAAGGGCCGATAACCCGAAGGCTTTGTACGCTTGGTATGAGCAGCACCTGGGAGTCGGAAGTACGTATGGTAGCTTTTTATTCCCGGCTAAGGAGCAACGGGCTAAAATCGCCGTCGCCTTCTTTCCGCGCCAATCCGATTATTTTCCACCCTCCCAGCCCGCCATGCTCAACTTTCAAGTGGACAATTTGGATGAAGTGTTGGATAAACTCTTAGCCGCCGGAGTCTCCGTCGACCCCAAACGGGACCAACACGAATTCGGCCGCTTCGGCTGGTTTACCGATCCGGAAGGAAATCGTGTGGAACTATGGGAACCTCCCGCTGAATGAGTCAGCGGATTTAGGTCTTTCGGGTCTTTCTAGGTTCGCCAGCCATACCGCGCCGGCAACTGACCAGAGGGCGCCAATACCGGAAACCATTCCTAACCGGGTAGAGTCAAGCGATGCTTGCGCGAAGGTCTGAGCTTCGTATCCCTGCCACCATAGAAGCGGGGCCATAGAGCACCAGAGACAGCTACCCACAACCCACAAAACCTTAACCAGTTTCTCTATGCCGGTTTTAGACATCGGACTCGTTCCTGATCGCCTGATCGCGCGGTTCTCCCTGCCGCTTGCTATAGGAACGAATAGCACCAGAAACAGGCCAGGAACGAAAATAACTTTATGCGGTTCGAAGTCGGCAGTAATCAGGCCCGCCACGCACATCAGGAGCGCCCAGATATAGCGATACGTAGGGCGGCCAATCTTGGCAGCGCGGCGGCTTTCCAGCCGCCGCCAACGGATACCTCAACCCACAGTCACAGCCTGTTTAATCCGGCACGGCCGGAGGCTGGGCTGATCCGTGCCTTGAGCATAATCGCCCAGGGGATCAGTGGGAAGTCTGCGCAGGAGATTGCCGACGCGCCCAAGGCGTGGGGACAGAATGATGACACTGCCGTGCCGACGGTGGCCCGTGCCTCATTCAATCGCGCCTTCGCGCGGCCAGGTGAGCAACGAAATCCGCGTGCTCCCGCGTGGCCAATCCCTGCTGAAGAATCAGGTTCCTGCGAGGCATATCGAGATCCCACAGCGCTGTTGTGTCGAGCCACAGTCCAGGGAAGCAGCGGGATCGAAAGACGCCGTCCGGCCCCGATTCGGCCGCCTGAAAGCCTTGCGGAGTGAGCGCGAAGCCCACCAGTTCTTTGTTACGAGGGACCGCAATCAGGTATTCCCGAACTCCCATGCGCTCGTAAAGCCGTTTTTTTGCTCCGAAATCGCGAGACCGGCTGGAAATGGCGACTTCAATCACCAGTTCGGGAGCACCGGATGGGTACGTTCCGGTTACCCCCGACTGGCCTCCAAATTCCGGCAGGATTCGCAAAGTTGCGTCGGGCTGGGGCACCTGGTCTTCACCCATCAGCCAGGTGCCTTCCAGGGCGGGACGGCACCCGGGCGTGGAGGAAGCATAGTGATCAAGCCAGCCGTTCAGGAAGGACTGGCATTCCTGGTGTCCGAGGCTTACAGGAGAAGGCATGCAGACGATTCCGTTGATCAGTTCGGCGTGCTTTAGGTCGGGGATTTGTTCCCAGCGGCGCAGAAATTCATCGGTCGTTAGCGAATCGCCTTCCAGTAGCGGCGGGGTCGATACAGGAGCGGCCTGCGGCATTGGATGTTCCCTTCGGCGGACATCCGCATTTTACCACCGCCGCGAGAAGTCGTTATGAAGGTGACTAACTAGCCAAGGGCTTGCCCAATCAAGCTGGGCCGTTATCGGAATGGCCGCTCTTAAGCCCTACATATCTAAGTACACTCACGATAGAAGTGTGCCACATCAGGCTTTGCTTCGGGAACGATCCAGCTCGTTTGCGTGGCGATCCTCGCATAACCCAAACGTACCCCCCCATAACCCCGGACTGTCCTTTTCCGCAAAGCCGCTAGTGTACGGGAAGGTTGTGATCCTCCGCCGTCCCGAAAACCGTCAGCAAATTCGTAATCCCAAGCACTTGCTGAACTCGCCCACCTATGTTGATAAGTTGCAGGCTGCACCCGCTGGACTTTGCCGAAACATACAGTCGCACGAGTGAGCCGATGCCCATACTGTCGATGTAGGTCAAATCCTTTAAATCCAGTACAATCTTCGCGCTTCCGCTGATCAACTCCTTCACTTCGCGCTGCAGAATATTGCTCGTGCCGCTCACCAGCGCACCGTGGCATCTCACCACCGTGGCCTCCGCCGACCGCTGAATCTCAGTGCTGAATCGGTTCGCTGCTTCGTGGGACATGGGCTCTCGCTTTCGGGAACAAATCCTTCCGAGCATAACGCAATCTGTTTCAGACTCCGAACGGGCCGCGAAGATAATTTTGCATGCAACTCAAAGGCAAAATCGCCATCGTTATACTTTCACGTGGATAACTTGGACGAATTGCTGGACAAACTCTCCGCCGCGGTTGTCTCGGTCGGCCACAAACGCGCTTCGGCTGGTTTACTGATCCGGAAGGAAATCGCGTGGAACTATGGCAGCCTCCCGGCGCGTGAGTCGCCTCCCGATGCCATCTCTTTTTATGACTGTTGACCGCAATCTACGGTCCGTGAGAGCATAAACAATGAGTGTATCTTCATCCAAACCTCCTGTGCCTTCGTGATCCCGCCTCCGCAATCGCCCCAGAGATGCCACGCAGGAAAAAAGACGGCCCCTGTCCCTCTGGCCTCCGCAAAGCGAGCAGCCTAACGCAGCTCCAACGGACCGAAGCCGCCCAAACCACCCAGGCCGCCGCGCCGCGCCGCGCCGCCGCGGCGTGCAGGATGACCGCCATGGCCGTTGACGCGCTCGAAGCCAAGGCTCACGAACTGCTCGGCCAACTGGACCCGGGCAAACTCGCCGCTGTCGTTCACTTGCTCGAAGTCATGGTGAATGGCCCAGAGGAGCCGGTTACCGAGGAAGACCGCCGCCGCTTCCACGAAGGGCAAGCGTGGTTTGCCCAGCGCGGCGGCCAAGGAATTCCATGGAGGATGTGCTCGCCGAGTTTGGGCTGAAACCCGAGGACTTCCCGCTGACGAAATGATGCCGCTGCCCTACCGCATAGGGTGGCTCGATGAAGCCAAAGCCGACATGCGCCGTTTGGACCGCGCCACCGCTCTGCGGCTCTTTGATGGCATTCTCCACTACGCGCGCACGGGAACCGGCGACGTCGAGCCGCATGGCCTCGCCCACGGAAGGCTTCGATCTTGGTGCCAAGGAAGTACGGCGCGGTGACGGCCTTGAGCTTTATTCGGACTGCCCGGCCTGGGCGAGCTGCTCTCGCCACTCGTCGAGCCCTATTTCCAATCCTGTGCGCCGTGCCAGATGCGGGATATTTCCACCGCATGGTCACTGAGTTTGTAAACAGCCCCCTAGGGCAAACCGGAAAACAGCGACTCGCGGCGGCCTTGCATGCGTCCAGGGCGGCCACGTTGAGGAAATTTCGCCAAGGATACACAGCCGTCGCAAATGGTTTGAATGACGTCGGTGAGCCGCTTTCGGATTGTCCTGCTCGATACGTTTAAAAATATGGTCTAAGTCTTTTACGGCTCTTGGAGCCCAGCGAACTTCCATCAGGACTTGAAAAGCTGGGCGATGTGCGAGCCGACTTGCTCACTTGTGAAGTATTCACCGCGCGCTAATTCCTCTTCCCCAAGCTTCACGCGGCAATGAACCGGGTTTGATCGTCGAGATAGTGGCGGATCTCTTCTGTTGCGAGCGCATCCACCGCCTTTCCCTTGTCGGTGGCGAGTTGGGCGAGCAAGTTTTCTTGTTCGGGGGTGAGCTGGATTTCCATGACGCTTAACAGTAAGCTCTCACAGCCATTGCGCTGGAGACGCGTGGCGCGGGCACTCGTGCCTGCCGTCTCGACACTCGTGTCGAGACCGTCTTCCGTCCCATAGTGATAGACCCGCGCAAGTTCCTCGCGGAGGTCCAGCATCATCTTGAAGGGTATGTCGGACAACTGCGTGACCCGTCCCAGATTAATTTGCGTCAGAAGTTCGAAACGTTCTTCGATCACAGAATCGCGTGGTCGAATCAGACCGTGTTGCCGCCGCCTTTGGTCGGTCCCTATTAGGGGGGCGTCTCAGGAATCCCGGAACGGGGCGCGGAAACCTTCCTGCTCAAAATGCCGGTCGTTGGTCAATACCTCCGTCAAACCTTCGCGCCTCATCGTTTCCATCGAAATGCAATCCGTGAGACTGTAGCCTTTATCCGGTCTGGCTCGGTAAAGTTCCAAGCCGTTTAAAAATGATTCGCGGGATTGGGGAATGACCTGAACGCGGCTATTGGTGAGAAACTGCGCAACCGTGTTGCCTGGCTGAATGCGAACGCTCGGACGGGCGCTGGCAAAGAATGCCAGATATTCAACGAGAACTTCATCCGTGGTGACGATCCTGTCTAACTGTACGGACCGACTGAATTCAAGGGCGCGGACGTGAGCAGTATCGTCGGCGCTTGTCAAAGCTGCCCAATAGAATGTGTCGGCAAAAACCGACTTCACGCTTCTCTCTTGGGCTGGCCGTAAACGTAATGATCGATCTGGCTTGCCCCGTCTCTCGGCAAAGCGGCCATGTCTTCCGGTGGAACGTCTTTCATGTTGTCCTGAATGACTTCCCAGATTGGACGTGTATCGAGACTCTGATGTTCCAGCGGAATAGACGGCCCGGCCTGCTCAGCGAGTTGCACAAGCCACTTCTCGACGGTAAGGCCCTGCGCCTGCGCATACGCTTTGAGAGCAGCGGCCTTTTGATCGGGAATCTCAATGTGTAAGGTTGCCATGGAATCAAGCCCTTCCTTATCCAGCGTAGCGAACGAAACGCCGGATTGCCACCGATGGCAAGAAGGACGGCCCGGAGAGCGGGGCAGGGAAGCGGGCTGGTTAGTACAACATAAAGGACGTTATGTTGTAGTAATCTGAAAAACGTGATAACGTGTCTCGTGGAAAGCAATGCCGAAGCGAGACAAAAGCAGCATCACAGTTTTTATGTTCCCTGCCGGCGACACGGAGTCCGACGTTAAGCCAGAAGCGGAGGCCCTCATCGCATTTGCTCGCTCGCTAGACTCTTCAGGAATCACGCACTCCGATTTTGAGCTGAAGGAGTCTGGATCGTGGGTAAAGCTATTGGCTTCTCCAATGGATTTCGGATTTACCGGGCCTCCGTCAGCGTCTGTAAAGAAATAAGTGTAGCAAATAAACCATTTCTATCCTAAAATGTTCTTGTGGCCAGCGAAGGCGAAATCAGACAGCGATTCTGCGATTTGGAGCCGTGGCTGAATGAACGTTCGCGGCGTTTATGGGCGGCGGCGGAAAGCAAGGCACACGGGCGGGGTGTCGTTGGTGGCGCGCGCTAGTGGCGTTTCCCGGCGAGCGATCGCGGTGGGTTTGGCGGAATTGCAAAAGAAGCCGGATCGTGCACAGCGCGCGCATCAGCCGATTCGGCAAAAAGGCGGCGGTCGGAAGAAGGCATCGCTCAAAGATCCGGCTCTGCTTCTGGATTTGGAAAAACTGCTGGAACCGGTGACGCGAGGGGATCCACAGTCCCCGCTACGTTGGACCTGCAAGAGCGTGCGGAATCTCGCCGACGAACTACGCGCTAAGGGGCACGAGGTGAGTCACATGCTGGTGGCGGAACTGTTGCACGAACAGAAGTACAGTTTACAGGAGAACCGCAAG
>Ga0302324_100031080_pt1 | contig 10083 bp, 3 predicted proteins | sample Palsa_T0_1_FD_201949 | JGI IMG/M metagenome (GOLD analysis project Ga0302324, IMG submission 201949) | Peat permafrost microbial communities from Stordalen Mire near Abisko, Sweden - Palsa_T0_1 | ecosystem: Environmental > Terrestrial > Soil > Palsa > Peat permafrost | place: Sweden: Abisko... | reverse complement strand
TCGTCCGCAAACCGCCAGCCCCGCCGAAACTGCCCGGCACATCCTGGATCAACCCGCCCCCGGACAAGGAGACCAGCACTCAGTAAAACCCGCGTGATGGTGCCTCAATCAGGTTGACAGATTCCGGTGTCCTGCAGTTCCCGCCGCAACTGGCGCATATACGAGCGGTTACGGCTGAAAATTGCTGTGGTTGTCATTAAGCCGAACCTGGCCCGGTGAAATTGACAGGTTGAGGGACCCTGCGCTGGCCAAGTTACGCCAGATCTTCCAGTGCAACTGGTTGATTCGCGTACTTGGAAAGTCTGATGATAAGGCTGGTGGCTGAGTTTCATCTGAGGGGGTCTCAGGCGGAGGATCTTTTCGAACCGCGCCGCAGACTTGACGCCTGCGCCCGCTGGCAGTAAGTCTGCTGCGATCTTCAACGTGCTGAGCTGCCGACTGACTGTATTAGGCCAGGTCGGAAGATAGTTCAGCGCTGCACGGTTTAGGGCTTGTCTCTGGCACGCTCTCACGTGCTCACGTCGCAAGCCTTGACGTAAATATAGGTAGCTGATTACTAATTGTATGTGGCTATAAATCCTGCGAAGGCTCGCATTATCCCCGTCTGTGCGGATTGGAGATCGGAATGTCCTACTCGCCGAGTCATCACATCGAACACTTCACGTAACGAAAGAATTTTTTGCCATCGTTTTGTGTGCACCGTGAATGCGAAAACGATTACAAAACGAGTGTGTGAGCATGCATCCTGACGGGGAAGCGATATTCAAGCGCGGGCAGCGCGTCCGGGTTCGGGCTGCCAGGCTGCCGGAGTTCGCTACAATCCGCGTTGCACTTCCCGGAGAGCAGCACGGCTCATGGGATCTCATCCTCGTTGACGACGAGGAACGTCTACACGAGGTGACTCTACCGGCAGGAGACAGCAGAACCGTGCAGCTTCTGACCAGCGATGGCAGAGCTGACTCGGCCAGGGTGCTTGCCGCCATGTGGACCCGGTGGATGCAGGCAGCGGCGATCAATGCCGAGTCCAGTGCGATGGCGTCGACACCGCTGAAGCCGTACGCGCACCAGACTGCGGCCGTTTATGGCGCGATGCTGCCGCAACCGTTGCTGCGGTTCCTGCTATGCGACGAGCCAGGCACCGGGAAAACAATCATGGCCGGGTTGTACATCCGGGAGATGCAGCGTTTGGGCTTGATCAAGCGCGCGATCATCGTCTGTCCGGCGAACCTGGCTACCAAATGGGTAGACGACTTCCAGCGCCTGCTCGGCGGCGGGTTGCGCCAGCTCACCGCAGCCACCGTGCGCGAGGACGCACTCAACGCTAACGACCTATGGGTGGTCTCGCTCGAACTCGCCGCGGTCAACCCTGCAGTACAGGACGCCATCCGGCCCGACAAGGCCGGATGGGATCTAGTGGTCTTCGACGAAGCGCACCGTCTGACCCCGACCGCTGCGGTATTCCATCATGTAGGCCGCCTGCTGGCAAAGAACACGCCGCGGGCGCTGCTGATGACGGCGACGCCACACAGGGGCAAGGAATGGCTCTTCCGGCATCTACTGCACCTGGTCGATCCCGCGATCTACCCCGACCCGGGCAGTGACCCTACCGTCGAGTTCAGTCCGCTGCGCCCCGGGCCTGTCCATTTCCTGCGGCGGATGAAAGAGGACCTGACCGACTATGACGGCAAGACGCGGTTGTTTAAGGGGCGTGTTTCTCAGAATCACAGCATCCCGCTGTCGCAGACCGAGTACGGCTACTACCAGGCTGCCCTTGAGATGGTCGACCGGTTCTTCGCTCCGCAAGCACAGCCGCTAGCCCGCATGGTGTACGGCAAGCGAGCCGCGTCGAGCCTGAGTGCGCTTGCTGAGACTCTCCGTCGGAGACACGACCACATGGGGGTTATGAGTGAGGCGGAGGCCGCACTTATGGCTGAAAGCGAGGACCAGGGGGACGAGACGGGAATCGACGAGGCGAAGGTAATCCATGCGGCCTCCGCCTCAAGCAGGGCCGAGCGGGCCGTGATCATGACTCTCGTGGGACAGATCGAGGCCACGCTCCGCAGTCTTGGATGGCGGCCGTCGAAGTGGACGGTGCTCGTTGACGACTGTTTGGCCAAGCACGGGATCCTTCCCGGAAATGGTGAGCAGGCCGTGGTCTTCTCCGAGTACGCCGATTCGGCTGAATGGATCGCAGAGAGGCTGGAGAGGGAAGGTTATCCGGCCCGGATCTACTCGGGGCGACAGAGCAAGCAAGACAGAGACGAGACGCGAAAATCCTTCATGCGCGGCGAGTTTCAGGTCATCGTCACGACCGACGCCGGCAATGAGGGCATAGACCTCCAAGCCGCGCACGTACTGGTAAATTATGACATCCCGTGGTCCCTGGTCCGCCTTGAGCAGCGGATGGGCCGCATTCACCGCATCGGCCAGCGGCGCGACGTATATCTGTACAACCTGGTTGCCACCGATACCCGCGAGGGGGAAACTCTGCTGCGACTGCTGGACAACTTCGTCACCGCGGCGAATGAACTCCGCGGCCAGATGTTCGATAGCCTGTCGGCGGTCGCCGAGATGACAGGCGTCGAGTACGACAGATGGCTGTCAGATCTGTACGGTAACGACGAAATAAAGAAGCAGCGCGCCATCGACGCGGCACGGGCTGTCCGGGCTCAGGAGCTTGCCAGCGCGGCCCGGCAGGTACGGGAGAGCGAACGGCGCCTGGCCAGCCAGGTCGATGCAGTGGCCGCCTTGACGCTGCTGCAGCGCGACCTGTTCTCGCGGATCAACCCTGCCATCGTCGAGGCATACCTCGACCGGCTTGCCGCCAGCGGAGTGCTCAGGTCGGCACCGACAGCGGCCGGTATGGGATTTCGGCAGCTATCACTGCCGAGTCCGGGCATGTTCCCGGCCAGCCTGGGCGGGGGAAGCGAGATCCACATCGCCACTAGCGGGGATGCGGTGCGTCATGCCGCAGAGAGCATCGACGTCGATGGCACCATCGCGCTCGGGCCTGGTGAGCCCGGATTCGCCGACCTGATACGGATGGCCGAGCATAACTTGGCCGAGGACCTATACAGGTCAGGCGCGGCAGCAGACCCCACCAGCCTGACGCCCTATGACCTGTACGCCTATGAAGCCACCATGACCGAGAGCAACGGCAGTCGAGCTAGTACATGGGCAGTCCTTATCAAGGTCAATGACAATGGCGACGCACGCTCCGTGCGTTGGGAGACTCTGGCGAACCTCGTCCCCGCCGGGCAGCCAGGTGGCGTGCCTCATCCGGCGCGCGCGGAACGTGCGCTAACAGCAGCAGGAGAGCTGGCCGCCGCCTCGCTAGCCCACCAGCGGAAGGCGCGCACAGACTGGTTCGCCCAGGCCCGCCGGGACCTGGCAAACCTACCGCTGAGCCTGACGGAGAGTATTGACGACCGCGTTGCGCGGCTTGAGCTGAGACGTCGGCTTCATACCCAAACTGCGCAGCGGCTTGAAGAGCTTGCGAGGCTGGCGGACGTGCAGCTTAGCGAGCCCAAGCAGGTCGGCCGGATCCGGGTACTTGCCGCAGCCGAAGTGACCAGCCAGGCGGAAATCGATGCTGAGCGGGTTGCCATTCGACGGGTCAAACAGCTCCTCAAAGGCGACGGCTGGACATTGGAAGACGTCCACGCTGAAGGACGCGGCTACGACTTGGACGCTCGCCAGGACAGCCAGGTCCGTCATGTGGAGGTCAAGGGCGTCCTGAAAAGCGCGGCCAGCGAGGGCATCAGGATGACCGGAAGCGAGATGCTGATCGCGACTCAGCATCGCGGGGACTACTGGCTCTACGTCATCGACGAGTGCGCTGATGGGCAGGGCCGATTCTTCGGAGCATACCCAGACCCGGCGGTTCTCTTCGCGGCCGACATGATCGGGCGCGCGATCTTCCGCGTTCCCGGCAGCAGCCTCAAGAACGCGTCAGTGAGCAACGCATGACCAGGATGATCGAACGGTGGTTTCCCTGTGCCGAGGTCAGCGCCAACAGCCGCTCCGGATGGGGCAGCGGGAACGCTGAAGTTGGTCTAATGACATGGTTCGCCAAGCGGCCGTCCGCACAGGCCAAGGCGGCAACCATCTGCTCGCTCCTGCCCTGGCCAGACGATCCTGCTGAACAGCAAGAGCTACAGAATCTCGTCCGCGAGGCCATGAAGGGCCGCTACGAGAAAGCCGCCGAGATCCGGCGCGAGCTTTTGCGGACCCATCCCGACGGCGTCAGCACCCTCGATCCGTTTAGTGGCCGCGGGATGATTCCCTTGGAAACCTCCCGGTTGGGCCTGCCCGCCTTCGCTGTCGACTACAGCCCGGTGGCGGCATTCGCCTCGTGGCTGCTCACTGATTTCCCGTTCCGCAGCTGGAACGGCGAGCCGCCGCTGCCGTATGCCAGGGCAGATTCCGCTCTCCCAGATCCTCGCTCACGGCTTGCCCGGGACGTCGACATGGTGCTCAGTGAGATCGGCGTCCGGCACCGTACGGCCATGTCCGGTTACTACCCGCAGGTAGATGGCCGAGATGCGTGGGGCTACCTCTGGGCGATCGCCATGCCCTGCTTCGAATGCTCACGCCACTTCCCACTGGTCGGCCAGCTTGAGTTGCGCAAGCCAGGCAAACGGAAGAACAGCAAAGCGACAAGCGCGTTTCGCGACCCCGGACAGTCCTACTACATCGACGCTGACAAAACGAGCGGCACGTGGAGCGTTGTCGTCCACGACGGCTCGCCGAGGGGGGCACCTACGCGCCAGGTCCCACTAGGGAAGAGCAGATTCGACAGCAACGGCCGCGTTGCGGTATGCCCCTTCTGCCGGTGTCCGCACGACCGTCAGATGCAAATGCGAAGCCTCCAGAGCGGACTCGGCTACGACACGCCACTGCTCGCAGCCGACGTCAATCCCGCGGTCGGCAAGTCATATCGCACGCTAGAGCAGCACGAACGGGAGGCAATTGACGCCGCGGCCACCGCGCTACGCGACCAGCCCCAATTCGGCCGCTTCATCCCGGCGGTGCCCAACGAGGGGATACCTGCGGGCAATACCTGGACGGTCCAGGCGACTGTTTATGGTGCCCGCTGCTACGGCGACATGATGAATGCTCGACAGACCTTGTCATTTATCACCCTCGCCCGCTGCATCGAGGAGATCGGCAACGAGCTTGCCAAGAACGGGAACAGCGACGACTACGCCCGGGCGCTCACCGGATACGGGGCCGCTGTGCTGGCCCGGAAGATCAGGCGCTCCACGCGCGGCTGCACCCTGGACGTCAGCCGATTGGGGGTGCATGACATCTTCGCGACTGAGTCCAGCCTCAACTTCTCGTTCGACTACTTTGAGGTAGGCCTGGCGAACGGCCCAGGCAGCTGGGAATCGGTAAGCGAAGGCACGCTTAGCGCGCTCAACGGCATCATGCCGTCAACCAGTGCTGTCCCTTGCCAGGTGACGCGAGGCTCAGCGCTTAGCCTTCCGTTTCTCCGGGACCGGAGCATATCCGCGGTCATCACTGATCCGCCCTACGGCGCGATGATCGACTACACCGATGCCAGCGACCTGTTCTATGTCTGGATCAAGCGCGCACTGGCGGGTACCTGGCCAGAACTCGGCATGACGGCGCACGAGCTAGGCGTCCAGGAGAAACAGGAAGAGATCATCGTCAAGAAGGGCGGAACGAGCAACAACGATCACCGCGATGAGCGGCACTACTGCACCCTGATCACGGAGGCATTCCGAGAGATCGGCCGCATTGTGGCAGCGGACGGCGTCGTCACCATCGTGTTCGGCCATGGCGAGCTTGAAGCATGGAAGCGATTGATCACCGCGATCCATGACGCGGGACTGGTTCTCACTGCCGCCTGGCCAGCAAAGACCGAACCGGGAGGCAGGGCCGGGTTTACCAATATTGTGACGACCTTGACCATCGCCTGTCGGCCTGCGCCAGCTAGTCGTCCCCTAGGGCGCAAGGGTGCCATCGAGTCCGCCATCAAGGCCGAGGTAAAGCGTCGCTATCCCGACTGGGAAAGAGGAGGCTTGGCACCTGCGGATATGCTCATGGCTGCTGTCGGCCCTGCCATGGAGATCGCCGGACGATACAGCCAGGTTCTCGACGCCCGGGGTGAGGCATACGAGATCTGCGAGTTCCTCCCGCTGGCGTGTGCAGCTGTCCGTGAGGCTCTGGCGATCAAGATCGACCACCAGCCCTTGGAGGCATTCGACGCCCGGACAGGGTTCGCGCTGTGGTGGGTCCAGATGTACGGCCGTCAGCCCCAGCCGAAGTCTGAGCTGCGATGGCAGGCGCTCGCCTCGTCTGTCGACCTGGCCTCCATCCGTGACTTGGTGACAGATGCCAGCAAGGGTGTCCGGTTCATTGCCTCCCAGGAGTACAGAAGAAAGATTGACGCGGAATCGGCTGTCATCGATGTCGCCCTTGGTCTTGCCGCCGCATCGAGAGAGGGACTGCAGGCAATAGTCCAGGTGCTGGTCGCCGCGAAACGGGAACCAGATGATGTCTACCTGTGGGCAACGATCCGGTTCCTCGCGGACCAGCTTGTGGTCAACGACCCGGACGCCATCTCGTTCACCCTGGTGCTGCGGGCAAGGGACGGAATCAGGAACACAGCTGAGGCTCTCATGGCCGACGGCCATGGGAGCTCTCGCCGGAAAACACCAGACAACACGCGGGCGAGGCCGCCACGACACGCGAGCCGGGAGCGTGCACGTACCCGCGACGCCTAATCGGCACGGGAGGACAGCTATGACCAGTGTGACGCCATGGTGGAAGGTACTGAAGCTACGCAAGGAGATCCTCAACGCGTCCGGCCAGCTCGCCGAAGTGCGGATGTCACTGTTCAAGGCCGTACACGGCATGGGCACGGACCGGCCGCCCTATGCCGACGCCCGCTATTACGGAGAGATCACCCACCCCACCGAACGGCTCATTGATCTGCTCGCCGAGATTGCTGTCCGCATTGGAGGAGGCGACGACTACCTGAACGCCCGGGCAGTTACCAAGCTGGACCAGGGCATGGGCGGCGGCAAGTCGCACGCGTGTATCGGCGCTTACCACCTAGCCGCCAACCCCCAGGTACTGCTGGGCACCGAACTCGGGCAACGGGTTGCAGACCGGGCACGGGACAAAATGGGACACTCTCTTGCCGGTGACCTCGGACGACCGCATCTGGTCGTCTTGCCCTTCGACAGCATGACTCCCGGAGCCGTCACGCAAGAACTCGACGGACCAGCCGTCAGCCTCTACGAGCGCTTCCTGTGGCGGCTGTTCTCGAAGGACTACTCGCTCTACGAGCGCTACCTGCCGTTCTGGAGCGACAAGCACAAGATCTCCGAGGCCATCCGCGCGGTAAACCACCCGGTCCTCATCATCATCGACGAACTACTCAACTACATCGGCAACGGGCTTGAAGGAGCCAACAAGCCCGACATGGCCGCCCAGGACATGGCATTTCTCCACGCGCTGCTCGACATTGCCAACGACGTGCCGCGTGTAGCGATGCTGATCGTGATGATCGCGTCCGACACAGACAAGACCGCGCTATCGGCCCACGCCCAGGCGCGCCGGAACGACCTGGACAGCCAGCTCCAGCGCAACGGGAGCCCTGCCACGGTCACCGAAGCTGGGGATTTCGCAGACATTCTGCGGCGCAGGCTCTTCGATGCAGAGCCCGCCGCCGAGGTCCTCGCCGCAACAGCCGACCTTTACGATTCGGTGCTCGCAGATCGCGCCTGGAAGAAGCACGTCTGGGAGCCCATCGCGGCCGACTGGCGTGGGCGCTGGAGCACGGAGGTCGCCACTTGCTACCCGTTCCACCCGATGCTGATGTCCCTTGCGAAGGAGGAGTGGAGTAAGGTCACCGGCTTCCAGCGAGTGAGGTCAACAATTCGTATCTTCGCCGCTACGGTCTACGCTCAGCAGCAGCGTGGCAAGGCGGGAGAGTGGGTGCCCGCGCTCATAGGGCCAGGTGACTTGCCCCTGTCGGATAGCACTGTCCGGGAAGCGCTCCTGGGAAGCGGACTCGTGGAGGATGACCGCACGGTCGCGAACTACCGGAGTCTAGCGGAGATCGAGATTGTCAACTACGACAGCTCATCCGGCACCGCGCGTCGGCAAGACCTTGAGCGACGCGCTAGCCTCTGGTCTCAGGCCAATCCGCGCGCTGCTGAACGCGCGGGTACCTTCATCTTCCTTGCGAGCATTGTGGGCACGCTGAGGCCCGGCCGTGGACGTGGTGCCAGTGCGCCCGAGGTCAAGGCGGCAACCAGCGTGCCAGACCTCAACTATACGATCACTGACGCCGATAGCGTGGTTGACGCGCTAGTGAACCCCAGCCGGGGCATGAGTGCGCTGGATCCCATCCCGAGTCAAGGAAGTAACAGGCCTGCGCGGTACTTCCTGTCCACCCGGCTCACGTACCGCATGCTCGTCAACAACATCCGACGCACGGTCACAAACGATGAGCGAGACCAGGCGATCGCCAAGATCGCACGTGACCTGGCCAGCAACGGCCCATTCCGTGACGTTAAATTCGTCCCGGCAGACCTCCAGCGGAGCGCGACCGATGTCTTGGCCACTAGTGGACTCGATACCGCGTACACCACCCGTCTCATCGTGCTCGACGCGGCACAATACAGCCTACGGAACGGCATGGAAGAGCCAACCATTGAGGCGCTGACCGTGGCGGCTGGCCTCGGGCAGGGCACGCAGCAACTGCCTGTGCAGTGGGCAAGCAGCGCAGTGTTCGTCGTGGTGAATACGCAGAAGCGCGCGCTGGCGCGCGTCCTTGCAGTCGAATTTCTGGCAAAGCAAAGGGCACTGGCGGCGCCTGAGGTGCAAAACGAAAAGGAGCTCGAGGAGACTGGTGCCCATGAGCTTGACGCCGCGCGGGATCGGCTCACGAAGGCTGTCAAGCAGGCTTACCGGCATGTTGTCTACGTTGTCCAGCCTGACCCGGACGGGGAACGGTACCTAGACCAGCTCACGTTCGACGGCGACAATGAGACCGCACTCGATGGCACCCTTGTTTGGAAGGGGCTCGCGGAACGAGATAAGGCTTTCGGTCAAGAGAAGTTCGGTGCCAAGGCACTCTTGCACAACCTTCGCGACCAGGATTACGGAAGAACGCTCTCCGATGTTCGGGCAGCGTTTTACAGCGCCCCCAGGCTGCCGTTGCTCTACGGTGGCGACAGCGACCTTCAGCAGGCAATTCACGATGCTGTCAGCCAGGGATTGCTCCGGATCGTGGATGGGGTGGGTACCGAAGTCGCGGTGACTGCGCCAGGCCAGGTCAACCTTTTGAGTGCAGGGCTACGGCTGGCTAGGACACAGCCCCAGGTTTGTCCCATCTGCAGCCAGCCCGCCCATGAGGGCGAATGCGAGGCCACCGTCAGCGTCGCTGACCGTGGTTGGGCCGACGGCACCGGGTTCGGGTCGCGCATTGGCTCCGGTAGCCAGAGGGTTGGAGCGACAATCGTAGGTGCTGATGCTCCCTTGGTAGTGTCCAGGGAACGACAGGTGGCATTCTCGTTCACCAGTAACCTGCTTGCCAGTAGCGAAAACGCTGACAAGCTGGCCGCATTGTTCCGCGCGTTTTATATCGCCCTGGACGAGAGGCAGATTAGCTACCTGCAGGGCACGATACAGCTCGTACTGCAAGCGGAGGCTGCCGAGCGAATCCAGCAGCAACTCGACGACCTGGGAATCAGGGCAACGTTCCGGGAAATCTAGCGTGGCCTCGCAGGGGACGGCTGCTGAACTCAGAAGACGACTGATTAACCGAGCTAGACCGGAGAGTGATCGGCTGGAAGATTGGCATGATCTTGGACACGTTAGCGCCGATTTGCTGTCGTACTTATGGTGGCCAAATCCGAGGGGAAACCTTCCATGGGTGTAGCTTGCCCAGCAACGGACACTGGCCGTGTCACTCTGAATTGGATCTGGCCCGTATTTCGTGATGATCACAGACCCTGGTCAGTTCACCAGGAGTACGCGCTTGCGGAGCAGGGGAAATGCGGCGCGGCCGTAGGTCTGGCGCTTGAGCATTTTGACCCGGTT
>Ga0302324_100031078_pt1 | contig 10083 bp, 7 predicted proteins | sample Palsa_T0_1_FD_201949 | JGI IMG/M metagenome (GOLD analysis project Ga0302324, IMG submission 201949) | Peat permafrost microbial communities from Stordalen Mire near Abisko, Sweden - Palsa_T0_1 | ecosystem: Environmental > Terrestrial > Soil > Palsa > Peat permafrost | place: Sweden: Abisko... | reverse complement strand
CTCTAACTCCATTACATTCCGCGGATACTCTTCTGCCCCCACCCCGGCATACTAGATATTGGGGCTACCTGAGTCAAGGGGATACCCATCTCGAGCGATTTCGGCGGCTTTCCACGAACGCTTTCCGAGGTACAGGTCCGGCTCGCCGGCGACCCGGAACTTGGTTGTCAATGCTAATGCTGACGATGTGCGAATGCTGACGGTGCAGGTCTCAGAACCGCTTGATCGCCGCTCACCCCGCCTTTCATCCCCCCCCTCACCAGATGTTGTAATAACCATGGCGGCGGGCGAGTTCCACCTTGAGGCCGAACAGCTTGCCCAAAGTTTCGGCTTCGAGGATTTGTTCTTTGCCTCCGTCGGCCACGATGCGGCCGTTCGACATGAGCACAACCCGTTCGATCTCCGGAACGACGTCCGGGAGTTCGTGGGTGACGAGAATGATTCCAATTCCCGAGTTGGCGAGCGAGCGCATCGTTTCCCGGAGGCCGTGCTGCGCCGAGATATCCAATGAATTGCAGGGCTCGTCGAACAGCAGTGCGCGCGGCTTATGAACAATCGCCCGGGCAATCAAGACCCGTTTGGCCTCCCCCGACGACATTTCCTCGACCGCACGCTCCGACAGATGCGAGACTCCCAACTCGGCCAGGGCGGCTTCGGCCAGTTCTCTGTGTTGGGGATCGATCGTGTGGTTGGGGAAGATGCGCGTGCTGCTGAAAAAGCCCGACAGCACCACATCGAGGCCGCTGGCGTCACCGGTGCATGAGGACATCAGGTCGTTCGATACGATGCCCAGAAGGGAGCGCAGTTCAAAAACGTTCCAACTCTTCTCTCCGAGGATGGTCATGCTCGAGCCGGCACGGACCACCGGATAGCATTCGCGGGTAATGGTCTTGATCAGAGTCGATTTCCCGCACCCATTCGGGCCGAGCACCGCCACATGCTCGGCGACCTGAACGCGGAGAGTGAAATCGTCGAGGACAATTTTTCCCCCACGCATCACCCGAACCTTCTGCAGATCGAGTAAAGGGGCTTCGCTTTCCGCGCGGTCGGGTGATTTCACGCTTACAGTATCGCAAGGATTCGCATCGCCGGGCGAGATTCAGGGCGCCCGAATTCGATCCTTGCGGATCATTCGCCAAGAAAGTGAGTTCCTGCCGATCGCGCTTTAGGGTTTGGCCGGGTCGTAGCTAGGAACCTTCGGCGTCAGCTTGCGGATGAGAAATTCCTGAAACAGATTGGCGATCGCCGTCGCGCCAATCCCGACGACCGCGTTTTCGACGGTTAATCCCGCTCCATCGCGATCTTGCGCCGGATAGTAAAGATTCGAGAGCCCGCCCGCCGCCAGGCTTCCGAGGATATTCGAGTAATTCGCCTGCCAGCGTCCGTTGTCGCCCTTGCAGATCACCGAATTCGCGATCGCATACAGAAACCGTGACGTCGTGCTTCCCGTTCCCTTGTAAAAATAGCGCGGATCTTGTTTCAGAATCGAGGGCAGGATTGCGGCTCCGATGAACGTGCCCGTAAGCGTATCGGCGTAGCCGGCGCCGAAGCGCTTTCCGTAACCTTGCGCGCCTTGCCCATATCCGGCGAAGTGATTCTGTGCCTGCTCAACTCCCGCGGCGCCCGCCACAAACACGAATGTAAACGGATCGACCACCGTTCGGAAGGCAAGCTTGAATTTTTGCTTCGCGGTGAGGGGAGCTGCATTGGGGATGTAGCTGACGTAGAAATTAGGGAGCACGCCGAGCACCCGCTGCTTCTCCTCAAGCTTGATCTGTTGTTCTGCCACTTCGACCTGGGTGAGCTGGACCTGCACCTCTGCGACATTGGCAGCAACCGCCAACCCATTCGCCGGGACAATGTAGGTCTCCCCCGAATGCAGGATGCCAGAAAAGGTTTGGGTCGCGAAGCCGGCCGACGTAATCGTGAGGTGAAAGGATCCGGGAGCGACGTTGGCAAAAGAGAATTGCCCCTCGTCGCCCGAGACCATCTCTTGGTTTACGGATTGATCGTCGCCGGTGAGCGTCACCCGCGCTCCGGCGACGACCGCTCCACTTTGATCAACGACGGTGCCGCCGATGTTTCCGGGCAATCGCGCGCTCGAGAGTTGCTCGCCAGCGGAAGTCGCGCCCCGCGGTTCGGAACTATTTCCGGAACTATTTTCCTGACCCGGTTGTGAACCAGGCTCGGGCGTCTGTTGAGGGGTCTGCCCTAAACAAAACGACGTCCAACTCAAAGTGACCAATGTAAACACGATGAGTCCGGACTTGAATTGGAAGGCCATGAATGATTTAACTTTATCCTCTCCGATACTTCATCTCCAAATGACCAAAGGTAATCCGTTTCCGTGTCCCCTCAGGTATGAAAGCGAAGCGCCGGTTGCAGCACACCCGGAAATCACGGCATGGCCTCCCCTTGCTACTCGAGTCCCGCTCTTCGAACTTTGATGCTTGATGCAGTCAGGCGTTTGTACTCGCCACCCGGTCAACGGGCGAAATGCAAGTGGGTGAGATGCAATGCTCCGCCGCTGCCCCCCCCGGAGGGCACCCTTCGAAACGTCGACTTCGCCGGCCCTTCCTCTGCACTTCGCAGGCATGCGGAAGGCTTCTCCGAACGTAGCAATATCAGGCTGGATCTGGAAATCCCAAGCGATTTCGGCCGGTGACGGGCCTGGAGATTGCCATTTTCCGGATCGTTCAGCAATGTTTGACCAACATCCACCGTCATACCGGGAGTACCACCGGCTAAAATCCGCCTTCACCAGGAAGCTGACCGTCTGACTGTTCCGGTTCAGGATAGCGGAAAGGGTGCACGCCTCGAAAAAGAAGACGAACGGATCGAAGCGGGCCGCGGCGGTGCCGGACTTGCTGGAATGCGAAAGCAGCCAAGACCGCTTGGCGGCACTTTGGAGATAAAATCCGACGGATCTGGAACCATGGTCATGGCGACTCTTAAAGTGGCGTAAAGAGCTGTACGGGGGAAAATGATTCTGCTTCAACGAATCGGACCGGAACTCGGCACAAATGACATGGTCCATCGATAGGCTTCAGAATAGACCCCATTCTGCGGATCATTTTTTTGGGATGGCTAGGGGCACTGCCGCATCCCGTCACGGAACCATGCATGCTGAAGATGCGCCCCCACTATTTCTTGCCGGAGGCAATCACAATAGACTGGAGCGCGGAATCTTCCCCGCGCTCCGCACCGTGAACCAGGAGACCTGTTCACGGCGAAGTGGCTGGCGGCTGAATCTCCGTTATGGTTTCGGCGTGAAGATTATGTTGCTCTTCAACGTCGCCGAAGGCTCGCTGACGGTCACGTATCCCTTGGTTGCGCCGGTAGGGATCGTCGCCGTCATGTAGGTATCGGAGACCACGGTGAAGCTGGCTGTCTTTCCGTTGAATGAAACGGCGGTTGCCGGTCCGTTTACAAAGCCCTGGCCGTAGATGCCGAGCGAAGTGCCTTCCGTGCCGAGCGGGAATTGCAGGATCACGAACGGCTCGAGGCCGGTGTTCAGACTATAAAACGTGCCGTCGTCGTCCGCGCCGCCTTCATAGGTCACTCCGTAAAAGATCCCATTCGGAAGCTGCAATATCGTCGAAGTGGGAAGGCATCCGGGGGTGCCGACGCCGCAGTTGCCGCCGGGGGTGGGGAAATTGTACAAATCCTTGTAGGTGTAAACTCCCTTCTTTGCTTTGGTCGCGATCTCGAACAGGCTCTGGACGCCGTTGTTATTCGTCGCGGCGCTGTAGAGGTTGCCATCGCTGCCGAGCGTCAGTGGAAATAGTGGGAATCCGGCATTATCCGTGTCTTCATTGAAGTTGTGCAGCCAGGTGATCTTGCCCGCAGGGGTTATCTCAAAGATTGTTCCCTGGCCATAGGTGCCGCCATTCTCCGTCACGCCATAGAAATCGCCGTTGTTTCCCAGGGTGACGCCGGCCGATGGGTAGGTGCCGCTGGTGGAGTCGGTAAAGGTGTTGAAAGAATATAGGACTTTGTATTTACCCTTGGTCGTAATCGAGTAAAACGTGCCGCCGCCCGACCCCGTGCTGATCCCGCCCGAAGTGGTCGTCCCGTAGAAGTCGCCGTTGGTACCGAGGGCCAGAGCGCCATATGGGAACGCGCCATCATTCGATGCACTCCCCAGAAAAGTGTGCAGCGTGGTTAACTGATTCGTGGTCGGGTTGAACCGGAATACGATGCCACCGGTTGTGAATCCGGTAGATGTTGGAATGGCGGTGCCGTACAGATTCCCATCCGTCCCGAGGGTCAGAACGCTGGGATTCCCGTACCCTATACCGTTAACGATTGGGAAGGAGTACACAACCGTGAACCCATTCGCCCCCAGGCTGGGATCGTACTGGTAGATGATCGACAAAGCGGCGTTGCCTTCCCAATTCTGGCAAGTGCCGTAAAGGAGTCCGTCGGCGCCGAGCGTCATCCCCCCGAAGGGTGGTTCGTAGTCGCCGTATTGCCATTCGCATTGGCTTCCATACCCACCGACATAAGATTGCCACAGCGGCGTTTCAGCTCCAGCGGTCGTCATGCTGTAGATATCGGTCGAAATCGGGTCTGTGGTGCCGTAGAGGTTGCCATCCTGTCCGAGCACCAGTGGACCAGCCGGGTAATAATCGCCATACACGACGTCCTGGAACTGGGCGAGCTGGGTGTAGGTCTGAGCGTGCGCCGGAATCGCTATCACAACAACCACTAAAGCGAGAGCGAGCGCCGCGACGATACCAGTGATTCTGTGCTGCCGAAGGTCTTTCATGTAAAGTCTCCTGGGATGGAAAGGTTTACCCCTTAGGGGGTTTAGGCCCGATGATCGCTGTGCGGCCTGCTTGACATTGCGCCTCACAACTCACGAGCACGGAGCTCACCTTGTCCGAAAGGCGCGGTGGCGTCAATGCTCTGAGGCTCACGCTGTGCGCCGATGTAGCTCACGCGGCAAACGGCTTATTTTCAGGTAGATGCTGCACCATCTCACGAGGAAAAACGAGGAAAAACGGGCCGCGCTGGTTGGGTTTATCGTGTTAAACTACCCGCCTCCCCCCGATGCTCGCCCTTATGCGCCCGATTAGCCCTCACGATACCGTGGTTCGCTTCGGTGTTTTCGAGGTCGATTTGCGCTCCGGGGATCTGCGCAAGAACGGGGTAAAGGTCAAGATTCAGGAGTTGCCGTTCCGCGCGCTGAAGCTTCTGCTGAGCCGTCCCGATGAGGTTCTAAGCCGCGAAGAATTTCGCAAGGCGTTGTGGCCGGACGACGTGTTTGTGGATTTCGACCACGGCATCACGAGCGCGATCAATCGGCTGCGGGATGCGCTGGGCGATTCGGCGGAAAATCCGATCTTTGTCGAGACCATAGACCGCCGCGGCTATCGCTGGATCGGTCCCCTGCACGCTTCAGCACCAACGACCCTGGCAGAAGGCCCCCTACCGGTTGGCAGCGTCGGCAACCGTGGCGCTGCCGATGCTGCCGCGGTGGAGACGCCGGATGGGGCGCCGGTTGGAGACGAACGATCCGCGCGGGAGTTCACGGCACGATATCTGATCGGGCTGAAGGCGTCGGGCCGGAACCGACGCCGACGTTTCGAATTGTGGATTGGGTGCGCGGTGGTCTTGATGGCGTTGGGCGTGGTGGGGTTGGTGTGGATCAAGACGCGTCCGCCCGCGATCGCCTCCATCGCGGTTCTGCCCTTCGACAATCTCGGAGCGTCCGACGACGCCTTCAGCGATGGACTGACGGACGAGATCGCCTCTTCGGTCTCGCATCTGGAGGGTGTGCGCGTGACCGGCCGGCGCTCGGCTTATGTGTTTAAGGGAAAACATGACGATCTGCGCCAAGTCGGTGCGCGGCTGAATGTGGATGCCGTGGTAGAAGGCAGCGTGCAGCGGGCGGGTGACCGCACGCATGTCACGGTGCAACTGAATCGCACCCGCGACGGCTTCACAGTATGGTCCCAGACCTACGACGGCAACTCGACCGACTGGATGCAGATCGAATCGCAAATCGCCAGCTCCATTGCCCGAGCGCTAGCCCGCAAAGTAAATCCCGAGGGCCCGGCCTTGGCTCCGCCCGATCCGGAAGCACGCGCCTTGTATCTGCAGGGCCGCTATCTTTTGAACCAGAGAAACTTCGCGGCCGAGCTGAAGAGCGTGGATTTGATGCAGCAGGCAATTGCGCGCGATCCCAACTATGCGTTGGCGTGGGCCGGCCTGGCCGATTCGCTGTCCGTGATCGGTAACAACGAAGAAGTGTCCCCGGCCGCGTACATGCCACGAGCTCGCGATGCCGCACGCAAAGCTCTACAGCTCGATCCGTCGCTGGCCGAGTCGCACGCGGTTCTGGGCATGGTGGCCTGCCACTACGATTACGACTGGCCTGCCGCCGAGAGCGAGTACCGCAAGGCCCTGCAACTAAATCCCAGCTACGCCAGCGCGCACCAATATTACGCGTTGGGGTTGATGGCCCACGGGCGCTTCGCCGAGGCTCGCGAACAACTCGAGACCGCGCGCCGGCTCGATCCGCTTGCGCTGATCGTGGATGTGGATGTTGCGGTGCTGCTCAAGTTCGAACGCAACTACGACGGCGTGATTGCCGAGTCGCAGCACATCCTGCAAATCGACCCGAATTTTCAATTGGGTTACAGCATGTTGGCGATGGGCTACTTCTGCGAGCACCGTTGGGACGAGTGGCGCGGGGCCTACTCCAAGTCCCCCTCGGGAATCCAAAACTTCCGGCGCGCCTTGGTCGACGGGCAACCGGAGCAAGCGCGAAGGATCATGAACGAGCATATCGCTGGGGTAGCCGCCGGCCTGACCCGGCCCTACGATGTCGCCTACGACGCCGCGCTCCTGGGCGATCATGAAGTGGCTTTGGCGTGGTTGGAGAAGTCGTATCAGAACCGCGATTACTGGCTGCTCTTCATGAATGTCGAGCCGGAGATGGACCCGCTGCGTTCCGATCCTCGATTTCAGGCCATCGTGCGGCGCCTGGGAGTCTGATCGGCGGAATCAATTCGCGGTCTTTGATGATTGGCGAAGGGCCGCTGTTGCACTTTTTCCGTCGGTGGCCTCGATCAACAGTGCCTCGGGGAACGTGCCTAAAGAAGGGATTCAGGCAAACTGACTACCGTCGCCAAAGCGGCTGCCGTCCTCGCCAAGGAATCAGACTGTCAGTTGGATCTCCACCGAACCCAACAAATCGTCATGACACCCGTCAATCCGAGGGCGACGATGAAGAAAACGGTGAGGGAGGTAAACAGCGCCAACCAAGCGTGGTTTCCGACAAACCGCGGAGGGTTATTCCACAAGTAACGGAATGGCCAGATTGCGATAAGGCTACTGGCACAGGCAAAGTACGGCATCGCTGCTAGAGATCGCTCGGGCGCCATTTCCACTCCCTTGGCGAGTCAGCTTCCAACCGCCAGTGTAATACATCAGTGCAAGAAATCGCCGGTTTTCGGCTGCAGTTTCCGGGGTGATTCGCGGAACGTAATCTACCGTCCTGAGCACACGGCTGAGCGCCTGTTGGCTCACGAACTTGCACAGCTCACCGAGAAGACTTCCGACAACGCGAGTGGAACAAAGGAAAAGGCCGAGCTGGCACGACTGCTAGATGTGCTGTTCGGAAAATAGCCGACCCCCAAGCTCCCCCAAGCTGCTAGATGTTCCTACTTACGCGGTGTGCGCCCCCTCATCGCGACGGTGCGGTACCAAGGCGTGCGATCCGAGAATATTGCCTAGTCGGTGTCCGGCGGATCTTTTTCAATCTCGTCATTCTCGATGAAGAAACTTCCCTCCAGCGGAGCAGGAATTGTTTTGTACGTCGTGGGCGCCTGCTTGAAGTTGAAGAAGTCGTGGAGATCGTTCGTTGCTCGCGCATCGGCGAACCCGAGACTGCCGAGATTAAAAATACCCTCGATCCCCTTCAAGACGCTGCCAAAATCGTATTCCAAGTTGCTGATATATCCGGGCTTGGTCGAGTAGGCCGAAACCACCACCAGCGGAACACGGAAACCGAGCTGATAGTCATCCTGGTTGGCGCCGGTCTGGAAAACGGGCCGCACGTGGTCGTACCAACCTCCCCAATCGTCCCAGGTAATGAATATAGCCGTGTCTTTCCAGTAGCCGGTACCACCGTCGCAAGAGGTGTTCATTCCAATGGCATTGACAATGGCCGCCACCCACGAGGGTCCCTGGCCGCTGTTGATCGGATGGTCGGAATACTGTCCGGCTGGAGTTATCCAACTTACCTGCGAGAGAGCGCAGTTGGCGATGTCGTTCAACACATCGGGCGGTAGAGGGTCGACGTAACCGTTTGACCCGCCTTTCGTCCAGTCTGGTCCGGTGCATACGCCCGACTGAGGTATGCAGATGTTCGAGAGCGAGTTCGGCGCTACCCACAGACTAGTCTGCCCTTGGGCGTAGTAGGTCCAGGAAATCTGAGGATTGGGCTGACTAAACAAGTAGTCCATGGCATTGCGCGTGAAGCATTGCACGGTTTCGTCGCCAGGAGTTTCCGTGCCAAAAGGCGGCGCGCCGCTTCCGCTCGGCCTGATCAGTTGCACCGAGTTTCCCGAGCCACAGCCATAGTCTGTGCCGGGACCGTTCTCTGCGACAAAGATACCTAGCGGGTCGTCTTCCGCAGTGGGCGCCGAAGTAGCGCCGAAAATAAATTGATGCGCCGGATAACTTGGGCCCTGGTTGGTCTGAAACATCCGGTTGCCCCATCCGTAGGTCGTTGCTAACGTGATATATGGGTCGAGAAGGCCACCTTTGCTCCCATTGCCATTCGTTACCGGCGTGTTGTACACATACATGAACTGCGAATAGTTGTTGGCCGGAACCACGCAGCCAAAGACGTTCGCTCCGCAGTCTTGCGGAACGTTGGCTCCGGGCTTGCCGCTGATTCCTTGGTTTTTGAACTCGAAATTCCAACCGCTGATTGTACCGTTGAGTTTCGGTCCACCGTGGCTGTGGTCCAGATCAAAGTTGGTGGCCAGTCCGACTGGGGTTAATGGCACTGTCTCGCCGTCGGCATTTACATAGGTCGACACAATCTCGTAGGTTGCCGCAGCACCTGTAGCGCTGCATCCCGGTACGCCACCATTGGCAGTGCACAATCCCTGAAACAGATTGTCGGGAGTGCGGTTTTCCTGAAAAATCACGACAACATGTTTGATCGGCGTAGTGCCGTACTGGGCGTGAGCGCCAGTTGCCGCGAGCGTGGTGACGAAAAGTAACAAAACCCTGCGGTTGGATTTCATAACGCTTCCCCTCTTCTAGGGAATTGACAGGCGGACAGGTGAACTACGCTGACGAGGGCGCAATGCACCTGCGATCTCCAACTCGTCATAACCCTTCTATTGGATGAATGACGCGCGTTTTCGTACAAAACTTTTCTCTCGCGTCCCAGGAGTGCAAATAGTTGCACTGTGCCGGTGCCGACGCGTATCACTCTAACGATCCCGCGCACGGCGCCCAACAGTTGTCATTCTTCAGCGGACACTATGTCTCCGGGTCGGACCCTTAAGGAATGGTGGCGGCGGTAGGACTCGAACCTTACGACCTACGGATTATGAGAACACAAGCGGGAGTTGCGGCGTCCTGAAGGTATTCTACTTTATTCGATTCTTCACCCACTCGCAAGGCTGCCCGTCTTGTCCCTTTTGTACCTGATTTGACCGGTTCTGATCCCTCCATCATTACAATTTCATTACAGTTTGGTGGATGCTCGGGCTGTTCCGAGTTGCGGGCTCGATGCGCCGTTTTGTTCTCAATGTTTACAAGGGCGACAAGGCGAGGGTTGGAAAGCTATGCTGAAAATTAGGGTAATAGGCATCTAGCTCACTCATGTCGATCAATCCGAGACGCGCCAGAAAAGCATATGACCGTAAGCAGCTCTGGTCGGAATTATCCTGCTGGTTTGCTTGGCCAGCCTTTTGGGGCTAATCATCGCTCTTCATGTTCACTAGTGTGCCGTCTCTAAAGTCTCTTTATAATTCTTTACCTTTCGCAGGATAGATCGTGCCGTAGCAGTCCAAACGAAAGGCTTCGGATTTCTGTTGTGATCGCGGATAT
>Ga0302324_100031077_pt1 | contig 10084 bp, 12 predicted proteins | sample Palsa_T0_1_FD_201949 | JGI IMG/M metagenome (GOLD analysis project Ga0302324, IMG submission 201949) | Peat permafrost microbial communities from Stordalen Mire near Abisko, Sweden - Palsa_T0_1 | ecosystem: Environmental > Terrestrial > Soil > Palsa > Peat permafrost | place: Sweden: Abisko... | reverse complement strand
TTGCATAGGGACTATAGCGATCGTTACGGGGGACACGGCGGCGTTTTCTCTCGAAGCCTATGACGAGGGCAAGAATTTTCTGCTCACCGGTCAGGATGGCGTCTACTCATTTGCGGGCAGCGGCGCAGCTTTGACGGCTACGTGCGGCGCGAGCCAGCTTTCCGGCAACTATGCTTTCAACGGTACCGGATTTGCGCTGAGCGCCGGGGCGGTTTCCGGTGTTAACAACATTTCCGGAACGTTGCAGTTCGACGGCAAAAGCGCAGTCTCGGGAACCTGGTACGTTGCGGCCGGAGCAGCCACGACTACGGACAGCGTATCCGGGAAGTTTACGGTGACTTCCGCATGCACGGGCAGCGCCACCGTCACCGATTCTGTCGGTAACGCTTATACGCTGCTGTACACGGTGACGACGGCGGATGGATCGAATTTTGTGCTGAGCGGCTCCAACTCCACGCTCATGTTTTCGGGCAACGGACGCACCATATGACAAGAATGCAGGGTTTTATTGCGGCCTGCCTGTTTGGCGGCGTGTGGGCGCCAAACGCCATTCTGGCGCAGGTAACGGCCCCCTCTTGTTCACCGGCTACGCTGCTGGGATCGCACACAGTAACGCTGACCGGCCGCGATTTGAACGCCTCAACGGCACTCAGCAAGACGTTCCAGGCGGTGGGTTCGGCAGCCTTCGACGGAATTGGCGCCGTCACTCTTACGCTGGTGGCCAACACCAATGTCGTTCAGGGTGCGGCGCAGACGTGGTCGGGCACTTACACGCTGGCATCCACCTGCGTGGGTTCGCTGTCCGTCACGACCGGCGACAGCGCAGCCTTTACGCTGATCGCCTACAGCAAAGGCAGCGGGTTCAGTATCACCGGCCAGGATGGAACCTATGCACTGACGGGCACGGGCAACCCGGAGCCCGCATCCTGCATCCTCAGTTCGCTCTCCGGAGCTTATACTTTCAGCGGCAACGGTTTCGCGTTTTCCGGCGGTTCGGTCACGGGAGTAAACAGTCTCTCCGGCCTGTTTCAGTTCGACGGCCGCGGCGGGTTAACGGGCAGTTGGTCTCTCGCCACCAGCGGGGCTGTCAGCCCGGACACTTTGACGGGCCATTACTCCATAACGCCCCAATGCCAGGCCAGCGGCACGGTGACGGACCCGGCGGGCACGTCGTGGGCTCTGAACCTCGTGCTGACGTCGGTCAACCCGGCGAATTTCACGGTGGATATTGCCAATGCGGCGAGCGCCTTCGCGGTCAACGGGCACTCGACTTTTACGTACCCGGGGTTATCGGTGACGAGTGCGGCGAGCGGCGATGCGTCGGCTGTACCGCCCGGAAGCATTTTCGCTTTGTATGGCAGCGGGCTGGCGAGCGGTTCGACGCAGGCCAACGCGCTACCGCTGCCCGTCTCGTTGCTTTCGACAGCAATCGCGGTGAATGGCGAAGCGGCCCCGCTGTTCTATATGAGTTCCGGACAGATTAACGCGCAGATGCCGTGGGACGTTAACCCCGGGCTGGCTACTGTGGTTGTTTCGACTGCCAGCGGCATGAGCAACACGGTCGCCGTGACGGTACCCGGCGGCGCGACCCCGGGATTATTTCTGTACGGGAGTAACCGGGCGGTGGTTCAGAATGCGGATTTCAGCGTAAATTCCGCGGCTGCGCCGGCGCGCGTGGGAGAGACGGTGGTCGGTTATTTCACCGGCGGGGGGCCGGTGAATGCAGCGGGTCCGCTAATGTCGGGGACGGGTTCGCCGAGCGGGCTGTCGCCGGTGACCGGAACGCCGGTGTTGGTTACGGTGGCGGGGGTGACGGCGAAGGTGACTTATATCGGCCTGACTCCCACGCTGGTGGGTCTTTATCAGGTGAATTTCGTTGTTCCACAGGTGGCGGCCGGAGACCGTACGCTGGTGGTTTCGATCGGTGGGGTTGCGTCGGCGGGAGCGCTGATTAGTGTGTCCAATTGACGGCGTGGGTGTTAAGCCCGGGTCTATGAAGCGGCGACTCTGAAGAGGGCGGTGCGTACTGTATCCGCCAACCGTGGCGACGAGCGAGTTATCTCCAGAGTCAATCCGGTGGGCGCCGTGACGTTGATCCGGTAGAATCCGGCAGCGGTGAGATCTGCCCATAAGACGGTCGCCGCGGTGCCTCCGATTTTGACGTTGACGGTGTTCGGAGGGAGTCGTGGGGCCGAAGCCGGTGCCGTAGATTTCGAGGACATCGCCGATGGCGCCGTCGGAAACACGTACCGCGAGGACATAATTATTCTGTACGAACAGGCCGGGCAGAATTGGCTGCAGAGTGACCGTGGCGGCAGGAGAAGTACCGAGGGAGTTGGAGACGATGACCGGAACGGTTCCGTATTGGCGTCGGCGGGAAGCAGCACGTTGAGTTGTCCTGGGCTGACGTGATCCAGATAGGCCAGTTTCCAGTCGATCGTGACTGTAACACCCTGTAGGGTGGTTGGAAGGCAGCCGCTGATGAGGTCCGACGACATCAGCGTGTAGGTGGATGCCGCGAGATTAGTTCCGTAGATGCTGACCCAGGAGGCGCGCGCGATGGCCACCGCGCTGCTGGCGGCGTCGAAGATTCCGCCGGTGGCGATGACTGGCGTGGAAGAGACGGGGGCCGTGGCGGCAAGATCGATGGTCAGTGCCGCGGCGTAGCCGGTGCTGGTCTGGGTAACGGTGGCCAGAATAGACGCGTTGTTGCTGCCTGCGGTGGTATTAACCATATCGGTAGCGTTGGTGGTGTTGCGGGTGGTGGAACGGGCGTAGGCGGCGTTCTGAAGGACTGTGTTGCTGAGGCTGTCGTCGAAGAAGATCTGGGTGGTGTAATTGGTGAGAGTGGCGGAGCCGTTGTAGGTTCTGATGCCCAAGTGAATGTGGATGGTGCGGCCGCTGGATTCATCGGAGTCGATACCGGTCGCGCCACAGTGCCAGACGTCGATATAGGCGCCAGCGAGGACCGCGCAAGTGGCGCTGGAATTGATTGCGGTGGTAGTAACGGTGAGCGGGATACCGGGCTGGATGATGCCGGTTGAGGGATCGGTACGGATGTCGGGCCGGAAGAGTTGTTCGTCCACCCAGTAGGGGCCTTCGATGACGTCGGGCGTGGTGAGAGAGAATAAACCGGGATTTTACGATATAGCGAGATGCATGCATATCCCGACATAATCGTCCGTTGCCAGCACACGGACGGCGCACAGGAGCGTTCCACGGTCCGCTTCGTCAATGAAGCTGCTTTCGGCCGCCCGGACGAAGCTGATCTGGTCGATAACCTGCGCGCGGAGTGCGCCGTGCTGCTCTCGCTTGTCGCCGAGGCAGAGCACCGAATCGCCGGGCACATTCTGTTCAGCCGGATGTCGATTGAAACAAGCAGCGGCACGGTCCCGGCTGCGGCATTGGCTCCCATAGCAGTGCTCCCTCACTTTCAACGTCGGGGCATCGGGGAACGCCTGATCCGGCACGCGCTGAATATATTGCGCGGTCGCGGCGAGCGGATCGTCATCGTTCTCGGCCATCCCGATTACTATTCGCGCTTTGGCTTTTCCAGCGAAAAGGCACGCTTTCTCGAAAGCCCCTTTCCTCCCGAAGCCTTCATGGCGATGGAACTCAGACCCAACGCTCTCAACGGCATTCGCGGAACTGTCAGATACCCGGCCGCATTCGGCCTTCACTGAGAGCTAAACGTCGCCATCGGTTCGATATTGAAGAATCTTGGTGAGTCGGCGGATGTTACGCTGAAGACCAGCGCCCGATGGCAATCCTGCTGCGACGCAGTTGCAGGTGAACCTGAACCTCCGGCTGCTGTAACGAAGCCAGATATTCACGTGGTGTCGGTTGGCCGCAAGGAATTCGTGGCGTCGGAACGTGCGCGTGGATTTATTCAGATGCCAGGGAAGCCGGTCGATTCTTTGCCCGATACAATCTCAATCGCCGAATACGATCCGCGCTGGCCAGAACTGTTTCGGCGCGAAGCTGACAGAATCCGTACCGCGCTCGGGGACCGGGCGCTGCGGATCGAGCATACCGGATCGACGTCTGTTTCCGGCCTCGTAGCCAAGCCAATCGTTGACATCCTTCTGGTTGTCGCCGACTCGGCCGATGAATCCACCTACGTACCTGAGTTAGAGGCCGCAGGCTACTCACTCCGATTTCGGGAGCCCGACTGGTACGAACATCGGCTGTTCCGGGGACCGGACACCGAGATCAATCTGCACATACTTTCGGCACGCTGTCCGGAAATCGACCGGATACTGCTGTTCCGGGACCAGCTACACGCCAGTACGGCCGATCGCGATCTATACGCTCGCACCAAGTTGGCCCTCGCCCGCCAGCAATGGGATCAGGTTCAGAATTACGCCGATGCCAAGACGGCCGTGATCGAGGAGATCCTTTCGCGCGCCGGCACACAGTGACGCCGCGACGGGGGATTTCCGCTGACATTCCCCACCAACTCACGCCGGACAGGGATTGAATTGCGAACAGACCGCGCAGGTCTTCTCCAAGGTGCTCGACGAAGACATCGGACAGGCAACGAGCGGCCAGCCGTGTTTCTCAGGAGGGATGCCGAATGCGCAGACCAGGCTGCACAAAGCCAAGTACAGCGATTCCGTGGCTCGTCTGGCGGAGGTCAAACCCGCAAGGGGTTAATGGAATATGTAAGTTGTAGAAAACAGGTTGCCGTGGCTCCCGAGAATGCCAGCTTTACCGGGGGGCATCGCACGACCCTCCGGCCAAGCCATCAGGCAGTGGAAGCTCAGGCCGGGAACGAAAGATGGCGCTGCTATAGAGAATGGTTCGGTGAATGGCTGGCCGGGAGTTTTGGGCCAGTTCAATCGATGCTTCACATACAATAAACACATGGAACAAGTCGCATACCCGGAGATGCTCGACCACGATGAAGCATCTGAAGGTAGAGGCCTCTGGCGTTTCTCGACACCAGCGTGATCGTCGAATATCTACGGGGCGAACCATCGTCGGCACAACTTTTCTCCGCCGAAGCCCACGGTCACATTCGCTTTGCGATAAACCCGATTGTGCTCGAGGAATTGCTTCTCGCCGGGAATGCCGCCGGCACACCTGAATTCGAAAGAATCCGGGATCATCTAAAGGTGCTTCCGATCGATCTCGCAAAAGCTGAGGCGCTCCTGCCAGCAGTAAGAGCTTTGAGAAACGCCACGGCCCACCCAAACGATATTCTCATGCTCAGCAGTGCCGATGAATGCGATTTCATGGTCACGGAGAACGCAACCTTCAAGAACCTTGTTAGTGCCGGGGGACCGCTGGTCATCACCCCGAAAGAACTGGCTACACAACTCCGGGCCGCGTAGTGCGCGTAAACTTCGACACCGGAGTATTCATAGATTTTCTCAGCACGCGCGGAACGCACTCCTTAGATCGTCCGAGCGACGGGGACGATCTCCCGCACAAATCGCCGTCGATGCCGAGAGGCTCTTCGAAAGTGTCGCCCGGAGACATATCGGAGCAACCTCCTGTCTCACTTATTACGAAGTTGAGGAGGCGCTATACCGGCTCCTGGCGCAATCGGCAAAGGGCATATCCCGTGCCGACACATTCTTGATTCCGGCGGCACGATCCATAACCACACAGGTCCAGATCGTCGTTGATCTATTCGAGATCGCAGTCCTGGACCTGACCTCGGCGACCGTCCGGCTTCAGTTACAGCAACTCAATTTGCAGAAAGCCTCGATGGAATTCTTGTAAATACGCAAGGCCGCCAAATCGCTTGCCGGGACACGGATCTCGCCATCCACTGTCTGTAGCCCCCGGAGTCCGCCGGAGTCGCGTTTTCCGGATCGGAACCCGGAAGTGCGCAAGAGCATTGATGATTCTCGGGGTGCCCACGAGCGATTGGATCAAACGCCCCTCCCGAGAGCAACTCACGCCGGACGCGGATTGAACTGCGAACAGAGCGCGAATGTTTTCTCCAGGTGCTCAATGAACACGCGGACTTTGGTGGACATCCGGCGGCTGGCTGGGCGCACCGCCTGGATCGGCACGGTTCGTTCATAGGGGGTCAGCAGACGCAGGACCGTGCTTTCTCTCAGCTCCGCCGCGAAAAGCCATGCCGGGGCCTGCGCGATCCCCAGGTGCTCCAGAACACCGATTCGCATCTGCTCGATGTCGCTGGTTCGGAAAACTCCCGTGGGCGTAACCCGCTTGACGTTCTGGCCGTTCTGGAAGCTCCACGGCTTTACGGAACCGCGCTCCATAAACACCACCGCCTGAAAGCGGTGCAGGTCTTCCGGGGATTCCGGCGCGCCGTGCCGGGTGAGAAACTGGGGCGTCGCGACCAGGATAATCATCGTCTGGGCGAATTTGCGCGCCACCAGGTTGGAGTCGGGAAGGTCGCCCGAGTGGATCGCAAGGTCGAAGCCGTCTTCAGCGATGGTCGAAGGGCTCTCGGACGCGGCCATCTCAACCGCCATGTCGGGGTAGGCGTCGAAGAAAGCCGGCAGCTTCGACACCATATGGAGGCGCGCGAAAGTGGGCGGTACTGTCACGCGGATCAACCCTTTGGGCGCCGTGTGGCCACGGCCGATGCGCGACGTGGCGCTTTCGAAATCATCGAGAATCCGCACTGCGGACTCATAGAAGTCCCGCCCCGCCTCCGTTATGGAAGAAGAACGCGAGGTGCGGTGGATGAGTGCGGTACCCAGTTCCTGTTCGAGAGCGGAAATCTGTTTGCTGACCGCAGGCTGACCGATTCCCAGTTCCCTCGAGACGGCGGAAAAGCTCCCTTTTTCGACCACCCGTACGAACACCCTCATTGCGTCGAACCTATCCATTTCGGGCTTTCCTTCCTCGCATTTGCGGACTCGAATAATGGCCATTCCGGCAGGGAATAGCTGCTATTCCTGCATCCGTCCAATCCTACCGCATGAGTCCAACATCGGAAGAGGTGTCGTGAAAGGTCCGGGCAAGGCAAACGACATGGCGGACTGCTCACGGAATCCAAAAGGAGATTTATGTCCAAATTAGCCAATCAGGTTGCACTCGTTACCGGCGGTTCGCGGGGGATCGGCGCGGCCATCGCGAAACGGCTCGCCGCCGATGGAGCAGCCGTCGCCATCACGTTCGCGAAGGACGCCAAAGCGGCTTCCGCTGTAGTGGACGCGATCGAACGCGCGGGCGGTAAAGCTGTGGCGATACAGGCGGAGGCCACTCAGGCCGAAGCGGTGAAGGCTGCCGTCGATAAAACCGTAGACACCTTCGGCCGGCTCGACATACTGGTGAACAATGCCGGAACGGCTATTCCGAAGCCCTTCGAAGAGACCACGCTGGAAGAGATGGACCTCATGTTCGATATCAATGTCCGCGGCACGTTTGTCGCGACGCAGGCGGCGTTGCGGTACATGACGAACGGCGGGAGGATCATCAGCATCGGGTCGTGCGTGGGTGAGCGCAATTTTACGCCCGGACTGACGCCATACGCCGCGACGAAGGGCGCCGTCAAGATGTTCACGCAGGGTTTGGCCAGAGAGGTCGGGAGCCGGGGCATCACGGTGAATAACGTTCAGCCCGGACCCATCGATACGGACCTGAATCCGGCGGCGGGTGACTGGGCGACGCCGCAGATCGCCAATACGGCGCTCGGGCGTTACGGACATGTGGATGAGGTCGCCGCTCTGGTCGCGTTTGTCGCGAGTCCGGAGGCCGCGTACATCACCGGGGCGAATCTGACCGTGGACGGCGGGACGAACGCCTGAGCGGTGTCAGGGAGAGCCATGACAACACTTGCAGGCAGGACCGCGCTAGTGACGGGCGCATCGAGAGGGATCGGACGCGCTACGGCGATGGCTCTCGGCGCGGCCGGAGCGCGCGTCCTGGTTCACTACGGCCGCTCCGCGCAGGAAGCGGAAGATGTCGTCGCCGCGATCGAAGAGAAAGGCGGGCGTGCCCACGCCATCGCGGCGGACCTGGCAACCCCGGATGGCCCGGCCCGGCTGGCCGAACAAGTTCGCGCTGTCGTCGGGGACCGGTTGGATGTGTTGGTGTCCAACGCCGGAATCAGCAAAGCGCTTCCGATTATGGATTACACGGTGGACACCTTCGACCAGCTATATGCAACTAACGTCCGGGGCCCGTTTTTCGTTGTGCAGCAACTGCTGCCCGTGCTGGGCGAGGGATCGAATATCATCGTGATCTCTTCCGTCGTGGCTCGGACAGTGGCGGGTAAGCCCGCACTGGAGAACCCTTCGATCCTGGCTTACGCGTCGACCAAGGGGGCCATCGAGACTCTGGTTAAGAACTGGGCCGCGATCCTGGGGCCGCGCGGCATCCGCGTGAACGCCATCGCGCCCGGCGTGATCGATACGGACATGTCGAATTTCACGAAGACGGAAGCGGGACGCGAGGCCACTCTCGGGATGCAGGCATTGAAACGCATCGGCCAGCCTGAGGATGTGGCTGACGTGGTCGCTTTTGTGGCCTCGGACGCGGCGCGCTGGATCACAGGCGCGAGTATACCGGTCGATGGCGGATCGAAACTATAGCAACGTGCACAACGGAACTCCGATGACTCAATCGATTCAGGAGCAAAATAAATCCCTGGTGCTGCGGGCATTCGATCTTCTGTTCAACAAACGTGACTATGCCGGTGCGGAGAAGTTGTGGTCGCCGCACTACATCCAGCACAGCGTTCATATCGAACCGGGGCCGAGAGGGCGTGCACGGGCGCTTCTCCGGCTTTGGGCGAACGGCAAACTGGATCGCGGCCCGATATTCTTCACGTGCGGGATGGCATCCTTGCCGAGCACCGGGATGTCATTCAGGACGAAGCTCCGGAGGAACAGTCGAGGAGTAGAGCTCCTATTGTTTGGGGACCGGTTTCCGACGTAGGCGTAAATCACCCCCATTGCGTCCGGGCCGCAACAGGAGTATGTTAGGGGCACTTCAAATAAGGAGGATCCCCATGCGTTACGGTGGAATCCCTTTCATCTGCATTTTCAGTCTGCTCGCCGCGACGTTAAGCGGCCAACAGAGCAAACCAAATTTTTCCGGTAAATGGCAGGCAAGTACGGAGAAAAGCGAGCTTCATTCCGGTAAAGCGTCCGCTGTCAGCCTGACGATCGACCAGAAGGGCCCCACCATCCACGTGGTCAAAACCATAAGAGGCCCTGGCGGAAAAGATTCCGTCATCGACGTCAACTGCACCACCGATGGAAAGGATTGCGAATCCAAAGGCGTCAAAGTCTCTCTCTGGTACGACGGTCTCTGTCTGGTCGAGATGGATGTCAGCGACGACCTTGTCACCAAAACGAGCATGACCCTGAACGAGAGCGACAAAACAATCAGCGCGGATATCACCTACATTTCGCCGCAGGCCCAGGCCGATAAGCTCGTGCTGGACAAAATGTAAAGCCTTAGTTTGTTAAGGATAGCGGCTACCGGGCGCCCCGGTTCAGCACCGTCACAGCGTGCGTTCCGCCTACAATCGCCTGTGAAGCGATGCCGATGAACAGCCCGTGCTCCACCACACCCACCACACTGTCCAATTGGCTTTGTAATACGCCCGGCGAAGCGATCGGCCCGTAGGCGCAGTCCAGAATATAGTTACCGCCGTCCGTCACGAAGGCCTGCCCGTTGGCATCCGACCGCAGCGTGGGATTGGCGCCGAGGTTTCGCAGCCGCTTCGCAGTGGTCTGCCAGCCAAAACGAACCACCTCCACGGGGATCGGAGACCGGTTGCCCAGTTGGCCGACCACCTTGGTTTCGTCCACCACAATCAGCAGCCGCGCACTTGCCACGGCAACCAGTTTCTCGCGCAGTTGATTGCCTCCGCCGCCTTTGATCAGATTGAGCGTGCCGGTCTCCACCTCGTCGGCGCCATCGATTGTGATGTCGATCGCCACGGTATCGCCCAATTCGATGAGCGGAATATTCAGCTGACGCGCCTGCGCGGCGGTCTTTTCCGAAGTCGGAACGCCGGTGATGCGAAGCCCTTCTTTGACGCGCTTTCCAATGGCGTCGACAGCCAGCGTGGCCGTAGTACCCGAACCCAGCCCCACCACCATGCCGCTTTCCAATTGCTGCACGGCCCGTTCGGCCGCTTCTT
>Ga0302324_100031076_pt1 | contig 10084 bp, 3 predicted proteins | sample Palsa_T0_1_FD_201949 | JGI IMG/M metagenome (GOLD analysis project Ga0302324, IMG submission 201949) | Peat permafrost microbial communities from Stordalen Mire near Abisko, Sweden - Palsa_T0_1 | ecosystem: Environmental > Terrestrial > Soil > Palsa > Peat permafrost | place: Sweden: Abisko... | reverse complement strand
ATTCCGGACGATGAACCTCTGCATCTGAATCTGGCTCGGGTCTATGCGATGACGGGTCGGCGTGACGATGCGGTTGGAATTCTGAACGAATTATTGGAGCGAAAGCCTTCGAGCGTTGCGGGGAGAAAATTCCTTGAGGAGTTGATGGGTCGGTGAACCCCATCAGTTCGCAGTCGCAACCCCGGTATTAACCCCGGCTCCACCCTCCCTGAGGCTGGCAGCATAACGTGATATCCTTACCTCCATTTATGACGCCATTCGATGCGTTGTAACGGGAACATGTGTGTTTGTCACATAACGGGGAAGGTACAAAGAAGTGCTGAATAAATTCTCCTTGCAGGTGCTCGTGCCGGTCGGCCTGATCTTGACGTTTACGGCCGCAGACAAGGCTCAGACGGGAGGGCCGCGCGCGCTGATCACTCAGGCGATTGACGAAAACAGGCTGATTACGCTTGCAGGCAACACGCGCCCCGAAGCAACCAGGAAAAACGATTTGGGGCCCGCCCGAAGCGGTTTCCATCTGGATATGTACCTTCAGTTGAAGCGTTCGCCGGAGCAGGACCTCGCGGCTGCGCAATTTGTCGAATCGCTTACGGACAAGGCCTCTCCGAACTTCCACAAATGGATCACGGCCGCCGAGTATGGCCGCAGGTTTGGCGCGGCTCCTGACGACATCGCGACCGTTTCGGGCTGGCTTCGATCGCACGGATTCACGGTCAATCGCGTTCCCGCGAACAATATGGTGATCGATTTCTCCGGGAACGCGGGCCAGGTGCGCGACGCCCTGCACACTGAGATTCACGATCTCGAAGTCGCGGGTAAGCGTTACTTCGCCAACATGACCGACCCCCAAATTCCGGCCGCTCTGCTGCCCGCTGTGACCGGAGTCGTCTCCCTCAACAACTTTATGCCGCATAAGATGCTGGTGCCAAAGGCGCAATATACGGTGAGCCCGCAGCAGATTGCGCTGGTTCCGGGCGACCTGGCGACGATCTATAATCTGAATCCGGCGTTTTCCGGTGGGTTTACCGGCCAGGGACAGACTGTTGCGGTCATCGAGGATACCGATCTGTTCAACGGCACAGGCGACTGGAACGTTTTCCGCCAGACGTTTGGCTTGACGGCCCAGTTCCCTGACGGTTCGCTCACTCAGGTCCACCCGGCGGCTGGGACGGGCAGCAGTGTCGCCTGCGTCGATCCCGGAGTTAATGGCGACGACGATGAGGCGGCTCTCGACGCTGAATGGGCGAGCGCAGCCGCCCCTAATGCCGCCATCGTAGTGGCATCCTGCGCCGATACCACCAACTTCGGCGGATTCATCGCTCTTCAGAACATGCTGACCAACGGCGGCCCGCTTCCAGGGGTGGTCAGCATCAGCTATGGCACGTCGGAAACAGAATTTGGAACCGCAGGCAATAGTTTCGTCAACACCCTATACCAGACCGCTGCCGCCGAGGGCGTGTCGGTATTTGTCTCCTCCGGCGACAGCGCCGCCACTCTGACCGACAACAGATCGGAGGTGGCGATACATGGCGTTAGCGTCAGCGGCTTCGCCTCCACACCATACAATGTCGCAGTCGGAGGCACGGACTTCAGCGACTTTGCTTCCGGCACTACCGCTGCATTCTGGAGTTCGACCAACGGCATCTACTACAACTCCGCGAAGTCCTACGTTCCCGAGATCCCATGGAACGATTCCTGCGCAAGCGTAGTTCTCGCGAACTATAACGGATTTAGCTCGACTTACGGTAATTCGGGTTATTGCAACGCGACCTATGACGCGCTTACTACGGTTGGCGGCAGCGGAGGGCCAAGCGGATGCGTCACGGGAAGCCCGGCAATCAACGGAGTAGTGGGCGGGACTTGCGCCGGCTACAGCAAGCCCCCGTGGCAATCGATACCGGGCAACCCCAATGACGGGGTTCGCGATCTCCCGGACGTCGCGCTTTTCGCATCGAACGGCTTATGGGGCCACTATTACGTGTTTTGTATTTCAGATGGGGGTGGTTGTACGGGAGCGCCTTCCAACTGGGCCGGAGCGGGCGGCACGTCGTTCGCATCCCCGATCATGGCGGGAATTCAGGCATTGATCAACCAGGCCGTGGGCTCAAACAACGTAGGAAACCCCAACCCCGTATACTACGGGATCGGCCAGAGCCAATACAGCGGGTCGCCGGGCGCGTCCGCCTGTAATTCCACCACCGGCGCCGCCGCTACCTGCAATTTCAACGACGTGACCCAGGGCGACATTGACGTTCCGTGCGCGGGCGCATTCAATTGCTATTTCGGAGGCGGGGGACTCGGCGTCCTGTCCACGTCGAATACATCGTATGAGCCTGCCTACGCCGCGGCCCAGGGCTGGGATTTCGCGACAGGCATAGGCAGCATAAATGCCTACAATCTTTTGACTGCCTTTGTAGACTCCATTGCGCCTTCAGGTGCGCCGGCGGCTCCGGTGCTTGTATCGCCGGCCAATGGAGCCACCAGCGTGTCGCCTCAGCCCTCATTGACCTGGAACGTGTCCGCTCAGGCCATGTCCTATGACGTTTATTTCGGTACGACAACCACGCCGCCACTGGTGACGAACACGCCTAATATCAATTATTCTCCCGCTACGCTGAGCCCGGGGACCGTTTATTACTGGGCAATCGGGGCGAGGAACAAACTGGGCGCGAAGGTCTCAGCACCGTGGTCTTTCACAACGAGCTGCGTTACGTTACTGAATCCCTCCGGCGCGGTGGCGCCCGCAGCGGGCGGCGTGGGTACGATCCCGGTGACCGCGACGGCGGGCTGCGCGTGGACGGCGGTCAGCAATGTCCCATGGATTACGCTCACATCCGGAGCGTCCGGCAGTGGCAACGGCACGGTGGGCTATACGGTAGCGCCCGACACGGCAGCGGCACGTGCCGGCACGATCACCATTGCGGGCCAGACTTTCACGGTTACGCAGGCGGTCTATCCGTTGATCTCAACGCTGGCGGGCGGAGCTATGCCTCCCACAACGGCGCCGGGATCGTCTGTCTCAATTCCGGTATCGTACGGCATTGCTGTCGATTCTTCAGGCAATACGTATTTCTCCAGTTCGAACCTGAATGCAGTTTTCAAGGCAGACTCCGCTGGCCTGGTGACCCGGATCGCCGGGACGGGTGTTCCGGGGTTCTCGGGCGACGGCGGACCCGCCCTGAATGCGCTGCTATATGGCCCGCAAGGCGTGGCGGTGGACGCGTCCGGCAACCTCTACATTGCGGACGCCAGCAATTTTCGCGTCCGCAAGGTCAGCGCCGCCGGGACCATTACAACCGTGGCAGGCAACGGCAGTTGCTGCGGCTATACCGGGGACGGCGGCGCGGCAACCAGCGCGCAGATCGGCTTTTCTTATGCTCTGGCAGTGGACTCCTCCGGGAACCTGTACATTTCCGATATCGACAACAACGTTGTCCGCAAGGTAACCACGTCCGGAACCATAACGACTGTGGCCGGGAACGGCACGTTCGGTTACTCGGGAGACGGCGGGCCTGCCACCAGCGCCGAATTCAGAGAACCCCTGGGCGTGGCAGCCGACGCCTCCGGCAATTTATATATCGCGGACACCTTCAACTACCGTGTCCGCATGGTTTCGGCCAGCGGGACGGTCACAACGGTGGCAGGTAGTGGAAACTGCTGTTCCCTGGGAGACGGCGGTCCCGCCACCGGCGCCTGGATGTATCCCTACGGCCTGACACTTGACGGCGGGGGCAATCTGTATATCGCGGACGGCTACAACGAACGCATCCGGAAGTTGAGCGCGGCTGGGATCATTACCACTGCGGCGGGCAACGGAACGCAGGGCTACTCGGGCGATGGCGGCGCGGCTACCGGCGCCGAGCTATATTTCCCCTACGCTGTGGCGGTGGACGCCGGCGGAAACCTTCGTATTGCGGACAGCGGCAACCAGCGCATCCGATCGGTGAGCGTCGCCGGAACCATCGCCACCATTGTTGGCGGAGCTATCGGCGACGGTGGGCCGGGAGTGTTCGGTTATTTGAATCAACCGTCGGGTGTAGCCAGGGACAACGCCGGAAATACCTATATTGCCGATACCAATGATAATCGGGTTCGGAAAGTGGCGGCTAACGGCACAATCACCACGGTCGCGGGCACGGGGGCGGCAGGATTTACGGGCGACGGCGCCGTGGCTGCCAGTGCGCAGTTGAATGCTCCCAGAGGCCTCGCGCTGGACGCATCCGGCAGCCTCTACATTGCGGACACCAATAATTATCGTGTCCGGAAGGTGAGCGCCGCCGGGACCATCACGACTGTGGCGGGCAACGGCAGGTGCTGCGGTTATACCGGGGATGGCGGCGCGGCTACCAGCGCGCAGATCGGCATTCCTTATGGTCTGGCGATGGACTCCTCCGGGAACCTGTATATTTCCGATATCGACAACAATCTGATCCGCAAGGTGACCACGTCCGGAACCATAACGACTGTGGCCGGGAATGGCTCGTACAGCTACTCGGGAGACGGCGGGCCTGCCACCAGCGCCGGATTCAAAGAACCCTACGGCGTGGCAGCCGACGCCTCCGGCAATTTATACATCGCGGACACCTACAACTACCGGATCCGCATGGTTTCGGCCAGCGGGACCGTTACAACAGTGGCCGGTAGTGGAACCTGCTGTTCCCTGGGCGACGGCGGCCCCGCCACCAGCGCCTGGATGATTCCCTACGGCGTGGCAGTAGACGCCGCGGGCGATTTGTACATCTCCGACTACAGCAACAACCGTATCCGCCGAGTGAGTTCCGGCGGCACGATCGGCACGGTGGCTGGAACTGGCGGGGGCGGTCTGTCGGGCGATGGCGGCCCGGCAATCGGCGCAACTCTCCAGAGTCCCTGGGGCATCTCGGTGGACGGCACGGGCAACGTAGCATTCGCCGACTCGAATAACAACGCCGCACGGCTGTTAACGCTGGCGGGAACGCAGGCGGTGCTCAGCATCCAGAGTGCGCATACGGGCGTTTTTGCGCAGGGCCAGGCTGGCGCCACGTACACATTGAATGTGGGCAACGGCTCCGGAGCCGGGCCGACCAGTAATACAGTCACGGTCACCGAGATTCTGCCTGCCGGGCTGACGCTGGTTTCAATGGCGGGAACGGGCTGGACGTGTACGGGAGCTGCCTGCACGCGCTCCGATGTTTTGAACGGAGCGTCCTCTTATCCCGCGATAACGGTGACAGTGAACGTGTCCACGAGTGCGCCCACTCAGTTGACAAATCAGGCAAGCGCTTCCGGAGGCGGCGCCCCTGCGTTGGGCCGTGCTACAGACTTGACTGTCATTGCGGCTTCCGGCACGCCGCAACCCACGGGGGGAATCGCCAACGCCGCGAGCGCCGGTCAAGCCACGCCTTCAGTGGTTTCGCTCGGAAGCTATGTGGCCATTTACGGCGCCGGACTGGCAGGTACCGGGACACCGTCGGCGACATCGTTGCCGTTGCCGACCACCCTGAACGGTACTCAGGTGTCTCTCGGCGGACTGGCGATGCCGCTACTCTATGCGAGCGCCACTCAGATTAATGCGCTCATTCCACAGGCTTTGAAGCCGAATGCTTCGTATCCGCTGGTGGTGGTCACGGAGGCTATTCAGTCTTCTCCCGTGCAGTTGACTGTCATGGAGCTGCAACCGGGTATCTACACGGTGAACGAGTCGGGCTCGGGGCCCGGAATCGTGACCGAGGCCCTTACGGGGCAGCTCAACAGTGCATCGAATCCAGCGCGCGCCTCGGATTTCCTGGTGGTCTACTGCACCGGCCTGGGACCGGTTCAGGGGCCTAATGGACAACCGGGACCTGCCGATGGCGCGGCGGCGTCGGCGAGTCCCCTGTTCCAGACCACGGCAACGGTAAGTGCGGCCATCGGAGGGGTTTTGGCCCCTGTGTCTTTCTCCGGACTTACGCCGACGTTCGCGGGACTGTACCAGGTGAATATTCAGGTGCCGGCGGGAGTAACGCCGGGAACTGCCGTGCCGCTGGTGATTACCGCTAAGGATTCGCAGACCGGAGCGATTGCGCTGTCGAACTCGGTTACGATTGCAATTCAGTAGTGGTTGGATGTCTGGTCGGACCACGCTCGTGAGATACGGCGTTCGCCGTCGTTCTGTCCGCTGAGTGAAAGGCCGAAAGTGGAAGGCGTTTAGGCCTTGCGCTTGGCAGCAGACCGACAGCCTACAGAAGCGAGGATACTACGGCGATCTGTGTCGATCGGTGATGTGATATGTCGTGAACACCACGGACTCGGTATTCGTGGTTCACAAAGATGGTTGGAAAAAGACCGTGCGGGATTTGGTTCGCGAATCCACTCAAGTGGCCGATGGCGGGTATGGCCCCAAAAAACGCTCACCATTGAAATGGATCAGGTGAGACCAGCTTTCAGCCGGTTCTTTTTGTCCAAGGACCTTTGCATCGCGTCCCGCCAGCCGCTTTTGATCTTGCTGGTTACCCTTTTATGGTTTCGTAGGGCCCGAGATATCTCTCGCCGTCGAAGTGGATAAGGTGTTCGGGATCGTCGGCAATCCAGACTTCGGTTTGCCAACTGATATCGCCTGAGAATCTCCTGAAGGCTTTGGCATCCGCAAACGCGCTGATGTATACGCGACCGACAGTGCAATCCTTCGTGAGTTCCCTTAGTTTCTTATGTCGAAGGACGCCTATCGGATTGGACGAATGAACCGCCTCGACTACCAGCAGCCATTTCCGTTTTCCATCGTAGGCGAGAATATCCGGGAGCATCGACCGTGACGGTTTAGCGACTCCAAGTTTGGCCAGCATCGATTCATTTATGACCAGTATCTTTTTCTCTGTATCTCCGACGTAGAGCACCGTCGAACCAGGTGAAAATCTGGGGAGGAATTCCTCAATGACGGCTTTCTGGATAGCGTTGTGCGGACCGGGTGAGAGCTTCAATTCGGTGCCGTCCGGTAGCGTTACGGGAATGCGTTTGAACTCCCTGGCCTTGCTCAGGCGATCGTCTGGTGAACCCGTGGCGGCTCTGAATTTTATCAGTTCGGATTCCCAATCCTTTGTTCCGTAGGAGCGGAGAAGCGGGGCTGCTGCTTCATGGATCGAATATCCGCGCGTCCCATCGTTTACGTCGGCGGTAGGATCTGCAGCGCTTCTAGAAACCAGATTACCTTCCACCAGAAGAATCAGGTCTTTTCTTCGCACGTCGTCATACGAAGAATCCGAAACTGCCTGTCCGTAATGCTCGTTCCAAAACTTGATAATTTGCCTGGTGGTGTGCGTTCCGCCCGTGCCATCGAAGTAGCATGCCGCCTTGCTCCACGAGTCCTTCGGTTTGACCTGTGCGACGGCAAGGAGAGCCAATGCCACACGCTCAGCGCGGCGCGGTGTCATGCCCCTGACGGGGATGCCCGCTGCCTTCATTATCGTCTCAGCCTGTTCACGCTTGATCGTCATGGGATTGCTCCCAAGGATTTCCGGTTTCTGTTTTCCGGGAAGTCCGCGCGACATGGAAATCACTATACTACTGGCCAGGGAGCCGTTTAAAGCGGCTCTTACCTGACGCGCCAGAGCAACCGCAAGAAGTGGAGGTACAGCGTTTCCGATCTGTTCGAATTGTTCGTATTGCTCCCCAACGAACTCAAACCAATCGGGGAATCCCTGTAACCGCGCCCCCTCTCGAACCGTGAGCATTCGTCTCCGTCCATCTGGCAGCCGGATTCGAAGCATATCGGATGTAGACCCCCCGAGGTTCCGGCACGTTACCGTTCTCGATGGCTGATCGGGGTGCAGGTCGCGGGGGCGCACGCAGAAACTCTTCTTTTCATAAACCGCAATGTAGCGGTCCATGGCCGGTGTCAGGAACCGGCTATCTGATCGGTATTCATCAATGAGCGGCCCAAGCGCCGTCCGAACCGTAACGGGATCGGGGACAACCGGTACTGGCCACTTCCACCCCACCTTCGATGCGACAACGACAACGCGCTCCCGATTCTGCGGGACACCGTACTCTTTCGCCTTTGCAATATTGACGTGAACGGTGTATCCGAGTCTCTCAAATTCGCGTGCGGCATTGCGGAGATAGTCTTTGTTGCGAAACAACAGGCCGCGGACGTTTTCAATCATCGCAATCTTCGGCTGAATACGTCTTACCGCATCGAGAAAGATAGGGAAACCATCGCGTGAGTCTTCCTTGCCACGTTGATAACCGATTTGGCTGAATGGCTGGCAGGGTGGCCCACCTATCAGGACGTCTGTCTGCCCTTCGGGAATGCCGACCTTCAGGAATGTTTCCTCGCAGCGTCCGTGGAGATTGGCGTTATACGTCCGCACGGCTACCGGCTTCATTTCGTAACCCACGGTGCGAAAGCCCTGCGCCTCAAACCCCAAAGCAAGCCCACCGCACCCGGCGAATAGATCGATCACTAAAGGCGCATCTGGATGGAGATTCGGTTTCGGCAGCGTCTCATGCAGCCACTCTAGCCAACCGTGATGATCTGCAAAACCGTCGCCAAAAAAATTCGCCTGCGCCGATACTCGGCTGGTTGCCATAAATTACCTATCGGCAGTTTTGTCGATCGGCATTAGAGTACTTCTGTCTTCGCCGAGGACGTGCGGTACATCGAAGCGAATCCGGTTCAACAGGAACAGGGGCCGACTTGTAGCTGATTTGGCAGTGATGAATGATCTCCAGGACGGCACACCTTTCTTCGACGCGGCCCGCGCACCAAATCGTATAGCACCAGTGGCGGAGGTCCAGGCGACTTTCTTCGTGCACGGTTCCGCTTTGAACAGTATACTGCTTACCGCATGAACGGCGGAGCCAAAGATATAGGGCGTTCCGATTGTGTCCGGTGATAAAACGCAAGAAAGACAATCGGCCCGCGTAGCTGGCGAGCGTCTGTTCAAGGTGATCCCGCCCGGGTTTATTTCTTAGGCGTCGGCTTGGACGTATTGAAAGTTGAATCCCTCTACGGAAATCCACCAGCGACCGAACCCGTGAAGCGATCCCGATATCTATAAAGATGTACTTCGAAGCGATTTGAACGGCTGTCGGCTTGAGCGATGCACCCGCCTGACAATCAACCGGCCTGAACGGCCAGACGAATGGCGTCTTCGATCTCGTAAATCTTATCTTCGAGATTGCGGGTCGGCTTGCCCCCGGTTTTTGCCGTCTCCAGTTTTTCGCGGGCCTGCGCCAGTCGCTTCTCGAGAGGGGCGATTTTTGGATTGACGGTTTTCTCAGGCACTTTTTCGGGCTGCGGGACGGCGGCGGCCGCTTTCTTCGCTTTCGACGCCGGTTTACCCGTGGCGGACTTGAAACGGAACGTGGTGATGGAGGGTGGTGGCTTGAGCGCCACGCCGAAATCGTTCTGGTATTCCTGGGCCACCTGCGCAGCTTCTGTCAGCAAATCGCGAAATCGGGCCTCCATGGCCTGTTTGGCTTGGGTTCGCAGGGAGTGTCCCTGCTGCTTCCACTTCTGGTATTCCGCAATCGCGCTGTCCATGATTCAATTTACCCCGATCCAATTTCGCCGCGGTACAGCGTCAAAGAGTTTGGCGTTCGCTCGGCCAATTCTGATACAATCTCACATAGCTGCGGGATATCTTGCATTGAGGTGCGAAATGTCTCATAATCGCAGCAGCGGGATCTTGGGAGAAAAATTTGACAGGAAAGCACAGCGGCTCAATAATCGCTTCCATTCTGATAGTCGCGGGGACATCGCCATTTGTAATGGCCAGTGCTCCGGTCATTGGGATGGCATCGGCGCAAAGCGGCATAACGCTCGACGATTCAAGAGTTTCGGGCACTGCGACTCTGTTCGAGGGTTCGAGAATCATGGCCGATGGCTACTCTCGGCTGCATCTTAATAATGGCGCCAGACTCGATCTTGCCGCCGGTTCGCAGGCGGTGGTCTTTGCCAGCCATGCATCGCTCGAAGCCGGTCAGGGCGAGATTGAAGGCGCATCGGGTTACGAAATCGACGCGCGGACTCTCAAAATTCAACTGTCCGAAAAGACTTCCGTTGCGCGGGTAAAGATTGACGCCAGCGATACCCGTGTTTATGTAACGGCGCTGAACGCTCCGG
>Ga0302324_100031075_pt1 | contig 10084 bp, 10 predicted proteins | sample Palsa_T0_1_FD_201949 | JGI IMG/M metagenome (GOLD analysis project Ga0302324, IMG submission 201949) | Peat permafrost microbial communities from Stordalen Mire near Abisko, Sweden - Palsa_T0_1 | ecosystem: Environmental > Terrestrial > Soil > Palsa > Peat permafrost | place: Sweden: Abisko... | reverse complement strand
CGCTGACGATAGACGTCAGGCACGGGGACACGCCTCAAGCGCAGAGACAGAGACAATCGAGGAAACCCCCAGACCTGCTGGTGACGACGCCAGAGACTCTGCAGGCGGTGCTTCCAGGTACGAGGATGAGGAAGAACCTTTCCACAGTCAAGGCGGTCGTGGTCGACGAGCTCCACAACCTTGTGGAGAGCAAGAGGGGGGTCCAGCTGACGGCGGGGCTTGAGAGGCTGCGAAAGGTCGCCGGAGACTTTCAGCTCATCGGCCTGTCCGCGACGGTCGGAAGCCCACAGGAGACGGCGCGCTTCCTCTTCGGGGAGAGGGAGCACAGAGTAGTCAAGACTGCGACCCCGAAGGAATTCGGATATGCGGTCGAGTACCCGACCCCAGACTCGAATGACAGCGAGATATCCAGGGAGACGTTCAGCACCATCGACCTCGCCGCACGGCTGTCCGAGATGAACAAGCAGATTGACTCTCACAAGTCGACTCTCGTATTCGTCAACAGCAGGACGCTCGCAGAGATGCTCGGCGAGAAGCTCAACCGGCTGCGGGGCGACGTGGGAGTGCATCATGGGTCGCTCCCCCGTGAAGAGAGGGAGAGGGTCGAGAACGCGTTCAAGGCAGGCGAGCTGAAGGCGCTCGTCTGCACCAGCACCCTGGAACTCGGGATAGACATCGGCTCGGTCGACCTGGTGCTGCAGTACATGTCGCCCCGTCAGGTGACTTCGCTCATCCAGCGCGTGGGGCGGTCCGGCCACAGCCTCAGACGAAAGTCCGAGGGTGTCCTTATCACGGTATCCGCCGACGACATCCTCGAGTCGGTCGCCTCCATCGAAGAGGCGAAGAAAGGCAACCTCGAGGAGACGCAGCCTTACGAAAACTCCCTGGACGTCCTCGCGCACCAGGTGGCCGGCTACCTGATGGACTTCGAGTCTGTGGAGAGGAAGCAGATGCTCACAGAGGTGAGGAAGGCGCGGCCGTTCAGGGGACTCTCCGAGGATGCGTTCGACCGCGTGATAGGTTACCTCGACCAGCTGAGGAAGCTGAGGGTCGACGGCACCAAGCTCATGAAGACACGTGGCACGAGGGAATATTATTTCCAGAACCTGTCGATGATACCCGACGAGACCCGATATTTCGTGGTCGACGTCGCGAACAACCAGACAGTCGGTATCCTCGGGATGGAGTTCGTCCTGCTCCAGGCCAAGGTGGGGCTGCACTTCATCCTCAAGGGAAGGATCTGGCAGATCGAGAAGATCTCGAACGACAGGAAGATCTACGTCACCTCGGTCGATGACCCTCTCGCCGCCGTGCCCGGGTGGGACGGCGAGATGCTCCCGATACCATTCGGGCTGGCCCAGAAGACCGGCGCCCTGCGGAAGAAGGTCGCCGGGCTGCTCTCGGAGAACTCGCCCGAGCAGGCCGCCGAGCTGCTCTCGGCCGAGCATCCGCTCTCCGTGGAAGCTTCGAAGATGGTCGTCGACGAGGTCCACGAGCACCTCAGGCTGGGAGCTCCCCTTCCTAGCGACGACCTGATCCTGGTCGAAGGCTGGCAGAAGTACATGATAATCCATTGCTGCTTCGGCGAGAAGGTCAACAAGACCCTCGCGTACGCGTTCGAGGAGGCTCTCTCCAGAAAGGGCCTCATCCGCCTCTGGTACCTCGACGGTTACAGGATAATGGTGGAGCTCACAGCGGACTCGGCGGACGTCGACCTGAAGGCGCTGGCAAAGCAGCTGTTCGGGATGACGCCGGAGGAGTTCGAGAGGACCTACGCGGTGGCGGCGCAGAGGAACTTCCCGTTCCCCGGGAGGGTGAAGCAGATCGCTGAGAGGTTCGGGGCGCTCAGGAGGGGACAGTTCATCGCCCATCCCAACCTCTGCTCGCTCCCGACGAGGTTCGAGAACACTCCTGTGTTCGAGGAAGCGCTTCAGGAGACTGGGAGGGACCTTCTCGACATGAAGAGGGTGAAGGAGCTGCTGGTCGCTGTGTCGGACGGCAGGATCAGGGTCGAGACCTTCCTCTCGGAGGAGAAGCCCACGCCGATCGCGTACCACATACTGTACCGCTACCTCGACGTGCCAGAGCTCGTCGCGCCGGACTCGCTCACCAAGACGACCATCGAGAAGATGAAGCTGAGCATCTACGGGACCTCGCTCGAGCTCGTGTGCATGAGGTGCGGGACTCCGCAGGGTTTCAGCACGATAGGCGAGATGGCCGAGGAGCCCCGATGCGCTTCCTGCGACTCGGGACTGCTCGCCCCCGCGTTCTGGACGTCCGGGCAGGTCTCCAGGCTGGCGAAGCGCAAGCTGGACAAGGGGAGCCTCACCGAGGATGAGAAATCGGAGCTCGCCAAGGCACGGCGGTCTGCCGACCTAGTGCTCTCTTATGGCAGGAGGGCGATCATCGCCCAGGCGGTCTACGGGATAGGGCCGCAGACGGCGGCGAGGATACTGGCCCGCATGGAGGAGGACGAAGAGAGTTTCTACAAGGAGCTGCTCGAGGCGAAGCTGAAGTTTATCGAGACCCGGCCGTTCTGGTAGGTTCATAAGCCGGAGCCAGCCTTCACCCACTGTGCCGTTCCATCCCCAGGTGGTCTCGATGATGAAGAAGCGCAAAGCCATCGGAGCCAGGTCTATCTCGGAGTTCGACGCGGTAGGCGCGAGGAAGGCGATCGTCGCAAACACCAAGCCCTTCAAGAGTCGCCCCGTTGCCGTGTCGAAGAAGCACAACATAAAGATCGGAGGCCCGGGCGGGAAGATCCCTGTCCGGGTATATGTCCCAAAGGGAAAGGGGCCATTTCCTACCGTTGTATACTTCCACGGGGGCGGCTGGGTGGTAGGGTCGATCGACCAGTCGGAAGAGCCGACTGCGTTGCTCGCAAAGATCACCCCTGCGGTGGTTGTTTCGGTCGACTACCGGCTCGCACCTGAGCACAAGTTCCCGGCCGCCCCGGCGGACTGCTATGCCGCGGTGGAATGGGCCTCGAAACGTGCGAAGGAGTTCGGTGGTGACGCGGACAGGCTCGTGGTGAGCGGCGACAGCGCTGGGGGAAACCTTTCCGCAGCGGTCTGCCTTATGGCACGCGACAGGAACGGCCCCAAGATCGCGCTGCAGTTGTTGGTGTATCCGCTCGTCGACTTTACCCGGGACATGCGCAAGTTCTCGGGGAAGGACTACGGACCCACTCCCACCGAGTGTGAATGGTTCAAGGACAACTACCTGCGAGACGCCTCGGACGCATTGGACTCCCTTGCCTCCCCTCTCCTCGCTGACCTGAGGGGCCTTCCTCCCGCTGCGGTCGTGACGGCGCAGTATGACACATTCACGGAGCAGACCAACGAATACGCTAAGAAGCTCGAGGCTGCAGGAGTGAAGGTCACGCGCAAGGAGTTCAAGGGGATGACGCACGGGTTCTGGTCATATCCTGAATACTTCGACCTGGGCCGGGAGTCGATAGAGTGGTGCGGTGCCCAGGTAAGGAAGGTCAGACGGTCATCGCGCGCATGAAGAAGTCTGCGATAAACTCCTTCGATTTTTCCACGTCGCCCTTCCTGGAGAAGTGGAACTGCTGGAAGACAACATGGTTGAGCATCCCGATCAGCGAGTCCGCGGCTCCTTCGGGGTCGGTCTTCCTGAATACGTCGCTTGCAATGCCCTTCCGAATGAATGCGACCGCCACGGAGCGGACCTCGTCGAGCTGCTCACTGATCCTCTCCGCGCTCGACCTGTCGAGTTCGCCGGTCTCGACCATGTAGAGGCCGGGCTGGAACGCCTCGGTCGGGAATGAGGTCAGGTAGACGTCGACGAACTTCTCAACGTTCTTCCGGGCATCCGGGGCAGAAGTCTTCTCCCGGAGGATGCCGATGAACTCCTGCATGGTGACACGGTGTTTGACAGCAGCCTCGAAGAGGCGCCTCTTGTCCTTGAAATAATAATAGATCATCGGGGGAGTAGTGTTCGCTTCCCTGCACACGTCCCGGATCGACACGTTCGCGTAACCCTTCTCGGCGAAGAGCCTGCCGGCGACGTCGAGGATTACTGCGGAACCGGGTTTCGTTTTCAACGCCCGTTCGAGACGGAGAGCGATTAATTACTTTACCCATCCATGCGTTATCTAACGCTCGTTAAAGATTTATCTACCTTTTTCGATTTGCTGGCCGCAGCGCATGGCATCGAACCGGAGCAGAAGGGTCGCCCTCGCGAGCCTGTTCGGGGTACTCATCCTGGTAAGCATGGGATTTCTGCCGGCGCCGACCTCCGACTTTCTAATCATAATCGAAGCGTTCTTCCTGGCTTTGAGTTTTCTCGTGGTCGGTAAGGGCGGGGCCACATACACCGGCTTCGTTGCCGGCCTTCTACTTACCGCCGTGAACATATCATTCCCGCCCCTTGACTTTATCTTCGCTGTCTTCTTCGGCGTGCTGGTCGACGTCACGTGCCTAGCTTTCGGAGCGAAGAATGGCCCAGAGGCCAGGACCGCCAGGCTCACCGCTGCCATGACCGTCAGCACGGGCGTGATCGGGTTCGTGGCCTATTACACAACGGCTGTCCTCACCAACATCGTCCCCAACCAGATCGGACTCGACGCGACGATACTCGTCTTCGGCGTAGTCAGCGGCGCGGCCGGCGGATACATAGCCGCCCGAGTCTGGAACAAGTACCTCAAGTCGCGTTTCTAACCGGCGGCCGACGGCCGCTGCGAGTCCGCGCGCTTAAATTGCCAACCGAGAGCGGAGGCGCCAACAAATGAAGATCAGGCGAGCCCTTGAGGGATTCGAGGCATACGGGTGGGAGACTCCTACGTACGAGATAGCGGAGAAGACGGGCCTCAGACCGGACGAGATTGTAAGACTGGACACGAACACGTCGCCCTTCAAACCCAAACTGGCTCTCGCGGAGCTGGCTCGGAGGCTGAAGCAGGCGGATGTGAACGAGTACCCGGACACCTCCTATCATGCCCTGCGCGTGGCCCTCTCGGCGTACACCGGCAAGGACCTGGAACGTTTTGTCGTGACGAACGGGGCGGACGAAGGGCTCGACATCATCACGAAGGTGCTGCTCGACCCGGGAGACGAAGTCGTGATACCCACGCCTACCTACCCCATGTACAGGATAACTTCGCAGATCATGGGAGCCAAGGTCAAGACGGTCGCGAGGAACGAAGACTTCAGCCTGGACATCGACGGGATCCTCCACGCCGTCGGGAAACGGACGAAGGTGATATTCCTCTGTAACCCGAACAACCCAACCGGGAACTACAGTCCTGAGAAGGAGGTGGAGAGGCTTGCCAAGGAGAGCGGCGCCGTCGTGGCGATCGACGAGGCCTACTTCGAGTACTGCAGCGGGAGCGCAATCGACATCACAGACAGGCTGGACAACGTCATCGTCTGCAGGACCCTCTCCAAGGCCTTCTCCCTGGCGGGCGCGCGGCTCGGGTATCTCGTCGCGAAGAGGGACACCGTGGATAAGCTCAACCTGGTGAGACCGCCTAACAGCCTGACTGTGATCTCGCTGATGCTCGGACAGACGGCACTGACCAGGCTGGACGAAATGCGGAGGCATGTCGCCTCCACCCTGAAGGAGAGAGCCCGGCTGATGGACGGCCTCGGGGCGATGACCGGCTTGGAGCCCTTCACGAGCGTGACCAACTTCATCCTCTTCAAGGTCAAGAAGGGCGAAGCGGACAGAACACATGCCAAGCTGATGAAGAAGGGCCTGGTCCTCCGCAACATGAGCCACGTCAGGGGCGTGGAGGACTGCCTGAGGACCACGGTTGGAACGCCCGAAGTGAACGACAGGCTGCTGGCCGAGCTCAAGAGACTGGTCGGCTGAGGCGCAAGCGCTACGCTTATGAGGGCACGGCAGTGGTGGACGAAAAAGGGGCCAGGGCTTGGAGAAGGGAGAGATCGCGATCCTGACGGGACAGTTCGGAGCGCTAATCCTAGTCATACTCGTGCTGTCCAACTTCGTGCCTGGCGCCAACGCGCTCTCGACGCCCACCACTGGATCTGTGTATTGGGGCCCGGTATCCGCCAACGTCCAGCTCACGAAGGGCGTGACAAACACCGTGACGACGAACGCCACTAGCATGACGGTCGACTTCAATCTTGCTTTCGGGACAACGCCCGCTTCAGTTTCGGTCACAAGGTTGTGCGCCAACGTCCCGCCCAACGACACAGGCCAAGAGCTCGTCTACACAGACTTCTCCATGAACTATAAGACGGACACTTTCACTTTCGGCCCGACCGGTCAACCCTTAGGGGCACAATGCACCTACACAGTGGAGCTGACTGACAGCTTGCAGCAGTCCACAATATGGGAAGCTACGGTAGTGCTGAAGGACGCGAAGTAGACCAACTCATTTTATACGCGACCCGGCCTCGAGCCGTGGATGCCTCAGGAGAACCTCCAGGACAGGTACGCGCCAGAGGGCGTATGCTTCGGATGCGGTCCCGCCAACGATGAGGGACTCAGGATAAAGAGCCGCGTGGAAGGCGATGACGTCGTCTGCGACTGGAATCCGCAGCCTCAACACCGTGCGTTCGGCAACGTCATGAACGGTGGCATAATCGGTGCCATTCTGGACTGCCACAGCAACTGGACCGCGGTCCATGCACTGATGAAGCGGGACTCGCTGACAAATCCGCCGCCTACCGTTACCGCTGAGTTCACCGTCAAGATGCTGAGACCGACCCCCATGGACAAGACCGTTCACCTCAGGGCAACGGCCGTCGAGATGAAAGGAGAAAGGGTCGTCGTAGAAGCGAGCCTCGAGGCCGATGGCAAGCTAAGGGCGACATTCAGCGGTACGTTCGTCGCGGTGAAGGAAGGCCACCCCGCGTACGCCAGATGGTCGGGCGGCTAGTCGGTCGGCATAACTTCGCGACTCGGCAGAGAAACGTTTAGAACTCTCGCGGGCACCGCGGCGCCGACGTTGACTGGCACGCCCAAGCGCATCTTCAACTCGGCCAGCGTGCCGCCCGAGAAGTGCGTCTTCTGCAAGATTGTAAGGGGAGACCTCCCCTCCGATAAGGTCTACGAGGACGAGCGATACATCGCGTTCCTGGACATCAACCCGTTCTCGAAAGGCCACACCCTGGTCTGCCCCAAGGCTCACGGCGAGACGATTTGGGACATGAAGGAACACGAGATAGGCGAGCTTTTCATGACTGCGTCAAGGGTCTCGAAGGCCGTAGTAGAGGCGACCGGGGCTGACGGGTTCAGGTTCGTCCAGAACAACGGCGAGGCCGCGAACCAGGTCGTCGCGCACGTGCACGTGCACGTCATCCCGATAGGGCTTCAACAGAAAGGGAAGGTGATGGACAGGCTGAAGTTCCCCGACCAGGAGATGAAGGATACGGCCGAGAAGATCAGGGCGAGCCTGACACGTTAAGACGTTCGCTTCTAGTCCGCTGAGCTTTCCTGGAGCTTGTCGATCTGGCGTTGCCTCACTTCGGTGAAGAGGTTGCACCAGTCGCGGCCGGAGACCACGAGAGAGAACTCCTTCAGCTTCGAGTGGACGCAGAGCCCCCTTTCGAAGAGGTCCGCGTTGAGCGGGTCGTTAGGTTTGAACCAGACGCAGGAGAGACAGTTCTCATATTGCCAGGTGATACGCTTCAGGCTCCTCTGAGGTTCGGGTTCGTCGTTCGAAGCCATGCCTGTGAGGAGGCCGATTCGTTACTTAAGTCTAGCCGCATGGGCAGCAGTTAGCTAATCTTGGCGCGAACCGACTTGCCTCCTCTCAGGAGCGATGGGAATATGGCAAGGACCAGGAAAAGAGTCGAGATAAAGTACACTAGGTGTATGGACTGGATGAAGCTACCGACCGACCCGCTCGGGACCGAGGAACCCGTGCCCGAGAATATCTGGATGAGAGAACTGACGGGCGTGACCGTGGCCATGACCAGGAAGGCCACGGCTAGGCTCAGAGTGGCCCCTAGGTTGTTCAGGGTGACGCTCACCCCCGAAGCGATCCCTCTCTGTTCGGGGGCGACAGAGTTCATGATAGACGCCCTGTTAGGGGCCGCGAAGATGCCCATCCCGCTCCCGACGAAGATGAGAGGGATAGCGAGTCCCGGAAACGTGACAGTGTCCCCGATGCTGGCAAGAAGTAGGAATCCGAAGCACGAGACAAGGAGGCCGCCAGTCGCGAGGAAACGGGCGCCGTACCGGTCGGACAGCCAGCCGCTGATTGGCCCCCAGAACGCTATGGCGGCGGAGTTCGGGATTAGGAAGACCCCTGCGGTGAGTACGTCTAGCTTCATCGTCGGGCCCAGCAGGTAGAAGACCAGGACGAGGGTAACAGCGCCTCTAGCGAGCGAGTTCAGCAGGATAGCTGTATTCCCTGCAGCGAACTGCCGGTTCCTGAAGAGTGCGAGGTCCAGCATCGGCGACTTGCTGCGCGCCTCGGTCACGAAGAAGACGACCAACATGAGTGCGCCGAACCCGCCCAGCGCATAGGGTGGGATGAACGTCGGTCCATTCAGCACCTGCAGGGTTATAGCGACCAGGACCGAAAATAGACCCGCCGCAAAGGTCACGTTCCCCACGAGGTCCAGCTTCTGCCTAGTCCTGAGAACGGCGACCTCGCGAAGCTTGAAGTGCGACCAGAGGGTCGCGAAGACCCCGATTGGGATATTCACCCAGAAGATTGACTGCCAGCCGATCGTGGGAGCGAGGATCCCGCCCAGGATGAGGCCTAGCGCCGAACCTACCACGATGGAGACCTGGTTGACGCCGAGCGCCTTTCCCCTCTCGTCCGGCGGGAAGGCATCGGTCAGGATGGCGGCACTGTTGGAAAAGAGAAATGCCGCCCCGACCGCCTGCACCATCCTGAACAGGACGAGCTCCAGCCCAGTCTGCGACAGGCTGCACAAAGCGGACCCCACTGTGAAGACTGCAAAGCCGAAGGTATAGAGCCTGACCCTGCCGAAGATGTCCGCCAGCCTCCCGAAGTTCACCAGCACCGATGCAGTGACGAGCTGATATCCGAGGAGTATCCAGATCAGGTCGAAAATTGAGGTGTCGTGAAGATGCTTGAAGATGGTGGGCAGCGCAATCAGGACGATGTTTGCGTCCAGAGACGCCATGAGTATCCCGATGGTGGTGTTGGAGAGTGCAACCCACTTGTACTGCATCCTGTCTGCCGATGTGACTAGGGATATTTCTCTTTCGTCGGACGCCGTGAAAGGGGAGGGTCGTCCCGCGAGCTACGGCGCGCCGCCTCCCCGCCTTCCTTGGTGATCAGGTGCCCCCTTCCTCAGCCGCTGAACCGAAAAATCGGAAGCTGGAGAGACGTCCGTCAGGTCAGTCTTACAGCTTGCTGGGCGTCTGTTTCAGGAGTCACGACGACCGCTGTGCCGAACGCGATTATTTCGTCCATGGTCTGCCCAATCTCCGTCGAGTCGAACATCACGCTGATCACAGCATTGGCACCTAGCTTGGCTGCGTGGTCCTGCAGTCTGTCCAGCGCCTGTTGCCGGGCCATCTGGGCCATCTCGGTGTACTCGTTAATCTCTCCTCCCTTGAGGGTGCGCAGACCGGCGATGAAGTTCCCACCTATACCCCTGGACCTGACCGTTATCCCGTAGGTAAGTCCGAGGACGCGGTCGATCTTGTAACCTGAGACGAAATTAGCGGTAACCAGCATGGGTTTTGCGGAGCTTGACATGGGACTTTGGGCTACGCCTGTTCTTAGAAAAAGGTTTGGGGAAAAAGAACGATGCGAGTTAAGAAAAAGAGAAAACCTTGGGAAGGTGCCCTTTCAGGCACCTTCGTCGTGCGCCGTCTAGACGGGTCCGGTCTTGCCGTCGAGAGTGCCCGTCAGCAGGCCAGGGCTCTTCAGATAGAGCTGCATTGCCTCAGAGGCAATCTGGACCTGGGGTCCTGCGACGTGGGTTCCGGACGGGACTGTGTCGCCGGTCGTGTTGTTGACTTCGCCGGCTGCGAACAGGTTGGGTGCGGACCATGCCTGCTGCCATCCATTGAAGGTAGACCATGTAGCGCTTGAGCCGACCCTGTTGCCTCCTCTCCAGTGGTGACCCCACCAGTCGGTGTGGGCTGAGAAGGGTGGGACTACGGT
>Ga0302324_100031073_pt1 | contig 10085 bp, 9 predicted proteins | sample Palsa_T0_1_FD_201949 | JGI IMG/M metagenome (GOLD analysis project Ga0302324, IMG submission 201949) | Peat permafrost microbial communities from Stordalen Mire near Abisko, Sweden - Palsa_T0_1 | ecosystem: Environmental > Terrestrial > Soil > Palsa > Peat permafrost | place: Sweden: Abisko... | reverse complement strand
TTTTTTTTTTTTTTTTTTTTTTTTTTTTTTTTTTTTTTTTTTATCTCGATTGCGTGGCCGCAGTGAAGACGGCGGCGAAGCTTTGCGAACAGCTCGGCCATGACGTCGAGGAAGCCTCGCCCGATCTCGACCAGGCGACGCTCATTCCCTCCTTCATGGCGTTCTGGAGCGCCAATCTTTCCGCCGGCATCGACATGATCGCGCGCCTGACCGGCCAGACGCCGAAAGCCGAATTGTTCGAAGGCCTGACCTGGGGCCTGTACGAGGCGGGCAAAACGGTGCGCGCGAGCGACTATCTGATGGCGAAGATGGCGATGCAGAAGGCGATGCGCGACACCGCGAAATTCCACGAGACCCACGATGTGTGGCTGTCCGCGACGCTCGGCCTGCCGCCCGTCAAGCTCGGCACCTTCGACATGGACGAGCGCGATCCGGTGAAATCCTTCGCGCCCTTGATCGACTACGTGCCGTTCACCGCGATGCAGAACGTGACCGGCCAGCCCGCGATCAATTTGCCGTTGCACTGGAACAAGGCCGGGCTTCCCATCGGCGTGCAGTTCGTCGGACGTTACGGCGACGAGACGACATTGCTGCGGCTTGCGGCGCAACTCGAAAAAGCCGCACCCTGGGCGCAGCGCTACGCACAAGTGAAAGTCTGACCATGGCATTCGCGGAATATGGCGATTACGACGCGCTCGGCCTGGCCGGACTCGTCCGCAAAAAGGATATCACGCCGCGCGAGCTCGTCGATGAAGCCATCGCGCGCGCCGAACGGCTCAATCCAAAGCTCAACGCGATCATCTTCAAGGCCTTCGACCAGGCACGCGACGCGGCAATGACGAAACCGACGGATGGGCTGTTCGCCGGCGTCCCGACTTTGCTGAAAGACATGCGCGCCGGCGCCGTCGGCATGCCGACGCGCACCGGCTCGCGGCTCTGCCCGCCCATGCTTGCCGACCACGATTCGACGCTGGTCGCGCGTTTCAAGGCGGCGGGAATGATTCCGCTGGGAAAAACCAACGTACCGGAATTCGGCATATTGCCGACGACGGAATCCAAGCTCTACGGTCCGGCGCACAATCCGTGGAACCTGGCACATTCCACGGGCGGATCGTCGGGCGGATCGGCCGCGTCGGTCGCAGCCCGCATCGTGCCCATCGCGCACGCCACGGACGGCGGCGGCTCGATCCGCATTCCGGCGTCGTGCTGCGGACTGGTCGGCCTCAAGGTCTCGCGCGGGCGCGTGACGCAAGGCCCCGACGCGTCGGATTCCACCAGCGGCCTCAGCGTCGACCACGTCGTGAGCCGCAGCGTGCGCGATACGGCGGCGACGCTCGATATCGACTCGGCCCCCGATTACGGCGATCCCTATTTCGCGCCGGCCGCCGAAGGCTCCTATCTCGAAGCGCTTTCGCGCAAGTCCCGGCGGCTTCGCATCGCGGTTTCGTTCGCGCGGCTCAACGGCACGCCGCACGATCCCGAAGTGACCGACGCGGTGCGCAAGACCGCGAAGCTGTGCGAAGATCTCGGCCACATCGTCGAGGAAGCCACGCCGCCGGTCGATTCCGCGCAGACCACGCCGGCCTTCATGACCCTGTGGGCGGCGAACGCGGCGCTGGGCGTGGGCATGCTGTCGCGGATGACGGGCATCGCGCCGTCGTTTGACGTCGTCGAGGGTCTGACGCTTTCGCTCTACGAGACCGGCCTGAAAGTCAGCGCCGTCGAACTCATGAGCGCGCAGCAGACTCTGTTCCGCGCCGCGCGAATCATGGCGAAATTTCACGAGACCCACGATGCCTGGCTCTGCGCCACGCTCGACAGGCCGCCGCTGAAGCTCGGCATGATCGACGTCGACGAGCGCGACCTGCGAAAGGCTTTCACCCCAATCATCGATTACGTGCCGTTCACCGCGATTCAGAACGCGACCGGCCAGCCCGCGATCAACCTGCCGCTCCATTGGAGCAAAGCCGGCCTGCCGCTCGGCGTGCAATTCGTGGCGCGCAATGGCGGCGAGACGATGCTGCTTCAACTGGCGGCCGAATTGGAGCAGGCTCAACCCTGGATCTCGAACAAACCCGCGCTTGAAGGATGAACATGATGGCTTTCGCCGAATACGACCAATATGACGCCACCGGCCTCGCCCATCTGGTGCGCCGCAAGGAGGTCACGCCGCTGGAGCTGGTCGAGGCGGCTATCGAGCGCATCGAGCGCAGCAATCCCAAGCTCAACGCCGTGGTCTACAAGGCCTATGACGAGGCGCGCGCCACCGCCAAGGGCAAGCTGCCGGACGGGCCGTTCAAGGGCGTGCCGTTCCTGATCAAGGACATCAATTTGCCGGTCAAGGGCTGGCCGATGACTAACGGCTCGGCATTCCTCAAAGGCTACGTGTCGCCCGAGGATGGCGAGCTCGTGCGGCGCTATCGCGCGTCCGGCGTCGTGCTGGTCGGCAAGACCAACACGCCGGAATTCGGCATTCCGGGCACCACCGAAGGCCGGCATCTGGGTGTCTGCCGCAATCCGTGGAATCCCGATCACAGTTCGGGCGGATCGTCTGGTGGTGCTGCTTCCGCCGTCGCAAGCGGAATGGTGGCGATGGCGCATGGCAGCGACGGGCTGGGCTCGATCCGCATCCCCGCGGCGCAGACCGGCCTGGTCGGCATGAAGCCGACGCAGAATCGCAATCCCGGCGGACCCGACGACCGCAACCGCGCGCATGGCTTCGTCGTCGATCATGTTCTGACGCGCACGGTGCGCGACAGTGCCGCGATGCTCGACTGGACCGGCACGCCGGAAGACGACGCGCCTTATCCGCCCGTGCCCAAGACGCGGCCCTATCTGGAAGAGATCGAGACGCCGCCCGGCAAGCTGCGCATCGCGTTCTCCACCGAAGTGCCGCGCGAAGGGCTCGCGCCGCATCCCGACGTGCAGGCCGTGTTCGACGCCACCGTGAAGCTGCTGGGCGAACTCGGCCACACGATGATCGAGAAGACGAAATTCGACGTCGACTGGCGCCGGCTCTATCGCGCGCAAGGAGCGGTGTCGGGCGCGATGTTCGCGGCCTCGATCGACGACTGGACCAAGGTGCTCGGCCGCGAGCCCGGCGAGGCCGACATGGAGCCGCTCGCCTGGGCGAGCTATCGCGCCAGCAAGAAGCTCTCCTCCTCGCAGATCGGCGAAGGCATGCAGAACCTGCGTCTGGGCTGCCGCCAGGTGCTGGCGCTGTGGCGCGATTTCGACGTGCTGTTGTCGCCGGTGACGCTGGCGCCGCCGCCGCGCATCGGCCATCTCGATCCGGTGAACGTGGAGCCGCGCGAATTCAACCGCCGCCAGTCCTTCGTCTTCGGCTACACACCTCCTTACAACATGACCGGTCAGCCTTCCCTATCGCTGCCGATGGGCCAGTCGAAAGACGGATTGCCCATCGGCATGATGTTCACGTCGCGCATCGGCGATGAAGCGGTGCTGTACCGGCTGGCAGCGCAGCTCGAAGAGGCGCAGCCGTGGAAGGATCGCAGACCGATGGTTTGGGGTTGAGACGAAAGCCGCACGGGTCTATCTGACCCGCCATGGCAGACACGATCCACATCATCGGCGGCGGCCTCGCGGGCAGCGAGGCGGCTTGGCAAGCCGCCGAGGCTGGCGCCCGGGTCGTGCTGCATGAGATGCGGCCCATTCGTGGCACCGAGGCGCATCAGACCGACGGGCTGGCCGAGCTCGTCTGCTCCAATTCGTTGCGTTCCGACGATTGGGAGAACAATGCGGTCGGGCTGCTGCATGAGGAGATGCGCCGCTCCGGCTCACTCGTGATGCGCGCGGCCGATGCGCACAAGCTGCCGGCCGGCGGGGCGCTCGCCGTCGACCGGCACGGATTTTCCGCCGCGATCACCCGCGCGCTGGAAGAGCATCCGCGAATTGAAATCCGCCGCGAGGAGATCGCGGGGTTGCCGCCGCCGGAATGGCAATCCGTCGTCATCGCGACGGGACCGTTGACCTCGCCGGCTCTGGCCGAAGCGATCCGTTCTCTGACAGGCCAGGACGCATTGTCGTTCTTCGATGCCATCGCGCCGATCGTGCATCACGAGACCATCGATTTCTCCATCGCCTGGATGCAGTCGCGCTACGACAAGGGAGACGGCGCGGACTACATCAACTGTCCACTCGACGAGGCGCAGTACCGCGCCTTCGTCGCGGCGCTGGTCGCGGGCGAGAAGACCGAATTCAAGGAGTGGGAAAAATCCACGCCCTATTTCGAGGGCTGCCTGCCCATCGAAGTGATGGCGGAGCGCGGCGCGGAGACGCTGAGCTTCGGGCCGATGAAACCTGTGGGGCTATGCGATCCGCGCGTCGGGCGGCGTCCCTATGCCGTGGTGCAGCTGCGGCAGGACAATGCGCTCGGCACGCTGTGGAATATGGTCGGCTTCCAGACCAAGCTGAAACATGGCGAGCAGACGCGCATCTTCCGCACCATTCCCGGGCTCGAGAATGCAAGCTTCGCGCGGCTGGGTGGGCTGCACCGCAACACCTTCATCAATTCGCCGCGTCTGCTCGATGGGCAGTTGCGGCTGAAGGCCGATCCGCGTCTGCGCTTCGCGGGACAGATGACCGGCGTCGAGGGCTATGTCGAAAGCGCGGCCATCGGATTGCTGGCCGGGCGCTTCGCGGCGACCGCTTGCGCCGCGCCGCCCGCGACCACGGCGCTGGGCGCCCTGCTTGCCCACATCACCACGGGCGCGGACGCAAAGACCTTCCAGCCGATGAACGTGAATTTCGGATTGTTCCCCGAACTTCCCGGCGCGCGCGGCCGCGACCGCAAGAAGGCGATGGCCCATCGCGCGCTGGCCGATCTCGACGCGTGGCTGGGCGCGGGCCGCGCCGCGGCGGCGGAATGAGTCAGACACGCCCGCGCAGATTCGCGCGCAGCATGGCCAGCTGGCGTCGATAAAGCGGAACATCGGCCGGGTCGCGGAATGGATCGAAAGCCGACCGGGTGACGGTCGTCGCGTAACCGGGCACGGTCGCCGCCGGTAGGAAAGCAGCCAGCGCGGCTTTGGGCTTCGGCAGCGCGCGCGCCTCTTTCAGATGTTCGCGCGCGCGCCCGGCGATCCGGCCGATGATCTTCGTCAATCCGGCGCCGCTGCGGCCGGCGAAGACTTCCTCGGGGGCCAAGCCTTCCGCGGCGAGCAGATCGCGCGGCAGGAACAGCTTGCGCCGCGCCGCATGAAACGGAATCGCGCGCAAGATTCCGGCGAGCGCATAAGCGATCCCGGCCTCGCATGCCAGCGCGTCGTGCGCGCCGTCATCAAGAACATGGGCGGCGAGACGCATCAGATTTGCGGACGTTGCGTCGGCATAGGCCTCCAGGGCTTCGAGCGTGGCGAAAGTTTCCGGACCGACATCGAAAGCGCGCGCGTCGATCATCGTCTCGAACAGATCGGATGGCAGATCGGCGCTGGCGAAAACCTCCGCCAATCCGCGCGCGACGTCATGCGCGCGCGGCTGGCCAGCGCGCGCGCCTTCCACCGCCTCGCGCCACCATTGCAGGCGGATCTCGCCCATCATCGGCTCGCGCACGCTCTCGCCGACGCGGGCGAGCTCATGGTTGAAGGCGTAGAGCGCGAACAGCAGCGGCCGCTTCTCGGCCGGCGCGAACAGCGCGGCGATATAGCGGTCGGGGTCGGCCTGGCGCACGATCGCCTCGCAGGCGGCGAGAGCGGCGGTCATGGCGTCAACAAAAGAGCCGCCCGGCTGCCCGGACGGCTCCCTCGTTGGTATCCGCTCGCGAAAGCCTCAAGGCAGATGCGACGCGGCCGCCATGCAGAACAGCATGGGGATCGACAGCATGGTGTTGACGCGGCTGAACATGCCGGCGGTCTTGGCGGACGCGGCTTTCGCCTCGGCCGACAGGTCGGCATATTTGCCCCCGATGTTCAAAGCCTTCTGCTGGTTGGGCCAGATGATGAACCAGACGTTGAACCACATGATCGTTCCCAGCCACATGCCGATGCCGATCATGAGATAGGCCGGATTGCTGAAGCCTTCCGTCGAATCCAGCGTGTAGGCTTGGACCAGATAGCCGTTCAGCGCCGCCAGGATAATGCCGAAGACGATCGTGCCCATCGCGCTCCAGCGGAACCAGAACAGCGCCGCCGGCGTGATGTACTTGCCCAGAGCCGGGCGCAGCTCGGCCGGGATCTGCGGCGTGGTCGGCGTGGAGACGAAGTTGAAGTACCAGAGCAGCCCGATCCACATCACCCCGCAGATGATGTGCAGCCAGCGCACGACGAACATCCAGAAGCCCACTTCGCCGGCGTTCACGCCGGTTTGCGACCAGTGGATCAGGAGCACGACGATCGCGAGGATGAAGCCCGCGATCACCGTGTTCCTCAGATTGGAAAAGAATGCGGCCATGGGCCTCCCCTGTTTTTGAGTCTGGCCGGCAGTTTACCGCATTTTCGGCCGTCTTCAGCCCTTATTTCCAGCTCAGATCGCCAGCCGACGCGGGCGGGCGGCCTTGAGCCAGAGGACCACGATCAGCCGGGTGACCATCACCGCGGTGAAGAACGAGGTGATGATGCCGACGCCCAGCGTGACCGCGAAGCCGCGCACCGGCCCCGAGCCCAGCTCGAACAGGATGAGCGAGGCGATCAGATGGGTGGCGTTGGCGTCGATGATGGTGGCCATGGCGCGGCGGAAGCCGGTGTCGATGGAGGCCAGCATACTGCGCCCGTTGCGCTGCTCCTCGCGGATGCGCTCGTAGATCAGAACGTTGGCGTCGACCGCCATGCCCATGGTGAGCACGATGCCGGCGATGCCGGGCAGCGTCAGCGTGGCGCCGAACAGGGTCAGCGCGGCGAACAGCAGCACGATGTTGAGGGTGAGCGCCACGTCGGCGAACAGCCCGAACAAGCCGTAGCGCGCGACCATGAACAGCGCCACGAGGAACAGGCCCGCCAGCGCCGAGTACTTGCCGGCCTTGACCGAATCCGCACCGAGCTCGGCGCCGACCGTGCGCTCCTCCAGAACCTTGAGCGGCGCCGGCAGCGCGCCGGCGCGCAGCAGCACCGCCAGATCGTTGGCGGTTTGCGGGGTGAAGCTGCCGGTGATCTCGCCCGAGCCGGCCAGGATCGCGTCGCGGATGACGGGCGCCTCGATGATCTTGTTGTCGAGCACGATGGCGAAGTGCCGGCCCACGTTTTCCTTGGTCACGTCGCCGAACTCGCGCGCGCCCACCGTGTCGAAGCGGAACTCCACCGACGCTTCGCCGGTCTGCGAGCTGAAGCCCTGCGACGCGTCGGTCAACCGGTCGCCGGCCACCATCACGCGCTTCTCCACCACCATCGGGACCGGCGGCTCGCCCTTCTGCGGATTGTCCTCGTAGAGCAGCTCCGAGCCGATCGGCACGATGCCCTTCATGGCTTCCGGAACGCTGGCGGACTCGTCGACCAGCTGGAAGGTCATCTTCGCGGTCTTGCCCAGGAGCGCGATCAGATGCTGCGGATCGGACAGGCCCGGCACCTGCACCAGGATGCGGTCGTCGCCCTGCTGCTCGATGGTCGGCTCGCGGGTGCCGAGCGCGTCGATGCGCTTGCGCACCACTTCGATCGATTGGCGGACGGTCTGGCTGCCGAGCTGCGTCATGTAGCCCTGCGCCATCGTCATGACGACGGTGTCGTTGCCGGGCTCCGTCGTGTCATAGGCGCGAGCGCCCACCCCCAGGACGGAGCCGGTCACGGGCGGATTGAGAGTCGTCAGGATCGTCTTGGCTTCGTCGTAGCGGTCCTTGTCGAGGATGCGCACGGAAATCGAATTCGGCGTCGTGTGCAGATCGGCATAGCCGATGTGCGCTTTGCGCAAATTGACGCGGATGTCGCCGATGAGCTGCTCGAGCCGGTCTTTCTGGACCTGGTCCATGCCCACCTCGAGCAGCAGGTAGGAGCCGCCCTGCAGATCCAGGCCGAGCGTCACGGTGTCCTTGGGCAGAAAGGACGGCAGCCGGGCGGTGACGGAATCGGGCAGCGCGTTGGGCAGCGCGATCAGCAACCCCGCCAGCAGAATGAGCGTGGTGATTACGCGCGACCAGGTGGGAATCTGCAGCATCGCTTCAGCTCTTGTCGGCGTCCTGGCCCTTGGTCCGCACCTCGGACAGGGTATTTTTCAGCACGCGGACCTGAACGTTGTCGGCGAGGTCGACCATGATCTCGCCGTCGTCCTTGACCTTGGCGACACGGCCGACCAGGCCGCCGGCGGTCACCACCGTGTCGCCGCGGCGCACATTCTCCACCATCTCGCGATGCTGCTTGGCGCGCTGCTGCTGCGGGCGGATGATCAGGAAATAGAAAATCGCGAAGACCAGAACGAGCGGCGCGGCGGTCTGAAGAAGAGAGGTGTCCATGAAAGGGTCCGGATGCTTGAGCGCCGCGGACTATAGCGGCGCGCGGCCCCATTGCAACCGTGGCGAATCAAGCACTTAGCGCTAGCGCGAGGCGACCAGGAGCGGCTTGGGATCGACCGGGCGCGAGTCGCGGCGGATCTCGAAATGGACTTGCGGCTGTGTCACGTCGCCGGTGGTGCCGGTAGTGCCGATGACCTGGCCCTGATCGACATGCTGGCCCTTGGCGACCGCGATGCTCTGAGCATGGGCGTAAGCGGTGATGTAGCCGCCGTCATGCTTGATGAGGATAAGGTTGCCGTAACTGCGCAATTCGTTGCCGGCATAGGAGACAACGCCCGATTGCGAGGCGCGGATCGGCGCGCCGAGCTTGGCGGCGATGTTGATGCCGTCATTGCGCTCGCCGCTCGCCATATCGCCGAAGCTGTCGATGATCGTGCCGTTGACCGGCCAGATGAAATGGGCGGGCGAAAGGCCCTGCGCCGGCTCGACGGTCTGCGGTTGCGGCGCCCACCAGCTTTGCGGTTTGGGCTGAGGTTCGTTGCTGGCGACCCGAACAGGACGCAGCGGCTCGGTCGTCACCCGGTCGTCGCGCGTATTCGGCGTCGCGTAGATGCGCGAGCCCGATGCTTCGTGCAGCACGACCTCGCGCGTCGCGCGGTGACCGGGCGGAATGCGCAGGATTTCTCCGGGATAGATCTCGCTGCGTGCCTGAAGATCGTTCATCCGCAGGATCGCGCTCGACGAAACGTCGTAGCGCACGGCGATATCCGAAACGCGATCGCCGGGCCGCACCACGACGGTGTAATAGGTCGCGACCGGCCAGTCCAAATGCGTCTGCGGGCCGGAATCGGCGCAAGCCGCGAGCACGAGCACCGCGAACGCGCACACCAGCGCGCGCATGGCCTCAGCTTTTGCCCTCTCTGCCATCGGTCTTTCGCGCATCCGGCAAGCCCGGAATCATCGGAACGAAGAGGACCGGGATCAACGCCTCTTGCGTCACCCCGCTCTCGGTCCTGATAATCTTCGTTAAGTGTTGCGAAAAACTTTCCGCCTGAGAGTTTTTGGTTACTGGCGCGATAAGAACGCCGCCCGGCTTTAACTGTTCGATAAGAATTGGCGGCACCTCGGGCACCACCGCGGCGAGCAGGATGCGGTCGAAGGGCGCGGCCTCGGGCCAGCCTTGGTAGCCGTCGCCATGGCGGGTGACGATGTTGGAAAGCTTGAGGTTTTTGAAGCGCGCCTCGGCCAGTTGCAGCAAGGGTTTGTGGCGCTCGATCGTATAGACCATGCGGCAAAGCGGGCTCAGCACCGCGGTCTGGTAGCCCGAGCCGGTGCCGATCTCGAGCACGCGGTGCTTCTCGCCGACCTCTAGCGCCTGCGTCATATAAGCCACGACATAAGGCTGGCTGATGGTTTGGCCGCAGGCGATGGGCAGCGCGGAATTGTCCCAGGCGCTGGTTTCGAAGGGCTGGTCGACAAATTCCCCGCGCGGCGTGCGCTCGATGGCGCCCAGCACGCGATTGTCCTCGATGCCAAGCCTGCGCAATTCCATGATCAGCGCGACGGCGCGCGGATCGGCGCTCATCGCGCCGCCATCTGGCGCTTGAGCGTTTCCAGCACGCGATGCTCGGTCAGGTTCAGATGCAGCGGCGTCACCGAGATGCGCTTCTCGTAGATCGCGCGCAGATCGCTG
>Ga0302324_100031072_pt1 | contig 10085 bp, 7 predicted proteins | sample Palsa_T0_1_FD_201949 | JGI IMG/M metagenome (GOLD analysis project Ga0302324, IMG submission 201949) | Peat permafrost microbial communities from Stordalen Mire near Abisko, Sweden - Palsa_T0_1 | ecosystem: Environmental > Terrestrial > Soil > Palsa > Peat permafrost | place: Sweden: Abisko... | reverse complement strand
CTGCACCGCTTAACCAGCTGACTGTCGTCTCGAACGAGTCATCGTTAGAACAATTCCTCTTGCGCCGGCCGCTTGCGCGTTGGCAGCTGCACGAATTGGCTTTCAATAAGCGCGAAGTTATATTCGCCCAAAACGCTCCGAAGCGTCAAGCCCAGAGCAAGCCATGGCTTTCTTGACAAATCTGACCAACGGATCGACTCCGCAAATATGGCAGCCGCCTTCCGTCTCGGGTCATGCCGAGTAGGGTAGAACAGTCCGTCGACTCGGGAAGGATGAAGAAAGAATGCGCGCGACCACGCTTGCGATTCATCATAGTTTCCGGCAAATAATCGGGAATCAGCCCCCATCCGCGCTAGCCCGGATCCGGTTAAATCGGCGAGTTGGATGGAGCGATCCGGGACAAGTTCGCTCAACGCTCTGGCCAGCAATTGCTCCGTCGTGATCTGCCGAGGCAACGCCACAGTCGACACGAATTGCCCAAACGTTTCAACGAAAGCGCCAAATGGATCTTCCGCAACGTAAAGAACACCGTATTCTTTCGCTGGATCGTCTAACCGGAACTGGGCCTTCTTGCCGTAAAACACCGGCGCCCGTTCAATGAGATGCGAGCGGTACCATTTCTTGGATCTGGTGAATTCGACGATCGGCAGCTCTAAATCGCGGAACCTATCAGGCGGAGGTGGAAGGGGGCCAGGAGTCGGCACCGGCTAGAGCGCTCCGTGCTCCCCGAACAGACTGGCAACCTGCGCGACCCGCGCGATATGCCCCTCGTTCAGAAAATCAAGCGGCGACCGATTGTCGAGGCCAGAATTCGGACTGAGCAGGAACGTCAGTTGTCCCCACCCGTCAGTGGGGCCAAGAGCGGCTAACATCTGGTCGAGGCCCGGCACTGGTCCTTTCGAATTGAACTGGCAAAGAGGATAGCCGAAGCCACGTTCGCCTTGTGGAATGGCAATGAGCTTCGCTGCTTGCCGTCTTTTGTCCACAGCCTGGCGCGTCAGGTTCAGAAGTTGGGCCACTTCTTCAGCCCGTACAAGGCCGCCGGCTCTTTTTAGCAAATCCTGCTGGGCTTGCAGTCCCTTCAAGTAGGGAGATGCCAGAGGTTCATAACGTTCTAATTCCGGCAAGACCTCAGGACTTTGAAATGCTTTCAACAAAACCAGAAGATTGTTACTGGCGGCGGCACTTTCCTCAAGAACTTTTGCTGGTAGAGCTTTTGTGATCTCAAATACGGCGTCAAAAGCCCGCTCGAGAAAAATGTTATGCACCGCATCGCCGGGACCGAAATCGTGCCGGGCGCGAACTCGATCAAGCCAAGCCGGGATTTGAGTGCCTATGGGCTCCGAAGATACGAGGGATGACCGACGAGCGGGAACTTTTATTCGTCTTTTATTCGCCATTATAGTTGACTTATTTTACTATACGGACATATTGCAACTACGTCAACCTCCCGCGTACTGGACCTGGCTTCCTATGCGCCGACTCGCTGCACCAAGCGGAACCGCGCGCGTCAGCAAGCGCAGGTCAGCTCTGATGTTTCGCCGCGCGCTGGCGTCGGCTCCGTTTGCCTCTCGAAAGCCCCGCCACACTTCTGACAAACTAACATGGAATACAGCAGTCAACGCCACACCGCGCTAATGGATCAATCCACCCACAACAAAATCGTCTCCTTCATCTGGGGCATCGCCGACGACGTCCTCCGCGACCTCTTCAGACGCGGCAAATACCCCGACGTCATCCTCCCCATGTGCGTCCTTCGCCGCCTCGACGCCGTCCTCGAACCCACCAAACCAGCCGTCTTGGCACAAAAGCAACTCCTCGATTCCGCCGGCATCACCGCCCAACACGCCGCCCTCTGCGACGCCGCCAAACAAGCCTTCTACAACACTTCCAGATTCACCCTCCGCGACCTCAAATCCCGCGCCAGCCAGCAGCAACTCCTCGCCGATTTCGAAGACTACCTCAACGGCTTCTCCGCCAACATCCAGGAAATCATCGAAAACTTCAAATTCCGCAACCAGCTCTCCACCCTCTCCAAATCCGACTCCCTCGGCACCCTCATCGCCAAATTCCTCGATCCCGAAATCGACCTCAGCCCCGCCGGCATCGACAACCACTCCATGGGCACCGTCTTCGAAGAACTCGTCCGCAAGTTCAACGAAGACAACAACGAGGAAGCCGGCGAACACTGGACGCCCCGCGACGCCGTCAAGCTCATGGCCAACCTTATCTTCCTCCCGATCGCCGATAAGATCGAATCCGGCTCCTATCTTCTGTACGATTGCGCCTGCGGCACCGGTGGCATGCTCACCGTCGCCGAAGAAACCCTCAAACACCTCGCGAACCAGCGCAACAAACAGGTCGTCACCCACCTTTACGGCCAGGAAATCAACCCCGAAACCTTCGCCATTTGCAAAGCCGACATGCTCCTCAAAGGCGAAGGCGACAACGCCGACCATATCGTCGGCGGCGCCGAATACTCCACCCTCTCGCACGACGCCTTCCCCGCCCAGGAATTCAACTTCATGCTCGCCAATCCACCCTATGGCAAGAGCTGGAAAAAGGACCTCGAGCAAATGGGCGGCAAAGACGGCATGCGCGACCCGCGCTTCAAAGTCAAGCACCAAGGCGAAGAGCGTCCCTCGTCACCCGCTCCAGCGACGGCCAGTTACTCTTCCTCGCTAACATGGCCTCCAAAATGGACCACAAATCCAATCTCGGCAGCCGCATCGCCGAAGTCCACAATGGCTCCTCGCTCTTCACCGGAGACGCTGGCCAAGGCGAGAGCAACATCCGCCGCTGGCTCATTGAGAACGATTGGGTCGAAGCCATCGTCGCCCTCCCGCTCAACCTCTTTTACAACACCGGTATCGCCACCTATGTCTGGGTACTGACAAACCGCAAGCCCGAACATCGCAAGGGCAAGATTCAACTCATCGACGCCACCCAATGGTTCAAACCCCTCCGCAAGAATCTCGGCAAGAAAAATTGCGAACTGTCACCGGAAGACATCCAGCGCATTTGCGAAACGCACCTCGCCTTCCAGGAAACCGAGCAATCCAAAATCTTCCCCAACGAAGCGTTCGGTTACTGGAAAGTCGTTGTCGAACGCCCACTGCGCCTCCACAGCCAGGTTTCCGGCAAAGCCATCGAATCCCTCCGCTTCGCCTCCGGCGACGAAGAACTCCGTGCCGAGTTCTACGACCAGCTCGGCGAGCCTCTTTTTCAAAACTTCGCCACAGTCCGAGATCAATTGGAAACGCTAGTCAACGACTGGAGCGCCCGCGACGATAACGACGAAGCCGAAGCGAAGGGCGTCCCCGAAGGCAAAAAGAAAAAGCTACTCGACCCAAGGACCTGGGAACGCGACGGCAAACTGGTCGAAACCGCCAGTGCCCTGCGCCTCGAACTAGGCGGCGATCTTTTCGAAGACCACAACGAGTTCCGCGACCGCGTCTCCGCCGTCTTTCAGAGCCGCGCGCGCAAGCAAGCGACGGTCTCCCCCGCCGACCTGAAACTCATACTGCGGGCCGTCAGTTGGCGTGTCGAAACCGCCCCGCCCGTCATCGCAAAAATTCACAAACTCGGCAAGACCAAGGCCTGTCCCCTTCACGGCCTCTACGGAGCACAGGTGAACGGCAAACCCGCCGTCGTCGAGTACGAAACCGACGCCGACCTCCGCGACACCGAACAAATCCCGCTTCTTGAGTCCGGCGGCATCGAAGCGTTCATCGAACGCGAAGTACTACGTATACTCCAGATGCCTGGATCGACGAATCGGCCACCAAGATTGGCTACGAGATTTCCTTCACCCGCCATTTCTACAAACCTCAACCGCTCCGCACGCTGGAAGAAATCCGTCGCGATATCCTCACCGCGCAGAAGGAAGCCGAGGGCTTAATAGACGAACTTGTGAGGGAAACCGTCACGACATGAGCCATTCGCAGACCGAAGCCGAGTTCGTGGCGCAGACACTCTTGTCTGCCGCGCCGAGACTCATCTCGGCGCCTGGAGTTTCTACATTTTTTCTCAGACTCACCCGGAGCACAAGGTGGGACAGGCTTCAGCCTGTCGAGCCGTGCAGTCGTACGGCCAACGCCCACGAAAGCGCAGACACCGAGGGCACTGCAAGATGATAAACTGCCTGAAACCGTTTCTTCAATACAAGCACTCAGGCGTGCCTTGGGTAGGCGATGTGCCTCGGCACTGGCAAGTCCTGCCGAACCGCGCGCTATTTAGCGAGGTCAAAGATCGCAATCACCCCGACGAGGAGATGCTGTCCGTAACAATCGCGAACGGCATCGTTCGACAGAAAACCTTACTGGAAGGAAGCTCGAAAAAAGACAGTTCTAACCTGAATAAGTCAGCCTATAAACTAGTTCAGCCAGGAGACATTGCATACAACAAAATGCGGGCGTGGCAAGGAGCAATCGGGGTATCGGCACTTCGCGGAATCATCAGCCCAGCCTACGTCGTTATGCGTCTGCGCAATAGTGACGACCTACCAACCTACTTTCACCACCTCTACCGCACGCCGCAGTTCGCGAAGGAGGCCGAGCGTTGGTCATACGGCATCACTTCGGACATGTGGAGCCTTCGGCCAGAACACTTCAAGATGATTTATACGCCGAAGCCTCCTCCCGCCGAGCAAGCTGCGATCGTGTGCTTCATCGACCACAGCAGCGCAAAAATCGAGCGCGCAATCCGGGCAAAGAAGAAACTCATCGCCTTCCTCGACGAGCAAAAGCAGTCCATCACCCACCGCACCGTCACTCGCGGCCTCGACCCAAACGTCCCAATCAGACCCTCAGGCACCCCGTGGCTCGGCAACATCCCACAACATTGGGAGACCCGCAAGATCAAATTTCTCGTTTCGATAACCGGAGGAATGACGCCGAACAAAAGCGTCGAGCGATTCTGGGGTGGAAGTATGCCTTGGGTTACCCCAAAAGACATGAAGGTCCGGAGGATCACCCACTCCCGGGACCACATAACTGAGTCGGCCCTTCGGAGCACACCTATCGCGATCATTCAGCCGCCAGCCGTGCTGATCGTCGTGCGTGGGATGATTCTGGCCCGCAAGTTTCCGGTTGCGATCACGTCAGTGCCAGTCACCGTCAACCAAGACATGAAGGCACTCATCCCCCGAAGCGCGATTAGCGCAGATTATATGGTTTCACTACTCATAGGCATCCAACGTGAGCTACTGCGACTCGTCGAAATCGCCGGCCACGGCACATGCTGCCTACGCACCGACTCGTGGGAGAACCTCGCGCTGCCCATCCCCCCGGCGTCCGAGCAGGAGCACATCACGGTGTTCTTGCAACAGGAACTCGAAACTATTAACCTCGCTGCAGCTCGGGCAGAACGCGAAATCCGGCTACTTCACGAATATCGCACCCGGCTTGTCGCCGACTTAGTCACCGGAAAACTAGACGTAAGAGCAGCATTGACCCAATTGCGGGACCAAGCTGAGCTAAAACGTCATTTCCTGCCGGATACGGAGTCCGACGTCAATCTGGAAGCTGTGCTCGAGGAGGAAAACCTTTGAAAATAGAATTCATCAGCAACAACCTTTGGCCACAACTCACGAAAGCGGCCCGTAGTTCACCGCAGCCCTGCGCCGTTGCCGTCGCATATTTCGGAGCGGGTGCCAGCCGTCTCCTGGCACTGCCCAAGGGCAGCCAACTCGTCGTGGATGCCAGCGAAAGGTCCGTTGCCTCCGGCCAGACGTGTCCCGCAGATCTAATCAATCTCAAGAAACGGGGCGTTTCCATATATAGCGTCTCGAACCTTCACGCCAAAGTCTTTGTGCTGGGACGCTCCGCCTATATTGGGTCATCCAACGCCTCCAGTCGCTCAGCCATGCAACTCGTCGAAGCGGCGATCCACACTAGCAAACCCAGCGCAGTACTCGCGGCCCGAAACTTCGTCGAAGACCATTGTCTTCACGAACTCACGCCAATGCTCCTTGACCGCCTGGCGAAATTGTATCGACCGCCGAAATTCAAAGGAAATAAGCCAGGACCAGGAACCTCGAACGAGCCTTCATTGCCCCCTGTGTTCCTTGCTCAGCTCGCACTGGTGGAATGGTCGGAACAAGAGCAAGCCCTTCATGACAGAGACCTCGCCACAGCAAAGAAACGTCGGAAGCACGGGCGCGGCTATGAACTCCAAAGCTTTCGCGTAAGGGGCAAGTGCATCTACCAGATCGGCGACGTTGTCATCCAAGTCACGGAAGAATGGGGCCCCAACGGAGCCTTGGTCTCGCCGCCGGGGAACGTCGTACACGTCCCTACTCACCGTGCCGGAAACAAGCAGACATCCTTTGTTTACCTTGAGTTGCCGGACCGGCGCCGGCGTCCAGTGAGCGCATTGGCGAGACAATTAGGATACAGCAGCCAGAACGTCTTTTACCGGGATGGACGGATCAAAGACTCGTCATTTGCACGGTCGATGCTAAGAATTTGGGCTGTCAACAGATGAACAGCCCGGACGTCAGCGAAAAAGGGCTTGAAACCCTAATCATCCGCCACATGACCGGCCTCGACGGCCTGTCTGTCCCGCCCGCAGCCGCAACGCCCACCCCGAGCGACTCCGGCACCGGCTACTTCGCCGGCAGCCCCAAAGACTTCGACCGCGCCCAAGCCCTCGACGTCCCCCAACTATTCGCCTTCCTTCAAACCACCCAACCCATCGAATTCCAAAAACTCGGCATCGCCGACGTCAACGACCCCAAAGACATCAACCGCCTAAAATTCCTCACACGCCTCTCCACCGAAATCGGCAAACGCGGCGTAATCGACGTCATCCGTAAAGGCATCAACCACTGCCCACTATTCTTCGAACTCTTCTTCGGCACCCCCTCCGAAGGTAACGTCAAAGCTGCCGCCCTGCACAAACAAAACCGCTTCTCCATCGCCCGCCAACTCGCCTACAGCACAGATGAAACCCGCCGCGCTCTCGACCTATGCTTGTTCATCAACGGCCTAACCATCGCCACCTTCGAGCTGAAAAACAGCCTTACGAAGCAGACAGTCGAAGACGCCGTCGAACAATATCGCCGTGACCGGGACCCGCGCGAAAAACTCTTTCAATTTGGCCGCTGCGTCGTGCACTTCGCCGTCGACGATTCCGAAGTGCGTATGTGCACCGAACTGAAGGGCAAGGCATCCTGGTTCCTCCCCTTCAACAAGGGCCATAATGATGGCGCAGGCAATCCTCCCAATCCAGCTGGCCTCAAAACCGACTACTTCTGGAAAGAGATCCTCACACCGCAAGGCCTAACCAACATACTTGAAAACTACGCGCAAGTCGTTCGCATCGAGAACAAAAAAACCGGCAAACACAAATTCGCCCAAATCTTCCCGCGCTACCACCAGCTTGTTGTGGTCCGCAAGGCCCTGGCTCACGTCGCGGCCCACGGCTTGGGCGAACGCTATCTCATTCAACACTCCGCCGGCAGCGGCAAATCGAATTCCATCGCCTGGCTCGCGCACCAACTCATCGGCGTCAAGTCAAACGGCAAAGAGGTCTTCGATTCCGTGGTCGTCGTCACAGACCGCCGCATTCTCGATCATCAAATCAAGAACACCATCCGTCAATTCATGCAGGTCGCCGCCACTGTTGGCCATGCCGAACATTCCGGCGACCCCCGCCGGTTCATCGAAGAGGGCAAGAAGATCATCATCACCACGGTTCAGAAATTCCCCTTCATTCTCGATGAAATCGCCAAAGAGGAGACCACCCGAAAGTTCGCCATCCTCATCGACGAAGCCCACAGCAGCCAGGGTGGCAAAACCTCCGCCGCCATGAGCGCCGCGCTCGCCGACCCCGAAGATGAGATCAACGACGCGCTGGAGAAGAGAATGGCCAACCGCAAGATGGTTTCGAACGCCAGCTATTTCGCATTCACTGCGACGCCCAAGAACAAGACGCTGGAAATGTTCGGCGAACCTCTACCGCCCGACGCCGAAGGCAAAATCAAGCACCAGCCCTTCCATAGCTACACCATGAAGCAGGCCATCGAAGAACGTTTCATCCTCGACGTTCTAAAAAGCTACACACCGGTCGATAGCTACTACAAACTGGTCAAGAAAATCGAAGACGACCCGGAGTTCGATGCCAAGCGCGCGCAGAAGAAGCTGCGCAAATATGTCGAAAGCCACGACCATGCCGTCCGCCTGAAAACCGAAATCATGGTAGATCACTTCCACGAACAAGTCATGGCCTTGAACAAAATCGGCGGAAAAGCGCGCGCCATGGTCGTCTGCAACGGCATCGAACGCGCCAACCAATACTGGGTCGCCTTCAAAGAATATCTCGAAGAACGCAAGAGCCCGTATGAAGCCATCATCGCCTTCTCCGGCGAACACGAATTCGCCGGCAAGAAAGTAAGCGAATCCTCACAAAACGGATTTTCCAGCAGCGATATCGCCGACAAAATCCAGGAAGATCCCTATCGGTTCCTCATATGCGCCGATAAATTCCAAACCGGCTACGACGAGCCGCTGCTCCACACCATGTACGTCGATAAGCCGCTCTCCCGTATCAAAGCCGTCCAGACGCTCTCGCGTCTGAACCGCGCCCATCCCGAAAAGCACGACGTCTTTGTACTCGATTTCCAGAACACCGCCGAAGCAATCACCGAAGCCTTTTCCGATTACTACCGCACAACCGTTCTCAGCGAAGAAACCGACCCCAACAAACTCCACGATCTGAAAAACTCACTCGACGCCGCCCAAGTCTACTCACCGGAGCAAGTCAACACTTTGGTCGATATCTTCCTCTCCGGCGCCGACCGCGACAAACTCGATCCAATCCTCGATACCTGCGTCGCCGCCTATCAAGAGCGCCTCGACGAAAACGGCCAAGTCGATTTCAAAGGCAAGGCCAAAGCCTTCACCCGCACCTACGACTTCGTCGCCTCCGTCATGCCCTATCCCATGCGCGAGTGGGAAAAGCTCTCCATCATTCTAGATCTCCTCATCCCCAAACTCCCCGCACCCAAAGAGGACGATCTCTCCATGGGAATCCTCGAAACCATCGATATGGATAGCTACCGGGTCGAAAAGAAAGCCGCCATGAAGATCGCCTTGGCGGACGAAAACGCCGAAATCGGCCCCATCCCCGTCGAAGGAGGCGGCGGCAAACGCGAACCCGAACTCGACCGCCTCAGCAACATCATCAAAACCTTCAACGACCACTTCGGCACCGTCTTCAAGGACGGCGACCGCATCATCAAGCGCCTCAAAGACGACATCGCCCCCAAAGTCGCCGCCGACCCCGCATACCAAAACGCCAAGAAAAACACCCCCAACGCCGCCAGCATCGAATTTGACCGCGCCCTCGGCAAAGTCATGCTCGGCCTTTTGAGCGACGACACCGAACTCTACAAGCAATTCGCGCAAAACGAATCCTTCAAGCGCTTCGTCACGGACACGGTGTACGCGCTAACAAACATTCAACCGTAAGACCTCGGAAGACCGCACCAAAAATGGTACGGTTGGAACGCCGCCAGCCAAGGCCCTAAACCGAAGACATCGAATTAGCTCTGAAACGCAAACGAGGATAAGGCAAGTGAAGAAGAAAAATATCGGCTCGTCTCTCGACGCGTGGCTCCGCGAAGAAGGCATTCACGAAGGGGTCACCGCCACAACCATCAAGCGCGTATTAGCCCGCCAAGTCCAGACCTCCATGAAAGAGAAGAACTTCTCCAAAGCGGAGATGGCTCGCCGCATGCGCACCAGCCGTGCCGCTCTCAACCGCCTGCTCGATCCCGAGAACGACGCCGTGACCCTAAGTACCCTCCAAAAAGCCGCCATCGCCATTGGCCGCGAAATCCGCCTCGAACTCGTCTAAGCCTCCCGTTCTGAAAATTCGAACCCACCCGAGGCGCGGCGCCATGCGCGGCGTTCTGAAAATTCGAACCCACCAAGTTCGTTTCGCAAAAGCGCTTGCGCGCGCCATTCTGTCTTCTAGATTCTGTCTTCTGTATTCTTCATTTCCCCGTTCACAACTTTTCCAAAAAAAGTTCTCGCTCACTTTCAACAACTTACCCCGAATTTTTTGAAAACCCCGAACGC
>Ga0302324_100031070_pt1 | contig 10085 bp, 11 predicted proteins | sample Palsa_T0_1_FD_201949 | JGI IMG/M metagenome (GOLD analysis project Ga0302324, IMG submission 201949) | Peat permafrost microbial communities from Stordalen Mire near Abisko, Sweden - Palsa_T0_1 | ecosystem: Environmental > Terrestrial > Soil > Palsa > Peat permafrost | place: Sweden: Abisko... | reverse complement strand
ATCCGATTTGTCGATGTAGTGACGCCGGACTGGCGGCGTGCGATAACGGCCTGATTTCAGTCGATCCATCAGACTTTGCAGGTTCTGCTCCAACTCCGCTGCATACTCCTGCGCTGTCTGACCGTCGACGCCCACCGCTCCGTCTTTGCGCGTGCACTCATAGGCGTACCTCAACCACTCGGCGTCGAGGTAATGGTTCAGAGACGTGAACGCCATCGCTGGATTCTCTGCCGCCAGCTTGGCTATCCGCTCCTGTTTCGTTGACACGCTTTCAGGCTTCAATGCGCCCTGCCGTGTTTCTCAAAAGCGATTCTGTACTACGGCGCTCCGCTTTCCTCGTCCGGGTCCGCGCGAGCCGCGTTCCCCAGCCTCATCGGTACTGTCAGAGCGCTAAGACTTCCTGTGCCGAATACGGAGTTGCTTATGTTGTTCGCTTTCCCGTTCCAACCGATCCTCTCCGTGTTCGCTCCCGTGCGGTGGAGAGCTCCGCTCAGGCCTGGTCCCGCTCAAGCCCGGTACCATTGGCTTATCGTCGGCTGCTCAACCACAGGATCTCCCAGGTTCCTGGAGAACCCATCCCGTACCTCTGCCCCGCTCTAGGATCCCGGCCAGTTCGCCGGCCCTCGCCTTGCCGGCGCCGACGATGCAGTCCCCATCTTGCGTGCAATGAAGACACCAGCAATACGGAACATCTCGAGACTCAATCACGCGGCTTCAGTACCCGCTGCCTACGCTTCAAGCAGTGCGTTACCGCACCGCATGCAAGGCTCGCTTCCGGCTGGTGGCTAGCCGTTGCCGGGAGGGAGTCGAACCCTCTGGATTCCATCGAAAAGTTTCCGCCCTCTACATCAGACTTCCTCCTTTTCCAGATTTATCCTGGCGCGACCGCAAAATTTCCGCACGCCAATTAGGGGGGTTCACATGGAGCCTCGACCGAGGCTGTCCCCGGCGTGCTGAACAGAAACCGCGCAGTGGGCAGCGCGAGCAGCGCGCCTACCAGCTGGGCCGCGATGAATGCTGGCGCATCGGAGGGTCGGATGCCAGCAAACGTGTCTGAAAGCGAGCGAGCGATAGTAATCGCTGGGTTTGCGAAGGACGTTGAGGCGGTGAACCAGTAAGCCGCTCCGATCCACGCAGCGACCATCCAGGGCGCTTCCTTAGCCCGTCTGTGTCCCAGCACAACGAGAAGAAGGCCAAACGTCGCGACCGCCTCGGCCAGCCACTGCGTTGAGCCCGTACGGATGTGGGTGGACGACTGCAGGATCGGCAACCCGAACATTGCGTGCGCAAGCATCGCGCCTAGACAGCATCCAAGGACCTGAATCAGCACATAGCTGCCTACCTCGCGCCAGGGAAGCACGTTTCGTAGTCCCTCCACCAGAGATACCGCCGGATTCAAGTGCGCTCCACTCAACGGGCCAAGTAGCGCAATGAGGGTTGCGAGCACGGCTACCGTCGCAGCTGTATTCGCGAGCAAGGTGATCGCGATATTGCCGCCGGCCAGGCGCTCCGCCATGACGCCCGAACCGATCACGGTTGCCGCCAGGATTAATGATCCTAGACCCTCGGCGGCAAGACGCCGGACGAGACTCATCTAGCTCCCTCTGGCGGTAGCGACTTCCCGATCGCAGCGAGGTGCTCTTTAAGTCTGATTCGATCGAGCGTCGCGAGCGGCAGGCTCGTGAAGAGCTTGAGCCGATTCTCGAGCGCCTGGCACGTGTCCCGGAAGGCAGCCCACTTCTGCGCGTCAGTCCCTTCAACAGCGGCCGGATCTGGAATACCCCAGTGGGCCGTCACCGGGTGGCCAGGCCAGTAGGGACACGCCTCCCCCGCTGCGTTGTCACAAACCGTAAACACAAAATCCAACTTCGGCGCACCGGGAACAGCAAACTCGTCCCAGCTCTTGCTGCGTAGTCGCTCCGTCGGCAGCTTCAAGTGCTTTAGCAACTCCAATACAATTGGATGTACGGTTCCCTTCGGGTGGCTGCCCGCGCTAAAGCCGCGGAATCCGCCGCGGCCCAGCTGATTGACCAGAGCCTCTGCGAGGATGCTTCGGGCGGAATTGCCCGTGCACAGAAAGAGAACGTTGTAAGGCTGATCGGCCATCGAAGCACGCTACCGTCGCTGGGTAAGCGTTTTAGCCATGCAGACGGCAGAGGCCGGGCAGAGCGAACGAAGCTCCGCACTGCCCTGCACATCATGGGGAACGCTTTGGCGGTCGGTGACCCGATAGCCGCGGTGTTCAAAGAAACGTTGCGCTGTCTGGGTCAGCAAGAACACCTGCTCAATCCGACTTGACTGGGCGAGCCGCTCCAAGTCCTGCACGATGGTCCGACCGAGGCCTGACCCCCGTAGGTCAGGGGCCACAACAACTGAGCGCAGCAGCGCAGATGTCCCAAACCTCTGCAGCGCTCCAGTCGCGATAACGCGATCGTTGTCACAGGCGACTACGAACAGCGGATTTGAGGTCAGCAGGTCGTCCGTTGGCAGTCCAGCGCTTTCCAAGAGCGCTCGGATGCTCGCGGCGTCCTGTACAGTTCCCGCGCGGAGCTGCGAGGACATAGACCTAAGCCGCGGATGTCGAGCAACAGTCAGGTCGACAACGGTCAGACTCAGCGGTCGAGGCTTTTGCCCCGCTCATCTCCGCGTCGTACGCCGTGCTCGCGCCGCTGGTGAAGAAGATCTCCCACTCCTGGCCCTGCGGGTCTTCCACCCAACTCTTCTCGCTGTGGGAGTAACAACACGTCGTCGCGCCCTCCTCGATGACTGGACGCTCGATGTCCTTGAGACGCCTATACAGCTCCTCGAGCTCAGCACGGCTCTCTGCTTGGATGCCGAGTTCCTGAATCCCAACTCTTGCATCGCGCTGGCTGATCGCGAAGTTTGCCCGCGGATCATCGAGCATCCACCTCGCGTAGTCAGGCTCGCGCACCGTGGGCTCGGCAGCGAAGAGTTGTGTGTAGAAACGGACCGACTCGTCAAGATTCTTGACGGCAACATGGACGTGTAGGCGCTTCATGCTCGTTTCCTTCGCGGTGAGGAAGCTGCAACCGGTTGACAGTCCGGCCCGCAAGTCTCGTTTGCCAGGCTGCAACAGTTTTCGGTCAGAAATCCGACCAAGGCGTTCATGCGGTCGAGATTCGGACTGTAGTAGAGGTTCCGACTCTCGCGGCGGCTAATGACAAGCCCGGCTTGCACGAGCCCTTTCAAATGAAACGAGAGGGTCGGTGCGGGCACGTCGAGATGCTCGATAAGCTCCGAAGGCGTGTACCCCTCAGGGCCGCGTTTCACGAGCAGTCGGTAGACGGTAAGACGGGCATCGGACGCGAGCGCACTTAATGCGCTGATAGCTTCCTGTGATTTCATACTTTCAATTATATCGAATTATAGATATATTGCAACGCAGAGGGGCGCGCTTATAAGCGCAACATAGATTAGTGGAAAGGGAGGGGCTCGAACCCTCGACCCCGGGATGAGAGCGGTAGATCGAGATTCAATCACTTGCCAACGGGCGCTCGTTGCGCCTTGACTCGACTTGCCGGGTCCTAGCCCTCGGTTCGACGGCTAAGAAGTACTCGGCTGGGCACTCGGCGAAGAAATTAGATCGATCGTCACGGACCTTCACATCCAAACGAGAGGTTCCGCAAGAAACACCGCATGACGTGGCCTAGTAGTCATTGCCCCCCCAGCGGCGGTGTGGGTTCGAGACCGTTCTGTCGTCGGAGGGAGATTTCAGGTCGCCTCACGCGCACTTTGTGCGCACTGCAGACGATTGAACAGATTCGGTTAGCTCAGTAACGTGCCCGCATTCGCGACCGGTGATTCGCGCGACATGGTATCCCAGCGAAACGAGCATGCCGTAGCGTAGCCGTGCGACTTTGGGCCCACGCTTCGCGGCCTTCTCGATGGGGTTACGGGAAATGGCGCTATTCGTATCGCAGCGCCGCCACCGGCTTGGCGCGTGCCACGAGAAGAGCATGACCCGCGACTGTTGCCAGTGCAACGGCGAGCGCCACTGCACCTACCCCTAGGAAGATTAGGGGATTGAGATTTACGTGAGAGGCAAAGCCCTGAAGCCAGCGATGCATTAAGTAGCCGGCCGCTGCCCATGCAATCACATTTGCCCACAATATCGACCGTGCGAACTGCCAAAGAAGCATGCGTAGGATGTCTACTCTACTTCCGCCCAGAGCCTTTCGGATTCCGATTTCTTTTGTGCGCTCTTCGGCCGACCGAGCTGACAGCCCGAACAATCCCAACGCAGCAATCACACCGGCGAGAACTGCGCCGAGACTTATCGCCGTTCCTTGCAGGACGACATCGGCGTAAATGTCTTGCAGGCGCTGGCTGAGGAAGCGCCGACGAATGCTCGTCTGCATTATCTGGGACCAGGCAGCATCAATTGCCGTCAGGGTCTCCGGAATCTGCGAGCCATTCAACCGAACGCTCAGCACAGAGAACGAGATAGGGTCCACGTAGAGAATCTGCGGCCACGCTTCTCTCCGGGTGTCGAGGTTGAAATCGGGCGACACACCGATGATCTCGGACGGCGCATTTGTGCCGGGCGTTGGCTGTGCACTCCAGCGGCGGCGATTCCACATCACAGTCTTGCCAATCGCCTGGGACGGAGAACTAAAGCCCAGTTTCCGCATTGCAGTTTCATTGACGACGATAGACGGGTTCCCCGCGGTTTCCCCATCAACGAGGCGGCCATCGTCGCCATGATTCAGATCGAAAAAGCGTCCCGCCAACGGGTGTAGGCCATAGAACTCGAGCACACCGTAGTCGACGGCGCCACTCACCATAGGAGTTGCAGCCCCGCCCTGAGCCTGCGCATTAACGATCATTCCGCCGTTAAAGAGTGCTAGGTCACTGGCGCAAGCGGCGCCCGCGACACCAGGCAGCGTGACAAGGCGTTCTCGAAACGCTCGACCCGGATGGGTGCAAGCGATGTCGTTGTCGATAAGAAGGATGCTGGAACCATCCACTCGAAGTTGGTTCTTGAGTGAGTAAAGCGTCTGCCGCCAAATCGTTACAGCAGTAATGCCAAGGCAGATCATGATGGCGAACTGCAGGGCGACTAGCGCGCGGCGCATGGTTCCTGCGGTTGCTCCGTGGACGAGTGTCCCCTTCAACACCGCGGCCGGCCGATATGCAGATAAGACAAAAGCAGGGTATGCACCCGCCATCAAGCCCAACCCTACGGTGGTAACCATGAGGGCGCCCAATAGCGCCGGATCACCAAGAGAACTGAATGCGATCTTCTGATTCAGGAAAGCGTTCACGTGAGGCAATGAAACCTTGGCCAGCGCTACGGCTAATGCCATGGCCAGGGCGACGTAGATGACCGCCTCTCCCAAAAACTGGACTATTAATTGACTTCGGAGCGCACCGACCACCTTGCGAACGCCTGTCTCAATGGCGCGCTGGGCTGCTCGAGCAGTCATCAGCGCGACGAAGTTAAATGACGCCGAGGCGATAATCAGGACCGCGATGGCAACCAGCGCAGCGAGTAGCGTCCTATCCCCTCTGGGTGACAACGGTGATGAACCAGCAGGAGGTGATAAGTGTAAATCGCCAATAGGCGTCAGATGCAGTCCAACGGTGAACCCAGGTGGGTAAACAGTGGAATTACGAGTAGCAAATGCAGAGAGATCCTGTTGCATCTGCTGTACACGTGCGCCATGCCGCAAGCGGATGAAAGTATAAACGCTTGCACGAAAGGGCCCTTGATCGGATGTGAGATCGTAAAGCGCGAACGGGGAGTAGGCCGCAAGGCTTGAGCCGAACACCTCGCCTTTGAGGTAACTATTCGACGGCAGGTCTTCTATTACCGCGGTTACGCGCATCGGATGAGGTGTGCCAAAGGCAGTTGACACCTTGGCGGCATCCGATCCCATGTCCGGGTTGACTTCCAGCCCCGGCGGCCGCCCAAACTCCTCCACCTCAGGCCGGGGCAACTTCCTCCACCCCATGATGCTATGAACTGGCGCCGGTCGGCGCCGGGGTAAGTCGCGGCGGGACGTTACGCTGAGCCCTTTTGCATGGAAAAAGGGGCGCGGAGTTGAACGTCTTGAAGTCGCATGTACGCATAACGATCGCAACGCTACTGCAGGCGGGCAAAGGCCAGCGCGAGATCGCGCGGGCGACGGGGGTGGATCGCAAGACCATCCGCCGCTACGCGCGCGAGGCAAATTCCTCCGGGGTGGCCACCGGCTCTGAGGCCGCAGCAGCGCCGTGTGCGCAGGCTTACGGGGTTGAAAATCCCCCACTGCGGCCACCGGCTTTGGCGCCGGTGTCGGTGCCGAAGGCGACCCCATCGGCCTGCGAGATACATCGCGAGTGGATCGAGCAGCAGGTGGCGCTCGGGCGCAATGCGCAGAGCATTTATCAGGATCTGGTCGAGCAACATGGTTTTGCCCATCGCTACAACTTGGTCAAACGCTTCGTGCGGGCGCTCAAGGCGCGCGAACCCGAGCGCTTTGACGTACTCGATTGTCTTGCGGGCGAAGAGGCGCAGGTCGACTACGGACAGGGTGCGCTCACGGCTCTGCCGAGCGGCAAATACCGCCGACCGTGGCTGTTTGTGATGACGCTCAAATACTCAGGCAAGAGCTTTCGTAAAGTGGCCTGGAAGGCGGATCAGCAAAGCTGGGCGCGCTTGCACGAGGAGGCCTTCAGGACGTTCGGCGGTTCGGTGCAATACGTCGTGCTTGATAATTTGAAGCAGGGAGTCATCCGTGCGGATCTGTACGAGCCGGCCCTGAACCCCGTGTATGCCGCGATGCTCGCGCACTATGGCGCGGTGGCCGATGTGGCACGCGTGGCGGATCCGAATCGCAAGGGTACGGTCGAGTCTGCGATCCAACATACGCAGTCCACCGCCCTCAAGGGTCGCAAGTTCGAGTCGATCGAGGATCAGAACGCCTGGCTTGCCCACTGGGAGGAGCGCTGGGCGGCCCCGCGCATCCATGGCCGCAAGAAGCGCCAGGTACTGCAGCTGTTCGCCGAGGAGAAGCCGGCATTGAAGCCGCTGCCGGCCGAGCGCTTCCGTTACTTCAAACAGGAGACGCGCACCGTCGACGACAGTGGCCTCGTGCAGGTGCTGCAATCCTACTATGCCGCCGCTCCCGCACCGCTCTTCAGCGAGGCCACGGTGCGCATCTACGATCACGACATCGAGATCCTCGATGCCGCAGGCCGCGTGCTGCGCCGACACCCCCGATCGGGGAAGCCGGGTCACTTCGAGCTGCCCGATGCCGAGCGCATCTTCAACCCCTCGCGCGAGACGGCGAGGATCTTGGGCAAAGTCAGCAAGATCGGTCCGCACAGCGGCAAGCTTGCGCGCGAGATCTTCGCACGCCTGGGCCGCCCGGGGCAGAAGGCGATCTACGGCATGAGCAATTTGCCACGCCGTTACGCACGTGAAGACATCGAGAAGGCTTGCGAGCGGGTGCTCACCCTGAGCAGGCCCTCCTACCAGGCCCTCAAGCGCGTGCTCGAACACAGCGCCGCGCAGCAAGCGGCGCGCGCTGCCGCCGAGCAGCCCTCATTGCAGCAGAGTGGCGCATACATCCGCGCGATCGAGGAATACCGCGACTTCTTCGAGCAGCACGCCGCTCACCCGGCCAACGACCCCTGATCCACACACCGCCACACCAAGGAGATCCGACCATGACGATGTCGATGACGGAACTGGAGCGCTCGCTGCGCGCGCTGCGCCTCTCGGGCATGACCGCGACCCTGCACGCACGTGCGCTGCAGGTCGCGCAGCAGCAAATGGATTTTGTCGAGGCCTTCTCATCCCTCGTTCAAGATGAGCTCGATCGACGCCGCTCGCGACTGCTCGATCGACGCTTCACGCTCTCCGGACTCCCCGAGCGCAAGGATCTCAAAGACTTCGACTGGGCCTACAACCCCAAAGTCCCCAAGCGTGATGTGCTTGAACTGGCCACTCTTAAGTTCATCGACGCTCGAGAGGACGCGCTCCTCATTGGCGCGCCGGGGCTCGGCAAGAGCCACATCGCCAAGGCGCTCGCGCAGCTCGCCGTGCAGCGCGGCTACACGGTGCTCTATCGCGAGGCGCACATGTTGATCGAGGATATCCATCAGACCCGCGAGCTTGGCGAGCTGCGCAAATACCGCGCGCTCCTTAAAGCGGCAGACTTGTTGGTGATCGACGATCTGTTCCTGCACAGGCTGCCGCCTAACGCCGGCGACGAACTCGCCGACGTGCTCATGACGCGCTATGAAAAGCAATCCACGATGATTACGTCGAACCGATCAATCGACGACTGGGCGAAGCTCCTCGGCGACGTCGTGGTCGTCACGCCGCTGCTGGATCGGCTCATGCATCACGGTCATCTGCTCAAGTTCCAAGGCAAAAGTTGGCGCCTGAAAGAATCCGCCGAGCGTCTTGCCAAAAACGCTCACAACGCGTAATCATCAATCGTCCCGCCACTGCCAGGTGGGGGATTTTGACCCGCACACAGGTGGAGGAGTTTGGGGTGGCCGCCGGGGTTTTGGGCGGCGGCTGGACCGATCCGTCCTACGCCTTCAATGATAGTTATACGCAACAAGCGTTGGACCGAAGCTCATCCAACGGTTTCCGATGCATTAGGGAGCTTACTGGCAGCCCTCCCGCGACTGAATTAATGCAGCCCATCTCAAGAGAATTTCGCGACTATACTCACGAAAAACCGGTAGACGACCATACGTTCTCGAGCTTTGCGCGCCAGTTTTCTTACGATAAGACTGCGCTCGATGCCATCATCGACAAGACCATTGACACCGAAATGTGGAAAGCTGAAGTGGTATCGATGAGCGCCGGCTACAACAATGAAAGAATGCGGCTCTATGTCTACCTGCCGAAAACCTTCGCCGGCCCGCTCCAGCCAGTCATCTTTTTTCCAGGCTCAAACGGAATTCATGAAAGCCATTTCGACCCTGCGATCGTTAATAATCGCCTTCTCTTTATACTAAAGAGTGGCCGGGCGCTGATCTTCCCGATTTACAAGGGGACGTTTGAGCGCCAGGACGGCCTTAAGTCCGACCTTGCGGATGAAACCGTGTTCTATAAGGACCACGTGATCATGTGGGGAAAGGAATTCGGCAGGACGATCGATTACCTGGAAACTAGAAAGGATTTTAGGGCAGATAAAGTCGCATACCTTGGTATCAGCTGGGGCGGCCACATGGGTGGAATTATTCCAGCCGTGGAGAAGCGCATCAAGGTGATCGTGTTGAACGTTGGGGGAATGGAAATGGCAAAAACCTTGCCGGAAGTAGATCAACTCAACTATTTACCAAGGATTGTGCAACCCGTCTTGATGCTCAACGGAAAATACGACATGTACTTTCCGGTCGAGACCTCCCAAAGGCCGATGTTCAAACTCCTCGGCACTGCCAAAGACGACAAGAAAATGATCGTCTACGAATCAGGGCACGTGGTTCCCCCAACTGAGTTCATCAAGGAAACACTCGCCTGGTTGGATACCTATCTTGGGCCCGTCCACGAATAATATTGAGTGGGATTCACTCCGTCGTACCGAGAAATCCTGCTATGCGGAGCGGCTTGCGACAAAGCCAATTGCCGAGGCGTTTGGCCCAATAGGCCGCGAGCATACAATGTGCAGCGCCGGTCACCGGATCAACTGGTTCGCGCCAAATCAGCTTTTTACTACCAGCGATCCTATTTTTGCACCAAGTAAAGTGAGCACTATCAATGATGTTAAAAACGTCAGGTGATACCAGAGGGGAAACTTCGTCCACAACTGGTAGTGAGCCGGAAGGAAAGCCGCCAATAGGATGATTACGAGTACCGCGATCACTCGGCGGCTGCCCCGGCTAATCCACGCACTCACGAATCCGGCGCCAACGGAGGGAATGGCGCCGGGCAGCGCAAGCCGGGCAATCATCATGCCCAGGGTAAATTGCAGATGCGGCTCAGCGGCCGCATAGCCCACCAGCGCAAATCGCAACAGCATATCGAGCACGGTTGCGATAATGGTCCACGTGATAAGACCGGCTATCACCGCGATCGCTCCGCGCATCATGGCTGATTTCCGTGCAGATGCTGCATCGAT
>Ga0302324_100031058_pt1 | contig 10087 bp, 13 predicted proteins | sample Palsa_T0_1_FD_201949 | JGI IMG/M metagenome (GOLD analysis project Ga0302324, IMG submission 201949) | Peat permafrost microbial communities from Stordalen Mire near Abisko, Sweden - Palsa_T0_1 | ecosystem: Environmental > Terrestrial > Soil > Palsa > Peat permafrost | place: Sweden: Abisko... | reverse complement strand
GTCGACGGCCTGCTGCGCCTCGGCCTGCACCTGCTCGACGGTCGCGCGTGCGCGTGTCTCGGCCTGCGCGGCACGCGCGTCAGCGGCGCCGATAGCGGCGTCCTTCTCGGCCTGCGCAGCTTGAATGGCGGCGTCCTTCTCAGTCACGGCCGCCTGGACCGTTCTATCGCGGTCTTCCTCGGCGATGGTGATGCGTGCCTGGGTCTCCTCGCGGATCCGCTCGAGCTCGGCGGCGTGCGCGGTGGTCGCCTCGGTCAGCCGCTCGTGCGCCTCACGCGCCCGCGCCTGCTCGGCGGCCAGGTGCTCCCTCATCTCTTCGGCCGCCTCGTCTGCGATCGCCCGGAACTGGTCAGCGTCGACGGCGCGGCGCTCAGCCGCGGCCCGCTCGTCCTCGGCGGTGGCTGCCCGGCGCTCCGCTGCGGCCCGGGCTGACTCGACTTCGGCCTCGGCGGCGGTGGTGTCGCCGATGGTGGCGACGGCCGTAGTGAGCCGCTCGGCGGTGGCGGTCATCGTGCTGGCCAGCTCGCGCATCTGCCGGAGGAGCTCGGCGCCGGTGACCCGGGCCATGGTGACGGGCTGGTCGGTGTCGGCCTCGCTGGTGGTGACGCCTCGCTCGGCGTCGGCCAGCCGCTTCCGCTCCCGCCACGCGGTCACGCCGGTGTGCTCGGGGTTGTCGCAGTACCCCGGCGGCCGGCCCGTCCCGCTCGCCGGGCGCGCCGGCTGGTCGCAGCCGGGGTACTTGCAGGTCACGGTTCCGGTCTGCTCGGTCATTACGCCCTCCTGGGACTCTCGGTGATGCTCAATACCAATCCTACATCGTTTCGTTTCGTCATGCAATGAAAACGAAAGAAAGTAATGAAAGAAAGTAATGAAACTAACGATCGCACCGAAATGTCGGGCGGTTGGCGCTAGCGTCAGCCGCCGCCGCTCGTCCTCGCTGCGATCGTTACGCCCGCATTCCCCCCTGGTGCACTGATGCGAGAACACCCGGCCTGGCGGGAAGTCCGGGCGGGGGTGCTCTCGTCCGGCGATCAGGCACGGCCTCCCCGGGTCGAAGTACCGGGCTAGCGCTGGCCCTTGATCAGGCTGGTACCGGGCCCACGGCCGCGAGCCGGTTACCAGGATCCGCATGCTCATCGCTAGAACGGTGGGGGGTGCCTGCGACGTCCACGAGGCGGGCGGCGACCGGCCTCGATGCTGAGTGGCGGCCCCGCGAAGCAGGCGAACGAGATGAGCCCGGCCGCAGGCCGGACGTCTGTGTCTTGGCCTAGCGGCCTTGAGCGAGACCTAGGCCAAGACGGCGATTCCGTGCTGGAAGGCGAGCCTGACCACCTCAGGCGTCAGGTGGTTTCCCTTGGCTCGTGATGACCTATTGCACGACTGGTGCAGTACCTGGAGGTTCCACAGCTCGTCGGGGCCGCCGTAAGACTTCGGGAGGATGTGATCCATGTCTGTCTTGTCCAGATCCGCGGGCAGCGGCATCTTGCACCAGGCGCAGAGCCAGCCCTGGGCTGCCGCAAGCTTCCGCGGCAGGCTGGCCCGCCACCGTTTCAGGTATTCCATAGTGCACGCGTCGGTGGCCGTGCAAACGCAGAGGTCGCTTTTGGTGGGGCGTCCGCAGATATCGCATGGTGAGGTCGTGCTCGGCAGCCGACCGGCCCTGTAACGACGCCGGTACTCGGCCCGGCACTCTGGAGTTAGCGCACAGACGCCGTAGGGCGATCTAGTGGGTTTCCCGCAGTGGTCACATGGCCCCCGCTCCCCCGCCTGCCCTATGCGGTTCACGATCGGCACCGTACAGCGACCCGCCGACATTTCCGGTCCTGGCCTGCGCCGCGGTCTGGCGCCCCGTTTTGCCAGACCCCTCCCGTTATCTGTGACGTGCCCCTCGCCGAAGGTGTAAGCAGGGCTATCACGATTGATAGGCCTATCTGGCCTACGTGAAATGCCAGCTCTGATAGCTCTGATAGTCCTATCAAGCCTGGTTCTTCTTCCCCGGGCTTGGATGCTTTAACCGTCATCTCTCGCAGACCTATCAGGAGAAGCAGAACTATCAGTCCTGCTAGATCACGTAACTTTTACAAGTTCTATCAGCCCTGCTAGGTGACGTGCTCCGGGTGATCCTGTAGCGTGCGCGCCATGGTGCAAGCCCGAACGCGCGAGCCCTGGGTCATCGCTGTCGCCTCGCAAAAAGGGGGAGTCGGCAAGACGACCCTGGCTCTGGAGCTGGCGGCCGTTTTCGCCGACACGTCCGGCCGCGCCCTGGTGGTCGACATCGACCCGCAGCGGTCGGCGGAGGAGATCGTCGCGGCGTCTTCGGGTGTCGCGTTCGATTTCGCGGCCGAGGATGACCCGCGGGTCCTGGAGCGGCTCCGGACGGTCCGCGATTACGACGTGATCGTGGTCGACTGCCCGGGCAGCCTGGAGGGCACCGAGACTCTGGCCGGGGTGCTGTCGGCCGCGACGTTCGCCCTCATACCGATGATCCCCGAGCGCGCGGCTGTACAGCCGACGCTGCGGACGGCGCAGCTGTGCGCCGACCACAAGGTGCCTCACCGCGTAGTAGTGAACCTTGCGGACCCGCTCAGGGGAGCGGGGCCTGTGGAGTCGGCGTGGTCGCTGCTCGACGAGATGGAGATCCCGCGGATGGTCTCGTTCGTGCGCAGGTACGTGGCGCACAGCCAGAGCCAGCTCGACGGCGTGCCGATCACCAGCTACCGCGGTGACCGGTCCTGGTCGGCCGCGCTGTCCGACGTGCGCCGCGTGCAAGGCGAGCTGCTGCTCGAGCTGGGGAGGCTGTAAATGGCGGAGCGCAAGAACCTCGCCGCGCTGATAACGACCCCGGATCCGCAGCCCGCTGCCTCTGCCACCAGGTCTGATAGACCTACAAGACCTGATAGACCTGCTAAAGATGACAGGCTCGCCGAGCCGGAAGCACCTGCCCGGCCACCGGCCGCCGGCGGAATGACCATGCGCAGCTGGTACATGCCGAAGGGATCGGCCGACCAGCTCGCCGCCCTGGTCGACGACATCCATTTCGCGACTCGCCTGCCGAAGCACCTCATCATGGGCGCCGCCGTCAACGTCCTTGGCCGTCACCGCGACGAGATCGAAGCGGAAGCCAGGTCAGCGGCGGGCAATGGCTGACAAGCGCCCGGCTAACGAGCGCGACCGGTTCCTCGTCGCGCAGATCCACGGCACGGCGAAACGACACGCCCAGTGGCGCGAACTGAACGAAGACGAGCACGCCGCGGCGGTGGGGGGGTCTGCACGGCGGGGGAGTGCGGCAGGCCTAGATGGGGACAAGACCGTCCTCCGGGAAAAACATCACATGTGTAGTTTTTCTACATTTGGTGCTCGTGCCTGCTTGCAGCAGCCGAGTCGCCCAGGTAAGACTTGACGGCAGGACAGGGAAGTGTCGGTAAGTTCCGGTAAGCGCCGGGAAATGCCGGGCAGGCGCGGCCAAAAGGGACGACCCCCGCCAGGGCTCGCAATCCATAGCGGGGGCCGACCGTGCAGATGGTGAGGGAGGCTCCTGGTTACCAGGGGCCTCCTCGCCAGACCTCCCGCAGAATGATCACTAGCGCCTCGCGGATGAGGCTCTGAGCTGTGGCGACGATGAGCGTACGCCTAAGCTCGTGATCATCTTCGGGAGGTGGCTGACGACGATGCCTCTTGTGCGACACCGCTTCTCCTCCTCTTCTGGGCGGAACTCCTGACGGAGTCGATCAGCCTGTTCGATCGACTCGCGATCTCGATCGATGAAGCGGAGGAAAGCCACCTTTGCTTACAAGAACGACCGTAAGGTACGGCGGAGGCAAAGCCCAGCGTGTTCCGCGCGTGTCGCGGAATTGGCCGCGCACGAGCGAGCCGCAGATGCTCACTAACCGAGATCAAGGTCGCCATAACCACAAACGTAGCGAGAACCTCGGCCGGACCCAAGCACCTAGTTTCGACCCAGGGTCATTCCAGGTATCGCAGCATGGCAGGAGTGTGGGCCTGGCCAACCCCGTAGAGGTCGAGCAGTTCGTTGACAGCCATCAAGCCGCCGCGCTCAGCACGGTCGAGGACAAGGGACAGTAGGCCGGGTATCTGGGTGATGCGGCGCCAATCGTCGGAGTGGATGACGGCTAGGTCCTCGCCGCCGATCTCTTCGACCGCGATCTCTTCGTCTGTCCGCTCGGCTCGATCGCGGGCCGCGGCTCTGGATCGAGGAAGGGTAGCGTCGGAGAGGCGCTTCCGGTCCTTCGTCGTTCTCGCACGGCATGCGCGGCCGGGGGAGCGGTGCGGCCTAACGTACCGAAAGGGGGCCAGCGCGGACGAGCAGGTCTGAGTCAAGATCCTGGAGGTGCGTGCTCCCGTGATCATGGCGCTACGGCCGATTATCCGGGGCACGGGCTTCGGCGGCTTAGAGCAGTTTGTGGATCGTGGCTGCCTGGCGTAGCTCGCGGTGGAAGTCGGGCAGCTGGCCGAGGGAGAACATCCCGTCGATCGAGCGCTGGGTCCAGAGCGTGTAAATGCGGTGGAGGTCTGCTTGCCGACTCAGCCAGCCGATGCCGTCGACGACGGCGTAGACGAACTGTCTTGGTTCCCGGACGCTGGCCATCGACTCGACTTCGCGGACCGCATCGGTCAGCTTGCTCCCGGTGGAGTCGAAGCCTTTGACAGCGCAGACGATGCGGGCGCCCGGGCCGTTTACGGGGATGGCCAGGTCGCACGGGGCGGTGCGGCTGCCGGTGCCGGTGAAATACGTGCGGAGGGCATAGGGCAGCCCGAGCGACTTGACGATCTTCTCGACTTCGTCTTCAAGGTCACGGCCGCGGCCGATCGCCCGGCTGGCGCGGCTGCGGGACTCGACTCGCTCGAACAGGATGTCGCCGTAGGACCAGGACCGGCTGCGCTCTTCTTCGATGCGGTCCACCAGGCCGTAGTGAGTGTCGAGCATTTCGATCACTGACCTCGGACGCTCGCGGGCCAGGGTAATCCAGCCGCGTACTCCGACCCGGTGCCGCAGGACATTCTTCAGCTGCTCCTGGGACAACCCCGCGATCGAGGCGAGGATGGGCACCCAGCTTGGGTTGGACTGGATGAGGACGGCGAGTTCCTCCTGGTCAACGCTCTCCAAGCTCTGAAGCGCGACCGCGGCGGCCTCGTAGGGCTGCTTTGCCTCCGGGGCGACTGGCTCAGGGGCGCCAGTGAGGTGCTGCAGCGAGTCCAGGAAGTCCTGGAAGTCTGGTGCTGGCTGCGTCACCGGGCTACGAATATGTACTCGTACGCTTCGCGCCGCAGTGCTGTGGCATGGGTGCCGAAGCTGTAGCGATGCGGGATCGTGTGCACCTCAACGCTGCCCTTCTCCTGGCGGAGCAAGCCGATGACCTCGTCTCGCGCGGGGACGGAGTTCGATGAGTAGGACAGGACGATAGTGGAATCGGTGAAGCGGCGGAAGGTCTGGCTCAAAGCTTCGCGGATCGTCGACTTGTAGCTGAACGGCGTGTAGCGCTTCTCCAGCTTCTTGGTCTTGGTCTGCTCCATGATCCGCTGACCTTCCCAGTAAACCGACAGACCCTCCAGGAAGTGGTACCGCTTGATGTAGCAGTTGTCGTCGCGGGGCGGGGCATACGGCGGGTCCAGGTAAACCAGGTCGATGCCCTGCGAGTCGACTTCGAAGATATCCCGGCAGGTCGCCTGGTTGATCTTGCCGTTGTCGAAGACGCAGCCGTTGTATTCGGCTGCCGCCTCGCGGAACAGCTCGCGCAGCGGAGTGTGTAGCTGCCTCCGGCCGTCGTCGTAGCGTAGGTCGGTGATCGTGAAGACACCGCGTGGCTGCTTGCGGGCGGCCGCCAGGCACAACGACGCGATCGCGATGGATCTTTTGCCTCCGGTGATGTCCGCGATATGGGACCAGGCCGCGTCCAGGAACTGGAGGTCATCATCGGGGAAGTACAGGCCCTTGAATGTCCGTGCGATGAAGTCCCGCCCGTCCGCGCTCGGCGACGTGATCGTCTCCAGGTCTGCAGGCGTCAGGGTTTCGGAGGAATTGGCGACGGTGGCGTCGGCGATCGTGGCCGAGAAATTCAGGAAGTCGTTCGCGATGACCTGCTTACCCAAGGCCTTGAGCGCGTACCCGACCACGCCGCTGCCGCTGAACGCGTCGAGCACGGTGCCGAACTCCAGGCCATCAAGGATGCCAAGGAGCGCAGGGACCACCTTGTACTTGCTCCCCATGTAGCGCATGCGGGGGAAGCTGAGCGAACTGGCCACGGCGGCCTCGAGGCCGGCCTGCGCCCCCTGGCCGACGAGAACCGTCACCTAAGACCGGTCACGGTCTGAGCGCAGCGAGTCCAGCCGGGCCCCATCTGGCAGACGCCAGAAGATCCACCCGTCGACTGGCTTGCCGGTGATTGCCCTGGCCGCCCCGGACGGTGTCGAGAAAGTCTGCCCCCTCATTTGAAGTCCCCTCTCAACGACTGTCGCTGTCGCGCTGGTACTCCTGCCCGAACGGCCGCGGTGCAACAAGATCGTACCGACGCGAAGCCTGCCCGAACGGATGAGGGAGATGAGGTCCTCAGCCATGTCCCGGGATCCTATCGGTTCCTCATCGGCCAGATGGCGGTCCGACACGCCAGGGCAGGCTCTCAAGAACGCTGGCGATCCTCGGGGTCCCTGATAGGGGTCGGCGGCTCGGGCCGGTTCGCGATCCAGCGCATCAGGCGGAAGGCTCGCTCACTCCGTTCCCGGCTTCCGAACAAGGCGGTGCCGAAAACCGTCAACGCCATGGCCAGCTCGACGGCGGCAATCGCTATACCGATAAAGGGATGCACCATGCCTACGGCGGTGGGAACCCCGGTGGATATCACGCGGGCGCCGATGGACCGCCAGGAAACGCTTTCTCGCCTTGCCGGCAGCGCGGAGAAGGGCATCCGGATCTCCCTGAAAATCAGGAAGCCCGCGTTGGCCGCGGTGGCCAAGCGGGCGATCCGGTGCTGCAACCGGTCGGAAAGGACCGGGACCCTGGGACGCTAGTGCTTCGTGAGCCAGTCTACCGCTCGTTAAACGAGGCTGGCCCACTCGCGGACTCCGCTGTCCTGCGTGGCGATTGGGGACATGACGGTAGCAGACGCGACAGTGACCGCCGCGGCCGCTGACCGCACTGCTACCTGCCAGCGCGTTCGTCAATATCACGGTGAGATTCCATGGTGAGATGCCCCCAGCTTGCGCGGGGTCAGCTAGGGCTTCTTGAGGAGAGCCATGACGGCTGCGACGGCCGTCACCAGGGCCGCCATGCCCTCCAGGTAATGCTGTTCGGCAGGCGGCAGCAGCCAGTAGGCGACAGCTACGAGGAACAGGCTGTTCAGGACGAGTTCCTGCTTGGTCCACCGGACGGGCGGCTGGCCGGCCAGGTCTTCGACGCCGGGCCGGCGGATCACGCGGGCCTCATCGGCTGCGGTCGCCACGTCCGCTGCGCCTACGCCGAGCGTCCCGAAGCCGGAAAGCGCCGCCGCTGCCACATCCGCGCGGGATACGCCCAGCGTCCCTTCCCCGGAGAGCTCCGCTGTTGCCACGTGGACGCTGCCGACGTGAGCCATCGCCGACACCGACGCTGCCGGCACGCTGACGGACAGGCTGCCGGTGACCGCCTGCGGTGCAGCTTCCGCCGCGAGCGCCTGCAGGACGGCCGTGACCTCGTCCAGCCCGGTGCTAGCAGCCGCGGCAATCCGTCGTGCCGTCGCCTCGGCGCCCTCGGCGGCGCCTGCCAGGATGGCATTCCTGATCGCCTGGGCGAGCTCATCGTCCGGCTGCCCCGCCTCGTCTGACATGGGCGCAAGGATATGACCGGTTCGCTCGGGCCTGCGAGCTGGACGGCGGCTGGGGGTCCGGATTACTCGGCGAGCGCTGCCTTGAGCGCGACCCCGGCGAACACCGCGGTGGCCGCGATGAGCGCGGCCGACATGGGTTATAGCTCAGCCGGTTAGTTAGAGCATGTCCCTGATAAGGACGAGGCTCGTGGTTCAAGTCGGCGAGCACCCGGCTCGGGACCCGGCCAGCTCGACCAAGCCGTCTGGCTAGGCGTTCAAAAACCTTCGTTTGTGAGACGGCTCGGCGGAAGGCCGCCTCACAGGTGTTTCCCGTCTCAAAACCCGTCTAAAAACTTCCCGGGAATACTAGAGGTTTTGAGACGGTTCTGAGACACTTAAGGCATGGCACCCACCGCACTCGCTGTTCCCGCTTTTACTGTGACCGATCTGCCGGCCGGCGAACGCAACCTCATCGGCCTCGCCCGCGTCTCCACGGACGCCCAGGACGCTCAGCTGCAGCAGGACGCACTAGCCGAGGCCGGGTGCGGGCGCGTCTTCACCGAGAAGATCAGCGGGCGCAAGGCCACCGCCGAGCGCGCCGGCCTGGCGGCCGCACTTGACTACCTGCGGACTGGCGACACGCTTGTCGTGTGGAAGCTCGACCGGCTCGGCCGATCAGTCAAGAACGTGCTGACGATCTGCGATGACCTCCACGAGCGGGGGATCGGCGTCCGGATCCTCACCGGCAAGCTGTCCGGCACCTACTCGCCTATCGGCGAGGGGAAGTTCTTCTTCACGATGATGGCGGCGTTCAGTGAACTCGAGCGGGACATCAACTACGAGCGCACCATGGCCGGCCTGGCCGCAGCGAGGGCGCAGGGCAACGTCGGCGGCAGGCCGACCGTGATGGACGCCGACAAACTCGCCGCCGCCAGGGCACGGCGTGACCGCGGCGAGAGCCCGACTCAGATCGCCAAGGCGCTCGGCGTCAGCCGCGCCTCGGTCTATCGCCACCTCGCCGAGACCTCCGGCCCTTCCTCGTGAGGGCGCGCCGCACGCTGCTCATACGACCAGCCGGCCCGACTGCAGCAGGGCGCGGCCGAGGCCGTCCAGCGCCATCTCTTCGCGGTGCCGGTCACCGAGCTCGGTGAAGAGGGGTGGCGCCTGCTGGTGGGTGGCGCTGGCCTCCTCGAGCCGCCGACCGTTCGGCGTCCAGCCAGGCCAGGGCATCGCCGCGGCCCTGGCGGGCCCGGCCCCGGCAGTATCAGGGCGCCCGCCAGCGGCCGACGTCGGCGCGGGACGGATGGTGGTCCCTCGATGACGACGACGAGTACGACGAGATGTGCCGGTGGCCGGTGCTCAGCGATGACTTCGTGCGCGGGCCGCCTTCGGCGGCGGCACGGGAGACCGCGTAAGGGCGTTACGTGTGTCCAATACTTTTCGCACTAAAATGCGTTACGCTATGAATCGTAATCATTACGTTCCGTAGGCAGAAGTCCAGTCGAGAGGTGGGTAATCATGGACCGGGAAGAGAAGGAAGAGCTCGTAAAGTTGGCAATCAGCCGGACCTTGGCAAAGGCCGCCGAGGAGAAGGTACCGGCGGGGATGGCAAGCCAGCTCACCCGACCGATGATGCAGCAGGCGATCAAGAAGACATATGTCGAGGCGTTGAAGAAGGAACTGGCGAACGGGGCGGTCCAGGGTGCCGGACTCCGCGCGAGCGCAGCCGTAGCCACCAAGGGAGCCGCCCGGCTAGCCCTCATCGAAAAGGTGGCCGGGCCTATTGCCGGTGTCGTCGTCAGTCCGCTCGTCGAGGTCGGCCACGTCGCTTACGAGGTCGTCGTCAAGGGCGAGGAGCGCACCAGCCAGGACTTCAAGGACGCCGCGACGCGGGGCGCCGCCTCCGGCGCGGCCGGCGCCTTCGCTACGGCGTGCACCACAGCCGCCATCGGGTCGGTCTTTCCGGTCGTGGGCACCTTCATCGGTTTCGGTGTCGGGATCTTCGCAAGCGGCTACGTCAGCAAGTGGATGAGGCAAGACTTCTAGAAGTCCCAGGCCCATCCGGGCGTCCCCGGTGCGGTTCCTTCGGCTCCGGGAGATGGCTCAGCGCGGCACGTTGCCCGCGGTTCTCACCGGGGCTTCCCCCATCCGGATGATCTTGGCCCGCCGCGCCGCCGTCGCGGCCTTGGGGTTCAGGCGGGAGTAGAGATCGCCGAAGCTCCCGGCCAGCTGCTCCTGGCTTACCCTCAGCAGCTCCCGGTCAGGGGCAACGGCACCCTGGAAGTCCCAGA
>Ga0302324_100031055_pt1 | contig 10088 bp, 8 predicted proteins | sample Palsa_T0_1_FD_201949 | JGI IMG/M metagenome (GOLD analysis project Ga0302324, IMG submission 201949) | Peat permafrost microbial communities from Stordalen Mire near Abisko, Sweden - Palsa_T0_1 | ecosystem: Environmental > Terrestrial > Soil > Palsa > Peat permafrost | place: Sweden: Abisko... | reverse complement strand
CAGCCACAGTGGTGACCCGCGACCTGCTCAACGACCAGAACGCGCGCCTGCTTTCCGATGTGGTGAAGAACGATGCGTCGATAGGAGAGGACTACGCGCCGGTGGGTTACTACGGCGACTACGAAATTCGCGGCTTTCCTATCGATCTGGCCACTGGACTCGAGATCGACGGCATGACCATCGCCGGAGAGCAGGATGTGCCGCTGGAAAACAAGGAGCGCGTCGAGTTTCTAAAAGGCATTGCCGGCGTGGAGAGCGGCGTGGCGTCAGCCGGCGGATTGATCGACTACGTAACCAAGCGGCCGGCAGCGATTGAGGCCGTCGATTTGGCTACGGATCATCGCGGGACCGCTTACGGCGCGGTCGATCTGGGACATCTGTTCGGCAGCCGCAGGCAGGTTGGAGCGCGGATGAATGCGGCCGGCGAGAGAATCGAGAGCTATGTCAACGACGCGAATGGCTGGCGCACGATGGTCGCGGGCGCGGGGGACTGGAAGATTAGCCCGAAAGCGATTTTGAATGGCGATTTCGAATACCAGCACAAAGTCGAGCGCTCGGTATGCGGCTATCAACTGCTGGGCGGAACGACGGTGCCCGATCTCAACCAGGTTTATCCCTCAACGATGCTGGGTGAGCAGCCGTGGGCCCTTTCCAACGCCTTCGACACCATCAACGCCGGTGCGCGGCTGGATTACGACTTGACGCAATCATGGCGAACCTTCGCCGCAGTGAGTTACAGCCATTCGCTGATCAACGACAACGTGATCTATGCCTATGGGTGTTCCTATGAGGCGTTGTGTCAGGCGAGTGGAGGCACCGCTCCCGACTACTTCTTCGCCCCCGACGGCGGCTACGATATCTACGACTACCGCGACCCCGGGGAATTGCGCATCGATGCCGTAGCGCAGGCTCTGGTCACCGGGCACATCAAGAGTGGCGCAGGGCGCTTCGCGATTAGCCAGGACCTCACCGGCGGCAGCGATCTGTTCCTTCGCAGCGTACAGCAGCCGGGGTATTTCACGGCTGCAAATCCCTATTCGCCCGACGGCATTGTTCAAGACGGCGCCGTGTACACATACGTAGGCTCAGAGAATATTTTTCAGCCCAATGTTCCCTTTCCCATTGAATCGCCCGAACAATCCGCGGGACCTCGGAGGCTGTGGGAAGACAACCATCAGGCTGCTGCCGTGATGCAGGACAGGATTCATGTGCCGGGTCATATTGAACTGCTAGCCGGCGGGCGGTACGATTCCTTGCGCGACCATAATTATTCGCTCGCGGCCTCTAGCCCCGGTGCGTCGCCGATCCTTACAGACAAGCCCATCTGGCTGCCGCAATATGCGATAACCTACAACCCCGCGGGCAGCCTTACGCTCTATGGCAACTATGGCGTGTTGCTGTCGCTGGGACCGCAAGGCCCCTGGTGGGTCGACAATGCGAACCAGTTTCTTGCTCCGTTCTTTACACGACAGGCCGAGGTCGGCGCCAAGTACGAGCCGGGGCAGAGCATCTTGCTCACCACCGCGTTCTATCGCATGCGCGCACCGTTTTTCTATCCCAAGGCGATTCAGGCTCCCGATAGTTTTTGCACGGCAAGCGAATTCAACGGGCCCGGTGACTTGTGCTTCGAAGAGGAGGGCCGCGAGACGCACGATGGCGTCGAGGTGAACGCGGAAGGCAAAGCTGCGAACTGGCTGCGGCTGACTGCATCCGCGTCGGCAATTCGCGCGATCTCTGACGATACGGGCACGCCGGCGTTCGATAACCGACAGGTTCTGAACGTACCCCATCTGCGGACGGCGGTCTTCGCTGACATTGCGGTGTCAAAGGCGCACGGACTGCACCTGATGCCCGGATGGGGATACACAGGCCGCAAGGAAGCTACGCGCGACGACCTGGTGAGTGTGCCCGGCTACAACCTGTTCAACCTGGGCGCGCGCTACACGCCGGGCGGTGAGCAGGGGCGCGTGACTCTGAGACTCTATGCTGACAACATCGCCGACAAACGCTACTGGAAAGATACCGGAGCAAATTACGGCGACACCTTCATCCACCTGGGCGCGCCAGCGACGGTGCGGTTGTCGGCCCATTACACTTTCTGAGCCAGCGAACCTCCGGTTTTCTCTACTTGTATGAAAAATGAATTTGCAATGGGCGAAGCGGCGAATGCGCACGGAATGGACGGCACACTCGTTGCGCATGATTGGGCTCCCTTGACAATGGAGGAAGTGCGCGAGCTGCTGATCCAGTTTCCCCGGTGCGGTGAGCCGCTCGAAATTCTAAGTGTAAGTCCGCGGCCGTTTTCAGCGGCCAGCGTGGTGGCCACGGCGAACGGGCGGGTCTTCATCAAGCGGCATCATCGCAGCGTGCGCAATCGAGAAGGCTTGCTGGAAGAGCATCTCTTCCTGAAGCATCTGTATGCGCATGGCGCGCACGTACCACGCGTTTTTGTTGCGGATTCCGGAGAGACGGCAATCGAAAGCGGCCAGTGGACATACGAGCTGCACGAGGCGCCGCTGGAGGTGGATCTTTACCGGGACTCGCTTTCATGGACGCCGTTTCAAACTACTGCTCATGCGCGCTCCGCGGGACAGGCGCTGGCGCAATTGCATTGCGCAGCGCAGGGATTTGACGCGCCGCGCCGCAAGCCGCGGCCGCTGATAGCCAGTTTCACCATCCTTGCCTCGGACGATCCAGGCGCGGCGTTGGATCGCTATTTCTCTGCGCGGCCGGCACTGGCATTGGACCCGGCAGTTCGCGAACACGCCAACGAAGCAATGGCGCTGCTCGCGCCGTTTCATGCGCAGTTGCTGCCGCTGCTGCCTGCGCTGGCGCCGCTGTGGACGCACGGCGATTTGCACGCGTCGAATCTGCTCTGGAGCGACATGGGAAAGAACGCCCGGGCCAGGTCGATCATCGACTTTGGCCTTTGCGATCGGACCAACGCCGTACACGATCTGGCCCACGCGATCGAGCGCAACATCGTGGAGTGGCTAGTGCTCGTCGAACATCCGCTACAACCCGAAAAAGTGCCCGTGCACATCGATCTTTTACGTGCATTACTGGATGGTTATGAATCGATTCGTCCGCTCAGCAATGAAGAGGCCGCTGCTTTAGCGCCAATGACGGCGCTTTGCCACGCGGAGTTCGCGCTATCTGAAGCGGATTATTTTCTGGGCATCCTCCACTCGGAAGAAAAGGCGCGGATGGCCTACGAGGGCTGGCTTGTGGGACATGCGCGCTGGTTTCAAAGTGCGGCAGGGGTGCGGCTCCTGCAAGAGTTGAGCTATTGGTCCGTAGACCCGAAACAGATGGGAACCAAAGCATGATGACGATGATTGCAAACTATCTTGTCGCGCACTGGGTGGAGTTAGCGGGTTTCCTGACCACGTGGATAGGGATCTGGCTAACAACGAGGCGCTTGGTGATCTGCTGGCCGGTGGTGCTGGCCGCCGACATCTTCTACTTGATCGTCTTTTTTCGCGCAAACCTGAGATCCGACGCGTGGCTCCAGGTTTTCTTTATTGCCTTTACTCTCTATGGCTGGTGGAATTGGGCTCGCGGCGTGCGCAAAGAAGGAGAAGTGCGTGTTGACCCCTTGAGCGTGCGCGTTTGGCTTGGGGGCTTGGCGGCAGGCGCAGTTGGAAGCGTGCTTCTCGGTGAGTATATGCAACACCACGGTGCAGCGCTGCCTTACATGGATGCGGCACTGGCCGTTTATAGTCTTGTCGCGAGTTGGTGGCAGGCGCGCAAGCACACGGCTAACTGGTGGTTGTGGATTGCGGTCGATGCGGTCTACATCGGCGAGTACGTGTACAAGGATTTGTGGCTTACGGCTGTGCTCTCTGCCGGGCTTGTGTTACTGGCTGTGTTGGGGCTGCGCGATTGGCAGCGTGCGGCAGCCTCTCAAACAGCGGCCTGAACCACATTCTTGAACGGCTCGCCGGCGATGTAGCGATCCAGTTCTTCAGCAGCAATGCGCAGAGCATTTGGAGCAAACTGCGGGCTTGAGCCGCCGACGTGAGGCGTGAGCAGCAGGTTGGGACAGCTCCAAAGCGGATGGCCTGCGGGGAGCGGCTCTGGTTCGGTGACGTCGAGAGCAGCGCGAATGCGGCCCGCATTGAGTGCGGAGACGAGCGCATCAGTGTCTACAATCGGTCCACGTGCGGCATTCACCAGCAGCGCTCCTTGCGGCATGAGTGCAAGCTGTTCCGCGGCTATCAATTTGTTGGACTGCGCAGTGGCGGGAAGGATGAGAATCACCACTTGAGCCTGGGGCAATAGGCTATTCAGTTCGCTGACGGCATGAACTTTAGGATCAGCGCGCGCACTGCGGGCCACGCGCAGCAAATCGACGTGGAACGGCGCAAGCATGCGTTCAACGTCCTTGCCGATGGAACCGTATCCAACCAGCAGAACCGTCTTTCCCGTGAGCTCTTCCAGCATCACAGGCGGATAGAGTGGGCGCGTGTCTCCCGTCATGGAAGCGTAGTGCGCACTGGCTTCGAAACGGCGCTTCCATTGGCCAGAGCGCTGCACATCGAGATAGAAGGGGAAAAATTTCAGCATGGCGAGAATGGATGCGATGGTCCATTCCGCAGTGGAGATGTTGTGCGCACCGCGCGCGTTGCAGATTGTGACGTGCGGGCCCACTGTGCGGGGAATCCATTCCGTGCCCGCCATGAGCGAGAGCACCAGGCGCACTCCGCGCAACCTGGGCCATGCGCGCATGGCCCGTGTCGGATAAGGGTCTGGAATCCACACGTCGATATCGATCTCCGATTCAGGTGAATCGGACACGGGAACGAGCTCGATTCCCGTTGGGAAGTCGCGTAACATGTCTGCCGGCAACGTAGCCGGATATCCAACTCTCAGTGTTCGCTTGATCGGGTCAGTCGGCGCAGAAGCCATGACATCATGCTAACCGGTGATTTCCATTGCGGCCAGTCCACGGCCATCCTGATAGCCTTGATCCAGGGCCGCCGCGGAAGTGTGCCAGCCTGGCCAGTGCTGGGGCGAGCCAGTTCCGGTTGACGTTTACCTGAAGCAATCTCTGACCGCAGATTGAACTCATGCGCATGAAGGCAAACAAAACGTGGTCCCAGCAGCAACTCGCGATTAAGCTGCGCGTGGAACAGACGGTGAAGCCGGGGATTCTTTCCTGGGAGCGAAAACGCCTTGCGATTCATGCGGCCAAGACCGCTCTGGCGGCGGCTCTGTGCTGGTGGCTGGCACAGCGGTTTGGCTGGCGCGATGGTTATTGGGGTTCCATCAGCGCCATCATTGTGCTGCAGTCGGACGTTGGTTCAACGGTGAACGCATCACGCGATCGCCTGCTGGGCACGCTGATCGGCGCAGCGTTTGGCTTCTCATTCTCGCTTTTTGGTGCGCTCCCGTGGAACTACATTCTGGCCGTGCTGGCGGCGATGGTTGTATGCGGCTTGCTGGGTCTGCGCAACAGTTCGCGGCTGGCCGGCGTCACCATCACCATTGTGATGCTGGTGCAGAAGATTGGACCGCGCTGGAGTCTGGCCGTGGACCGCGTGAGCGAAGTGGTGCTGGGGATTGTGGTAGCGCTGGCGGTGACGACGCTGGTGCTTCCGGACCGTGCCCGGCTGCGGTTACGCGACGGACTGGCGCAGGAGTTCCTGGTGCTGGGCGCGCTTTTTGAGGCCATTTTGCAGGGGTTTCGCGGCGAGCCCTCTGACAACCTTGCTGCCTTGCGGGATGACGCTTTGGCCATGCTGCGCGGCAACAATCAATTACTGGAAGCTGCTCGCAATGAGCCTTCCGGCGGTCCAGGATGGCGTGAGGGGTTGAACATGCTGTCGCAGTTTGGACGCTCCCTTTTCGACGCGCTCGTCGCGTTGGAGTTCTCGGTCAAAGACAGCCACAACGATGCCTTTGCGCAGCAATTGGAGCCGGCACTCGGGAAACTGGCCGTCGACATCCGCAGCGGCTTTCAGCACGTGGCCACATGCATTCACGCATGGCGGTTTGATGTAGCGCCGGCAAACATGAATCTGGAAGATGACATTGAGCAACTCGAAGCCCGCATGAATCAGGTGCGGCACACGGGCATTGAATTCTCGCAAGCGGAGATTCTGCGCGCTTACGCCGTGCAGCTGCATCTGAAGCAGATCGCGCGGTTGCTGCGCGCTTCGCGAGTTGAGACGAGCCGCGCAGTGGGCGAGGCGCAGAAATAGCGACGCCGATTACGCGAAGAACTTGCGCAGTGCTTCGACGCAATCCTCGATTTCCTTCATGGTGATTGCGTAGCCGAAGCGCAAATGGCCCTCGCCCTGGGCGCCAAACACGGAGCCGGGAATGGTGGCGATGTAAGCTTTGTCCAGCAGAATCTGCGCGGCTGTGCGGCTGTTCTTGTGAATCTTCTCCACGTTGGGAAAAGCGTAAAAGGCGCCCGCCGGGGATTCGCACTCGAGGCCCACATCATTAAGCCCGGCAACCAGCAGATCGCGGCGCTTGCGATACTCCTCGCGAATGCGGGCTATCTCGGATTCCGGCGTCTTGAGGGCATGGATCATGGCGTATTGCACCGGGGTGGCGACGCCGTTTGTGGAGTAGAGAACGATCTTGCGCAGCGCGGTCATGAAGGGCTCTTTCGCCACGGCATATCCCGCGCGCCAGCCGGTCATGGCGTATGTTTTTGAGAAGGTGAAGCAGGTAATAGTGCGCTCTGCCATACCCGGCAGCGAGGCAATGGAGACGTGCTCGCCGTCATACACAAGATCTTCATAGGCCTCGTCGGCAATCACGATGAGATCGCGTTCTATGGCGAAGGCCGCAACTTCTTCTGCCTCAGCGCGGGTGAAGACCAGGCCGCTTGGATTCTGTGGCGTGTTGTAATAAATGGCCCGCGTCTGGGGCGTTGAAAACTGGGCCAGGGTATTGCGAATTCCGTTGCGCCGCGCGGTGCTCGAAGGCACGCGCAGCGGCCGAGCCTGCGCTCCCGTGATAAGGTCCGCGATCGGGGTCCAATAGGGCGAGAAGACCAACGCATCGTCTCCGGGATCGAGCACGCACTGAAAAGCGCCGTACAGTCCCTGCGAGCCACCCACAGTGGCAATCACTTCGTCCGTTGTGATTTCGATTCCGTTCTTGACCGCAAGTTTCTCAACCAATGCCTTGCGCAGCGGCAACACGCCGGACGACGGCGCGTAGTGGGTTTGGTTCTCTACCAGCGCCTGGATGGCCGCATACTTGATGTCGGGCGGAGTCTCAAAGAACGGCTCGCCGCCATGCAGCGAGTGCACGTCCACACCTTCCGCGCGCAGCTCCATCACCTTATTGCGAATCTGCACAATGTCGGAAAATCCAACTTCGTCCAGCCGCTTTGCCAGCCTTATCCCGCTCTGCTTCGTCGCCATGTTCCAAATTTCCTTTCGTAACAGGGTGGGGAAGTCTCTGCTTCCAGCATATCCGATTTTCGCTGTCGCACCTTGAATCGCACAGGGCGAACAAACGGAGTTATGACGCCGTATCACACTGCAAGCAGATTGGTATAAACCGCCATGCCCACTACCGCGTCGGCGCCCAGAGCGTCGAGCGCATCCACTTCCTGCTGGCTGCGGATGCCTCCGGCGACAATGAGTTGCCTTCGAGTGAGTTTGCGAAGGCGCGCGGCTGTCTCGATGGGAAAGCCCTGCATCAGGCCCTCCCCGTCAACATGGGTATAAAGGAATGCGCCGGCATGGGCCTCAAGTTGGGGGATCGCTTCATCGGGCGTGAGCGCGACCTGCGCCTTCCAGCCCTTCACGGCGATGCGGCCGTTCTTGGTGTCGATACCGGCGACGATGCGCTCGGCGCCAAGTTCAGTGGCAAGTTCGGCAGCGAATGCTGCGTTGACCGCGCCGGTTTCCGAGAAGAGCGCGGAGCCAATGATCACGCGTTTTGCGCCTGCGTCGAGAACCTGGCGGGCGCGTTCGATGGTGTGTATGCCGCCGCCGGCCTGAACTGGAAGCCGCTTCGCGATTTGCGCCACAAGGTCTGAATTTTCTCCCTGCCGCATGGCTGCATCCAGGTCGATCAATTGCACCAATGGGAAGCGCGCGAACTTTTCAATCCAGTATTCAAAGTCGTCGAAGGCGAGGCGAAGTTTTTCGCCCTGCACGAGCTGGACGATGCGGCCGCCGAGCAAATCGATGGAAGGAATCAGCATGGAAGCCTCACGGATACGCCGGCGCGGGCCAACTCTTCTTTAAGGGAGCGCGCGCTCGATATACCGAAGTGGAAGATGCTGGCGGCGAGCGCTGCGTCGGCTCTTCCGCGCCCAAAAACATCGACGAAATGATCCACTGTTCCGGCGCCGCCAGAAGCGATGACGGGAATGCTGACGGATTCGCTGACCGCGGCCGTAAGGTCGCAATCGAAACCCGCACGCGTGCCGTCCGAATCCATGGATGTGAGAAGAATTTCGCCTGCTCCGCGCGCCTCCGCTTCGCGCGCCCACTCAACCACGCGGCGGCCTGCCAGTTTGCGTCCGCCCTGCACGAAGACCTGCGCGTCGCGAACCGGATCGAGCGCCTGCGGATCGCGGCGCGCATCGATGGCAACGACCACGGCTTGTGCGCCAAAGCTGCGGCCGATTGCGTCGATGAGCAAAGGATTGGCAAGAGCAGCGGAGTTGATGCTCACTTTGTCCGCGCCGGCTTCGAACACTTGTGCTGCATCATCCGCAGAACGAATTCCGCCGCCAACTGCGAAGGGGACGAAGAGTTCGCGGGCTGTGCGGCGCACGGTATCGAGAAGAGTCTGCCGCCCCTCATGGGTTGCGGTAATGTCCAGTAAAACGATCTCATCGGCGCCTTCGCGTGCGTGGCGCGCGGCCAGAGCCGCGGGGTCGCCGGCATCGATGAGGTCGACGAATTGCACGCCCTTCATGACGCGGCCTCCGTGCACATCGAGGCAGGCGATGATGCGTTTGGTGATCAATCAGCTTCCTTCCCATACGAGAAAATTGCGAAGAATAGCAAGGCCGGTTGCCCCTGACTTCTCCGGATGAAACTGAACCCCCATCACGTTGCCGTGCTCGACCGCCGCGGCGAAGGGCTCGATGTAGTGCGTGATGGCCGCAGTTTCAGCGGTGACTGGAGCTTTGTAAGAATGAGTGAAGTAGACAAACTCGCCCGGTTCGACCCCTGCAAGAAGTCGCGAACCTGGTCGCACATCGAGTGAGTTCCAACCGACATGGGGGACTTTTTCGTGGCTCTCAGGGAAGCGCGCGCAGGCCTCAGGGAAGTGCCCAAGACCATGCTGTTGCGGCGCCTCGCTTGACCCAGCATAAAGCCATTGCATGCCTACGCAGATGCCGAGGAACGGAACGCCGCGGACGATGGCGGAGCGAATGGCTGTCGTAAGGCCAGTCGCATCCAGTCGCCTGGTTGCTTGAAAATGGCCAACGCCTGGCAATACGATCCTTTCCGCATTCTCGACATGCGCGCGATCGGCATCGGTGACTTCGGGGTCCGCGCCCAGATGGCGCAGGGCCTTCAGAACCGAAGTCAGATTCCCCGCCTTGTAATCGATTACAGCTACGCGCATCACAACAGTCCTTTTGTGCTGGGCAGCATTTCGCCGAGTTGCTTGTCGCGGGAGCAGGCCACGCGCAGGGCGCGCGCAAAGGCCTTGAAGATGGCCTCGATCTTGTGGTGATTGGAGCGTCCGTACATGGTTTTGACGTGAACGTTGGCGCGGGCACCGCGCGCGAAGCCTTCAAAGAAATCGGTGACGAGTTCGGTCTGCAGGTCGCCAACAAGACGGGTACGCACCTTTGTATCGACGGCGAAGGCCGCGCGTCCGCTGAGGTCTACGGCCGCGATGGCAAGGGTCTCGTCCATGGGCATGAGGAAGTATCCGGCGCGCAGAATGCCGCGCTTGTCGCCGAGCGCGCGATCGAAAGCTTCCCCAAGCGCGATGCCGACATCTTCGACCGTGTGGTGTTGATCGACGTCGAGATCGCCATCGCATTTCAGTTCGAGATCGAAAGCGCCGTGACGGGTGAAGAGTTCCAGCATGTGGTCAAAGAAACGAATGCCGGTTGTGACGTTGTATTGCCCGCTGCCCTCAAT
>Ga0302324_100031054_pt1 | contig 10088 bp, 12 predicted proteins | sample Palsa_T0_1_FD_201949 | JGI IMG/M metagenome (GOLD analysis project Ga0302324, IMG submission 201949) | Peat permafrost microbial communities from Stordalen Mire near Abisko, Sweden - Palsa_T0_1 | ecosystem: Environmental > Terrestrial > Soil > Palsa > Peat permafrost | place: Sweden: Abisko... | reverse complement strand
GGACTTCAAGGAGCTCGCGGACAACGGCTGCGACATCATCCAGCTCGATGAGTTCGTCTGGCCGTACGGCATGGGCGACTGGGAGATCGATGCGCTCAACGCCTCGGTCGAGGGCGTGAACTGCGAGTTCTGGGTGCATACCTGCTGGGGTAACTACTCAGGCACGCCGGCCTACTTCCCGGACGAGACGCCGACCGAGTTCGGCGCGTTCGTCCTGGACAAGCGGGCCTCCGATGCCCCGGCCCCGGAGCGGGCCCACGCGATCTTCCCGCACGTCCTGAACGCCAACATCCACGCCCTCAACTACGAGGTGGGCCGGACCGGGCCTGACGACCTGAAGCCGCTGGCCGACAACAACTGGACCAAGCCGTTCGTGGCAGGTGTCATCGACGTGAAGTCCACGGTCACCGAGAGCGCGGACGAGGTCGCCGACCGGATCAGGCAGGTCCTGGAGTATGTCCCGGCGGAACGGCTCGGACTATCCACCGACTGCGGCCTGATCAACCTGCCCCGCATGATCGCGGCCATGAAGCTGCGGGCCCTCGTGGACGGTGCCGCCATCGTCCGGTCCGAGGTATCGGGCTAGCCGGGCAGCGGGCTGGCCGGGACGTCCCGGCCAGCCCGCCGTGCCGGAGGTCAACAGATCGCCCTAACCTCACCCTGCCAGGACAGCGAAACCCGGCGCCCCGCGTGCCTATGGTGCGACCACACCACATAGCGGGAGGCGCAGCGTGCCCGAGTGTCCCAGCTTCCTCCAACTTCCCGCGCGGGCGGCCAAGCCGCGGTCCAGCGGGATCACCCACGTCCTGGACAGCGGGCTCACCCCGGAGGGAACCCGCGCCTTCCTCGGGCAGGCCGGGCACCTCGTGGACATCGTCAAGGTCGGCTGGGGCATCGGGTACATCGATCCGCAGCTCAGCACCAAGGTCAGCACCTGCACCGAGCACGGCTGCCCGGTCTCCCTGGGCGGCACGCTCTTTGAGGTGGCCGCGATCCAGGACCGGGTCGGCGAGCTGCGGGACTGGGCGCTCAGCGTCGGCATGACGCATATCGAGGTGTCGAACGGCCTGCGCGCGCTGACGGCCAGCCGTAAGCACGCCCTGGTCCGCGAGCTGTCCGCTGACTTCGTGGTCCTGGCGGAAACCGGCGCCAAGGAAGGCAACTACCCGCCGACCCCGGCCGAATGGGCCGAGGAGATGACCCGCGACCTCGACGCGGGAGCCAGCTGGGTGATCGCCGAGGGCCGGGAAAGCGGCACCGTCGGGCTCTACCATCCCGACCAGGGCATCCGCGAAGACCTGGTCTCGGCCATCCTGGCCTGGGTCCCGGCCGACAAGGTGATCTTCGAGGCGCCGGGCAAGAGCCAGCAGGCCTGGTTCGTCAGGCAGTTCGGCGCCGACGTCAACATCGGCAACGTAGCGCCGGCCAGCGTCCTGGCGCTGGAGACGCTGCGGCTCGGGCTGCGTGCGGACACCGTCTCGGTCGGCGCCCTGACGTGACTAGCGCTGACGTGAGCGGGTACTGACGTGCTCGCCGACCCCTACCCCAACACGATCACCCGTCCCTACCGTGGGCTTTCGGTGCAGGAAACTGACGTCCCGCTCACCGCGGCCGGGATCGCGGGGCTGCTGCACGGCCGGGAGATCTACCGGCGCACCGCGTTTCTCGTGCTCCGCAACAGCGGGCAGACCGCCCTCGTCGCAGTCCGTCCGGAGGACACCCGCCCGCTGTTCTCCCCCGTCGCGGAGATGCGGCTGCTGGCAGGCCCGGAGAACACGGCCTGGATCGAGGATCCGGACGCCGACGTGGGTAACGCCACCTCGCTCGCCGCGACGGCCCTCGCATCGGCGGCAGCGGACCGCGGTGACGTCCTCGCCTACGTGGTGCAGGGCCGGTTCGAGCACGTGAACTTCATCTGGCGCCCGGCGCCGCTGCCGGTCCTGGTCACCGAGGTGATCCCGCCGCATCCGCCGAAGCTGCTGGCCATGGCCGAGCAGGTGGTCGGCTACGACGAGGACCTGCCACCCATCGAGCTGACCCTGGACGCGGTCGACGTCCGCGACCTGGTCGCGGCCCATCCGGCACCGCATTACCTGCTGCCGTGCCGCGGCAGCGGCGTGCCCGCCGGCCAGCAGGTCAGTTTCCTGGATACCCACCCGCCCTACCACCCGGACTGGCTGCTGGTCGGCTGCGAACGGTCCCGGCAGTTTCACGAGCATTTCTACGGCACCCAGCCCGAACGAGTCGACCTGTGCCCAAGGGCCCGGGCGGCCGGCCCGCCGGGCGTGCGCGTGCTCACCAAGTGCTGCCTGCTGGAACGGGGTATCGAGGTGCGCGGCAGCACGGCGGTGGTGCCCTGGGGAGCCAACCTGGACGAGGTCCGGGCCGCGCTGCGGGCGCTGTCCGGCCTCCCGGCGGCACACCCGGTCAGCGCCGGACCGCCAGTGAGCCCGGGACTGCCGGTAAGTCCAGGACCGAACGTGAGCCCGGTGCGATGAGCGGCGCGCACCCGGCCGACTCGGCCATCTTCGGTCACCTGTGGACCACGCCGGAGGCTTCCGCGCTGTTCTCCGACCAGGGCCGCACCCAGGCGTGGCTGACGATCCTGGCCGCGCTGGCCCAGGCCCAGGCGCAGGCCGGCCTGATACCGGCGGCCGCGGCGGAGTCGATCCGGGCCCATGCCGACGTGTCGCTGCTCGACCTGGACCTGGTGGCTGAGCAGACCCGGCTGACCGGCCACTCGACCATGGGCCTCATCCACGCGCTGCGCAAGGTGCTGCCCGCAGCCGCGCGCGAGTGGGTGTACTACGGGGCGACCGTGCAGGACCTGTCCGACACCTGGTTCGCGCTGACCTTCCGGACCGTGGGGGACATCGCGGAGCGGGACGTGACCCGGATGCGGGACCGCGCCCTCGATCTCGCCGCGCAGTACCGGGACACCCCGATGTGCGGCCGCACCCACGGCCAGCCCGGGCTGCCGGTCACCTTCGGCTTCAAGGCGGCGGTCTGGGCCGCCGAGCTCGACCGGCACCTGATCCGGCTGCGGCAGGGCCGGAGCCGCTGGGAGGTGGTCCAGCTCGGCGGGGCGCTGGGCACGATGGAGTTCTGGGGCTCCCGCGCGCTCGACGTGCTGGACGGATTCGCCGCTCAGCTGGGCCTGGGCGTGCCGGACATTCCCTGGCTCACCGCCCGGGACGGGGTCGCCGAGTTCACCTGGCTGCTCGCGGCGATCGCCACGACGGCAGGCAAAATCGGCAACGAGGTCTACCAGCTGCAGCGGCCTGAGATCGGCGAACTGCGGGAAGCCTTCACCCCGGGCACGGTCGGCTCGATCACGATGCCGCACAAGCGGAACCCCGAGATCTCCGAGCACCTGGTCACCCTGGCCAAGATCATCCGGGCGCAGGCCGGGCTGGCCCTGGACGGGATGCTCGCCGAGCACGAGCGGGACGGCCGGGCCTGGAAGACCGAGTGGCTGGTGGTTCCGGAGACCGCGATGACGTTCGCGGCCTGCGTGGCCGCCGCGGCCCGGATGCTGGACGGCCTGCAGGCGGATCCCGGCCGGATGCGCCGCAACATCGACAGTCACCGCGGCTACCTGCTGTCCGAGCCGGTGCTGCGTGCGCTCGCCGCCCGGCTCGGCAAGCACACCGCGCACGAGGCGGTGTACGCGGCCGCGATGGCCGGCCAGGACCTGGACCAGGACTTCCGCACGGCACTACGCGGGGATCCCCGGCTGGACCCGATCTCCGATGAAGAGCTGAACGGCCTGCTCGAGGTGCAAGCATCACTTGGCTCGTGCGCGGCCTTCGTCGACCGCGTCCGGCAGGTTTGCGGGGCGTGCCGGTGAGCGCGCCGTCACGGACGGACCTGCGCGGCGCCGGCCCGGAGCTGCTGGCCGGGCGCCCGCGGGTGGACCTCGTCGTCGCGCCGACGCCGCTGCATCCGGCGCCGCGGCTCTCCCGTGAGCTAGGCATGCCGCTGCTGTTCAAGCGGGATGACCTCACCGGCCGGGGCCTGGGAGGCAACAAGCTGCGCGGGCTGGAGTACATCCTGGCCGACGCGCTCGGGCAGGGCTGTGACTGCCTGGTGACCGGCGCGGGGCCGCAGTCGAACTGGACGTTGCTGGCCGCCCTGTCGTGCCTGCGCTACCAGATCGAGCCGCATATCGTCTGCTACGGGACGGCCGCGGCCAGCGAGGGCAACATGCGGCTGCACCGGTGGCTCGGCGTGGACGTGCGCTTTACCCAGCTCCCGGACCGGCCCTCGGTGGACGCGGGCATCGACGCGGTGGGGGCTGAGCTGCGTGCCGCCGGCCGGCGGCCTTACCTGGTCCCGCGCGGTGGCGCGACGCCGCTGAGCGCGCTCGGCTACGTGCGCGCGAGCGCCGAGCTGGCCACCCAGCTGGCGGCCCTGGACGAGCAGCCAGCCGGATTGTGGCTGGCCACGGGTTCGTGCGGAACGCAGGCGGGCCTGCTGGCCGGCGCGGCGCTGGCCGGCGCCAGGTACCGGGTGCGGGGAGTGACGGTGAGCCGGCCCGTGCCGGAATGCCGGCAGCGAGTCCGCATGCTGGCGGCCGGGGCAGCCGAGCTGGCTAGCGCGCCGGCCGAGCTGGCTAGCGCGCCGGCCGGCCTGGCCGGTGCCGGTGCCGGTGCCGGTGCTCTGGCCGAGGCCGGCAGCGCGGCCGCGATCGGCGAGCCGGACGTACTCGGCGGCTGGATCGGCCCCGGGTACGGCGTCCCGTCCGCCGCAGGGCAGGCTGCCGCGCGGCTGGTGGCGCAGACCGAGGGGATCTTCCTCGACCCGGCCTTCGGGGCCAAGGCGATGGCCGCGCTGATCGCCGAATGTCGCGCGGGCCGGGTCCGCGGTCCTCAGGTGTTCCTGGTCAGCGGTGGTGCCCCGACCCTGTTCGCCGGGGCCGGGCCGTGACCGCGCTACCGCCCGAGGGTTACCTGGGCACCGCGGGCCGTATCACCAGCGGGCCCGCGCCCGAGCTGGTCGAGGCCGGGTACGCACTGGAGACCGGCGACGCGCCGCTGCTGCATCGCGGGCTGACCCTGGCCGACCTGGCCCACCTGGTGGAGCTGACCGACTGCGGCGCGCTGCGCCCCGGCGAGGCGGCGCCGCTGTGCAGCACGCTGCTCGGGCTGCTCGACGTGCCGGCTGCCGAGTTCCCGTACGACCCGGTGTACGGGGACGCGTACAACAGCCGGGAGCGGGAGCTTGAGCGCACCCTCGGCCCGGCGGCCGGCCGGCTGCACCTGGGCCGTACCCGCCGGGAGGCCGGCCGGATCGCGTTCCGGCTCGTCCTGCGGGACGAACTGCTCGGCCTGCACGCCGATGTCGCCGCGTTCGCGGCCGCCGTGGCGGCGCAGGAGAGTAGCCATGCCGCCACGCTGTGGGCCGACACCACCTATCTGCAGCCCGCGCAGCCGTCTACGTTCGGGCATTACCTCGGCGGTTTCGCCGAGCAGGCGGTCCGTCACCTGGACCGGCTCGAAGCCGCTTACGGCCGGGCGGACGCGTCACCGGCGGGCGCGGGCGGGGCGGGCGGCACCCGGCTGCCGATGGACCGGGACCGGCTGGCCCGGCGGCTCGGCTTCGGCTCGGTCGGCCCGCACACCAGGGACGCGATGTGGTCGGCTGACGCGCTGGCCGACGCGGTAACCGCCGCGGCCCAGGCGGCTGCGACCATGAGCCAGCTGGCCAGCGATCTGGAGATCTTCGCCAGTCCCGCGTTCGGGTACCTCACGCTGGACGCGTCGCTGTGCCGGGCCAGCGTGCTCATGCCGCAAAAACGCAACCCGTATGCGCTGCCGGTGCTTCGCGGCGGGGCAGGCACGCTGGTCGGCCGGCTCACCGGGCTGCTTGCCACCGGCCTGACCCCGTCCGCGCGGACCGACAACTGGCTGTACGCCTACGGCGAGGTAGCCGGGGCGATGGACCTGGCCGGCCGGCTGGTCCGGCTCGGTACCGCCGTGGTCGCCGGGCTGACCGTGCACACCGACGTCCTCGGTGAGCAGGCCGCCCGGCATTTCACCGCGGCGGCGGACCTGGCGGAGGAGCTGGCGCTGCGGTTCGGCCTCGACTACCGCACCGCCTACCGGGTGGTCGGCCGGGCCGTCGCCGTCACCCTGGAACGAGGCGGCGACGAGCTGACGGTGCCCGCGGTCCGGGCCGCCGCGCAGGAGATCACCGGGACCGCGCTGCCCGTTACCGCGGATCTGCTGGCCGCGGCCACCGAGCCGGTCTCGGCTGTCATGGCCCGCGACGTGCCAGGCGGCGCGAGCCCGCGACGGGTGCGGGAGCACGCCCGGCGGGTGCAGCGGCGCGTCACGGCCGCCCGGCGGTGGAACGCGGGGCAGCGGGCCCATATCGCCCAGGCCGAGGCGGACCTGACGGCAGCCGCCAAGGAGATCGCATGCGCGGGCTGACCGGGTACAGCCCGGACCCGGTATCGATGCAGAGCAGGTGACCATGCGTATTGCGATCGGGGTCGGCGGCGAGGTCCTGGGCACGCCCGTGCCGCCGCAGGACATCGTGGAAGCCGTGGTGCGCGCCGAAGCCGACGGGTTCGGCTCCGCCTGGAGCGTGCACTTCTCCCGCGGCGTCGACGCGCTGGACGTGCTGGCCGTGGCCGGCGTGCGGACCAGCCGCATCGAGCTTGGCGTGGGGATCGTGCCTACCTATCCGCGGCACCCGCTGGCCCTCGCGCAGCAGGTGGCGACCACCCAGGCGTTCAGCGGCGGCAGGCTGACGCTCGGCGTGGGCGTGTCGCACCGGCCGGTGATCGAGGGTCTCCACGGACTCGATTACACGAGCCCCGCGGCGCACATGCGTGACTACCTCTCTGTGCTCGTGCCGCTGCTCCGCGAGGGCAGCGTCCGCCACCGGGGCGAGTTCTACCAGGTCGACGGAGGGTTCGTGGTGCCGGGCACCAGCCCGGTGCCGGTGCTGGTCGGTGCGCTCTCGCCGTTGATGGTGCGGGCCGCGGGAGAGCTAGCCGACGGCGTGGTGACCTGGCTGGCCGGCCCGCGCACCCTGGGCGAGCAGATCGTCCCGCGGCTGCATGCGGCAGCGGCTGGGCGGCCGGCCCCGCGGGTCGTGGCGGCCCTGCCCGTGGCGGTGTGCACCGACGCGGGCCTGGCCAGCCGGACCGCCGACGAGATCTTCGCGCGCTACGCGGGATTCGACAACTACCGCAGGCTGCTTGACCGGGAGGGCGTGCCGGCACCGGGCGGCGTGGCCATCGTGGGGGACGAGGCCGCCATCGAGGACCAGGTCAAAGGACTGTCCGATCTCGGGGTGACCGAACTATGGCCCATCGTCTTTCCGGTGGGTAACGACGCCGTCGGCAGCCGACGCCGCACCAGGACACTGCTCGCCGAGCTCGCCTGCGCCTGACCGGCTTAACCGCGCGCAGCACGTGGCCGGCGGCGAGCACCAGCATGGCCTGCACTGCGCGGCCGGCCGGGCAGCCTTTTTTCCGCGATGATCGCGCCCTTGGCGAAGATCTCGCCGCCCCAGACCCCGTGGGGTTCGTGTCGTTCGACCGCGCCGGCCAGGCAGACCCGGCGCATCGGGCAGGGCTGGCAGTATGCCTTGGCGAGCTGCAGCTCGCCCGGCAGGTCCGAGAACCACAGCTGCAGGTCCTCGCGGTGGCACGGCAGCGGATCATCCAGTGCCTTTGCCTGCGTGGTCAGCAAGACCAGGGAGCTGCCCATGACCTGCTACCGCCCGGGGACCGGCGCGGCGGGGTCGTGGCTGCCGGACCGCACCCGGCCGGGACCCGGACGGCCGCTGCGACGGGCGATCCGGTGGGCGCGCACGATGTCCGGGTCGCGCGGGTCGACGGCCGGCGGCTCTTGCCGCCCGTCGGCCGATCCGCGACGGCGCCTGGCTCTTTGGATCTGTTTCATGTGGGGCCTCCCTACCGGTAGGACTTGCCGCTGGCGCTGATGTCATCGGCGTCGGCCAGGGTCTGTAAGCCGAAGCTACTGAAGGCCAGGCACGCGGGGCGTCACTCGAAAGTGGATATGTCGGGTGGAATCTTCCGCGGCGGCGTAGGCACGGAAGTGCCGTTCGCGGCGCGCGACCGGCCCACCCATTCCGTTGTCCCGACGATGAGGAGTAGTCATCGGTCTAATGAGTGTCCCGTTCCCGATTCCGCTCCATCAGCGCGCCTGGCGCGACACGAGCTAGCCTGCCTGGTCGGCGATGATCTCCGCGAGTCGGCCGGGAACCCGCAACGGGAGCATGTGATCCGCGCCCGGGATCAGGATCCGGCGGCTGCCCAGGATGCGTTCCGCGATGGCGTCCGAGCATTCGGCGACCATCGGGTATTCACGGTCACTGCGAACGATTACCGTCGGCGCCCGTATCTCGCCCAGCCGCGCGAAGGCGGCCGGCGGCGGCAGTTCCAGGCCGTTGTCGGCCAGGAAAGTCGACACGGCGCTGGTGATCTGGGATCTCGCCTCATCGTCGTGGCCGGCGGGTGCCCACGTCGCTAGCCCGAGGCGGACCAGCCCGTCCGCGTCGCGCGCCGCGAAGAGCTGGCCGAACTCGGCGCCGTAGGGGCCATCCGGTGGCCACGGGTAGTCCCATATCCCGGGGGCGAGCAGGACGAGCGAGGTAACGCGCTCCGGGTCGGACAGCGCCAGGCTCAGCGCGGTCCCGCCGCCGCCGCTGTGCCCGACGATGACCGCGTGCCTGATACCGGCGTAGTCCAGGACCGCGCGAAGGTCATCGGTCCTGGTGAACGGGGTGGTCGAAAGCGGCGAACGGCCGAAGCCGCGGTCGTCATACCGCAGCACGCGGTAATGACTGGGCAGCACGGCCATCAGCTGTGACCAGATGCCGGCGTCACCCCAGCCGGGGTGGACGAGCACGAGCGCCGGCCCGTCGCCGCCGGTGTCTTGCGCCCGGATCTCGCCGCCGGGCAGCGGCACGACCAGTTCCATCGCGAGCTAGCGAGCCGAACCGCCGGCTATGTCGTAGGACCACAGCTCGCTGCCGGTACCGACCGGGCCAGGGGACTCGCCGCCGGCCCGTTCGGCCGCCGAGCGGTGCCCGTGGCCGAACGCGGGGGAGTTCAGCCATGCCTTGAACGCCTCGTCATCACGCCACCTGGTCACCACGAGCCAGGTGTTGCGCCCGTCGGTCGGCTGGAGCAGCTCGAAGCCTTCGAAGCCGTCCTGGTTGTCCACCGCGCCGGCCCGGGCGGCGAACCGGCGGGCGAGCTCGTCCCCGCCGTCGGCGGGCACCGTAATCGCGTTGATCCTCACCACTGTCATATCTACGATCATGCCAGGGCGTGCGCAGGCACGTTCACCCGACGACCGAGCGGAAGGAGGTGCGCCAGATGATGCCAGTCTCGCGTGCCTCCGCGGCCAGCTGACTGACCTGCGGGCGGTGCGCTCCCTTACCAAGGAGAGTTCAGCGCATGACCGTTCGGATCAGGACCATTACTGTCAACTGTCACGACCCGTTCCTGCTGGCCGGTTTCTGGTCTCAGGTGCGCGAACGCAGCGGTAGCCCGTGGCGGACATCCGCCACGGGCTACCGATGGGTCTAAGCCGGAGCTAGTAACCCTGTCCCTGGTCCTGACCGCCCTGGCCCTGACCGCCCTGGCCGTACTGGTCCTGGCCACCCTGGTCCTGACCGCCCTGCCCGTACTGGTCCTGGCCGCCCTGGTCCTGGCCGCCCTGGTCCTGCCCGTAGCCGCCCTGGTCCTGGCCGCCTTGGTCCTGGCCGTAGCCGCCCTGACCGCCTTGGCTGCCCTGGTCCTGGCCGTAGCCGCCCTGGTCCTGGCCGCCCTGGTCCTGGCCGTAGCCGCCCTGGCTCTGGCCGCCCTGGTCCTGGCCCTGGCCGCCGCCCTGGCCGAACTTCTGCTCCACGGCCTGCTCGCCCTGCTGAAGCGCGTCGTCCTTGAGCTTGTCGAATTCGCTCATCACTGCTCCCTCCCCGATGGGCCGCTTCGTCGCGACCGTCTTAGGCTGTCAGCGTTTGCCGACGGTGTGGTGCCATACCCGCGTCGGCCAGGCTAACACCTCGGGCCTCAGCGGCATCGGGCGGGCAGACCTCGATCG
>Ga0302324_100031053_pt1 | contig 10088 bp, 8 predicted proteins | sample Palsa_T0_1_FD_201949 | JGI IMG/M metagenome (GOLD analysis project Ga0302324, IMG submission 201949) | Peat permafrost microbial communities from Stordalen Mire near Abisko, Sweden - Palsa_T0_1 | ecosystem: Environmental > Terrestrial > Soil > Palsa > Peat permafrost | place: Sweden: Abisko... | reverse complement strand
CATCGAAGCGCGTCGATAGCGCCCACTTCAATGGAAACGAAGAGCGGGATGGACGTGGCCACGCAACCGGAGGCGCACGCTAAGCCACATTAGCGCCGATGCGAGTGGGCCGGGGCGCCGGGCCCCGCTCACTTTATTTCGACAACGGGATCAGTAACGCCGCTGCGGCTTTACTGCCGACAAAACGGTCGCCCCCGCTCGGGATTCCCCGGCTCGATTCTATCCGCGCTGTACACCGCCAGAATGCCGGACGGTAGGCTGGCAAATATCCGTGACTTCCTAGGCCGGGCACCTGGTGGTGGACCAGGTGCCCTGCTCGCGTGTCCCTGGTGAATTCCAATTATATCGGCCGCCGTTAAGACGCTACCCAATTCTGACGCGCACCTCTGGCTGACGCGGCCGTGCGAGCGTGTTAGTCACAGTACAAAGCTCTTTCGCTTGCCGGATGATGGAATCGACATCGTATGCGAAGTTGCCTGGAAACTGGATCTCGATGTCGATCGTGTCGAGCCGGCTGGGCGGATCGAGTGCTTTGCTGCCCACTACGGTCAAATGGAACGATGCGGCCGGTAATTGCCGCTGGGTGAGTGCCATACGACAACTGAGCGCAAAACAAGCCGCGATCGAAATCAGCAGGTACTCGACCGGTGAGACCGAGCCCAGCTGACCGGGAACCCCGGAGTCGAACGGCCGGTCGTCGATAGTCACGGACAGCGGATCGCTCCCCTCCGAGACCACACGGATGGTCCAATGTCTCGAAATGGCTTTGGTCATGTCAGTCTCTCCGCGGAGAGTTCGAATCGCCTTAGGAGCCCCTCGATACGGCCAGTACCCATGAGTGCAGCGCGATCGCACATATGCGCGACGACGTCACGATCGTGGCTGACCAGGATCAATGTCATCTCGTGAGCAGCCTTTAGACGGTTAAGCAGGTTGAGAATGCCGGCCTGCGCGGACAGGTCGAGCGCGGAAGTAGGTTCATCGAGCAGCAGCAGCCGCGGTTTCAGCAGCAGTGCGCGCGCGATCGCCACGCGCTGGCGCTGCCCGCCAGAAAGTTGATGCGGATAGCGATGGGCAAACGCCGTCGGCAAACCGACCTCCTCCAGCGCCTCGAGCGCGATGCGCAGAGGCTGTGGTACGCGGTGCACCACCAAGGGCTCAACCAGCGCGCGCTCTACCGTATGGCGCGGATGCAGCGATGCGTGCGGGTCTTGGAAAACCAGTTGTACCGTGCGCCGCAGGCGTGCCGGGAAGCGTCGGCCGGGAACGAGCACATCCTCGAAGAGCCGGATCTCTCCATCCCAGCGTCGCTCGACGCCCGCGAGAACTCGCAGCAACGTCGACTTGCCGCAACCGGAAGGCCCGATGATGCCGAATGTCTCGCCCGCCTGAACCTCCAGGTCCAACGAGTCAAGAACTGCACGTTCGCCAGCGTTGACTTTGAACTGCGCGCGCAGCGCCCTGATCTCGAGGTCGCACATCAGAGGTTTGGCCCCGCCTCCGCGCCAAGCACCGGCAGCTCGGTCCCGTAGGTTTTGCCGCTTGGCCGGCACGACCACAAAGTGCGCGTATACGGGTGCTTGGAGTGCGCCAGTTGCGCCGCAGGGCATTCGTCCACGATACGGCCCTGGAACATGACGAGCGCCCGGTCACAGTAGCGCGCGACTTGCTGCAAGTCGTGGCTGATCAGCAGAAGGCCCATGCCGAGCGCGCTCACCAGAGTGCAGATGAGCTCGAGCACCTGATCGCGCAGTCTGGCGTCGAGCGCGGAGGTAGGCTCATCAGCGATGAGAAGTTGAGGACGGTTGACCAGCATCATCGCGAGCACTACGCGCTGCCCCGTGCCGCCGGAGAGCTCGAGCGGATATGCGGAAAGGACCTGCACCGTCAGGCCGACCGCGCTCAACATTTCCTCGATGCGTTTGCGCCGCTCGGCGCGCGAGTAACTGCCGTGCAGGCGGACGATTTCATCGAGCTGGCGCCCCACGGTCAGCACGGGATTCAGGGCGTGACGGGGTTCCTGCAGCACGAGTGCCAAATTTCGGCCGCGCAGCTTACGCAAGCCATGTGAACCGAGATGTAACAAATCGATCGAACCCAAGCGCAGCTCGCTCGCCGTCGAAACGACGGGTGGGGGTAAGAGCGCCGTCAGAGCGCGCGCCGTGAGGGACTTGCCGGCGCCGGACTCGCCGACCAGCGCAACGCGCTCCTTAGCCACCGTAAATGAGATTCGGTCAACGAGCGTCCGCGCTCCGGAGCACACTGACAAATCACGCACCACAAGCAGCGGGGCTTCAGCCGACATGCCGCTCACCGGATCCGCGCAGCCCGTCGGCGAGGCAGTTGAAGGCAAGGCTCAAAAGGAAAATGGACATACCCGGAGCGGCGGCGAGCCACCACTGGTCGAAGACTACACGGCCACCTTCGGCGACCATCGAGCCCCACTCCGGAGTCGGCGGGCGCACGCCGAGACCGAGGTATCCAAGGGCTGCCGCCGCGAGAATGATGGCCGCCAAATCGAGCGCGAGCCGTACGCGCAAGGCCGGAATGCATGCCGGTAACAGGTGCCCGAACAGCAACCGTGGTCCGCCGATGCCGAGCATTTCGGCCGCGGCGATGTAGTCCGTGCGGCGCAAGAGTTGGGTTTCGGCCCGCGCGAGCCGCGCGTACGCCGGCCATCCGGTAAGGATCAGTGCCAGTGCCACGTTGGGCAGGCCCGGCCCGAGGACCCCGACGAGGGCGAGCGCGAGGATGAGTTGCGGAAAGGCCATCACTATGTTCGTCACGCCCGAGAGCATCCGGTCGATCCAACCGCCGAAGTAGCCGGAGGCGATCCCGAGCGTGAGCCCGATGGGCGCCATAAGCGTCGCGACCCCAACGGCGAGAATAAAGGTGGGACGTGCGCCATAGATGAGACGCGACAGCACATCGCGGCCAAGGCTGTCGGTGCCCAGCCAGTGCAGTCGGCCGGGCGGCTGCAGGCGATCGGCGATGTGTTGCAGTAGCGGGTGGTACGGCGAAATCCACGGTGCCGCGAGCACCACGGCCAGCCACATTGCGACCACGATCAGCCCGAAGCGCGCCGCCGGAGTTTGACCGCTCATCGCGTCCTGGGGTCCATCAGCCGCACCACCAAATCAGTGAGGCCGTTGAGGACGACGAAGCAAACGCCGATCAGGAGCGTCGCCCCCAGAATCGCCGGTGTGTCGCCAGCAAACAGAGCCGTCGTGAGATATCTGCCGAGTCCCGGCCGTGCGAACACCGTCTCAATGAGCACCGCACCTTCGAGCAGGCTCGCATAGGTGAGCGCAAGCACAGTCAGTATCACCCCTCCCGCGTTTGGCAGAACGTGATGCACTAACACGCGTAGCTCGCCAGCCCCCTTGGCCCGGGCCATTGTTACGTACTCCCGGTGCATCTCCTGCAAAAGCGCAGCGCGTGCGAGCCGGGTGATGTTGCCGATCGCGTAAGCCGCAAGCATTAGAACTGGCAGCACGAGGTGTGACAGCGCACTGGCGAAGGCCCCCGGTGCCCCGCTGCGCCAGGCATCGATGAGCACCACACGTGTGGGCATGGGGATGGTGTACTCGTACGCATCATCCAGACGACCGGGGCCGCCTACCCACTGCAGGCGCGCATAGAAGACGAACAGCATGATCAATGCGAGCCAAAAAATGGGAATGGAATTGCCCAACAGCGAAACGAAGCGGATCAGCATGTCGCTCGTTCGTCCTACCCTGCGTACGGCGATCAGGGCAAGCCCGAGCCCGAGGATCGAGCTCACGGCCATCGCAAGCGTTGCAAGCTCCGCAGTCGACGGCCACACGCGCTGCAGGTCCTGCGCCACAGGAAGCCCGGTCGACAACGATACGCCGAGATCCCCGTGCACAAGGCGCCCGAAATAGCGGGTGAGTTGCACTGGCCACGGAGCGTCCAGTGCGAGCTCCTGTCGCGCCTGCAGATAGGCACTGCGGCTCGCATGATCCCCCACGCGCGCAAGAGCTGGGTCGATCGGCGCAAGCCTTGAAAGCGCAAACGTCACGGTCAGGAGCACCGCAAGCGTCACCGCCAGGTTGATGAGGCCCCGGACGGTGGTTGACGTTACGACAAGGCTACTTCGTGACCTGGTCATAGTAGACCATGTCGGCATTGACTCCCTGCCGATAGCCCTGAACATTATCGCGCATGGCCAGCAGTGAGCGCTCCTGCAACGCGATCACGAGCGGCGAGTCTCGCTGCACTTCAGCCTGAATCTCGCGATACATCTCGCGGCGCTTCGCGGGGTCGGGCTCGGCCCGAGCCGCCTCGGTTTGCGCACTCAGTGCCGGGATATGCCAGCCCGCCCGCCACGCAAGCGTCGCCACTCCATCCTCACGGTTGAGCGCGAACGCGCTGGCAGTCGAGTTGGCATCGAAGTAGTCGGGAATCCAGTAGAGCCAGGCGGCTTCTTCAGAGCGCGCGCGGATGCGGGCGTAAACTTCGCTTGCAAGCTGCGGCCGGATGTCGATACGGATCCCCGCGCGGGCGAAGCTTGCCTGTAGCGACTGCGCAATCTCGCCGAAGGGCGGCTGATTGAAGATGTCGAGTTCGAAGTGCGTGCCCTGCCCAAGACCACCCTGCTCGAGGATTTGTCGAGCCTTGGACACATCAAGATGAAAAGGTGTCACCTCGAGCGCACCCGGAAAACCATCCGCGAGAAACGCCTGATGAACTTCATAAGTGCCTTTCAGGAGCTTGGTAGCTAGCTCCTGGTAATCGATGAGCCAGCGCGCCGCCTGCCAGAGGGCAGGATTGGCGAGCACGGGATCTACGCCGTTCGCCGCATTAAAGAGGAGATAATGAACGCTGGCGGAAGGGAATCGCAGGATCTTCAGATGATCCTTGCGCGCAAGTGCTGCGAGCTGGTCTGGGCCTAAGTCGCGCGCAACATCGGCATCGCCTACTTCCAGGAGAAGACGTCGCACGGCGGCGTCGGCAACGTTGCGGAGGATGACCGTCCTGAGCCGCGGCACACCACCCGGGCAGATGGGATTGGCATCAAGTACTAAAGCCTCGTGGGCGATGTACTTGCGGATCTGAAACGGCCCGCTGCCCCCGGAGTGCTCCCTGAGCCAGGCATTCCCGGCGTCGCTGTGCGAGATATGCGCCTCGGCCTGCTTGGCATCGATGATCGAGGCGACAGGCGCGCTCAAAATACTCAGAGCCAGCGGCACGCCCACATCCGCGCTCCAGCGGACCTCGAGATGACGCTCATCGAGCTTGTTAAACTGGCGATCTACATTCTCAGCCCGCCAACCAAGCTCGTTTAGAATGAACACCGGCGCGCGGTTCAGCTTTACGGCGCGCGCCAGCGAAAAGATCACATCTTCGGGGCGAACCGGATTGCCGCTCGCGAAGCGAGCGCCCGCGCGCAGTTCGAAGACCAGACTGCGCTGATCCGGCCCCCTCTCCCACCGGCTCGCCAGACTCGGTCGCAGTGCTCCCGCATCAGCGGGGTCAGACTGCACGAGCCTCTGGTAGAGACTGGTGAAAGCCTGCACGCTCGACAGTTCGAAGCCCTCCGCGGGGTCCAGGCTCTGGATGTCGTCCAGGTTCTGCACCACCACGAGCACATCGGGCGGGCTGCGCGCCTGAGCAGGCGCAAAATGCAGCACCACGGCGAGCGTCGCCAGAGAACACACTGCCCATGTCACCGGATGAGCGCGCCATCGTGTCACATGTACTGGCCGCGCTTTCCTCGCGTAGCGCTGCTGAGGCTTACAAGAAGCGATACCTGACACCGATCTCCAAGTAGCGACCTTCATCGCTGAAGAGCGACGGGTCGTAGGGAGTCTGCGTTGGGAACTCCAACCACAGCGGATTGTATGGTGGCCTGTGATCGAATGCGTTGTCGATCACGCCGTACACGGACAGAGCCTTCGTGGCCTTCACGTTTGCGCTGAGATTGATCTGGCCGTAGGAGCCCGCCCGGCCGGTCTCGCCGGTGACGTTGGCGGGTCCCCATGAATAGGGGCCCGTGAAGAGGTACGTGAGCACGAGGTTCACAGGCTCGTACGACCAGCCTAGATTGGTATTGCCCTTCCAGCGCGGGAATGCGGCGCCGAAGGCGGTGTCGATAGCACCATCGTTGCCAGCGAAGTCGAGCGTCGTGCCGCCGGCGGTCTGCTGGAAGTGCAAGACATAAGTCCAGTCGCTCGTAAAGCTGAAGTTTCCAGCCGGCGTCGGCAGCGCGCGCCGCAGCGTCAGCTCAAGCCCCTGCGTGGAAAACTGGTTCAGGTTCTCGAAGTCAAAGTTCACGTAGGCGATCGTGCCATTCGGATTGCGCACGACGATGGCGGGATTGTTCTCGTCGATGAGGGTCTGAATGTTCGCCGTGCCGATCACGTCATTGATGTCGATCCGGTACCAGTCGAAACCGACGGCCGTGCGCGCGTCAGGGTCCCACTCGAAGCCCGCGTTGTAGTTCTTGGTGTGCTCAGCCTTGAGGTTGGGATTGCCGCCGACCAGCTCCGCATAGTTCTCCTGCACGTTGGGCTCGGTCGGCGAATACGGATCTGCCGCGGTCTGCACGCCCGAGGAATTCTGCAGCGAGGTCTCGGCCAAGGTGGGCGCCCGGAAACCGCGGCTGAAAGAGGCGTAGGTGGTGAACTCGGATACCGGCCGGTAGCGCAGCGCGAAGCGCGGCGAGAACGCGGACCCGAAATCGCTGTAGTGATCATAGCGGCTCGACTGACTGAAAGTGAGGCCCAGCAGCAACGGCACGTTCACCTGATAGTACGCCGCACCCACGTTGCGCTGACCATCGATTGCCTGCAGGTAGAACGGCACGGCAAGCCCGGTCGACTGCAGCGCATAATCGGTTACGACGTCGCTTTGATGCAGAAACTGGGCGCCGGCCCCGAAGCCCACATCGCCCGCCGGCAAGTGCGCAAGATTGGTAGTCGAGGCTGAGACATCGACGGTGTCGAGCTTGGAGATCGCCTGATTGGTGTCGTTGACGTAGAGTCCGTCGAGCCCGTCGGGCGTCGCGCCGGGATCTGAAAAGTTGAATATGCCGGTGTCCAGGACGTCCTTGAGTCCGGCGACGCTCTCAAGTCCGCTCTCGAAGTTGTCGACGGTGCTCTGCGAGTGGCTGGCCGTCGCGTTCCAGTTCCAATCGCCCAGCCTTGCCGTGCTGAACCTGCCTTCGATGCCGGCGAGCGCTCGATAGAAATTCGAGCGCACCGTAAGCTCCTGCGGTTGTCCCGTGAACGTATAGGTGAGTGGCGTGGGAGTGCCAAACGGATTGTAGGGGTTGCTGGCCGGCACGATATTTGAAACTTGGGAGACGCCGCCGGTCACCGGGTTATAGTCATAGGAGCTCGTCGAATCGCTGATGCCGTTGTAGCCCGTGAGCGTAATCGTGGTATTACGGCTGTCCCACAGATCGAAGTACGCATCGGACGAATCATCGATCTTGAAGGTCGCACGCAATTTGCCGCCAATGCGCTCCTCATGCGGGTGCAATGACAGCGCATTCGCGGTATCGACTGCGCAAGCGGTGCCGGTGCTTGTGCCGGTGAGCAGTTCACCCGCATTCACTTGCGACGAGTTGGGCGGGCAGGGGTTAATGGCCACACCTGCGGCACCATTTGGCTGCCAAAAATCAGCCCCCTTCGTGAGCGCGCCGTACGGCGCGCCGAGGTAATCCTGCGAACTGGTGTTCGCCCGATCAGCAAGCGTGTAGCCGTTCTGCAAAAAATAGCTCACCGCGCCTGACAGATTGAAGCGGTCCTGGTCAAGCTCCCCGACTCCACCCGTCAGTCCCAGCTTGCGTGTTGCTTCGCCTCCGTGCGTGGCATCGCCGTAGGCGGCGCTCGCATCGAGCCCGGTGAGGTTTTTCCGGGTGATGATGTTCACCACTCCTGCAATGGCGTCCGAGCCGTACTGGGAAACGGCCCCGGTTTTGACGATCTCAATGCGCTCGATGGTATTCAGCGGAATGGTGTTGAGGTCGACGAACGTGTCGGTGCCGTTCGAGGGAAACCCGTATGGCGCGACTCGCACCCCGTCGACAAGCACCAAGGTATACTTTTCGCTCAGGCCGCGCAGCGCGATGCCGGCACCGCCGGTCGCGCCGAAAGCGAAATTATCCGCCCAACTGCTGGCCGAGTTGGTAGCCAGGTCACGCAAATAGTCCGCAACCGTGATCTCTCCGCTTGCAGCAATATCCTCGGCACTGACGACCTGCACCTGATTGAAGTTGACACGATCCGTGGTACGGATGAGCGACCCGGTCACCTCAATGGTTGGCAGCTCTTCCGGGTTCGGCCCGGACACGGCGGCGGCTGACTGTGCATGCGCCAGGTTGTCAGTCAGGGCCAAAAGACTCAATACGATAGCAGCGAGTGCATGCGCATGGTGCAGCGGAAAAGAGCGATACACATTATCTCCAGCGGGTTTTTGGTGTTTATCCATTGGGCGAGCTCATAAGGGCCCGTCCACTGAAGGTACGTCCCGTAGAGCTAGATGATCTGTTCCTCAGAGGTACCGTTTGTATTTGCCGGCGGAAGTGTCTTGCCGGCTGCCGCTTAATACTCAGTGCAGCGTTCAGTACCTACAGATCATGCACGCAATGTAGCGTGGGAGATTTATCGTGACCAATAATAAAGCGGCATCACCACATGCCGTATCTTCGTAACCGCTTTACAACCGCCGGTGTTAGATCGGCGCCATCCGTTGGCGCGCCTAGGACGCTCGGTTTGGTGAAGTGTGCCAACCGCTCCGAGCCCATCCCTGGCGGACTGCATCACGATTACTTCCTTGCGTTCGACGGCACCCAGCCGAGTCTTTGCGGACGACGGCGCTCCTTGGTGCGCGATCGGTGATCGAACTTGCGAAGAATTCGCGGCGACTACCCGTTCCCTGGGATTCGCGCACCTCGGCGGGGGTTGGAGACTATAATCCCGTGCAGGAATCCGCGACCGCTGCAACGGCCGGCGGCGATGAATACGCGGGCGCACAAGCAACTGCGCGCCCGGTCCACTCAAGCGGTATGACTCTGATTATTCAACTGCGACGCTCGATCGCGTCAAGCCTTGCCCTGATGCTCGTGGGCGTGCCGATCACCCATGCGGGAACGACACTCGACCGCGTCAAGCGCACCGGCGTGCTCAACGACGTGCTGGTGGAGACTTATCCACCGTTCGGATTCATCGATGCCGACAATCAGCTAGCGGGGTTCGACGTCGATGTGGCAAAGGCGTTTGCGGCCCGATTGGGCGTGACCTTGAAATTGGCCACTCCGGGTTGGGAGACCATCCTGTCGGGGCGCTGGCAGGGTCGCTGGGATATTTGTATCTGTTCGATGAGTCCGACCGAGGAGCGCGCCAAAGTACTCAGCTTGCCGGTTCGATATTACAGTTCGCCAGCCGTCTTGACGGTGCACAAGGACGAACCGCACATCAAAACGGTCACTGACATTTCCGGCAAGCGAGTGGGTGTCGGGATGGGGTCGAGTTACGAGAACTACGTCAACAAGACACTCGTCATACCGGGGACCACACCGATCGCCTATCCGTTCCACGATGTAGTGGCGATTCCCGGCGATGAGACTGTCAATTTCAGAAATCTCGCGTTGGGGCCGGGCGTGCGGCTTGATGCCATCATCTCCGACTTCGCGACCGCGAAGGCGGCGGTCGAGTCTTCCCACGCCCTGAAGATCACCGGCCCCGTGATCTATGCCGAGCCGAACGTGGTGGCCACGGAGAAGGGCGATGCCGACTGGGATCGCACCGTTGCGCGTATCTTCAATGAGATGCAGGCCGACGGAACACTTGCGAAGTTATCGCAGAAATGGTTTGGGCGGGATATCACTCACGATGGCCCTTGATGCGCGGATCCCAGCCCGGGGGGACGGCGCATCGCGTGCGCTCGATCAGGGCATGCAGTCTCAGGGCGCAGCGCCGGGACAGGCCAGGGATTATTTTCGGCAGAAGGTGTGGCTGACGTGGGCTCTCCTGTGTGTGCTGCTCGGCGCCGGCTTTTATAGACTGCACCTTGATTTCAGCTACGTCGGCCAGAAGTTGCCCTTCCTCCTTGGCCTACGC
>Ga0302324_100031052_pt1 | contig 10088 bp, 14 predicted proteins | sample Palsa_T0_1_FD_201949 | JGI IMG/M metagenome (GOLD analysis project Ga0302324, IMG submission 201949) | Peat permafrost microbial communities from Stordalen Mire near Abisko, Sweden - Palsa_T0_1 | ecosystem: Environmental > Terrestrial > Soil > Palsa > Peat permafrost | place: Sweden: Abisko... | reverse complement strand
AATTATACACCAGCGGTTTCGCAATCGCGATTTATTCCAACCAGGACGGAGAAAAGTGCGCCTAGGTTGTCTCTTTAACGCGCCGCCCAATGGCAATGATGGCCGTCGGAATCACACGCCCAAAAAACGTTCGGGTTGCGGGGGTCTCTCATACCTTCACCATTAACCGGATGATAAGCGGATCCCGGCGCGTAGGAATAGGCACTGTAGTGGTCGTGGTCTTTCTGCCACCACCACTCATGATAGTGAGTATCGTGTTGGTGATTTTCCTCCCAATGTTTATCGTGATGGTGGTCCCACCAATGGTCGCTGTCAGCCGACGCTCGCATTGGAGCGGCCACACTCAGCCCGATTACGAAAGCAAAGATCCCCGTTAATATCTTTTTGCGTTTGCTCATGATGGTAATTCTCCTTTGAAGTTTCAGTGACCAATAGCGCCGCGCTCGCGGTTTTGCGCTTGACGTCCATTCCCAACTCTCCCGATTCTCTGTCGAGTGAGTATTTTTCTGTCTGGTCGGTCATGATCCAGGAACATCAGAATAAAGACCATAGGGTGCCGCGAAGGTTCATCAGGCAGCCGGCCCAGCATGGTCGGTAAAGTGTGTTCCGCTAACTTGTTGACTTGCAGGCGTCATCGCAACCCCAACGGCTGCGGCCCCGGACGGCCTGTTGTAAGCATGATCAACGACGGCTTCGGCTGCCGTGACCGTCCCAGCGTTCTTGAATATCTCCTTAGCACGACGACGTTCAGCCTTATCCGCGGTAAGAACGGAGATCAGAATATTTCCGCCATCCATCTTCTCTTGATATTGGATTGCTTCGAATTCCGGCATTTCCATGCCGATGATTGATCCGACGGCAACTCCGGTGGCCGCACCAGCGCCGGCCCCAGCAAGTGCTGCGATGATGGGTCCTGCCGCAATCAAAGGACCTAGCCCGGGTATCGCTAGCATCCCGATGCCCACTAGCCAACCCAACACTCCGCCGATGACTATGCCGCCTGCGCCGCCGACTGCTGCACCTTCGGGCATTTTGGTCTGCTGTTCGTGCGCGTAATGCCTTACTCCTTCGTCGTCGGGAAAGAGAACTGAAATATCATGGTCGGAAAAACCTGCGCCCTTGAGCTGGTTGAAAATACTGACTGCCTGGGCCTGGCTCTTTGCTATACCGAATAGTGCTTTCTTCACGGACATCTCCTGTTTAACCCTTCGCCTTATCTATCACGCGCTCGACGGCCTTCTTCACTTTGCCTTGCCTTGGTCTACCTTTCCTTGATTTTTCAACCGCTGATCGTCTGTTAAAACGCCGACCGCTTCTTCGACTCGGCCTTTGATCTCGTTGTTTGTTCCACCATTCATTGCACTGTTCTCCTGTGAAATTTAGTTGGAACCGCGCTCTGGCACTTTGAGTGACCGTCATATCGTCGCAAACGAAATCCGCTGTGCTGAGGCTCGAATCACGCCGACAAACCAAAGAACGCGCACAATCACAACGATCGATCTGAACAATGGGTAGCATACGGGGCCTCTAGCTCAAGTCCTGGTTCCACCGATTTTGCGTTGGTCTAGCGAGAAGTGGCCGAAGGCTAGCGAAAGAGCCACTAATACGAATGGATCAAGGTCGGACTCGATTCCTATGTCGATCCGGACACCCGAACTGTATCAAGATGCGCTCCGTATAAGCCATGGCAAGCCGGTTACTTGGAGTACCAAGTCTGTCGTTTGTTATTGCTGCGGTATAGTCTCGCGCGCGCGTTGTCAGCGCTGGCATCGCACATCTGTTCTTCTTTCGCAAAAGCTCGCCTCGAAGCACCTAACGACAAAACGACCAAAACTATGGCGATAATAGGAGGAGGTCGAATGCCTAGACTCGGGTCTCACACTGTCAGTACCGTAGGGTCGGCGAGCCGCTATGAAGCGCGGGAACATAGAGAAGAATCGGAAGCGATCGGCCGCCAAAATCGACCTCCAAGAGTGGATACAGAAGCGCACCTCCCTCCTCGGTGAGTGTTGTGCTATCAGCTAGCGCTTGTTCCCACAGAAGGTAGTCAGCTCGAAAGGGGTACAACGACGGTTGAGCGGGTATCGAATCGTCTTCGGAGATGAGTCTATATTCCGCAGTTTTGAGGTAAGGCGATTCTGGAATGCCTTGGGAGTACGAAGCGAGCTGGAGGTCGAAACCAGATGCCCTCGACGCCGTAGGGTCGAGGGATGGTTCTTGAGCGAAGCAATAGCCGGCAGTTGCAAACAGGATTGCGGCGGCTATTGCGATTCCGACGAGATTACTTTGGCCCATTAGGACCTCCGTCGAGCCTTCCCTTCCCGAACTTTGAATTGGTCTAGCGAAATGTGGTCAAAGGCAAGCGAAAGGGCCACTATGGGCTGGATCAAAGCCGGACTCGATTCCTTTGTCGATCCCGACATCCCCACTGTACCAAGATGTGACAGACATAAGCGAGAGGAAATGCGTCAGTTTGGTTACTTGGAGCGCCAAGACCGTCGAGTTGAGAGTCTCATTCCGAAGGTAGAGGGCAAAATCCCGGTGACGGTGTGGGCTTACGCCTAAATGGCGGGGTCAAAACCATCGCCGACCACGGTCAGCAACTTCATGTTGAGGCCATTGGGGAACATTGCGGTGATCGTCTTGGGCACGTGGGCTATGAGCTTGTGTTTGCCGCGAATCGGCTTGACGCCGGGCAGGCGGCCTATCATCTGAACTCGAGGTTGTTCGAGACGGGACGATAAAGCGGCTAGTGCGAAAGCCCCTTAGATTCCAACCCACCACTAGCAGTTTGTGTCTGCAAATCACCGAGTGTTGACGTGAGCCTGATCTCAGGGTTGGAATTCAACTTCGCAATCAAAAGAGCAACCAATTACGGAATCTGCAAAACAGGAGGAAGCCGCTATCGCCTTCTTGCGCGAACTTCACTAGGTCGATATCGCAGCATTAGCCAATCGTCCGTACAGGGGTGCAACCTGGGCGATGTTCAGACGTGGCGTCACGGAATCGTAGTAGGTTTTCGTAGCGTTGCTGGCGGTGCTCAATGCGAGGTGCTCCTGCATCTCCAAGCTGAGTGGACGCTGATCGGCTCTTGACTTGTATGAACATTATTAAGCTTCAAGGGAAAGCAGGGTTTCCTTCGCTGCCGGCGCGCGAATGAGTCTGGGCAAGGAACCGCTCGAGCCGATCACGGCGGACGATCAAGTAGCGCCCGTCGCGGCTGATGAAATCCTCTTGCTCGAACCGAATAAGGAATTCAGTTACTCGTGGTCGCGAAGCACCCAATAAGTCGGCCAGGTCCTTGTGTCGTGCGAGCACTGTAAGCCGCGTTCCACGCCTGTCTTTGACGCCGAAATTCTCGCTTAGCTCGAGCAAAATCAAAGTAAACGCATACGTAATGATCCGCAACTCTTTCGCCTTTCCTCCTTTAGGCTAAACGCTCAGGGATTTCAGTTGAGGGGACGACAAGCCGTTCGCGGAACATGGATTGTTCTCGAACGGTTTACTTACAAGGATCAGGAGAATGAATGCGAATGCTTCGTGCCAACTACGAAATGATGGGTCGCTTCGCGGTTCAACTAGCTACTGATCGTGATCAAAGGGTCTCGTTTGAGACTGTTCGCGCGGGCAACGTGCCCAGTTCCAACGCCGGGACGCGGCGCCAAGGCGATCGACGGTGTTTATGACGGCGAACTAACGCCAGACTTATCGAGCAATTATTAGTATATACCGCCCTGCAAGAACATGGCCGACGGGGATATTTATCGGCATGTAGAGAAGTGAACCACTGCGTGCTCCGGCACCCGTGGCGTGAAGCGCCAATATCTGTTCTTTAGGTAACACATCAACGTTGACCCAAATTAGACCGCATGAAATGGTTCTCGAAGGGACCCAGCAGCCTTTCCGTTCCCGCAAAGGTTCTGTGGCAACCCGCAGCGTATCCGACAGACTGGCCGCCATTCCAACTGGCCCAACGGATACGCTGCTTTCTTTTAACCGCCTGACTTGAGGCGGTGCGTCTTCGGGATTGGTTCGCTCGCGTCAGGGTAATAGCGTTGAAAGCGTGCAGCTTCCGATGAACCCGCCAATACTGCCGATGCTCGCGAAGCGAATGGACGAGTTGCCAGCGGGCCAAACCTGGATCTTCGAGCCTAAGTGGGACGGGTTTCGCGCGTTGATCTTCCGCGACCGGGGCGAAATCCTTATTCAGAGCCGCGATGCGAAATCGCTGAATCGATACTTTCCCGAGTTGCTCCAACCGCTGAATGTACAGCTGCCCGCTCGATGCGTTCTCGACGGTGAAATCGTCGTGGCAAAGAACGATGGGCTCGACTTCGAGGAGTTACAACTTCGGATTCATCCGGCTGCCTCGCGGGTAAAGCAGCTTTCCCGACAAAGTCCAGCGTCGCTAGTCTTTTTCGACCTGCTGTGCGAAGGAGACCGCGATTGGAGGAACGAACCGTTCGAGCGGCGGCGCAAAAGGCTGGAGTCGTTGCTGTGCAATGCAGCGCCGCCAATCCATCTGACCCCGGCGACGCGTGAACTCGATGTCGCAGCGGATTGGTTCAAGCGCTTTGAAGGTGCCGGCCTCGATGGAGTTATGGCCAAGCCCATTTTCGGCGTCTATCAACCTGATAAGCGCGTGATGTTCAAGATCAAGCATGAGCGCGACTGCGATTGCGTCGTGGCTGGCTTCCGCTGGCACAAAGGAGGCTACGGGACAGCGATCGGCTCGCTTCTGCTCGGTCTGTTCGACGGCTCGGGAATGCTGCAACACGTCGGTGTGTGCGCGAGCTTCACACAAAATAAACGTCAGGAACTGGTTCATTTTCTGGCTCCCTATCGCCACAACGCTCTCGCCGATCATCCGTGGAAGTCGTGGGCGGAGCCGACTTCAAATGATGCAAAGCATCGGATGCCGGGGGGCCAGAGCCGTTGGAGCCATGGCAAGGATCTATCGTGGGAGCCGCTCAGACCGGAGCTGGTAGCGGAGGTCGCGTACGAGCATATGCAGGGCACGCGCTTTCGTCATATGGCGCAGTTCCGCAGATGGCGTACTGACAAGCCACCACGCGATTGCACCTATGAGCAGCTTGAAGTTGTTCCGCCGCATGAGCTGAAAGCCATTTTTGCCGGGAACCGCTGAGCTCATACCCGCTCAAATACCCTTCTTTGACGGACGCCGTTTGCGAGTTGGATCGTCATCAGGATCAGGAGTTTCCTGAAGGGGCCGTGACTCTTCTGGCACACGGCGCAGGTTTACTCGGATCCGCGTCCAGGTCGAGGATCGGCTGCGCATTGAATCGATCAGCACATCATCTGCGGCGAGAAGCTTCGCAACCTCGACGTGGTCGCGCTTCCATTTTTCCAGACCCGAAAGCGCGGCCTCTTTGCTTGGCGAGTTCGCAACAACTATAAGCGGCATCTTCGTCCGCGGCTTGTTTGGGACGGACTTGGCACGCGAAGGGGCGACTCGGCGCGGTTCGCTCTCCATCTTACGAAAGTGCGGCGGCCAGGGCGCATCGCCGAGGCCCACGGCTTCGTCCCGTGCTGCCAGTTCGAGCAATTTTTCTAGTGAACCGGGCGCATCGTCGATGCCTTGCTGCGGATCTCCGATCTCAAGAAAGCGTTTAGGAATCGTGCGCACGGTAAAGTCAGACGGCTCACAGTCGCGAACTTCGTGCCAGTGAAGAGGCGCGGAGACCCGAGCGTCGGGAAGCGGGCGCACGGAATATGCTGAGCAGGTCGTACGATCCTTTGCGTTCTGGTTGTAGTCGAGGAACACACCATGCCGCTCTTCTTTCCACCATTTCGAAGTGGCCAGGGTGGGAGCGCGCCGTTCGACTGCTCGCGACAGAGCGAGCGCCGCGCGACGCACCTCGTCGAAGGTCCATCGCGGAAAAATCCGCACATTGACGTGCATCCCCCGCGAGCCGCTGGTTTTGGGCCAGCCACAAAGGCCCATTTCGTCCAGCAAGGATTTCACCTCAAGCGCCACTGCACGCACGTCCGTCCAGCTGACGCCGGGACCGGGATCCAGATCGACCCTCAACTCGTCCGGATGCTCGAGATCGGCGGAGCGCACGGGATGAGGATGGAGCTCGATGCAACCAAGATTGACGATCCACGCAAGCCCGGCCGCATCATCAACAACGATTTCTTCCGCGGTGCGTCCCGAAGGGAACGCGAGCGTTATTGTTCGCAACCATGGAGGCCGTTGCGCCGGTGCGCGCTTCTGATAAAACGCCTCACCTTCCGCGCCGTTGACGTATCGCTTGAGGACCTGCGGACGGTCCCGGATTCCGACAAGCGCGCCCGCCGCGACTGACAAATAGTAGCGCGCCAGGTCAAGTTTCGAGAGCCTCGTCTGCTGCGAGAAATACAGCTTACCCGGATTGGTAATACGGACCTCGCGTCCGTTGATCGAGAGCGACTCTGTCTCGTCTTCCTTGCGCACGACCCAAGTTTACATCATTAGCGCGGTTTCGCAGGGTTGGTCAGATTTTGCACTCGCTCCAAGATTGGGTATGGAGTCAGCGAGCGCGATTTCACTGCCGGTTCCCGGCGGGTCTCGCCGTAACGCCGTCCGACGCTGCGAGCCGCGGCAATCGCCGCGCATTTTCTCCGGGTTCAGGTTGAGTACGCACAACCGACGGAGTACGGTTCAGACGAACCCGTTCAGGGACGGGGGCGTCCCGATGACCATGAAGTCACCGACGACAGGCGCCTTCAAGAAGGGCGGCTTGTGTGTTGACGTAGTACGGGCGTTACGCAAATGCCGTCCAGGTTGTAGGTCGCATGGGTTGCCGAGACTCCGCCAGCGTCGAACAAACGGCTCGCTGTCTGATAAGAGAACCTGTCCACTGCCACCTTCGCCTGAGCGCCCGCGATTTGAGCGGCGCGTGCTAGGTCCGCATCAGGCAATCCACCCACCACGGAGCTACGGCCACCTGGATTCTGTCCGCAGCCGCCAGCACGATCGCTTCGGCCGCGAAGGCGTCGGCGGCAATCTCGCCAACGACCTGTAAGAGCTGGTGGTCCTCCGTTGGATCTAAGTACAGTTTCAGAATGTCCATGCAAACATATGGCATCGAATCCGTATGAACGGCCTGCTGCGTCACATGCGAAGGGGTCGGCTGGATACCGTCGAACGTTCTCAATGCGGGACGGCGTTTCGACCAGAGCGGGTGGGCGGGTCAGTTAGCCGGCGTCTGATAAGATGGGCGGCTCGAAGGCCGTTACCGGCGGGGGTTTACCCACGAGTCTTTCAATTTGAACCAACGTGGTCTGAGCACTCGATCCCTGAGCCAGACGCGATGTTCCACGGTCCAGGGTCAAAACGTTTGCGTTGCCATGCTTGTCGAGACTCCCTGGATTTCCCGGATCAACCGGATCAAACCAGGCGCCCGTCGCCAACTGCACGACGCCCGGGCGAATTTCGTCAGTGACTATTGCGCCCGCGAGCAGAGCCCCGCGATCGTTGAATACTCTGACGATCTCTCCTGTTTGAATTTCTCTGGCCGCCGCGTCGCGAGCGTTAATCCTGATTGGTTCGCGCCCCTCGATTTTGCTTTGCAGACTGACGCGGCCCATATCCATCTGACCATGCAGCCGAGTTTCGGGTTGAGTAGTCAAGAGATGAAGTGGATAGTCACTGGCCTTTGCGGACCCGAGCCATTCGGCCGGTTCAAACCAGGCTGGATGGCCGTGGCAGTCGTCGTATTTGAAACTGGCAATTCGTTCGGAGAAGATTTCTATTCGGCCAGATGGAGTAGCTAATGGATTGACTATAGGATCGTTGCGGAACTGATCGAATAAGACGAACGGACGCAGCGTAACAGGAAGTTCGAAATATCCTCGTTCCCAGAAGTCCTCGAAGTCGGGCCAGTACGGCCAAGCCTGATTCCGTTTGGCCGCAATTCTTTTTGCCTCATCGTAGAGGTGCTTCAGCCATTGTCTCGCGTTACGAGCCTCAGTGAACTCCTGGACGACGCCGAATCGATCGGCCAGTTCCGAGAAGGTGGAATAGTCGTCACGAGCAGCGCCGACTGGTGCGATTGCGCGCTTCATCGCAGTCAGATAGCGGTCTTTGGCGCTCGCTCCGATGTCGTCGCGTTCGAGCGGAGTCGTCGCAGGCAAGACAATGTCAGCGCGCCGCGCGGTGGCAGTCCACCATGGCTCGTGCACGATGATCGTTTCCGGACGCCGCCATGCCCTGACGAGGCGATTCAGATCCTGATGGTGATGAAAAGGGTTGCCGCCCGACCAGTAAACCAGCCGGATGTCGGGATAGGTGAGATCCTTGCCATCGTACTGAAACACCTTGCCGGGATTGAGCAGCAGATCGGAGATGCGGGCAACCGGGATAAAACTCCGGGTCGGATTGTTTCCGACCGGAAAGGTAGGAAGCGGGATGTCCTGATCGTAGTGACCAAGGCCTTCCATGCTGCCGTAGCCGAAAGCGATTCCTCCACCTGGAAGCCCAATTTGCCCGAGCATTGCGGCCAGCGCGATCGCCGCCCAGAATGGCTGCTCACCATGATCGCCGCGTTGCAGTGACCAGTTCATAACGATGAAGGTTCGCGTGTGAGCCATCTCACGGGCGAGCCTGCGAATCACTTCCGCAGGAATTTCACTCAGATTTGCCGCCCAGTCTGCGCTCTTTGCAACTCCATCGGCATGACCCAATACGTAGTCGCGGAAGCGCTCAAATCCGACGCTGTAGCGAGCGATAAATCCCGCGTCATATAGTTCTTCAGCTATCAGTGTGTGGGCGATAGCAAGGATTATCGCGGTATCGCTTTGAGGCCGGGGCGCCAGCCACTCGGCGTCGAGGAATTCCGCCGCATCATCTCTGATCGGACTGATATTACAGAAGCGCACGCCTGCAGCTTTCGATCTGGTCAGATAGTCGCGGGTCGTATGTTCACTTGGGCCACCCGGACGGATCTGAGTGTTGCGAATGGGAATGCCACCGAACATTACGACCAGATTGGTATGTTCGATAATGCTTTGCCAGCTCGTGCCAGGACCATCGACTAACTGCGAAGTGCCCACAACACGACGGGCAAGGACACTCCCGGCAGCGTTGCTATATGAATCGCGCGACGAGGTAAAACCGCCAATTCTGGTAAGAAACCGTTTCAGTTGTGATTGTGCGTGGTGGAAGCGGCCGGCACTCGCCCACCCATAGGAGCCGGCGAAGATTGATTCGTTGCCAAATTCTGAAATCACGCGCTTCAGCTCATTGGTGACCAAGTCCAAGGCGCGATCCCAGCTAACCTCAATGTAGCGGTCGCTGCCGCGTTGCTCCCGTGATTTACCCGGCCCGCTCTTGAGCCAACCCTCGCGCACCGCGGGTCGCATTACCCGGCTTCGATGAACAACAGCGTCCGGAATCGAATGCAGAAGTGGCGACGGATCAGAATCCTTGGTGAAGGACCTGACCGCTATGAGTTTTCCTTCGGCGACGACCGGCTCGAAAACACCCCAGTGCGAGCGGTTCAAAAAATTACTGTTCAGGTTGTTACTCACGTCAATTCAGCCGCTCCAATCATAATGGAAGCGGTATGGCCGATGAAGCGCGCCCATAACTCGCGGCTACCAGCTTGACTCCTTCGGTAATGCCCCGCCCGAAAACGATCTCGCCGGGGGAACCCGCGCCGAGAAACCGCTGCAACGTCTAGCGCGCACTTTCATAAGCGTCGGTCGAGCGCGCCGCCAGCGTGTGGGCAGCGCGATTGCACGTTGGGGTATTCGTGCTCATAGTACCGCACCAGCCGATCGATCACGGCGCGCGGCTTCTGCGTGGTCGCGGCGTTGTCCAGCCACACGAGTGGCCTGCCGTTCACCCGTTCCTGAAGGATCGGAAAGTCGCGGCGAATCTCGTTGACGTCGAACACGCGCCGTGCGAATTGCGGCGCCTAAGTAGGTGAAGACGGCGGGGGTGTCGCCAACTGGGGCGTGAGAAAATAGGACGATGGAGTGCCTGCAGCAGGCATCGATCGCGCGCCCGCATCGTCGAACATCGGTGGCGACGCTCCGGTCAGTGCGTCGAGTTTCAAGCGCAACGAAGGATCGGTCGGGAT
>Ga0302324_100031047_pt1 | contig 10089 bp, 11 predicted proteins | sample Palsa_T0_1_FD_201949 | JGI IMG/M metagenome (GOLD analysis project Ga0302324, IMG submission 201949) | Peat permafrost microbial communities from Stordalen Mire near Abisko, Sweden - Palsa_T0_1 | ecosystem: Environmental > Terrestrial > Soil > Palsa > Peat permafrost | place: Sweden: Abisko... | reverse complement strand
CCGATCGGTGCTTGAAGAGGCCGTCAAGCAAAAGCTTCCCGACTCGATCACCCACCTGGTCCGCACCCGCTACCGCAACGCAGCCACGCTCGGCAACCTGCTGCACGAGGTCAACAACAACCTGCTCCTCACAGGCATCGACGGAGACTTTCCTGGCGTCGCCAATCAGGTAAATGACGCCGGCAAGAAAGCCGTCCATCAGGGTCTGCTCTCAGAAGACGAAGCCCGCCTATGCCTGCAAAACGCCCGCCAGGCGTTGCAATTGCTGCTCCAGCATTGAGCAGATTTTCAGATGATCGGTGGGTCTCAGATTCAGACTAGAAGCAAGCCCCGATCAGGCTTTGATTGTTACCAATTTCGCGCGGCCATCGAATCTAATATTCCACTTCATTATGATGTCCCTTCCGATCAAGCAAGAATAGTACGGCTCTCGATTAAATTCGGCAGAAAGGATACGCACGGATTCGATTCTCGGGAGATTTGTATCGGGGAAACTGATGGCGCCGGAGTATTCATCGCACCGGTGCTTCCCTCCTATTGTTCTTATGACGGTTCCCGCGCTGGTCTGAAATAGCCTCCAGTTTTTTGCGAAAGTTTTGCTAACGAATGTGAACGGCGATCCCGTGTCAAGCAGCGCCGTTTGTGCGAGGGGAGGTGGGAACTCCAATCCAATAGCGCGCCCCTCTCGAATAGCGTCATCGGTATTCATCACGACGACACGTATACACGGCCCTGGATCAAAAGGGTCGGAAGGATCCCACTTGAGTTCTACGAAAGCCATATAGTGCACTATAATGCAATAATGAGACTACGGGACGAAATATTTGGGCTCAGCCGTCAAAATCTGCTTTACAAGGAAATATCTACTGACCCCGAATCGACACAGACCAGCCTTGAATGCATCTGCATAGGTGCAGAAGAATCCCTCCGCCACGACGCCGTCTCGGATCGCAACATACTCGCCGTAGTGAGACCGCAACCATTCCTCGCGATGCTTCTCAAACACTTCTTTCTCCACGGAGAACGGGTCAACAGGTGCCATCTGGATCCTCTCCAAAATCTTAATACGCGGCCAGCCGATTCATAGAGCCAAATTGACGCTATTTATTAATGCGATAATGCAGTCAATGGCAAGCTGAGTCATGAGCCCAAGAGAGAAGCACATCCCGGACGATGCCCAACGGACTTCCGTTTGCCTGACTACCGAAGACAGGGCGGCCATTCGCTGGATCAGCGAAATTCGTCGGGCCAAGAAAGACAAGCGGACGACCACCAACGACGTCCTTGTCGATGCGCTCTGGTACTTCTTGGAGAAGACTGAGGGGAAAACCAAAGACCAGATCCGTGCCATGGTGCCGGCCTCACCGGTTGACGAACGCTCCCAAGGCAAAGTCACCGAGATGCCAAAGGCGAGAAGCAAGCGCTGAGTCTGCTGAAGCCCTGATACTTCTTCAAGAATCCCTTGTCTAATTGGCCTTTCGCTTCGGTTGTAACCTACTGAAACAACCAGCCGGCTGAACTATGCGAAGATTTACGCACCATGGCCAAAGCCTCGACTGCACCCCCCGTGGAACATGGCTTGCAACGGCAGTTAGGCCTGCGCGACCTGGTATTGGCGCAGGTGCTCTGCGTCGTCGGCAGCAGCTGGGTTGGTGTAGCCGCCGGCTTGGGCCGCGCGCAGGCGCTCACCTGGATCGCCGCGATGCTGCTGTTCTATTTTCCAATGGCCGCAGTGGTGATCGGCCTCAACCGGATCATGCCCCTTGAGGGCGGGCTCTATGTCTGGGCGCACCGGGCCTTCGGCGGCCTCGGCGGGTTTCTTACCGCGTGGAACCTCTGGGTCTACGGCATCGCAGTGACAGCGGCAATTCTTTATGCGATTCCTACTGAGCTGGCTTACCTGATTGGTCCCAGGGCCGCGTGGTTGCCGGAGAGTCATCTGGCCTCGCTGGCCATTGTCGGCTGCATCGTTGCGGCGATCACTGCGGCAGCCGTGCGCGGCCTCGAATGGGGCAAGTGGATCCATAACACCGGCGGCGCAGCCATGATTACGGTGTTTGTGGGGCTCATTCTGCTCCCCGCGTGGGCATTCTGGCGGCATCGGCTCGGCCACCAGGGGATCAATCATGGGATGGATCTTGCATTGGCGCTGCCGCCACGCAATCTGCGCTCCATGGCCCTGTTTGGGCAGATGCTTGTCGGCGCGCTGAGCGGCCTTGAATACATCGCCATCTTCGCCGGGGAGAGCCGCCAGCCGGCGCGGAATATCGCCCGCTCAGTGTGGATCGCTTCGCCCATCATCTGCCTGATGTTCATTCTGGGGACGGGCTCCGTTGTTGCGTTTGCGACGCCGGAACACATTGACTTCATCGCACCAATTCCGCAGACCATGCGCATAGCCCTCGGCGACTCGGGAGTTGGGAACCTGATCGCTATGACCGCGATTCTGCTGGTTCAACTCAGGCTTCTCGGCGCATCGAGCTTTCTGTTCACCGGCGCAACCAGGTTGCCCATGGCAGTCGGTTGGGACGGCCTGCTGCCGGAGTGGTTTACTCGTTTGCACCCACGATGGAGGACGCCGGTGAATTCGATTCTGTGCATCGGCGGGCTGGTGATGCTGCTGATAGTGCTTGCCAGCGTAGGCGTTCACGCGCAGGAAGCATTTCAGGTGCTTTCAAACGCAAGCATGACGCATTACGAGTTGATGTACATGGCCATGTTTGCGATTCCCATGGTGGGCGCCGCCGCGCTTCGCAAATCGCTGCCCGCGTGGCTAAAATGGGTTTCGCTCGCAGGCTTCTGCGCATCGCTCTTCAGTTTGCTGACCTCCGTGTTTCCCTTCGTCGATGTAGTGAACCCGATCGGCTATGCAGCCAAGATTGCTGGAGCAGTAGTGGTGAGCAATATCGCTGCTGTTGTCTTCTACAAACTGCGAAATTGAGGGGTGAATTACTAGCGTCTCGCAAGGCTCGGCATCTCAATGGGCCGAGTCCTGCACCCATCCCAAGGATGGCAATCGCATGAAGAAGTTGCTGACTCGTTGTCTCTCGGCCAGCGGTCAATCCTGGTGCCCCTCCCGGAGGGAGGGGTCGAAAATAGCCCAGGATGGAGCGAAGCGCAATCCTGGGAAAGCGCCCGCAAATGGATTCGTCCGCCCCGGAGGGGCGGATCGAGCCACCTCAAGCGGATCATTCGACGTTCATGCGATTGCCCCACCATCCCGCGCCAGCTCCCCACCCCGCCGAGCCCGCCTTCTATACTGAACTGTCCATGTCCTACGCCGCCGCCGTCGACCAACTCAATGCCATGGTCCCCGAGCTCTACCAGAGCTCCGGCCAACCGCGCCGCAAGTTCTCGCTCGAAGAGATCCGCATCCTGCTTGCCGAGCTCGGCGATCCGCACCGCCGCTTTCCGTCAGTACTCATCGCTGGAACCAACGGCAAGGGCTCGACGGCCGCCACGCTGGCTTCCATCCTCACCGCCAGCGGAGTGCGCACTGGCCTCTACACCTCGCCTCACCTGGCCCGCGTGAATGAGCGCATCCGCCTCGACCGCATCGAGATATCCGACGAAGCTTTTGCCGCGCTCTACTTCCGCGTCCATGACGCCGCCCAGCAACTCGTCCTTGACGGGCAACTCCCGCAGCTTCCCAGCTTTTTCGAGATCCTGACCGCGCAGGCCCTGCTCTACTTTGCCGAAGCGCAAGTGGAAATCGCCGTCCTCGAAGTCGGCATGGGCGGACGCCTCGACGCCACCAACATTGTCGATCCGCTGCTCTCCGTCATTACCGACATCTCGCTCGACCACACCGAGTGGCTCGGATCAACCATCGCCGCCATCACCCGTGAAAAAGCCGGAATCCTGCGCCGCAATGGAACCCTGATCACCCTCCCCCAGCATCCCGAAGCCAACCAGGTTCTCGGCGAAGTAGCAGCCGAATTTGATGTCCGCGGAGTCAGCGCCGCCCCCTACATGCCGGACATTCCAACAGCCAGCCCGTACAGCGTTCAGGCCCTCGGCGCGCCAGTTCAGGTCGATTCGCCGCTCCCCGGCGCACACCAGCATCGCAACATCGCCCTGGCCATTGCCGCCGCAGTCGAACTGGCCACCAACCATGGTTTCCCAATCACACCCGCCTCCATCGCTGCCGGGATCCACCAAACTCGCTGGCCGGCCCGCCTCGAGCGCTTTCGCAAGGACGGGATCGATTGGGTTCTCGACGTGGCCCACAACCCAGCCGGTGCCTGGGCTCTCCGCGCAGGCCTCAATACGGTGCTCGCCGACGATCGCAAGAAGCGCATCCTGATCTTCAGTTGCCTCCGCGACAAGCCCGTCCAGGAGATGGCGCAAATCCTTTTTCCGCTCTTCGACCAGGTCATCATCTCGCCCATCCACACCGCCCGCGCCGCGGCGCTCGAAGATCTACTGGCCGCCGCCCAAGCCACAGGCACCCCGGCCTGCGCCGCCGAATCCGTCGATCAAGCTCTGGAACTTGCTAAAAACAAAGCGGATAACGGCATGGTCGTGGTTTCCGGGTCAGTCTACCTGGTGGGCGAAGCCCGTCCGCTCCTTGTGCAGCAGAGCGGGGAACAGCCATGAGCCCGCGCCCCAATCCGATGCCGCTCCTTTACCGTTGGCGCACCAACATCTGGCACATTCCAATGATGACGTTGGCCACGGTCGTGTGCGGGTCCATATCGCTGCTGGTCTCGCTCGTGGATAAGGATGGCCGCGCCCAGCACCGCATAGCCCGCGTATGGGCGCGCACGCTGGTTTTCTTCGCCGGATCTTCGCTTATCGTTCACGGCAAGGAGAACCTGCTCAAGCATCCCGTCGCCGTATACGCCTCAAATCACACCTCCTACATCGATACGTGCGTGATTTTTGCCGTTCTGCCCTTTCAGTTCCGCATCCTGGCCAAGAAAGAGTTATGGCCTATCGCATTCATAGGATGGTACTTAGATCGATCAGGCCAGATTCCCATCGATACCCGCAACCCCCGCGCCACTCTTTCCAGCCTGGGCGTCGGCGTCAAGGCGCTGCGCTCCGGAATGCCTCTGTTCGTCTTCCCCGAAGGCGGCCGAACGCCCACCGGTCAGCTGCAAAACTTCCTCTCCGGAGCCGCTTACCTCGCCATTCGGGCCCAGGTTCCCCTGGTGCCGATCGCGCTCTCCGGCGTCTATGATCTGCTCCCGATTCACACCCGCCACCTCTATCCGGGAGAGCTCGTTCTGACCGCCGGCGAAGCCATCGAAACGACGGGAATGACCATCCGCCAAACGGATGAGCTGACGGAAAAGCTGCGCAACGCAATCCAGGAATTGGCCGGACAGGAAGAATCAACTCAAGCAGTGAAGGAGACTTCCCTGGTTTAAGCTCATCGGCCCTCGCGCGGCTCTTTCGCGGGGTGCTAAGCTGGGCTTACACTGGTAGCTGAATGCCAATTCACATCGCCATCCCGGAGCCCACCAGCACTGATGCCGCCTACAACCAGCGATCGTTGCCGCCGTACGTTGCCGCCCTCGAAGCCGCCGGTGCAACCCCAATAGTATTTTCCCTCCGCGAGCGTCAGGACAGCATCGCGAGGCTGCTTCTCGGAGTTCAGGGAATCCTGCTCCCTGGCAGCGGCTATGATGTTGATCCTGAACGATATGGCGAAGCACGCATCCCCGAATGCGGCCCCGCAGATCCTGCCCGGACGGCCGTAGACGAGCTGCTTCTGCAGGACGCATTCAACCTCCAGAAGCCCATCCTCGCCATCTGCCACGGCGCGCAAACCCTGAACGTCTGGCGCAACGGCTCCCTCGTCCAGGACCTGAAAACCCCCATCAATCACAGCCCGGGCCGCGCCGTCACGGACGCTCATCCAGTGACGATCTCGCCCGGTTCCAGACTCGCAGCCCTGCTGCCGCGGAATGAAGGGCTTGAGCTTAACGTCAACTCCAGCCACCATCAGGCCGTCAGGGTCCCCGGCGACAACCTCCTCGTCAGCGCAGTTTCATCGCAGGACGGTGTAATCGAAGCCATCGAGCTCGACTCCCCCTCACACTTCGTCGTAGCTGTTCAGTGGCATCCGGAGCGGACCTATATGCACAGCGCCCTGTCGCGCGCCATCTTTTCAGCCTTCGCCCAAGCTGCCACAGCCTGGCAGCCCCGCCGCATCGAAGAGTCGGTAGCCGCCTCGTGAGCACCTTGCAAGATTTTTCGCAAACCCTGAGCCCCACCCATGCTAGGTGCCCCATCCTTGCGACGTACTTGTTTCTGTCGCAAGGGAGCGAGGCCTCAAGCCTCGAACTCGCCGGTTCATGTGTGCCAAAACAATGAACACGGTCCCCAGCGAAGGCCCAGCTCCCGCAGCCGTGCGACTCAACTCCGTTCTGGCAGCATCCGGCCTCGATCCACTAGACAGTGCACTGGCCAGCCGCTTTAAAGATTACCTATCTCTCCTTCTCCGCTGGAATGCGCGCATGAATCTGACCGCCATCCGCGACGAAGAAGGCATCCTGTCCCGTCATTTTGTCGAGTCAATTGCCTGCGCCCGAGCGCTGCCTGGCGGAATAGCCACGCTCCTCGACTTTGGTTCTGGCGCCGGCTTTCCCGGCATACCCATAGCTCTTTGCCGCCCAGAGATCGCGGTAACCCTCGCCGAATCGCAGGGCAAGAAGGCCGCGTTTCTTCGCGATGCCGTCCGTACACTTTGCCTTCCCTGCAAAATTCACTCCGGCCGTGCCGAATCGTTGGGCTTCCGGTTCGATTGCGTCACCATGCGCGCAGTCGACCGGATGCCGAAAGCAGTTCAAGCGGCTTCAAGCCTTCTTTCACCGGGCGGCTGGCTAGTGTTGATGACCACTGAGCCCGAATTGGAGCCCTTGCGAACAGCGCTCGGAGAGGCGTTCGATTGGCAAAGGGCGACTCCACTGCCGGGAAGCGAAAACAGGCTTTTGGCGCTAGCGCAGTCCAGAACGAACTCCCCAAAATGAAGCCGACGGGGCGACGTTCCACGTGGAACAATCCCGAACCAGGGTCCGCCCCATAAACTGTTCCACGTGGAACATCGCCTTTGTTCATTCCAAAAATGAGGCAATCCCGATCCGGAACGCTCTCCAAAATTCTTCCGAACTTACTCAGAAACGGTCATAGTTTTCCACCACCGCCTCATTTTCACGCACCGAAGTGCTCCCATCGTTCACCCTCCAGCAAACCCCGCCTCCTCAATCGCTTCCAGTCACAAAGCGCCCCGGCGTCCCAAGCGCTTTCCACAGCTTTGTCCTGTTCTCCACAATGCAAGTCCCTACCCGCGAACAGCCCTTCGCTTTACTCTTGTCTCCCATGGGCAAGATACTCGGCGTCGTCAATCAAAAGGGCGGAGTTGGTAAAACCACCACCGCCATTAACCTCGCCGCCTGCCTGGCCCTTGAAGGAATCAAAGTCCTCCTCGTTGATTGCGATCCCCAGGCCAACGCCACTTCAGGTCTCGGTTTTCAACGCGACGACAACCGCCATTCCATCTATGACGTCCTCATCGGCGAAGCCCAGGCCGAGCAAGTGATCCTTCCCACCGAGATCGGCCTGCTCTGGCTCCTGCCCGGCTCCAAAAATCTCACCGGCGCCAACATAGAGCTGGCCAGCGCCGAGGACCGCGCCCTTCGCCTGCGCCACGCCCTGGACCCCATCTTGCCCAGCTTCGATCTCATTATCCTCGACTGTCCCCCGGCACTCGATCTGCTGACACTCAACGTTCTGGGCGCGGCCGATACCCTCATCGTCCCCATGCAAGCGGAGTACTTCGCCCTGGAAGGCATTACCGAGTTGATTTCCACCCTCGAGCGCGTTCGCGCCGCCGTAAACCCCAACGTCACCATCGAGGGCGTCCTGTTGACGATGTACGACGATCGAACCAACCTCGCCCAACAGGTCACCGAAACGCTTCGCGAATACTTCCGCGACCGGCTTTTCCAGACCGTGATCCCGCGCAATGTGCGCCTTGCTGAGGCTCCAAGCCACGGCAAACCTGTCGCCCTCTACGACCCCAGGTCGAAGGGAACTGAGGCTTATTTCGAATTGGCCGGAGAATACCTGGCTCGCAACGGCATGGAGAGCCCCCGCAGCCTTGAACGCAAGGCGGTTGCATCGGCCCAGCCGCCTGCCGCTCCGCACGGTCCAGTCCGCTCCAAGGTCCGCTTCTGGCCCTATACTTGAGACCAGGCTCTACCCGGTACGGGTCGCCCGAAATGCCGACCGAACAGCTTTTCTATTTCCAACAAAAAGAAGCCATTATCAGCGAAAGGTCTGGCAGGCAGCGTTCTACTTCGAGGATTTTTGAATCATGACCATCGCCCCACTTGACAGCAAACGCCGCGCCCTCGGCAAAGGACTGGACTCCCTGCTTCCTCGCGTGCAAGCTCCCACCGCCGTTCCCGTCGAGGCTGAAGGCGGCAAGCCACGCGAAATTCCCCTCGGCGAGATTGACCGCAACCCCTTCCAGACCCGTTCGCAAGTCAATGAAGATCAGCTTGCCGAGCTGGCCGCCTCCATCGTCGCCAACGGCGTCGTCCAGCCTGTCCTCGTCCGGCCCCTCGCCAGTGGCCGCTTCCAGCTCATCGCCGGCGAGCGACGCTGGCGCGCCTCGCAACTTGCCGGCAAAGCCACAATCCCCGCCATCCTCCGCCAGGTCTCCGACGAGCAGGCGATGGAAATCACCATCGTCGAGAACCTGCAGCGCACCGATCTCAACCCCATGGAGCAGGCCCGAGCCTTCGAGCGGCTCTCCCGCGAGTTCCACATGACCCAGGAACAGATGGCCACGCGCACCGGCAAAGACCGCACGAGCGTCGCCAACTTCCTGCGTCTGTTGCGTCTACCAGCCACAGTCCAGGTCCGCGTCGAATCCGGCGACCTCAGCTTCGGCCATGCCCGCACGCTCCTCGCCTTCGAGCACGCTGAGGACATGGAGAAAGCGGCGCAGCGTATCTTGCAGTCTTCGCTATCTGTTCGCCAAACAGAAGCGTATGTCCAGGGCCTGTTGCGCCCCGACCGAGGCACGAAAAAAGATCCCAAGCCCGAGCCGCCAATCGATCCCAACGTCCGCGCCGTCCAGGAGCGGCTGCAGCGCTCCCTCGGCCTCAAGGTCCACATCGATGACCACAACGGCCGCGGCAAAGTCATCATCGAGTACTCGAAACTGGAAGACTTCGACACGCTCTTGGAGCAATTGGCGGGCGAGTGACGTAGATGAACGCCGCATTTCCGCCCCGATTCAGAGACACTTCAACAGGCCAGACCCGGAAATCGATGAATACGATTTCTCGATGAGATTGTGGCTGGGCCACGCGCCGCAAGATATCTGATTCTCCGTAGAATATGATAATCTGATTTCGTGCCCGAGAAAGCCATCTCCGTTACCGAGGCCGCCCGCAACTTTGCCGATTGCATCAATCGTGCGCATTATCAGGGGGTTACCTTCATCCTCCACAAGAACGGAGTGCCCGTTGCGCGGATTGTGCCTGAAGAGAGGAAGAAGCCGAGCTCCGGCCGGGAGATCGCCGCGGCGCTCGCCAAAGTGCGGCTGTCGCCGCAAGAGTCAGCCGCGTGGCGCGACGATCTTGCAGCGGCGCGCAACAACCGTATCCCCCAGAAGGATAAATGGCTATAATCCTCGACTCCGGCGTGATCATTGGCGGAGAGCGGGGAACCCTTGACCTCGAACAATGGCTGGCTGTGCATCCCGACCAGGAGTTTGCGGTCGCGGCCGTCACTGTGGCCGAGCTCTGGCACGGCGTGGAGCGCGCGACGCCTGAACATCGCGCCAAGCGGCAAAGGTACATTGAGAACGCCCTCGCGGTGGTCGAAATCATTCCCTATACGGAACAGACGGCCCGGATTCACGCCCGCCTGTGGGCGCAACTTGAATCGTCAGGCCGCACGATCGGCGACTACGACCTGATTATTGCCGCGACAGCCCTTGAGCACGAGTGCGACGTGGCCACCTTCAACTCGCGCCATTTCGCGGTCGTGGAAGGTCTCACCGTCATAGGACTCCGATACTCGACCTGACCCGCATCTCGCCATAAATAATCTATTGGTTATGTA
>Ga0302324_100031046_pt1 | contig 10089 bp, 10 predicted proteins | sample Palsa_T0_1_FD_201949 | JGI IMG/M metagenome (GOLD analysis project Ga0302324, IMG submission 201949) | Peat permafrost microbial communities from Stordalen Mire near Abisko, Sweden - Palsa_T0_1 | ecosystem: Environmental > Terrestrial > Soil > Palsa > Peat permafrost | place: Sweden: Abisko... | reverse complement strand
GCCGGATATCTTAGTGCCTATGGGGCACAGCCCTGGCCTTCCTTTTGCGCCAATTTATTGACACTAACCATGCCATAATGGCACAAGTTGAATTCGGACGCATGTCTGGCATCTTGGGCGGCACGACCCGGGAAAAAGGGTTTTGGGGGGTAACGATGACCAAGGCGCGCCCGACCCGGCGCAACACGGGGGCTTGTCTGCCGACCTTGTTGATCGGCGCGTCGATGATCGCGGGTGCCACCGCGAGCGCCGCGGACACCGCGCCGGCACTGGAGCAAGTGGTGGTGACGGCGCGCCACCGCGCGGAAAAACTGCAATCGGTGCCGATCGCCATCTCCACGCTCGATTCGAAAAAACTGCAGGCGAGCGGCGTCACCGCGGTCAGCCAGTTGCAAAAACTGGTGCCGACACTGCAAATCACGCAGTTCAACCCGCGCAATACGAGTTTCAACATCCGCGGCCTCGGCAACAACGCCGCGATCGCGATCGATGGCATCGAGAGCGGCGTCGGGCTTTATGTGGACGGCGTGTTCTATTCGCGGCCGGCGCAGGCCACGTTCGCGTTCCCGGATCTCGAGGATATTCAGGTGTTGCGCGGCCCGCAGGGCACCTTGTTCGGCAAGAATACCACGGCCGGCGCGATCGATGTTCATACGCTCAAACCGAGCTTTACGCCGAGCGCCGATCTGGAGGCCTCGGTCGGCAATGATGGTTATTGGCAGTTCAAGGGCACGGCCACGGCGCCGATCACGGACAAGATCGCGGTGCGGATTTCCGCGCTGTGGGACGACAATACCGGCAGCATATCGAACCCGACCACGGGCGCACGTTTCGATGCGACGAACGATCGCGCCGTGCGCGTGCAGGCGCTGGCGCTCGTCACCGACGACCTTACGGTTCGCATCATCGCCGATTACGGGCGGCAACGCGACAGCGCGCCCGTTGCATTGCCTTATGAGGTAATTACCACGCTGACCGATGGACAACCGTTTCCGGACGGTTTTTATGAGAGGTTGGCACGACTGGATTACACGGTGCCGACCTACGATCCGCGCCAGCGCAACACCTACGACAATATCAGCCCGCATTACACGATGGAGACCGGCGGCGTCTCGGCGCAGGCCGATTACGCGACAGCGCTTGGGACCTTCACCTCGATTACATCCTGGCGTTTCTGGAACTGGGATCCGGTCAATGACGTCGATTCAACTGCGCTCTCGGTGCTCGACGCTTATTCGCTGACGGACAAGCAGCGCCAGGCCAGCCAGGAATTCCGCTATACGTCACCGAGCGGCGGCCGGTTCGACTACAGCGCCGGCCTGTACTATTTCTACGAGGATTTGCCGGGCACATCGCGCATCGGCTTCGGCCCCGACGCCGGCGATTTCCTGGTGGTGCCGAAGCTGCCATTGAACCTCGCCAATATCGCGATGACCGGCCTCAACATCTACGGCATTTCCGATATCATCACCAACAGCGCGGCGGCCTACACGCAGGCTACATACCACGTTACGCCGCAGTTCGACATCACCGGCGGGTTACGCTTCACCTATGAAACCAAGGACGGAGGATTCGGGGAGAGCCAGTTCGGCGCCGAGCCATACTCTGACATCGCGCCGGGCCTGGTGCCGATCATTAAGCTGGTGCGCAACACGTTCGGCATACCCTATCCCGACCGCGTCGAACACACCTACGACAGCGCACTCTCGGGAACGATCATCGGCTCATACAAGGTCAGTCCGACAACGTTTCTGTACGCCAGCTATTCGCGCGGCGACAAGGGGTCCGGCATCAATGCGCTGAACCTGCCGGCCGGCGTCAATCCGGTGGCCAAGCCGGAACGCGTGGACGCCTATGAGCTCGGCGCCAAGACCGCATTCCTGAACGGCCGCGTCGTGGTCAACGGCGATCTGTTCTGGTCGGAGGATCACGATTACCAGGGCGTTGCCATCGCGCCGCTGAATGCCAGTCTGTACGCCACCTATATCGACAACGTTCCCCAGGTGCGCAGCCGTGGTTTTGAAATCGACAGCCACGCGTTTCTGGCGCCCGGGCTGCTGCTGAACTTCGCGGGCGCCTTTACCGACGCGGAATACACCAAATTCCCCGATGCGCCGTGTCCGCCGGAAGTCGCCGGCCCGGCCGCGGAAACTTGCAGCCTCACCGGCAGCGCGGTCGCCGGCATATCGCGCTGGACCATGTCGGCCGGCGGCCAATATAGCCACCCGATCGGCCGCTTTGGCGTTTACGACCTGATCGGCTACGGCGGCGCGGATTACAGTTTGCGCTCCTCATACAACGTCTCGCCGTCTGACAGCGCCTACGCGAAAATTGCCGGCTACGGGCTACTGGATCTAAACCTGGGGGTGCGCACCGCGAACCGGCGCTACGATTTTTCAATTTGGGCGCATAACGCGCTCAATACGTTTTACCTGGTAGGCGCGGGCACAACCGCGCCCATCACTGGACTGGTCATCGCGATTCCCGGCGATCCGGCGATGTACGGAATGACATTCCGCGCCCATTTTTAGGGCGCGGGCAGCTCGCTCCCGGCCGTCTCGCAGGCGAGATCACGGCCAAGACCATGGACAATCCCGGCTCGGAGCTCGATCGCGGGTCACCCCGGCCGCGGTCTCCCCTTCCGCGCTCAATTGAAGATCATCGTGCCGATGCAACGGAATACCTCCCCCAAGACTTACCTGAGTGCCGCATTCGAGGTGCCCACCTTCGCCTCACCCACCGGCCTCGCCACGCAACCCGGGCGGCAGCGCCGGCGGAGGCCTTCGACAATTAACATTTAAGGTTCAGGAGGTAACATGAACACAAAACCAGCGATGCCCACCAAGCAAGCCCAACCTTTTCTCACCGATATCCGGACATTGCGGGAGCGCGCCCGCAAGCACCTGGACAGCGGCGGCGTAACAGACACCTATAAAGGCGACGTCAAGCAGACCATCGACATCCTGCAAACCGTTCTCGCCACCGAAATCGTGTGCGTGTTGCGCTACACCATGCATTCGATCGCCGCCTCGGGCATTTCAAGCGACAGCGTGAAGAAGGAGTTCGCGGAACACGCCAAGGAGGAACGCCAGCACATGATGGAGGTCGCGGAGCGTATCAACCAACTCGGCGGCTCGCCCAATTTCAACCCGGAAGGTCTGGCGGCCCGGTCAGCGTCGCAATATGCCGAGGGCGAGAATCTCGTTGGCATGATCAAGGAGAACCTCATCGCGGAACGCATCGCCGTTGATCATTATCGCGAGCTCATCCGCTATTTTGGCGATGATGATCCGGGAACGAGGGTCATGCTGGAGGGGATACTTCGCGTCGAGGAGGAGCACGCGGACGATATGCATGATCTTCTCGTCGCGCACGAGGGCAAGCCGATGCTGCCGGCCAAGTAGGAAAGAAAGGCGAGGGGCTCTGCCCCTCGACCCCGCTGGGGCCGGCGCCCCAGACCCCTTTCATAAAGAATCGTTGAATGGAACGGCGAAGCCTAAAAAAATTCGTTGCGGTTACTGGCTTCGCCCGGCAAGTTAAGGAAAAGCCGCGCAGTGCTAAACGGGGTCTGGGGCCTCCGGCCCCAGCGGGTCCAGGGCAGAGCCCTGGCCTTAACTTCAGCGCCGGGCCAGGAAAAGGCCCAAAATGGTGCCTACGCCCAGCGCCGTCAGAATCGCTGTTATGGGTTGTTCCGAGGTGAAGCCGCGCACTTCGCCGACCGCGTCGCCATAGGCGCGCTGCGCCTGACCCGCTGCCTGGTTGATCTTGCCGCGCACCTGGGTGGCAGCGTCACCTGTCAGGCCGCCGGCGGCATCCTGTACCCGGCCGACGAAATCACGCGCCGTGCCTTCAACCTGGTTTGTGTCCATATCATTTCTCCATCAGTTTTCGGCTCGACGGCCGGTTGGCCGTCGCAAGCCGGGTTAGCGCGCCAGTTCGTGTTCGTCGCGCAAACTTCCGCCATAGGCAGCAGCGGCACTCGCGATAAATGCGCCGATCAGCATTGAAAGCGCGGCAAATATCGAGAATTGGGCCGTCGCCTTGCGCGTAGCATCGGCAATCTGTTTCGCCTTTAGGACAGAAGCCTGTTCGCGTGCTAACACATCGTCAACCCGCTTTTGCGCATCGGAAGGCGAAACACCCGTGCGCGTCGCGACCAGTTGGGCGAGATAGGCGCGATCCTGCGCCGATACCCCGCCATTGGCGATGCCGAAGCCAAGGATGCGCGCCGCCTGCGCCTCGCCGCCTTGCGAATTCGCCGCCTGATCCGCATGATCGGAACGGAACAAGCTATCCACGTCATAGCTCGTAAAATCCGTGGGCGATTGCATCGCGCCCTGCCTGCCACCCTGTGCCGCGCCGTCTGCAACCATCGCGGCCGCATCCACGCCGCCGCCGACGACGGATGATGCCGCCGATGCCAGGAACACGCTGCCTACGAAGGTCGCGAGGGCCCAGACCAGAAAACCATGCGCCGTGTCGCGGAAGAACACCTCATGCGTATGTACGCCGACCCATCTTGTGCGGAGCCGGCCGGCCATGTAGCCGCCGGTTCCCGCGGCAAGCCATTGCACGACGATCAAGCCGATGCCCGTGCTGATGGCGAAGGTTTTCGCGGAAGCGCCCTCGTTCGGCCAGGGCGAAATGGAGGTCAATCCGAGCCCCGCGCCAAGCGCTACCAGAACAAGCGTCACGGCGACCGCGACCACGCTGCCGGAGAAGATCGCCGCCCAGCTCACCGCCGATTGCGACGATTCGCCGCTGGCAACGGCCAGGTCCAGGGATCGATCGATGCCGGAAACAGGAACCGTGCTCATCTTAATGCCACACCAAGGCAAGCAAGATGATGACGGGAATGGGAACACCGAGAAGCCAGAGTAAAATGCCACGTCCCATCTTATTCCTCCTGGTTCAGTCCACCTGTAACTGGTGATCGCCGCTTTGGTTCCACGGACGGCGCCAAGGCAGGCCCGCTTGGCGCCATCCGTGCCGGCCGGTCTCGGTGCCAGACCGCATCCGTTAACATCGGTTAAACGGCGCGCGGCGGACGGAGCTTATCGCCATTACAGCGAACTTTCTTGTCAGGGCCGCCGCAACCAATTCGGGGCGCGACACTTACTGATGAAACAACCCCGGAGGACTTCGTGAAACACCTTCTCTCTACTGCGATGATCGCACTCGCCCTGATCGGAACCGCGCAGGCGCAAACGGCGCCGGCGAGCAATTCCACCACACCGCCGGCGGTTGCCATGGGAAATGGCGACAGCAACACCGCGGCGGCTCCGGTTGCCGGCAAGAACAGCTTTACCGAGTCGCAGGCGCGCAAACGGTTGCAGAAGCACGGCTATCATCAGGTCAGCGCATTGACGCTCGATGGTTCGCAAATCTGGCGCGGCACCGCTACGAAGGCCGGCAAGGCGGTCGAGGTCGCGGTCGATTACCAGGGCAACGTTACCGCGCAATAAGAACGGCTGCGAAAATTGATTGGCGCTGGAAACGATACCAGCTTGGAAGGAATGACCATGACCCGCACGTTGACTGGATTATACGATGACTACGCCGATGCCGAGGCCGCCGTCCGCGAGTTGGAAGCGGCCGGCATCCGCCAGGACGACATCAGCCTGTTCGCCAGGAATGCCGGCGTGACTCAACACCCTGTTAAGGAAGGCAACGAAGCCGGTCCCGGCGCCGGGGCGGGTGCTGCCTTCGGCGCGATCGTGGGCGGCGGTTCCGGATTGTTGGCTGGCCTCGGTATGCTGGCGATTCCCGGTATCGGTCCGGTGGTGGCCGCCGGATGGCTGGTCGCGGCAGCGGCCGGGGCCGCGGGCGGCGCCATCGTCGGCGGTGCCGGCGGCGGATTGATCGGCGCGATGATCGGCAACGGCGTTCCCGAGCAGGATGCAAACGTCTATGCGGAGGGCGTGCGCCGCGGCGGAACGCTGGTGAGCGTGCGCGTCGAGGAAGCGCTGGCGGGCACCGTGTACGCCATTCTGCGCCGCCATCACGCCGTGGATCCCGCGGAGCGCCGTCGCGTCTACGGCCGCGAAGGCTGGTCGGCTTTCGACGATAACGCCCCCGCCTATACCGAAGCGGAGTTCGAACGCGAGCGGCGGATGCGCAGCTCGACACTGGTATAATACAAGAGCGGCCCGGGCTTGGGTCCGGGCCGCAACCAGGCGGTTCCGCTATCAGCTACAATGCTCCCGGCAAAGTAAGCATTTTGTTGCATCGATTTAACGCTGATAGAAAAACCCAATGTCGCGACTCCGCGAGCTGTCCGTGAACCCAGGGTTAGCGGCTTCATCACGCCATTTTCTTTGCCCCCCCTCTATTCGTCGTGAGCATGGCGCTCGACTGTTCGGAACCGCCGCTGCGCACGGGTCGCCGGGCGCACCGCCGCGCATCGTCGTTGCTGTCCCGGTGTGTAATGAAGTCACGCATATCGGCCCCTGTTTGCGGGCACTGGCGAAGCAGGAAGCGGCCCCGCCGGATCGTGTCGTACTGTTGCTGAATAGCTGTACCGACGGTACGGAGGCTTGCATTCGGGAAGTGTCTCGCGGCCTCGACCTCGATATCGCTATAGTAAAACGCGAATTACGCGGCGCGAAGGCGACCGCCGGCTTCGCGCGACGCCTGGCATTGCGCCACGCTGCAAGGGGCCTCGGCGGCCGCGATGTGCTGCTGACGACGGACGCGGACGGCGTGGCTCGCCCCGACTGGATCGCAGAAAATCTCAAATCGTTGCGGCGGGGCGCCGACGCCGTCTGCGGCCGCGCTGAAATCGATCCGGCCGATGCGCTTCTCATTCCGCAGCATTTGCACGAGGATGATGCAAGGGAGTGCCGGCTCGCCACCTTGCTGGACGAACTCGCGGCGCTGATCGATCCGAATCCAAACGATCCCTGGCCGCGCCACACGCAAAGCTCCGGCGCCAGCATTGCCGTTACCGTCGCGGCGTTTCGCCGCGCGGGCGGCATACCGCCGGTTCCCAGCGGCGAGGACCGGGCCTTTATCGAAACCCTGCGGCGGCTCGATGCGCGCATCCGCCACGCCCCCTCGGTCGCCGTCAGCGTCTCGGGGCGCACGCATGGACGCGCCGCGGGCGGCATGGCGGACACGATCCGGCGGCGGATCGTCCAGCAGGATGAATTCACTGATCCGATGATCGAGCCGGCCGGCGATCGCTTCCGCCGCCTGTCGCTGCGTGCGCACGCCAGGACGATATGGATGGGCTTGCAAACCGATAGAAGCCGGCTCGCACGGGCCCTCGATACCACCGCGGTCACTGTCGGCCGGGTACTTTCGTTGCCGTTCTTCGGGGCTGCGTGGGCGGAACTTGAACGTGACTGCCCCGTGCTGCGTCCGCGTCGCGTCAGGTTCGCCGATCTGGCCGCCGAAATTGAGCAAGCTGTCGCGCTGCTGGCGCATGCTGTCGCGGCCAGCGCGCACCAAATATCCACGCCAAGTCTTGAATTCGTCTGATCATGCGTACGGATGAAGCGGACAGCGCAGAGGAGGCCGTTGCCGCGCTGCTGAGCCGGATGGGGCCGGTCACTCATGCCAGCCGGGCCAATGCGCAAGAGTTGGACGCGGATGGCGGCTTTCCGTCCGACGACGTTGCTGCCCTTGCCAGTGCGGGTGCGCTGCGCGCCGTGGTGCCCACACTGCTCGGCGGCCTCGGCATCGGCACCGAGCCGAGCCGCGCCGCGGCCACTGCCGCGGTACTCCACTTGCTTGGCAGCGGCAGCATTTCGCTCGGCCGGATTTACGAGGCACATCTCAATGCCATCAGGCTCGTAATGCGCTTTGGCGATGCGTTCCAACGCCGCGCTGTCGCGCGGGATGCGCGCGCGGGTCACCTGCACGCGCTTTGGGTTACCGATGCCGCCGATGGCCTGCATTTCATCCGCACATCAAGCGGCATCGAACTGCGCGGCCGCAAGCAGTTTTGTTCCGCGGCCGGTTACGCCACCCGCGCGGTGGTTACCGCCACAAGCCCGGACGGCGAACGGTTTTTGATGCGGCTGAAGCTGCAGTGTGGCGAGGTCGTGCAAAATCTTCCGGCCGCCCTGCAGGGTGTGCGCAGCGCTTGCACCGGTTGCGTCGATTTTTCCGGCGCCACGCATGCCGCGGAGGCGGTGTTCGGTGGGCCGGACGCCTATTTGCGCGAGCCCGAATTCTCGGCCGGCGCCTGGCGCGCGTCTGCGATCACGTCCGGTGGTCTGTCCGCCTTGGTAGAGGCGGTGCGCGCGGAGCTGACCGCCCGCGGCCGTGCCGACCGCCCGGAACAGCGCGAGCGGCTCGGCCGCATGCTGATCCATGCGCAAACCGCCCAGCTGTGGCTGTTGCACGTCGCCCCGATCGCGGAGGATGCGGACCGCAACCCGGAGCTTGCAGCCGCCACCGTCAATCTGGCGCGTATCGCGATAGAGGCCGCTTGCCTGGATACGATCCAACTGGCGCAGCGTTCGCTCGGGCTGTCGGCGTTCATGCGCCGCAATCCGGTCGAATTGATCTGCCGCGATCTTGCGACCTATTTGCGGCAGCCGGCGCCCGACGAGGCGCTCAACGAAGCCGCCGGCTATTTTGCCACCCACCCGCCACCAATCGGCCTGCCATGATTCGCGCGGGAGATGTGCGGCTGGCCTGGACCCAGCTACCGCTCGTCGATATTGAATCGATTTTTGGCCATGGCCGCACCTTGATTCTGGCACCGCATCCCGACGACGAAAGTCTCGGCTGCGGCGGCATGATTTCCGAACTGTGCCGTATTGGCCGCCCGCCCCTGGTCGTGGTGTTGACCGACGGAACCGGCTCGCATCCAGATTCGTCGCGGGTGAGCGGGCAGGCGCTGCGGCGCCTGCGCGAACGCGAGGCTGGCGATGCCTTGTGGCGGCTTGGTCTTACCGATCCTCGCGCGATGGTCTTCATGCGTCTGCGCGACACCGCGGCCCCCCACGAAGGGCAGGATTTCGATAGCGCGGTGGCCCGCCTCGCGATACTTGCTGGCGGATACGAAACCATTTGCGCGACCTGGGGGCACGACCCGCACTGCGATCATGAAGCCGCGCACCTAATGGCACGCGCGGTGGTGGCGAAGACCGGCATGCGGCACCTGTCCTACCCGATATGGGGCTGGACCCTTCCCGACGACACAACGCTGCCAGCTTCGCACGTGCAGGGTTGGCGGTTGGACATAACGCGAGCAATGCCGGCCAAGAAATCCGCCATTGCGGCCCACCGGTCCCAGCACGGCGGCATCACCGACGATCCTCGCGGTTTCAGCTTGCCGCCGGCGCTGCTCGACGCCTGTCAGCGACCGTACGAAGTGTTCCTGACAGCGTGAGCGACCGCCAGCATTCGCGCGACGCTACCTATTTCGACAGTATCTACGCGGCATCCGACGATCCATGGGATTTCCGCTCAAGTCCCTATGAGCGCGAAAAATATGCCGCCACGCTGGCGGCCTTGCCACCGCGGCGATTCCGCGTCGGCCTCGAGATTGGCTGTTCCATCGGCGAATTGACGCGCCTGCTCGCGCAAAGCTGCACCTCGATATGTGGGCTGGACATCGCGGCGGCACCGCTGGCGATCGCGCGCGCACGGTGCGCGGACCTACCGCATGTCGCGTTCATCCGCGCGAACATTCCGGCGGATTGGCCAATCGGCCATTATGATTTGATCGTGCTTTCCGAGGTGCTTTATTTTCTCTCGCACGACGACCGGGCCGCCGTGGCGCGGCTGGTGTGCCGGTCTCTTAGCCCGAACGGCGTTGTGTTGCTGGTGAATTGGCTTGGCAACGCGGATAATACGTGCAGCGGCGACGAAGCGGCTGAAGGGTTCGCGGCCGCAGTGGCACCGGATCTGCGGCTCGATTTGCGGCAGCGTCATGAGTTCTATCGGATTGATAGATTGGGCTTCGCCGACCAGGGGGCTTTGCCCCCTGGCCCCCCATCGGCGTGCCGCCGATGTCATTAGCGTTGCGCGGCTTTTCCCGGTATCCCGCAATGGTTTCCTTATGAATGGGGTCTGGGGCCTCCGGCCCCAGCGGGTCCAGGGCAGAGCCCTGGCCTTACTTGCCACTGCACC
>Ga0302324_100031045_pt1 | contig 10089 bp, 11 predicted proteins | sample Palsa_T0_1_FD_201949 | JGI IMG/M metagenome (GOLD analysis project Ga0302324, IMG submission 201949) | Peat permafrost microbial communities from Stordalen Mire near Abisko, Sweden - Palsa_T0_1 | ecosystem: Environmental > Terrestrial > Soil > Palsa > Peat permafrost | place: Sweden: Abisko... | reverse complement strand
GCAAGGGAGAGGATGAAGGTGAGGGTCCTTAAACAGCTCCCCGCAGGCGGATATTTTCTCTCCGCAATCGATTTCAAAACGCTGGAAGGAGAATCGACAATGCCCGCATACATTATCGCTCAAGTGACCATCCATGATCCCGTCGAGTACGAGAAGTACATGGCCGGGGTCGGGCCGACGTTTGCACCGTTTCAAGCTCGCGTGCTGGTGGCAGCCGATGAAGTCGAAGTGTTCGAGGGGTCGTGGCCCCGGACTCGCACTGTTGTCCTTGAGTTCCCCTCCGCGGAACAGGCAAAAGGTTGGTACCAATCGCCGGCGTATCAATCGATCTTGCAGCACCGCCTTAAGGCTGCCAACTCAAATCTCGTCCTCGCCCCGGGCTTTGAACCACCGCAACGATAGTTCCCGCTGCGGCCAGGTCCTTCGTGAAGTGGGGCGGGCCGCCGTGCCCGCCTCCCTCTGGCTCCTCTCCCTCCAAGGGAGAGGATGCGCGCCGCACCGCAAGTGAACACGCGACGCTGCCCATGATCGAGTACGCCGATAGCCACTCCGCAACCCGTCTCTTCCCTTAGCAGCCCATCGCGAAGATCCGGCGCGAACTCAGCGTCGAGGGCTGCCACACTCGCGAGCCTGGAATAGCCGATAAAATGTTCCAGCGGTGACTAAAAGAGCGTTTAAACGGGAACCGGCGGCGGCGTCATCGAATAGTCGGTTTGGCGTTGTCAATATAGCTAGATCGCAAACAGTTGTGAGTAGCTATTCATACTGTTAACCCCTGAATTTTAATGACAATTTCACAATCGGGCGAAGCCTGCGCCGAAGATGCAGATAGTCAGTCGCATTGACCTGTTCAGCATCCCGTTCACCCAACAAAGACTTGCAGGGGCGGGGAGTTTATGAGACAAATTGAGAGTCTTAATGCAGGAGCCCGTAGAAACTACTTAGCAGCACTCCTGCGCATTCCTGAGGAGGAAAAAATGGAAGGGTTAATCAGAAAGGGTTCAAAACTGGTCGGTCTTGCCGGGGCTGTTTTGGCCCTTTCGTTGCTCGCAGGATGCTCGTCGAACGAGCCCAGTCCGGAGCAGCGCGCCGTTAACGCGGCGAATCAGGCCGATCAGGCAGCGGCGCGCGCCGATGCGGCAGCGCAGAAGTCAGCGGCATCGGCCGCACAGGCTCAGGCCGCTGCCAGCCGCGTAGAGCAGGCAGCCAGCGATGCGAAGGCGGCTGCAGATCGTGCAGAAGCGATCGCGTCGAAGACCATCGAGGAGCATCATCCGATGCATCACTTCCGCCACCATCGCGCAGCCGCGGCAGCACCGGCTCCTGATGCGGGTGCGGCACCGGCGGATAGCGGCGCTCCGGCACCGGCTCCTGCAACTCCGTAATTTCGCACAGGCTTGATAACAACGAGGGCGGTTGCGTCTGCAACCGCCCTCGTTTCTCTTTTCTGATCGCCCGCACGGCCCCGGACTGACTACTCAGTGGCGGCCCGCTCACCTCGCGAAAGTTACTATAACTTTCAGCGACTCCGGCTTTTGCGCCGTCGCAAATGCCTCCGTGATCTGTCCCAGCGGAAACTGATGCGTCACCAGTTCGGTGGCCTTGATCACCCCGCGCTCGACCAGCGACAGCGCCTCGCGCGTCTCGTCGGGTCCGCATGAATAGCTGGGCACCAGCCGGGTCTCGTTGAAGTAGAGATCGTAAGGATTGACCGTCAGCTCTTCGCCAGGCGGCGTCGAGGTGAACTGTACGACCGTCGCGCCCTTGCCCGCGGCCGCGATTCCGGCGCTGATAGCCTTCGACGTTCCGGGTCCGACGATCACCACGTCAGCCATCGCGCCGTTGGTGATTTCGCGCACCTGCTCAACCAGGTTGTCGCCTTCGACCACGATCGCACGATCCGCACCCAGCTCAAGCGCGCGCTGAGCGCGCGAATGGAACAAGTCCGCGCCGATTATCGTTCCCGCGCCATATTCCCGCGCCAACTTCACATGCATCATGCCCATGATGCCCAGACCAATGATCAGAATCGACTCGCCAGCCTTCAACCCCGCCCGCTTAAGCGACTTGACGACGCATGCCGCCGGCTCGATCAGCACACCATCGGCGTCGGATATAGAGTCAGGGAGCCGCAGCGTGTCGCGCTGATTCGCCGCGCTCACCAGGAAAAACTCCGCCATCCCGCCCGGCACGATGTTAGTCGCCCGCCAGGTCGCGCATTGCACGTATTCGCCGCGCCGGCATGCCGCGCATTGGAAGCAGGGCGCATGATGATGCACGAAAACGCGGTCGCCTTTCTTGAATCCGCGTACCGCCGCTCCCGTCTGCTCGACGATACCGACCGGCTCGTGGCCGAGCACCAACGGCGCCTTGCGCTTGAGGTACCAGGGCATGATGTCGCCCGAGCAGATGCCGCACGCGCGCGCGCGGATGAGAATGTCGTCGTCGCCGACCTCGGGCCGCGCACTTTCCTCGATGCGGATGTCGCCGAAATCGTAAAGCCGAGCTACCTGCATAAAGTCACCGCCATGTTAGAATGGCATCATGCCACGGCCGAAATGTCCTCCGATAGCTGCCGACATCATCACAGAGATCGAAGAAAAGGTCGTTCTGATTGAACGGCGAAATTTCCCGCTCGGCTGGGCGATTCCCGGCGGCTTCGTCGATTTTGGCGAGACGGTCGAACAGGCCGCGCTGCGCGAGGCGCGCGAGGAAATTTCGCTCGACGTCAAGCTGCATGCGCTGCTCGGCGTGTACTCGCGGCCGGATCGCGATCCGCGCGGCCAGACGATCACGGTCGTGTACGTCGCGCGCGCATCGGGGACGCCGATCGGCGCCGATGACGCGAAGAACGCGACGCTGTTCGATCCGCGCAAGCCGCCCGCGCCGCTCGCATTCGATCACGCGGAGATTCTTGCCGACTATGTGCACTGGCTCGACACCGGTGAATTTCCGGCTCCGTGGGGCAAGCACTAACGCAAATCTGATGATTGCGAGACGCGCGCGCGGAAGATCAGCGCGGCGCCGAGGTACGATGCCAGCAGCATCGGAAATCCAGGATGCGGGATCGCCTTGAACAGGGTGGTTGCGATGCAGGCGACGAGTAACACGCTACCTGCGATCAATGTAATTGGCCGCGGCGCTGCGATTGGCCGGAAGCCGTTCCATGCGGAGAGGGTTCCGAACAGATACGCGGGCACCAGCAGCAGCGTTTCGGGGAGCCACGCGAGCGGCGACATCAGGAGCGCCAGAGCGACCCACAGTCCGAAGACGAGGCCGTCGAGATCGTGACGTTCGCGGATCGTTAACGACGCTGCCGCAGCGATCGCGAGCAGTGTGAGATCGATTAGCGCGGTGATTGAGGCGACTGTGAAGAACGGAGCTGCGATGACCGTGGTGCCAGCGAAGTGCGCGACGGCTCTGCGCACGAAGGGCAGCACGGTCAGTTCGGCGTGCCCGACGATGTGATACGACACAGGCAATTCCTGCGTCACGAGCTCGAGCCAGCGTGCGGGGCTCGTCAGTATCACGCCGGCGATGAAGCATCCGATGGTCCATCCGAGCGCGCGCCACCGCCGGCCGAACAGAAAATAACCCGCTGCGCCGGCGGGATAGAGCTTGAGCAGTGCCGCCAGCGCAATGCACAAACCCGCGGCGGCCGGACGTTCACGCCGCGCGCAGAACCATGATGCGCACAGGAGCGCGAGCAGCATCGGGGTGACCTGGGCAGCAACCACCGCGCCCGCGAACTGCCGCGAGAGGACTGTCAACGAAAGTAATATTGTCGTCGCCGCGGTGCCGAGCGGCGGTGCGTTGGCGCGTGCGAGCATCAGCACGGCGGCCGCCGCGCACAGCATCTGCGCCGCCAGCCAGAGCCAGAAAGCTGTTTTCTGATCGAGACGGGCCAGCGGAGAGAATACTTCGACGAAGAACGGCGTGTAGTTGCAATAGCGCTGACGCTCGAGGCCGGGGCGAAGTTCGGTCTTTGCGGGCTGCACCTTCCAGGGGTCGCCGCCGGTCGAATAGTCGGTCCACCAGCCGTAGAAAAAAATGAAATCGATGTCGTCGTAGCGGCCGGTGACTGCGCGCATACGCTGCGTGAGCGAGACCGCCGCGACGAGCGCGAGGATTGCAGCCGCGGTTGTGGTGATCGAAAGACGCCGAGCAGGGCGGTGCGAAGCGGCGCGCTCGGCCATCGGGTCTAGCGCTTGAGCTTCGCGACGGCGCGCTCGATGCGATCGAATGCCTCGTTCAGATTCTTCTTCGAAGTGGCGTACGAGAGCCTGACGTGATTGGGCGCGCCGAAATCGTTGCCACCGACCAGCGACACGTGCGCCTCGTCGAGCAGGAACGCCGCGAGCCCATCGCCGTCGGTGATGGTCTTGTCGCCAAAGCGGCTGCCGAGCAGAGCCGACACGTTGGGGAAGGCGTAAAACGCGCCCTGCGGAACATTAGGCAGCTTGAAGCCGGGAATTCGGCGGACGCGTTCGACCACCAGAGCGTTACGCTCGCGAAACGCCTCGAGCATCGGCTTGAGCTCGTCCTGCGGACCGGTCAAAGCCTCGATGGCGGCGACTTGGGTGATGGAATTTGGATTGCCGCTGTTCTGGCTCTGCAGGCGGCCGGCAGCCGCGATGGCTTCCCTGGGACCGGCGGCAAATCCGATGCGCCATCCGGTCATCGCGTAGGTTTTTGAGAGCGAGTTGAACACGATGCCGTGCGACTTGAGGCGGGGCTCGAGATGAAAGATGTGCGGGGCGAGACCGTCGTACACAATGTGCTCGTAAACGTCGTCGGACATCACCCAGATGTCGGTGTCGACCAGCACGCGGGCTATGGCAGAGAGTTGCTCGGGACCGTATACGGCACCGGTCGGATTCGACGGCGAGTTGAGCATGATGCCGCGGGTGCGCGGCGTGATCGCGCGGCGCAGCGCCTCGGGCTCGAGCATGAAGCCGGACTCCTCGGTGCACGGCACGAACTTCGCTTCGGCGCCGGAGAGAGACACCATCGCGGCGAAACTCACCCATGCCGGCGTCGGGATGATGACCTCGTCGCCTTCGTCAAATAGCGCGGCGATGACGTTGGCCTCAGCCTGCTTGCATCCGGCGGACGCGATTATCTCGGGCAACTCGTAGTCGAGGTTGTTGTCGCGCTTGAGCTTCAGCTTGATCGCTTTTTTGAGCGCCGCAGTTCCGCTGACCGGCGTGTACTTGGTATCGCCCGCGGCGAGTGCCTTGTCGGCGGCGCGCTTGATGTGCTCGGGGGTGTCGAAGTCGGGTTCGCCGGCGGCCAGCGAGATGACGTCGATTCCAGCGAGTTTCATCTCGGTGGCGCGGGCGTCGGCGGCCAGGGTGGCGGACGGTTTGATTGCGGCGATTCTGCGATTGAGCTTCAGCATTGGTTAAATCCGGATTTCAAAAATGATCGGTGAAAAAACGCGCGGCGCTTTTCCGACGCTGTTCCCGCGCGCGGCGAGGACAGATTGTATCTTTCCCGCGGGTTAGAATGAACCGTCTAACCGACCTTGAGCTTCTGCCGCAGCCGCTCGATCACGATTTCCGGCACCAGCTCCGGCAAGCGCTTGCCGTAGCCCGCGACTTCCTTGATCAGATGCGAGGAGCTGAAGAACAGGCGCGGGTTTGAGAACATGAAGACGGTCTCGACGTTCGGGCTCATCTGCTTGTTCATCTGCGCCATCTGCAGCTCGTAGTCGAAATCGGTGACGGCGCGCAGGGAGCGAATCAACACCTTGGCGCCGATTCGTTCGGCGTAATCTACCGACAGGCCGCTGAACTTGTCGACGCGCGCGCGCGGCTCGAGATCGCGGATCACTTCGCGGATAATTTCGACGCGCTCGTCACCGGTAAACAGGGCCGCGTCCTTGTGCGGATTGTAGGTGACGGCGACGATCACCTCGTCGAAAATCGCGACGCTGCGGCGGATGACGTCGACGTGGCCGTTGTGGATCGGGTCGAAGCTGCCGGGGTAAACCGCGATCAACGAGTTGCGCTCTTTGCCTTTGGTCATTTTCCTGAAACCATCACTGGGTGCTCGGCGCCGGAATGGGTCGCCGGTAAAAGGCGATCCGATGATCGCCGATGGTTGCAACAAACGCTCGCTCGTGGGCTTTGGGAGCGGGAGGTGCGGCGGGCGCGCGTTTCGATTGTTCCACTACTATCCATCCGCCGGGCGCGAGAAGTTCCAAATCACCCAGCATCGCCAGGACTTCCGCACTCGTGTCGTCCTTGAACGGCGCGTCGACGAAAATCAGATCGAAAGATTCGTGCGAGCGACCGAGATCGCCAATGGCCCGATGAACGTCGGACACCAGCACGCGCGCGTGATCGGATAGATCGAGATCGGCCAGATTGGCGCGAATCGCCGCGACCGCGTCACGCGAAGAATCCACAAAGGTCACATGGGCGGCGCCGCGCGAGAGCGACTCGATGCCGAGCGAGCCGCTGCCGGCGAAAATGTCGAGGACGCGCACACCGGCGAGATCCATGCGCACTGCGAGGCGGGAGAAAATCGACTCGCGCGCGCGGGCCGAGGTGGGCCGCGTAAGCAGACCGCGAGGCGCCTTGAGCCGGCGGCCGTGAGCATGTCCCGCAATAATTCGCATCGCGCCAGTTTTTCTGAGGCCTGTGTTTGATCGAATCGGTTAACGCGTTTAATCTAGACGGCGCTTCGCCTCTTGCCTCTAAGTCGCGGACGATAGATAACCCGTTCTGCCCGACCTCGCAAGTTCGCGGCTGGATCTGGAGGGGAAGCTTGCGGCTCTAGCGAAGGTACCAAATTTTAGCTAGCAATCATTAGATTCTCGAACTCAAGAACTTCGATGTTGAAGGTTCAGTAATACCCAGCCATGCCTGAGAACCCGCAACCCAAGTTTTCCGACGCGGCGCTCGAGGAGTACCGCCAAACCCTCGGCCGCTATCCGACGCGGCAGGCGGCGCTGCTGCCGACGCTGTGGATTGCGCAGCGCGAATTCGGCTGGCTGAGCGACGAGACGCAGGAGTACGTCGCACGGCTGATGGAATTGCCGCCGGCGCACGTGCGCGCGGTGGTTTCATTCTATACGATGTTCCATCGCCAGCCGGTCGGCCGCTACCTGCTCGATGTATGCACGAATCTCTCGTGCCGGCTGCGCGGCGCCGAGAAAATCGTGGACTGTATCCGGCGCAAGTTGAAAATCGAGCTGGGCGAAACCACCCCGGACGGCAAGTTCACGCTGGCCTCGGCCGAATGCCTGGCTTCGTGCGGGACGGCGCCGATGCTCCAGCTCAACCAGGACGCCTTCGTCGAAAACCTGACCGAAGAAAGCACCCTCAAACTTATCGACGAGCTTGCCGCACGTGACAATTGAACTAGTCGCCGGCGCGATCAAAGCGATCCTGATGATCGTGCTCGGCTTGAACCTGTCGCTGTTCCTGCTCTACTTCGAGCGCAAGGGCAGCGCGCTCATCCAGGATCGCATCGGATCGAATCGGGTCACGATCACCGGGCTTGGCAAGCGCATGGGGATGCCCAACCTCGGCATCATCAACACCACCATCGCCGACCCGGTGAAGATGTTCACCAAGGAAGATTTCATCCCGGCGGGCGCGGACAGATTCCTGCATACGCTGGCGCCGTTCCTCGCGCTGTTCCCGGTGATGATCACGTTCGTGGTGATACCGTTTGGCGACTCGATTTCAATCGCGGGCCATCGCATCGGTCTGGAGGCCGCGAACCTCAACGCCGGCGCGCTCTACCTGCTCGCGACGATTGGACTCGGAGTGTACGGCGTCGCGCTCGCGGGCTGGTCATCGAACAATCGATGGTCGCTGCTCGGTGGAATTCGCGCGACGGCGCAGATGATTTCGTACGAGCTCGCGATGGGACTCGCGATCGTATCGGTGATCATGACCTTCGGCACGCTCAACCTGCAGGAAATTGTACGAGGGCAGGGCGGTGTGTGGTTTGGATTTTTGCCGCGCTGGGGAATCTTCGTGCAGCCGCTCGCGTTCATATTGCTGCTGGTAGCGGGCGCCGCTGAGTCCAAGCGCATCCCGTTCGACATGCCCGAGAGCGAATCGGAATTGATCCAGGGATACTTCACCGAATATTCCGGCGGCAAGCAGGCCGTATTTATGCTCACCGACTTCGCCGAGCAGGCGCTCGTCGCGATGCTGTTGACGACGTTCTTTCTCGGCGGATGGCAGATTCCATGGCTCGCGCCGAACGGCTTTCATTTCCCGGGCGGCGCATTTCTCGCAGTGCCCGCGCTGGCGGTCTCGATCCTGGGCGTCATTTCATTCCTCGTCAAAGTGGTGGCGCTATGCCTCTTTCTCGGCATGGTGCGATGGACGCTGCCGCGCTTTCGCTACGATCAATTGATGCGCCTGGGATGGAAAGGGTTGGTGCCGCTCGGACTGCTCAACGTGCTGCTGACCGCGTTCGTGGTGGTGGCAACAGGGAGAGTCCAGTGATGCCGCCGTTCGTGTACATTTTTCTCGGCGCGTTGGCTGTTGTCTCGGCGCTCGGCGTCATCATTCAGCGCAACCCGGTGCATTCGCTGCTCGCGTTGATCGGAACGCTGATGACGGTCGCAATTCTGTTCATCGCCGAGGACGCGGTGGTCGTGGGCTTCCTGCAAATCATCGTGTACGCGGGCGCGATAATGATCCTGTTCCTGTTCGTGATCTGGCTGTTGAATCTTCAAACCGAAGTTGGGCCGACGGGACATCTGCTGCTGAAATTCTTCGGCTCGATCGCGGCTGCGCTGTTCGTAACGGAATTATTTTTTATTCTCGCGCCGCCGCATATGCAGGTTAAGTTCACTCGCGAGCCCACTGGGTATGGTTCTCTCGCGAGCCTCGCCGGCAAGCTGTTTACCGACTACCTGGTCGCCTTCGAGGTGACCTCGGTGCTGCTGCTGGCCGCCGTGGTCGGATCGGTTGCGCTGGCGCGCAAGTTGCCGGGCACCAACGACCCGCTCGAAGTGAGGAACACCGCGCCGTGATTCCGCTCAACTACATGATGTCGCTGAGTGCAATGATCTTCGGCATCGGCGTGGCCGGCGTCATAATCCGGCGCAACATCCTGGTGATGTTCATGTCGATCGAGCTGATGCTCAATGCGGTGAATCTCGCGTTCATAGCAATCGGCAGCCGGCTCGGATCGATGGACGGGCAGGTGATCGTTTTCTTCGTGATGACGGTCGCGGCGGCCGAATCGGCCGTCGGCCTCGGCATCATCATCTCGACATTCCGCAATCGCGAAACCGTCCACGCCGACGACCTGACGCTGATGAGATGGTGACGAGTACCAATGACGGTTGAGTTTCCAGCACTCGCGTTAATCCTCGTGTTCCCGGCGCTCGGCGTCCTGTTCAACCTGTTCTTCGGTTGGAGGCTTGGACGCGGCGCGGTCAACGTCGTCGGACCGGGCGTGATGTTCGCCGCGTTCGGGGTGGCGACGTGGGCATTTCTGACGGTGCTCGCGATGCCGCCGGGCGGCGCGCTTGCGATGCATCTGTGGGGATGGATCGAAGCCGGCCACTTCCACACCGACCTGGGCCTGCGGGTCGACGCGCTCTCGGCCGTGATGGTGATGATAGTCACCGGGGTCGGCGCACTAATCCACCTTTACTCAGTCGGGTATATGGCGCACGACGAGGACTTCGCGCGCTTCTTTACCTACATGAACCTGTTCGCGCTCTCGATGTTGATACTCATTCTGGCGGACAACTTACTAATGATGTTCGTAGGATGGGAGGGCGTCGGACTATGTTCGTACTTGCTAATCGCATTCTGGTACACGAATCCGCAGTTCGCCTATAACGGCCGCAAAGCATTCGTCGTCAACCGTATCGGTGACGCCGGCTTCCTGCTCGGGATGTTCACTCTTGTCGGCACGCTGGGCGCGCATGGCGTCTGGACGTTAAACTTCGTCGAGCTGCACAACAACGCCGCGCTGCTCGGCGGCGCCGGCGCGACCGCGGCCTGCGTGCTGCTGTTCATCGGCGCCACCGGCAAGTCGGCGCAGATTCCGCTCTACGTCTGGCTGCCCGACGCGATGGTCGGCCCAACCCCAGTGAGTGCG
>Ga0302324_100031044_pt1 | contig 10089 bp, 5 predicted proteins | sample Palsa_T0_1_FD_201949 | JGI IMG/M metagenome (GOLD analysis project Ga0302324, IMG submission 201949) | Peat permafrost microbial communities from Stordalen Mire near Abisko, Sweden - Palsa_T0_1 | ecosystem: Environmental > Terrestrial > Soil > Palsa > Peat permafrost | place: Sweden: Abisko... | reverse complement strand
CCAGGATGTCCGGGCGCAGAATGCGGTGGCGTCACTGCGCGCGTCGGTGGCCGTGCAGGCGACCGTCAGACGTGACGGCAAAGCTGTATCGGTTCCGATCAGCCAATTGGCGCCCGGCGATATCGTCGAGTTGGTCGCCGGCGATCTCGTTCCCGCGGACTCGCGATTGCTCGAAAGTCGGGACCTTTACGTCAACCAGGCTTTGCTGACCGGCGAACCCTATCCCGCCGAGAAATGGGTCAGCGACTCCGCTTCGGGTCAGGACAACCCAGCGGGCGCCTCCAATGTTGTATTTTCCGGGACCTCCGTCATCAGCGGAACCGCAACAATTCTCATCTGCCGGACTGGCGGCAGGTCGGCGCTCGGCCAACTCGCAACCAGCCTGGCGGAGAAGCCGCCGGCCACCGACTTCGCCCTGGGAATTCGTCGTTTCAGTATGCTGATCATGCGCTTCACTGTGGCGCTGATCGTATTTGTGCTCGTCGTGAACGTTTGGTTCGCGCGGCCGATACTGGAATCGATAATGTTCGCCGTCGCCCTCGCGGTCGGCCTGACGCCGGAATTGCTGCCGATGATCGTCACGGTCACGCTTGCCCGTTCGGCCATGCAAATGGCGAAACGCAAGGTGATCGTGAAGCGCTTATCCGCGATCCACGACATCGGCGCCATGAATGTTCTGTGCACGGACAAGACGGGGACACTGACGGAAGCGAAGATCAAGCTGTTGAGGGTGATCGATGGCCACGGCGTCGAGAGCGCTAACGCCTTTTCCTATGCCTATGTCAACAGCAAGTTTGAGACGGGCATAAAGAGCCCGTTGGACGAAGCCATCCTTGCCGCCAAACCGTTCGACATGGCGGGCTTCAGGAAGATCGATGAGGCGCCCTTCGATTTCGAACGGCGGCGGGTATCGGTTCTGGTGGAGCACGGCGGAAAGCGCGGCCTGTTTGTCAAGGGCGCGCCCGAGGATGTGCTTCGGCTGTCCAACCAATATCAGGACGCCGACAGCATGGTGAAGCCTCTCGACGCCCAAAAGCGCGCCGACATCCAAGCGACCCTCGATGGACTTGGCGCGCAAGGATTTCGCGCGCTCGGCGTCGCCAGTCGGCTCGCCTCATCGGCGCCGGACACCGCCAATAGAGACAGCGCCGTCATAACTGACGAAACCGATATGGTTTTCGCCGGCTTCGCGGTTTTCCTGGATCCGCCGAAGGCGAGCGCCGGCGTGACGATCCGCAACTTGGAAAAGGCGGGCGTCACCGTGAAAGTGGTGACCGGAGACAACGAACTGGTCTCCCGCCACGTGTTCGCGGAGCTCGGCGTCCCGGTGACTGGGGTGTTGACGGGCGATGCGCTGGACAAAATTTCGGAAGAGGCGCTGATTGGGCGCCTGCCCCAAACGAACCTGTTTTGCCGAATAAATCCCCAACAAAAACATCGCATCCTGTTGGCCCTGAAGCGGCGTGGCGACGTCGTAGGCTTCATGGGGGACGGCATCAACGACGCGCCCGCTTTACATGCAGCCGACGTCGGCATTTCCGTGGAGGGCGCGGCGGACGTCGCTCGCGCCGCCGCAGACTTGATTCTGCTCGAGCCGAACCTCGCGGTGGTCGGCGACGCGATTGCGGCCGGGCGCGCCGCGGTCCAGAACGTGACCAAATACGTTTTGATGGGCGCGAGCTCGAATTTCGGCAATATGTTCAGCATGGCAGGCGCGACGCTGATCCTGCCTTTCCTGCCGATGCTGCCGATCCAGATCCTGCTCAACAATCTGATCTACAATGTCTCGGAGATCGCGATTCCGTTCGACAACGTCGATCCGGAAACGGTCGTCAAACCGCTGAAATGGGACATCAAGCTGATTGAACGCTTTATGCTCGTTTTCGGTCCGGTCAGCTCCGTCTTCGATTTCATAACATTCTACGCCATGCTCGGTTTCTTTCACGCAGGCGAGGTTCTGTTCCAAACGGGCTGGTTCATCGAGTCGATGGTGACTCAGACATTGGTGGTCTTTTGCATCCGCACACGGCGCTTTTTCTTTCGCAGCAAACCCGGCGGATTTCTCACCGTCATGAATATAGGGGCGATAGCGGTAGCGATCGCCTTTCCGTTTCTCCCCTGGGGCGTAGGCGCCTGGTTTGGCTTTGCCGCGCCGCCGCCTCTGTTCTTCGTGTTCCTCGCGATCGCAACGATCGCGTATCTGGCGCTTGTCGAGATATCAAAGATCATTTTCTATCGATTCATCGCCTGGCGGCAAATGGACGCCGTTAGATAGGCAAGGACGCAGATATGGACACCGCCACCGAGTCCTCGCTCCACCCCGTAAAAACGCCCGCCCACGACGGAATCGACGGCGTCGCCTGGGGCTATCGATTTTCCGAGGCGGGCGTGGGGGAAATCCTGCAAGGCCCCGCGTTGCGCGAGGCCTTGGAAAAGCAGGAAACCTGGCTGTGGTTGAATTTCGATCTCGCGGATGATCGCGCCGGCGCGGCGATCGCGTTATTGCCGCACCTGCCGCAGGGCGCTTTGGCGATGTTGCGCTCCGCCGACGACAGGCAGCAAATCGATGGCTTCGGCCAGGTGATCGCCGGCGTGGTGGCCGACTACGAGCGCAGCGATCGGCCTAGTGAGAAACTCATCGTGCGTTGGAACTTCGTGATGACGCGGTGCGCCTTCCTCTCGGCCTGTCGTCGCCCAAGCCATGCGCTCACCCAAGTGCGTAGCGATTTGCAATCCGGGCGACGACTACCCAACGTCTTGGCTCTGTTCCACGCGGTGATCCAGGAGTTGGCCGCCGCGATTTCGCTCGTATTGAACGAACTCGGCGCAAAACTGAACGAAATGGAGGAGCGATCGCTCGACCAAAAAGAGATTGGCTCCGATGTATTGGGTCAAGCGCGGCGCCGTCTTATTCGCGTGCGTCGTCAGGCCGTGCCGCTCCGGGGTGTTCTCATCCATATGTTGAACGAACGCCCCTATTGGTTCGACGAAGACGCGATCGCCGAGTGCCAGAGGGTCGCCGCCCGGATGGACGCGTTGGTCGACGACTTGGAATCGCTTCAGGAGCGCGCCCGGGCATTGCAGGATGAGCTCAAGGCGCGCGAGGCCGAGAAGACCAACAAGAGATTGACGGTGCTGGCGATCTCATCGGCTCTATTACTACCGCCAACGTTCATTACCGGTGTGTTCGGCATGAACGTGGCCGGTTTGCCGTTTCAGGAAAATGCATACGGCTTCTGGGTGGCGTGCGGGCTGATGGCGGCCTCGGTGATCGGAATGCTGGTCGTGCTGAGGCGTATCAAACTGGTCTAGCGGTCGCGTTCACTTGTTTTCTGGGCTCGCAGACAATACGCGGGGCTAGCGCGGCGTCTAGGTTGAGTATTTTCCGACTCTGTCGAATTTAGATCTCCGGGACTAGATCACAGAGCGCTCAGCAGCGAAGCGATCGCTGATGCATGCTGAAAGAAGGCGACGTTGTTCGGCCAGGGCTTTGAGCGGCAGAATAGACCGACGCTGAGGGTGGCGAAGCGCTTAAGCAAACAGACACAACGGGCAGCGTGCGATTCAGGATTCGTCGCGCTTCGCTGAGATGCCGGTATGCGGACAGTCGTGGATTGTCTTTGCAAAGCCCAAACACGGTGTATGAGATGGACGAAGACGCGCACAGCGAAGCCGCGCCAGCGGTTGAGACGCGAGACGTCCCGTTGGCGGGAATACCGTCGCGGGCGCTCGTGGCGACGCCGAAGCCAGCCTCCTTGCCCGTCGCGACGCCCATCCCGAAGCTCAAAAGGCCGCGGCGGCGTTGGCCTCGGGTTGCACTCGCGCTGGCTGTCGTGGCCGGGGGCGCCGGAGGCGGGTACTACGTGTGGCGTCAGTCGCAGCCGCACCTGGCGGCGGGCCTCGCCGTAGGCAACGGCCGGATCGAAGCAGACGAGATTGACATCGACACCAAGTTCGCCGGGCGCATCTTCGAGATGCTCGCGGACGAAGGCGATATGGTCAAACCGGGGCAGGTGGTGGCCCGCATGGATACGCGCGATCTCGAGGCGTCGCTTGCAAAATCCGAATCGCTGATCCAACAGGCCTCACAGACCCTTGATGCGGCGCGCAACACCGTCGTGCAGCAGGCGACCGAAGCGACGCTCACGCAGCAGCAGTTTGATCGAACCAACACGCTGGTCAAGAAGGGCTTCGCCACCAACGAACTTCTCGATCAACGTCGGCAGGCCCTGAACGGCGCCAATGCCTTGCTCAGCGCCGACAAGGACCGCGTCAACGAGGACGGTCACGCGGTCGAGGCCGCGACTCATGACGCCGAACTCTACAAGGTCAATATCGCGGACAATACGCTGGTCGCGCCGCGCGAAGGGCGCCTCCAGTACCGCATCGCGAATATCGGCGAGGTGCTGCCTGCCGGCGGCCGCGTCTTCACCATGCTCGACATCGCCTACGTCTACATGGACATTTATCTCCCGACCGAGGCGGCGGGCAAGGTCAGGATCGGCGGCGACGCCCGCATCGTGCTCGACGCCGTGCCTGATATCGCCATCCCCGCGAAGGTCTCGTTTATCGCCAACCAAGCGCAATTCACGCCCAAAACGGTGGAGACGAAGGACGAGCGCGACAAGTTGATGTTCCGCGTTCGCGTGAAGATCGATCCCGACCGACTGCGCGCACGCGCGGACCGGGTGAGAAGCGGACTGCCCGGAGTGGCTTATGTGAAATTCAATTCCGCCGTTGACTGGCCGGCCAATCTGCAAGGGTCCGTCGCAAGGTGATCGAGCGCAAATCCTCGGTCGCGCAACTCGCGGGCGTCACGCAACGCTACGGCCGCGTGCTCGCACTCGACGACGTCACAATCGAAATTCCAGCCGGAGGCATGGCGGGATTGATCGGGCCGGACGGCGTGGGCAAGTCGACGCTGCTGAGCCTTGTCGCCGGCTCGCGCGAGATTCAGTCCGGAAGCGTGTTTGTTCTCGGCGGAGATTTGGGCGACGCCGCGCATCGCACCGCGGTCTGCCCGCGCATCGCTTACATGCCGCAGGGTCTCGGCAAGAACCTCTACGCGGACTTGAGCGTTCGCGAAAACATCGAGTTCTTCGGCCGCCTCTTCGGTCAGACCCGCGTTCAGCGGAACAGCAAGATCGCCGAGCTGCTCGAAAGCACTGGGTTGACGCCCTTCTCCGATCGCCCAGCGAAAAAACTGTCGGGCGGCATGCGTCAAAAACTCGGGCTTTGTTGCTGTCTGATCCACGATCCCGATCTTTTGCTGCTGGATGAGCCGACCACCGGCGTCGATCCGCTCTCGCGGCGCCAGTTCTGGGAGCTGATCGATCGGATGCGTGCGCGCAAGCCCGGCATGAGCGTGGTGGTCGCCACCGCCTATATGGAGGAGGCCGAAAGGTTCGCATGGCTGGCGGCGATGAACGCTGGCAAGGTGCTCGCGACAGGCTCGCCGACCGCGCTCAGGGCGCAGACGGGCGCCGCGACGCTGGAGGAGGCGTTCATTGCGCTACTGCCTCCCGAAGAGCGCGGTGACCACAAGGAACTTGTGATTCCGCCGCGCCAGGTCGTCGAGGGGCCGCCTATCATCGTCGCGCGCGATCTGACGTGCCGCTTCGGCGATTTCACGGCAGTCGATCGCGTGAGCTTCAACATCGATCGCGGCGAGATCTTCGGCTTTCTTGGCTCCAACGGGTCCGGCAAGACGACGACCATGAAGATGCTGACGGGCCTTTTGCCGCCGAGCGATGGCGAGGCGCTTCTGTTCGGTAAGCCGCTGAAAGCTGGCGACATGAGTTCGCGTTACCGCGTCGGCTACATGTCGCAATCGTTCTCGCTCTATTCCGAACTGACGGTGCGCCAAAACCTCACTCTGCACGCCCACCTCTTCCATCTGCCGGCTCCACAAGCGAAGGCGCGCATCGCCGAATTGCTCGAATGGTTCGGCCTCAACGACTATCTCGATCAGCGCACCTCGGATCTGCCGCTCGGCATTCGCCAGCGGCTTTCGCTGGCCGTCGCCATCGTTCACCAGCCGGAGATCCTTATTCTCGATGAGCCGACCTCGGGCGTCGATCCGCTCGCGCGCGACCGGTTCTGGGAAGCTCTGATTGATCTTTCGCGCAAGCAAGGCGTGACGATTTTCGTCTCGACGCACTTCATGAACGAGGCCGCGCGCTGTGACCGGATCTCCCTGATGAACGCCGGACGCGTGCTCGCCACCGGCACGCCGGCGGCGCTCGTCAAAGCGCGAGGCGTCGCCACGCTAGAGGACGCTTTCATCAGTTACCTCACCGAAGCGACGGGCGCACGCGCGGCGCCTGAAGAGATCGTTATCGCGCGCCCCGACGCGCCAGGGGAAGCCCGGCCTGCGGCGGCGTCGAGCCGTGGGTTCAGCCCGAGACGTCTGCTCGCCTATTCGATCCGCGAGGCGCTGGAGCTGCTGCGCGACCCGATACGACTCGGCTTCAGCCTGTTCGGCACGGCGCTCCTGATGCTGGTTTTCGGCTTCGGCGTTTCGACCGACGTCAACAATCTCTCCTTCGCCGTTCTCGATCACGACCGGACCCCGGAGAGCCGCGCCTATCTCGAGGAGCTCAGAGGCTCCAGCTATTTCGTCGAGAAGCCCCCGCTAGCCGATTATGGCGACCTCGGAGATCGCATGAAGAGCGGGGCGATCAAGGCCGCCATCGAAATCCCGCCCGGCTTCGGTCGCGATCTGATGCGCGGACGACCCGTCTGGGTCGGCGCCTGGGTGGATGGCGCGATGCCGTTCCGCGCGGAAACCATTCGCGCTTATCTCCAAGCCATGCACGCGTTGTATCTGGCGGATCCCGCGGTGAGAACGACCATCGTCGCCCCGCCGCCGCCTGCCGACATCGAGCTTCGATTCAAATACAATCAGGATTTCGACTCCATCTATGCGATGGTTCCCGCAAACATGTCGCTGCTGCTCGGGCTGTTCCCCGCCATCTTGATGGCGCTCGCCGTCGTTAGGGAGAAAGAGCTCGGGTCGATCACCAACCTCTATGTGACCCCGGTGACCAGGCTAGAGTTTCTGCTCGGCAAACAACTCCCCTATGTCGGCGTCGCCTTGGCCAATTTCACCTTGATGTTCCTGATGGCCGTGTTCATCTTTCAGGTTCCGCTCAAGGGAAGCCTTCCGCCGCTGCTTCTCGGAGTTTTGCTCTACGTCATCGCGATGACGGCCTATGGTATGTTGATTTCGGCCTTCACGAGCACGCAAATCGCCGCGCTGTTCGGCACGGCGATCCTGACCGTGCTGCCGGCGACGCAATTTGCGGGCATGATGACGCCCGTGTCCTCGCTGGGCGGCGCGGCTCAGGTTATTGGTCGCGCCTTTCCCATGACTTATTTCGTACCCGTTAGCGTGGGCGCCTTCACCAAGGGACTGGGCTTTCTCGACCTCAGCCCGAACCTCGTCGCGTTGGCGGTCTTCCCGCCGATTCTAATCCTGCTGAATGTGTGGTTGCTGCGCAAGCAGGAGCGATAAGGTGCGCAAGGTCGCGAACATCTATTGGCTCGGCGTCAAGGAATTGCAGAGCTTTCTGCGAGACTACGTACTTCTAGGCTTAGTGGTGTATTCCTTTTCGTTGGCCGTGATCCTGCAGGCGCGAAGCAATTCGCAGGAGCTCAACAACGGATCGCTCGCCATCGCTGACGAGGATCATTCCGAACTGTCGCGGCGGATCGGCCACGCTTTCCTGCCGCCGCTTTTTCAGCCGGCTCAGGCCATCACGGAGGCGGATATCGTGCCCCTGATGAACAGGGGAAGGTACACGTTCGTCATCGACATTCCCCCGAACTTCCAGCGCGATGTTCTTGGCGGGCGACGGCCCCAGCTTCAGGTCGACGTCGACGCGACGGCGATGGTGCAGGCGGGTCTCGGGGCGGGATACGCTCAGCAGATCATTGACACGGAAATTGCCAACTTCCTCTCGCGCTCCGAAGGTGTTCCGCTGTCAACAGTCAATCTCGACGTGCTGATCTCCTTCAACCCAAATATCACGACCGCCTGGTTCACCAGCGTAATGGGCATCATCAACAACGTCACCATGCTTGCGATCATCCTGGCCGGAGCGGCGATCGTGCGTGAGCGCGAGCATGGGACGATGGACCATCTCCTGGTGATGCCGCTGACGCCGTTCGAGATCGCCATGTCCAAGGTGTGGGCGAACGGCCTTGTGATCACGGTCGCGGTCGCCGTTTGCCTTTACGTCGTCGTGAAGATTGTCCTGGGCATCCCCATCGCCGGGTCGATACCGCTGTTTATGATCGGCGTGATGATCTACCTGTTTTTCGCCACCGCGATCGGCATCTTCCTCGGCGCCGTGGCGCAGTCCATGCCACAGCTCGGCCTGCTGTTCATGTTGGTGTTCTTACCGATGAATTTGCTCTCCGGCAGCAATACGCCGCTCGAAAGCATGCCGGCCTGGCTCGCGGCAGCGATGCAGGCGTCGCCCTCGACGCATTTCGTGTCCTTCGCGCAATCGATCCTCTATCGCGGCGCAGGCTTCAATGTGGTGTGGCCGGAATTCCTCCTCGTAGCGGGAATAGGAGGGCTGTTCTTTGGTCTAGCCATCCTGCGCTTCCGCTCCGTGGCGTCGCAGGTAACTTAGCACAAGGCGCGCCCGGAGACAGCCCATATCGGATTGGCGAGGTTATTTGCCCGCGGCCCTGGAGTAAGGGATGCGAGAGCGCGAAAAGACGCAGGGTGACTCGTCGGCGACCCAATGGACGCTCGCCGACGAAACATCAAGATTGCAGAGCTTGTCGCGCCAAATCCAGAAGTTGGGGGTCCGTGATATCAGATAGATCGGCGACAAGTTCGCGAACGACTCGTTGATAGGTCTCATGCCGGTGCGACCGCAGATATTCGGTGAGATGATGCGCGGCGTTGCTTTTGCCCGTTCCGTGACCGATCACGACAAGTCTGCCGCCCAGAGCGACGGCGTCCGCGATCTTTGCGTAATAGGCGGGCTCTTCCGGCGCCCGTTGACCCTTTTCCCTGGATTGGTCTTTGTGCGTCAGATTATGGAGGAAATGGTGTGGATCGTAGGGCCTGATGACGTGTTCGGAAGCCTCCTCGGCGGCGACATCGACGTGAAAGACCCTCGCGCCATGATGATCTGCAACGATCAGAAGATCTGGCGCGGTCGCATTGGGATCGGCGGCGGATCGGGATGGACCCTCAGGAGACACTCCCGCTCGCGACAGAAAACGCCGGAGCTCGAAGACATCGTCGCTGGTGAGATCCTTCGTGTGGGGCCTGTGCGTGACGTGGCGTTGGCCGGCGACTTCAAATACAAATTCTCGGTTGGCCTTCGCATGGGCGTCCCCAATCTGCTCGATGAGTCCGACGACGTCAGTCCACTCAAGATTTTGCGCGACAGGATGACGGAAAATAGCTTCGAGCGTGCGGCGGTGCGGCCCTGTCAGCGGTGAAAGTATTTGCGCCTCGGCGCTGGCGCTAGCGGCGGTACGGGCTGAATTCACGATGCTCTCCTAGTTGATCGCCATGTCGGGTTTTAGTGAAAGTGCGCACCGGCGATGGGCTCGGGTGGTTTGGCCCGCGGAGACGTGGCGCGCCAGACGGGCGCGGTCGGCGCGGCTACAGGAAAGGCGTCATCAGATAGGGCTCGATAAGGGTCATGGAATCCTGAACGGCGACGACGCCATTGGCGTTTTCGGCGACAGCGAGAACAGCCTTCCGCATACGCTCGTCGCTCAAGGCGCCCCGTATGAAAACCTTTCCGTCCTCGACCTGAATCTCAAGCGTGGCTATCGGCGCCCACGGCTGAGCCTGCAGCTCGGCCTCGATATCGCGTTTGATCGCAGCGTCCGTTGTCGGCTTCTCTTCAGCGATTTTGCGTATACAATTCGCAAGCGCGCGCACAATATCGCTGCGCGCCACGATCCCGACCATCTTCCCGCCTTGGACGACCGGCAATCGTTTGACATGCCGCCGTTCCATGAGCTCTATCGCCTCGTTGAGGTCGGCGTTCCCCTCGATTGTCGCAACGTCTGAGCTCATGACTTCGCCGACTCGACGTCCATGTGCGATCG
>Ga0302324_100031043_pt1 | contig 10089 bp, 10 predicted proteins | sample Palsa_T0_1_FD_201949 | JGI IMG/M metagenome (GOLD analysis project Ga0302324, IMG submission 201949) | Peat permafrost microbial communities from Stordalen Mire near Abisko, Sweden - Palsa_T0_1 | ecosystem: Environmental > Terrestrial > Soil > Palsa > Peat permafrost | place: Sweden: Abisko... | reverse complement strand
AGCGCTCCATCGCGCGGCATCTCTACACAACCGGTTTGCCTGAGCTTGATCTCGTCATCCGCACCAGCGGCGAAATGCGCCTCAGCAACTTTTTGCTATGGCAGGTGGCGTACGCCGAGATCTACGTCACCGAGACGCTGTGGCCCGACTTCCGCGGCACCCAGTTGCTGGAAGCCATCGAAGCCTTCCAGAAGCGCGAGCGCCGCTTCGGCGGCCTGGTCGGCGACAACGGACACCTTTCGTGAAGCGCGTCCTCACCGCGGTCATCCTCATTCCTATTGTTGTACTGGCACTCTTCCGGGCGCCGCTGTGGCTGTTCACGCTGCTGGTGCTGGGCGTGGCACTGCTGGCGGCAAAAGAGTACTTCGACATCGCCGAAGCGACGGGGTTCAGACCGTTTCGGGGATTGGGTTATCTGTTCCTCGTTTCCGAGTTCGCACTTTTTATTTTTTTCTCCATATACAAGGACACTCACTTAGAGGTGAAGGATTTCGGTTTGATGATGGGGTTCGGGCTATTCGCTTTGTTCCTGATCCCACTCGCAGCTCCATTCTTCCTCCTCGTCAGCGGTATGCGCCGGGATCCTCTTTCTCAAATGCTGCCCGATGCGGCCGTGTCCTTTATGGTCTATCCCTACATCGGTGCAACTCTCGTGTGCCTGCCGCTGTTGCGGGTCTTCCCCGGTAGCGCAACCTATCTTTTGTTTTTAATGTTGATCGTGTGGGCGGGAGACATCGCGGCCATGTATGTAGGTCGGGCGGTCGGAAGTCGCAAGTTGGCTCCGCGGATCAGTCCGGGCAAAACACGCGAAGGAAGCGCGGCGTCACTGGCAGGAGCGATAGTAGTCGCTGTAGTGTTGTTTCATTCCGTCAATTCAATTAATACTGCGCTCGCTCGCGGACACCTCGTCACGTCTTCAACATCGGCCGCGTACTCTGCACTTTCAGGCTTCAATTTCAAGGTCGCGCCCAGTTGGGAGATTTTGCTTCTCGCAGTTTGTATCAATCTGGCCGCTCAACTGGGAGACCTGGTGGAATCCGCGCTCAAGCGCGGTGCAAGCGTTAAAGATTCTGGAACCTTGCTGCCTGGCCACGGCGGAGTGCTCGACCGGATCGATGCGCTTCTGTTTGCGTTGCCGGTTGGATTGATCTTCTACATCGCAGGCATGGGCCGATATTTTTCGTATCCGCCTTATGCTCCCTGACCGCCTGCTCCTGTGATCCGCAGCCCTCACTAACGAAATGCGCGCGAAGGATGAGAGCCCGAAGGGCGGCACAATCGTAGCCCAGCACGTGAGTGCTGGGAACACGCGCCAATTAAAGATTCCGAGCCCCTTCAGGGGCGACACGCTTTTGTGCATGCTAACGGGACTCCGCTCTCAAACCCATGCCAACCCAGGACTCGCGTACTGGGCCACGATTGTGTCGCCCTGAGGGCTTCAACGGACCGGCTCCTTAGGCGAGTATCATGCGCATGGGTTGCAACTTTCGCGTGAACGGATTCAGCACCAGGCCAAGCTCTTCGAGGGTGATGGCCCCGAGCAGCGCCTCATCGCCGGGTTCGCCGAGAATGACCGGCGTATGTCCCTCGCCTTCGGGGAGCGAGATGTGGCATTCGGAAACACCCCGCCTGATCGGCGTTCCGTCAGCGAGGCTAAAGACAACCGTCCGCTTCGGCTTTAATTCCAGCAAGCGCGATTCTTCAGCCGGAACCAACGTGTAGGTCGCGCCGCTGTCGACAAGGAACCTTACCTTGGCTTGCATCCCGGTTGGGCCGGTGAGCAGGCCCTCAATATATGTAAGCCCCATTGCGAAACTCCTTCGCGGCGGATGTAACGCGTGACTTCCTTGCGCTCCTTAAGAATACAAGAGTGCACGGGCCCTCGCGAGAGCCAATCCATCGTCTTCAACAGCTTCGTGGGATACTACATCAGGTACGCATGAAACGCATCGCCATCCTCGGTTCCACTGGCTCCATCGGCCAAAGCACGCTGAGCATCATCAAGAGCTTTCCGGACCGCTTCTCTATCGTCAGCATGGCGGCGGGCCATAACGTCGATCTTGCCTTCGAGCAAGCGCGCCGCTGGCATCCGCAGCTTCTCTCGATGGCGACTGCCGAGGCCGCTGACCGACTCCAGGACAAACTGAAGCAGTCTGGGCTTAGCAGCGAAATTGAAGTGGCTCATGGCTCGGTGGGCACGGTCCAAGTCTCCACGCATCCTGACGCCGACTTCGTGGTCAGCGCCATCGTCGGAGTTGCCGGCCTCGAAGCTACCTATGAAGCCGTGAAAGCCGGCAAGACCGTCGGCCTCGCCAACAAGGAATGCCTGGTCACCGCCGGCGATCTGATCACCGCCGAAGCCCGCCGTCAAGGCAAGCCGCTGCTGCCCATCGACAGTGAGCACAACGCGATCCATCAAGCCATGCGCGGCGGACGGCGCAGCGAAGTCCATCGCATATGGCTTACTGCATCAGGCGGTCCATTTTTTCATACCCCGGCGAGTGAATTTGCCAAAATAACCGTGGAGCAGGCGCTCAATCATCCGACCTGGAAGATGGGTAGGCGCATCACCATCGATTCGGCCACACTGATGAACAAGGGCTTCGAGGTCATCGAAGCCTGTCGTCTCTTCGATATGCCGCCCAGCCAGATCAGCGTGCTGATTCATCCCCAAAGCACCATCCATTCCATGGTCGAATTCGTAGACGGCAGCTTGCTTGCTCAGCTGTCTGTGACTGATATGCGTCTCCCCATCCTGTACGCGCTCACCTATCCGGAGCGCATCGAGTCGGATCTACGCTTCCCTGTACAGGAGTTGCGGCAGCTCGACTTCGCTCCGCCCGATTTCGACAGATTTCCTTGCTTACGTTTGGCTTATGAAGCAGTCGAAGCCGGAGGAGCAAAGACCATCGCGCTGAACGCAGCGGACGAGGTCGCGGTGGCGGCATTCCTCGAAGGTGGTATCGGTTTCCTGGATATTCCGGCTACAATAAAGATGGTTGTGGGCGAAACGCCAACTCGTGTTCCAGAATCTATAAAAGAAGTGCTGGAAATGGATACGGACGCGCGCCGCCGTGCGCACGGCCAAATCGGGCGCCTTGGTCAAGGAAAGACCGTGGCTCAAGTCCGGCACTAGGGGATTTCCCAACAAAAGCAAGCGGGGTTTATGTATTCGTTTTTGATTGCGGTGGTTTCGATGGCCGTTGTGCTCGGGATCATGATCCTGGTGCATGAGTTCGGCCACTATGCCGCTGCCAAATGGTTTGGCGTCCGCGTGGACGTGTTCTCTATCGGCTTTGGTAAGCGGCTCGCTGGCTTTCGCCGCGGCGAAACCGACTACCGCATCAGCGCCCTGCCGCTAGGCGGTTACGTCAAAATGGCAGGCGAGAGTCCTTTGGAAACTCGCAGCGGCGCGCCCGATGAATTCATGTCGCATCCGCGCTGGCAGCGCTTCGTGATTGCCCTCGCCGGTCCAGCCATGAACATCCTGTTAGCTATCGCTCTGCTGACCGGCGTTTTCATGGTGCATTACGAACGTCCGCAGTTCTTCGACCAGCCTGCGGTTGTGGGATGGGTGGTGGACAATTCGCCGGCCGCACGGGCCGGAATTGAGCAGGGCGACCGCATCGTGCGTATCGATGGCGTCCACAATCCCAATTGGGAAGACGTTGTCCTCAAAGTAATGATCAGCCCCAAGCAGCCGGTCGACATTGCGATCCAGCGTGGAAACGACATTCTGGAGAAGCAGGTCAGGCCCGACCTTGAAGGCTCGGGCTTTGACGAGTACGGCAGCATTGGCGTGGAGCCCGAGCAACCTGTGATCGTGGCAGGACTGACCCCGGATATGCCCGCGGTCAAGGCCGGTATTCAGGTGAATGATCAGATTGTTGCCATCAACGGCATCTCAATCCGTTCCCGGCTTTCCATCAGGCACTATTTGCAGCAGAACGGCGCTAAGCCCGTGGATGTCACCATTGGCCGCGACGGAAAAGAGCTGCACGTCACCATGACTCCGATGGAAAAGGTAGAGGACGGGCAGAAAGGGTTTTGGCTGGGCTTCCTGATGGCAGCGCCCGCCACCACCGTCGAGAAGCTGCCCTTCACTAAGGCGTTTAGTCTTTCGCTTCAGGAAAACAAGCGGTTCTCGCTGCTGATGATTGACCTCATCCAGAAGTTGGTGGAGCATAAAGCTTCCATCAGGCAACTCGACGGTCCTATTGGAATCGCAAGGGCTTCAGGCGATGCGGCGCGCCAACCAGGCTGGACTCCATTGCTGAACCTGATGGCGATGATCAGCCTGAATCTCGGTGTCCTCAACCTGCTTCCGATTCCGATCATGGATGGTGGCGTCATTCTGCTGCTGATCATCGAGTCGATTATGCGGCGCGATATCAGCTTGCGCATCAAGGAACGCATCTACCAGACCGCATTCGTCTTCATCGTGCTGGTGTTTGTGGTAGTCATCTACAACGACTTGATGAAGGCGTTGCCTGGACTGGCGCAGCGGTTGCCCTAAGGGAAGTAGTTTTGCGAGATACGGGGCGCGAAAGCGCCCCATTCTATTGGGACCGGCAATCCCGCTTCCGTTGCCAGTTTGCCTGATCCGTCAACCCGCACTAGACTGACTCAGCGCCCTTGCACGACGCGCCTATGGCTGCCACCGTTTTCCGCCGGTCGCATCTGACTACCGTGGAGATTCTCGACCTCAGGCACTTTTCGTCGGCCGACCTGCGCTCCCTGCTCGAGGAAGAAGTCGCGACATGGCGCAATCTGCTGTTCTGGGACTATCGCAGTTCGGCGGACATGATCCTGCGTTATGTCGACGCCAAGATCCTGCCCGGCTACGCGGCAGTGGAGCGCGGCAGCATCATAGGTTATTCCTTCTTCGTGTATGAAGGCAGCAAGGGCGTCGTTGGAGACCTGTTTGTCTCACCGCGCCGCGGCGACGCTCGCCAGGTTGAGGCGCAAATGGCCGAACACGTAATCGAGACCCTGCAACAATCGCCCGGGATCCATCGCGTGGAGGCGCAGCTGCTAACTCACCCCACCGACGACCTGGCGGGCGTGTTCTCCTCGGCGGGCTTCCAGCGATATCGGCGGTTGTTTCTCGAGCTGCAAATGCGCCATGGCGAGGCGCGCCGGATTCCGCCAATGGGCCTGACACATGACATCGTGATTCGTCCGTGGCTGGAGCAGGATTACCAACCCGCGGCCAGCGTCATTACTGCCTCGTACCGCACCCACATCGATTCCGAGATCAACGACCAGTACCGCACCCATGCCGGCTCAATACGTTTCCTGAACAACATTGTGCGTTTCCCCGGCTGTGGCGTCTTCGATGCGGAGTCTTCGTTCGCGGCGATTCACCGTCCAACCAATGTGCTGGTCGGATTGATCCTGTGCTCGCGCGTGAAGGATGACGTCGGCCACGTCACCCAAGTTTGTCTGCTGCCCGAATACCGGCGCCAGGGGATCGGCGAGAACCTCATCGCCTGCACTGCCAACTCTCTGGCCAACCGGCACTGCAATCGCCTGACCCTCACTGTAACTGAGATGAACGATCGCGCCGTCGGCCTCTATAAACGGCTGGGCTTTGCGGAGAGAAGTGTGTTCGACGCCTTCGTGTGGGAAGGATGAACTGGCACTTCACTCGAACGGCGATCGCGCAGGGCCTCTTCCGTCGCGCACTCTCGCTTACGTCTACTGCCCCGCCTTGCCTGTGGAAACCGACCTGGTATAGGTGATGGTCACCACCTCCTTCAAAGAGTTGGCATCGGGGCCCGTCGCCATAGTCATGACGAAAGAATCGGGCTGCCAGTTGGAATAGGTGAACCTGGAGACGGTCTTCTGCCCATTCATTTCACCTTCCATCATTCCCACCAGAGTCTCGCCGTCCCATTTGGTTGTGCCGCTGGCATCACAGCCATTCGGCGTCATGCTGTCGCACCACAGGCCGCGATAAACCTGCGCTTTGGGATCCCACCAAAACGTTCCGAATCCACTAAAGTTGCTGCCCATCATGCCGCTGGAGTGATAGGTCTCCAGCAACGACAGCCCGCCTGGACCCGCCCACATTCTGGCCGTGCCCTTGCCGCTGCCACCGTTGGGGAACATGGGGCTACGTTCGGACTTCTCCGTGACCGTCCAATTGCCCGACATCATCTTGATCAGTTTGGTCATCTCCGGAGAAGACTGCGGTGCCGGCGGCATTTTGGCTTGCGCAACCGATCGGCTGGGTAGCGGCTTTGCTGGCTCGTCCTGTGCCAGCCCGAGTGTCGAGATGACTGCGATCACACTAATCAGAAAAGCTCGGCCACGAATTACCTTCATGGTCCCTCCTGAGGAACAGACCTCTGCCGCAAGAATCTTATACGAAGAACCAGTCGTACGTCAGCGCCGGATGTCCGGGAATCCGCCGAGGACATGCTTTGCGAATACCGAACGCTCTCTGGCGAGTGCATTTGCTGCCTAACCTGTTATATAGTTTTAGAAGGTTAGGAGACGCTAGTGTCAGCAACCCAACGCATTCTCCATCATTATGACGGCGTGCTTAGCGGTGAGCCTTGGCACGGCGACGCCGTCTGGCCAGTTCTCGAAAGTATCTCGGCCCGGGAAGCAGCCGCACGACCAATCCCAGGTACGCATACCATCTGGGAAATCGTGATGCACATGACCTTCTGGGAGACGGTCGCTACGGCGCGACTTGCCGGCTTGCGCGCTGGACTGGTGGAAGATCTGAACTTTCCGCCCATGCCCGCCGCGACTGAGGAGAATTGGCGCAAGACGCTTGACCAGTTCCGCGCCGCGAACCACAACTTCCGTGAAGCACTGGCTAAGCGGGATGCGAAACAGTTGGACGAATTGACGGCTGCCGGCAAACGCACTTTCTACGGTGAAGCGCACGGCATTCTCGAACATCATGTGTACCATCTGGGGCAGATTGTGCTTCTGAAAAAAATGCAGACATAGCGAATTCTCCGTTCGCGAAAGCCGCCTTCCTGCATCCAACCTTCTAGTGGTTCACTGCTCCAATCTGCCCGTGCGCGAGTTTGTAATTCTCTAGTACGGGTGCTAACATCCGGACTCGCGGGTTTTTCAAGGAGGCGTTTATGTCGGATCGCGATGGTAGTGGTTTTCTGTGGTTTTTAGCGGGCTTGGGCATCGGCGCCGCGGTTGGGATTTTGTACGCTCCTAAGGCGGGCGGTGAGTTGCGCCAGCAGCTCCGCGATGTGGCGGAAGACGGCCGCGAATCCATGAAGGAACGGGCCCGTCAGGCGCGGGAACAGGCCGGCACCTGGGCTGAAAAGGGACGCGATTATCTGAGTCAGCAGAAGGAACAGATACGATCTGCCTACGAAGCCGGACGCCAGGCCTATCGCGAGGTGACTACTGAAAACGCCGAAGGTGCAACCCCTAACGTACCTTAGGTTTGTGCCCGCAATTCAGGCTGACTGCCGTAATGTTTGCGTAGTCCAGATCGCCGGAGGAGGAGCCTGATCGCCAGCTCGGCGAATTAAGCTGTGGAGACTCCAGATTTTGCACCCTCTTCCCCGGCGCTTTGCCTCGGTTGGAAAGCAAGTTTGACCCCCACTAGAGGATTGGGAACCGTTTGCTATGGATGAAAGACTGACCATATTTATCGCCGTCACCGCAGCTGCGGTTGTGCTACAGATGCTGATTCTGCTTGGCCTATACATTGCTGTGCGCAAGCTCAGCACCCGCATGGAAGCGCTGGCCGACAGAGTCGAAGACACCACGAATACCTTGCAGGTACGAGTGCTACCCGTCATCGACAACATTAAAACCATACAGCAGGACGTTAAGGCCTTCATGGAGACGGCGCGTCCCAAGGTCGACGTGCTGCTCGACAACCTAAGCTATATCAGCACCACTGCGCGCGGCAGTGTGGAGCGTATCGACACCACCGTCAACGATGCCGTTGATCGCATGCGGCTGCAGGTCATTCGCGGCGACGAGATGCTGACGCGCACCATGGATCGCATCGAGGAGACCTCCGAGAAGGTACAACATTCGGTGATGTCACCCGTACGCCAGGTTTCGGGCATCGTGCAGGCCATCAGCACGGGAGTCGGCGCTTACTTCGACCGGCAGAAGCGCAACCGCAATGGTGGCCCTTCGGATGAGATGTTTATCTAGGGTTGGGGCGGAGGATTAGCGCGCCGGGTTTCCTGGAAACATCTGTCGGCTCAAGTCATCAGCCTACTACTGCATTCACTAACCCCAGATCTCTGGCCCCTAAGCCCTCACGCGATCCAACCCCCGCCAATCACAACATCGCCATCGTAGAAAACCACCGCCTGACCGGGCGTTATGGCGCGCTGCGGCTCGGCGAAGGCCACAGTCACCGCGTTATCGCCGCTGTTCTCGATGGTCGCGTTGGCTGGCTCATGACGATGACGGATCTTGGCCTGTACGCGCATCGGCTCGCGCAGCCCGTCGGTGGCAATCCAATTCACGCGCTTCGCAAACAATGTCCGTGAGAGTAGATCTTCTCCGCTGCCGACGACGACCTGCCGCTGCTCGCCGCGAATCTCGATTACGTAAAGCGGGGAACCCGTGGCGACGCCAAGTCCCTTGCGCTGACCGACGGTGAAGTTGTGAATTCCGCCGTGCGTGCCAATGACCTCACCGTTGGTGGTGACCAACTCGCCGGCTGTGTCCGGGATCTCCTCGCCCTGCTCTTCGAGATAGGCATCCAGAAACTGCTTGTAATCGCCGCCCGGTATGAAGCATATCTCCTGCGAGTCGGGCTTTTCGAACAAACGTAAGCCGGCGCGCCTGGCTTCCTCGCGGACATCCGCCTTGCGCATCTCGCCCAACGGGAAGAGTGTGCGGCTCAACTGCTCCTGCGTCAGACCAAAGAGGAAATACGTCTGGTCCTTGCCGCGATCGGCGGGCCGCTTCAGCAGCCAACGTCCGCTGTTCTCGTCGAACTCATTGCGCGCATAGTGACCCGTCGCCAGCAGATCAGCACCGATTTGCCGCGCCGTGACCAGCAACTGATCGAACTTCAGATGGTTATTGCAAAGGCTGCACGGAATCGGCGTGCGACCGGAGAGATATTCGGCGACAAATGGCCGGACAACATCCTGCTCGAAACGCTTCTCCTGGCTGACCACGTAATACGGAATGCCGAGAGTCTCGGCCACACGGCGCGCGTCATACACATCGTCGATGGAGCAACAGCGTCCGTGGGAAGATTCGGGCATGCCGTTGTGACCGGCAAGCCGCCGCTGGTTCCACAGCTGCAACGTGAGTCCGACAACCGGGTAACCCTGCTGACACAGCATGGCCGCGACGGTGGACGAATCCACACCGCCCGACATGGCTACGGCGATGGTCTGAGAATTCGGCATTTAGCAATTACCAGTTAGCAACTAGCAATTCAGCCCTGGCGCAGTCTGGCGAAAAGCGAATCGCGAATAGCAATCTTCACTTGAGCGCCGACGGCTGAGGGCTGACAGCTGGCTTCTTATACACCGGGCTGATCTCGCGCAATCGCCCCACGACTTGTGGAATCAATTCCAGCGCGAATTCCACCTCCTCGGCAGTGTTCTGCTTCCCCAGACTGAAGCGAATGCTGCCGCGCGCACGGTCCGCCGACAGTCCCATCGCGGTCAGCACATGCGAAGGTTCGATTGCGCCCGAAGAACACGCCGCACCGGTCGACACCGACAGTCCCTTGAGGTCGAGTGCGATCACCATGGCTTCGCCTTCGATGCAATCGAAGCTGATGTTCGAAGTGTTGGGCGTCCTTGCCGCGCGGCCGCCATTCACAGCGACGAGTTCCATGGTCTCGAGGACCGTGTTCTCCAGCCGGTCACGCAACGCCGCAAGCTGTACGACACTGCCGTCCGCAAAGCCCCTATGTGCAATCTCGGCCGCTTTTCCCAACCCGACGATACCCGCCAGGTTCTCGGTGCCGGCGCGGCGTGATCGCTCATGCCGCCCGCCATAAAACAACGGCCGCGGCAGAGTTCCCTTGCGCACAAAGAGCGCGCCCGCCCCTTGCGGGCCATGGAACTTGTGCGCGGAGATAGTGAGCAAATCGCAGCCAATCTCCTTGAC
>Ga0302324_100031039_pt1 | contig 10090 bp, 9 predicted proteins | sample Palsa_T0_1_FD_201949 | JGI IMG/M metagenome (GOLD analysis project Ga0302324, IMG submission 201949) | Peat permafrost microbial communities from Stordalen Mire near Abisko, Sweden - Palsa_T0_1 | ecosystem: Environmental > Terrestrial > Soil > Palsa > Peat permafrost | place: Sweden: Abisko... | reverse complement strand
GCCGCAGGGAAGGCGCGGATGGACTCGCCGCTGATCTTGTCCGCCCATCCGGCGTAGTACTCATACCATTCGGCCACATGGAGCGCGTTGAATGGCGAGTTCAACCCTCCGTTCTCCAACGTGCAGACCACACCGATCTCCTCAGCCCGTTCGACCAGCAATCGCGCCACCTCGCGCAACACGTCCCGTCGCTTGTCTGGCTGCCAGCGACGCCATTCCTTGAACGCTTGGCGAGCGGCACCTACGGCCTGGTCCACCTCGCGGACGCTGGCCACGGGGAAACTCTTTTGGACCTTCCCGGTTGCCGGATTGATGTGCTCCATCGTGCCGCCCTCGGAGTCTGAGACCCAACGGTCACCAATGAGCATCTCTGTAGACAAGGCAGCCGAGCGATCCACCGTCATCTCATCTCCCATTCATAAAGCGTGTACTTACCCTACACATTACCCCGCAGACGTCTCCATGAGCCAAAACTCGAGGGAGCCCCCACTACGGCCGCATCGATCCCCCACCCTTGACCATGATCGTCTCTCCGGTGATGAACGTGGCTCCCGGGCCGGCCAGGAAGACCACCGTGGCCCCAATGTCCCCCACTGCATCCCCTTCTCGCGGCACCGCCCTCCGAGACAGGAATCCCTGATATTCGGCGGGATTGGCCTCCGCCCACGCCTGCGCCGACGCGGTCATTACGGAGGGGCAGATTACGTTGACCGTGATCCCGTCCTTACCCCACTCGAGGGCGGCGATCCGTGAAAGGGCGCGGATGGCCTCCTTTGCTGCGGCATAAGGCCCGAGGCCAATCTGGCCATGAGTACCGGCAGACGAGCCCAGATTTACGATGCTCCCACCCTGCCGGGCCATGTGCGGATAGCAGAGCTGCATACAGTGAAACGTTCCCCAGACACCGGTGTCCAGGGTCAGGGCCAGGTCGTCAGGTGTGCACTCGGCCAGAGGGACCATCGGACGAAGGGCCTGCGCGTTGTTCACCAGAATGTCCGGGTGTTCAAATTCCGCCATCACTGAGCCGACAAGATTGGACACGGCCGATCGATCGGAAACATCACAGGTGATTGCCGTAGAGTTGCCGCCATCCGCCCGAATGCCCGCCGCCGTTGCCTTGGCGTTGCCTCCGTCCCTATCGACGACAACGGTTGCGGCGCCCGCCCTGGCCAGGGCGAAAGCGATACCTTGGCCGATACCCCTGCCACCCCGGGTCACAATCGCCACCTTTCCGCCCAGCGGGTCGGTGGTGCTACCGATTTCGCTCACTGGGGCCCAACCACCCATTGGCCGTTATTGGCCGAGATGTTCTGGCCGGTCACCGAGCGGGCCATGTCTGACGCGAGAAACAACACAACGTCGGCAATGTCGTCCGGCGTTGGCATCCGCTGGAGGGGAAACTCATCCCGTTGCTTCCGTTCGAACCACTCGTCAAACGTAATGCCTTGGGATTCGGCAACTTCCGTACCCCACGAACGAACGTTGTCCCCCACCATCGAGCTGACGTACAGGCCGTTGACACGAATATTATCGACGCCTACCTCGAGTGCGAGTGTGCGAGTCAGCGAAGCCAGGCCTGATTTTGACGCCGAGTATGCGCCGAGCCCGCGGTTTGAGTTGACGGCCGCTCCCGAGTTGACGTTGACAACACTCCCACCACCCAGACGCCGCATGACCGGGAGTACCTCTTGAATTAGTCGCATAGGCCCAAACGTGTTGACCGCAAAAATGTCAGACCAGGAGTTGACATCGGTTTGGGCTAGCGGAAGAAAATCCCCCTTGTGGTGGCCGTTGTTGATCAAGACATCTATACGTCCGAAGCGCTCATTGACGCCTTCAACGAAGAATGGCGCCGCGTTGGGATCGGAGATGTCGAAACGTTGCCACCACACCTCGCCACCCGTCTGTTTGACTTCCGAAGCAATGGACTCGAGTGTCGACTCCGTACGCGCCGCAAGTGCGACACCGGCTCCTTGGCGAGCCAGGGCGAGTGCTATCGACCGGCCCAGTCCAGTGCCAACGCCAGAAACGATCGCGACCTTTCCCGCTAACACGCCCGTCCTTTCGCTGTCCAAGTCCTCTCCTGGTTGCAGCATGTCTTACGATGCCGTGCCTTTGGCTTTCCTTTCGGCGTCAATGGTCATTGGATACTTAGTGGACAGGTACCCTTCGAACTTGGGGATCCCGCCCACTACGTGCCGCACGGCCAGCCAATCCCCCTTGAGACCCTTGCGGTCGTATGGGCCGAAACTGATGTAGGTACGAGGTCCGCCAATGACGGTGGGCAGCATCGTCAGGGTCTCAAGTCCGAGCACGACGTGCTCGGGAGTGAGCAGCTTCGCGGCAGCTATGCCCGCCAACGCCGCCGCGGTGCCGTCGTACGTAACTCCGACCATGGCGTGATGGACGCGGCGCCCGAAACGCGCCTCGAACTTGTTGACCAAGGGCCAGAAGTTCGGGTTGGGATCACCTTCTTCGTCACCCACCTGATCGACACCGAACCAACCCTCCAGGTCATCGAGGATGCTGGATTCGTTGATGTACCACATGAATGCGGTGCTCATGATCCTGGGTGGGTCCCAGCCGAGCTCCTTGAGGATGGGATTGAACATCGCTGTGGGATAGCCATAGCCGCAGTATGCGATGGCATCCGGCTTCACCTCTTTCTGCAAATGGCGCAAGCCTTCAGCCAGGCCGGCGCCATTCGTCTGGATGTAGTGCTCGGAGACAATATCGAGGCGATTTCGCAACGCGGCCGCTCTAAAAGCGGCCGAATACTCTCCCCCGCCGGGAGACACTTCGGTTATCACCGCCACTCGCTGGTGTCCTGACTCACGCAGCCAGCCCGCCATGATGCTGCCTTCCTCGGAGACGCCGCCGTTGCCTATGGTGAAGCCGTAGTAGCTGTGAAAGCCCTTCGCTCCATTAGTTGAAACCAGCGGAACGTGCCGTCGTTCCATAGCGGGCAGGAGGGCAAGCGCGTTGTCAGTGATATAGGGACCCAGAACGACAAGACAGCCGTCGTCACAGAGCTCTTCGTAACCGCGGACAGCCGTGCGAGCTTCACCACGCGGTAACCCACGGGCGATTTTCGGGATGACTTCAATGGGACGATAGAGGAGTCCCTCGTTGAGAGCGTCTTCGCAGGCCAGGATGACGGCATCTAGGCAATCGCCAAGGAGTGCCCCTGAGTCGATGTCGATCAGGTAGCCGACCTTGATCGGGCTGAATTCGTCAAGGCGAGCCCTCACTCCCTCCCTGGCCGGGCAGTCGAATCGCAGGACCGGGGACGGTACCTCCTCGTTTGTTCCCATTCCGCTGTTATGCCACGGGTTGGACTTGGCTTGCGGAGTTGGCGAGACGCTCGTGAACACAGAGCATCGAGCCGTCTTGCCGTTGTCTCCAGCCAACCAACGCTGACGCGCCTCCTCGACGGTGTCAAGCTCGCGTGACATCTCGCTCATCAGATTTCCTCCTTGTGGACGTCCTTTGAGCTCACGCCGTCAGCTCCATGGAGACCAGCGGGCCGTGCGGAGAAGCCTGGTATCGCGTCGGACGACAAACTCACCATCGACACCGCCCTCCCACGGTTGGGTCGGATCGGCAAATGCTTCAAGGAAGGCCTCGTCCGAACGTATGCGATTGAGCACCGTGACCACTGGGCGATCGAGATCGCCCAGCAATGGGGTCCACCACGCCATCACGTCGAGTATTCCGTCGTCTTGACGGTCGCGCAAGCCATGGGCTACTTCCTCACGAGCCTGCGCGAGGGGTACTGAAACAGTGAGCTGATCAAGGCGGTAGAGCGTAGGCTCATGGTCGCCCTCGCTTAACGTGGGTGCGTCCGACTCGAGAACATGGGTCGAACTGTGGAGCGTGTAGCGCATGGCCTCAACCGAGGCCCACCATTCGCCCAAATCGCCGTAGCGCATGCGCTCCTGATGTCGGGCAAGAGCGTCCGGATCGCCAAACGAAGCGAGCGTTACAGCCTCGTAACCCTCTCCCCCGCCATGAGGTGCCCATGCAAACCACAGGAAGCTTGCGTCATCAGTATTGAGTCTGGGAGCTGTCTCCCGATAGGCGGTCTCGAAGTCGACTTCTCGACGTGCAATGACCTGATGGATGTCTTGAACCAAAATCATCGTTACCCCCTAGACGATCGGCGACCAGGTAGCGCTGCGCAGGAGGCGGGTCGTCCAGCGGTCGCGCACGGCGAGTGCGTCCCACATCCACGAGCCGATTTGCTTGTATTCGCCGGGAATCTCCTTACCAACGAGCTGCAAAAGGGCGGTCGGGCTCCGGATCTCGCTGAGGTTGAACATTTCAGGTACGGGTCCCCCTCCCCACACGGTCTCCCAGCTATACCGCAGGACTACTCCCGAAAGCTCCGTCTCGGTAAGTGCCATGTAGTGTTCCCTCATCATGTCGACGTAGGCGCGATTCTGTCCGATTACCGGTGGGACAAAGTCGTGCATGTATGACACCGCCGGCTTGCTGCTCAGCGAAGCCGGAATATCTTCAATCCGCAACTGTGCGGGGTCATAGTCCAGCGGCTTCAGCAGACGGGTGGCCACGTCGGTCCGCAGCGCGGCGAGCCGATTCACGGTGTTGGTCAGATCTCCCTCACGTACTCGCCCGGAGAAGCGATCCAATGCGTTCCCGTCTTTGAGGGCGATCATCGTGATCGCTTCGTCCTGATGAATGGCAGCTCCCGTTGGCGCCGCATAGAATGCGAAGCGCGCCGTTTCGCTCGCAATAAGAGGCAACAACTGGTCGCGCGTCACTTCCTCGAATTCCGGCCCCGCCCCCGGCGCCAGAGAGTGCACTTGATGCAGAAGAATCATGCGTGAGCCTTTCCGCTGAGATACCCTCCACCCCACGTCGGAAGAGTGAGAGGCGAAGCAAAGCCCGGAGGTGCCTTGCAGACGGTTGGAATTGCATTGAGCGGAGCCATAGCGACCGTGATGGAAGTTGGACGCTTGGCGTCCATCTGTGTCCTGGCCTTGCATTCGACTTCAAGTGTCGGGTCACCATCGACCTTCATGACCCAACGATCACCAATACCCCACTCTGGGGCAATGTCGTCACTGATCCGCCATACGAACTCATTCCTCAAGACTTCTCGCCCCTTTGAGACCCCAATGAACCAAAGCCGCTGGACAGCCACCGTGCCCGCCTTGATGGTGCCGAACGGAAGCTCGAGGTCTGTGTCGGTGAGTGCAGACTCTCGGCGGTAGATGACGTCTTCCAACTCGAAGCCGATCGCTTCCGCCACCTGTAAGAGCGATGCGTAAAAGACCGACTTCTCCTTCACGCTGTGCATATCATCCAGGTAGCTGAACGCGTCAGGAGCCTGGCCGAAGCCCATGAAAGTCATGGGACCCACCGCGGTGTACTCGGCCATGCTGATGGATTCGAGAATATGGATGGAGTCGATGGTCCGGCTTACCCGGGAGAAGGTGATCGGGACGAGGTCCATCGTGAAGCCGGGGTTGACCCCAGACCCGAACAGGGTCGCCTGGCCCTTCTGGCACGCCGCCTCAATACGACTCCGGACTTCCGGCGGCAGGAAGGGTGGATGTATAAGGTGGTCGATCGCAGAGGTGGTCACGTTGTAACCGGCCTCAAGACACCGAATGATGTCATCAAGTGGGGCTCCCAGCGGATCAGCGGTCGTGGTGCCCAAGGCGTTGTAGTTGATGCAGTCGGCTTCAATTTTAAGCAGTTCGTCGACGTCAACGATGGCCTTGATACCCGTCGGCGGCAATCCAACCAGCTCACCGGCGTCCATGCCCGCTTTGGCGGGGTCATAGACCTTCAACCCAACGAGCTCGAGATCATCGCGCTCGATGATGGCCCGAAGGGCGTGGGTACCGACATTTCCGGTCGCCCATTGAATCACCCGGTATGCCATTTGCTCCCCCAATCGGACCCTAACCACAGGGCGCTCCAGTGCCGTGCTGGTATCTGGTGTATGTACTTACTTTTATATCAGAACAACACCAGCCGTGCTCAACCCTCCTGGTAGCTCGATTAAAGATCACTTGACGAGCGGGGCGCAACCCATTGTGCCGCGTCGAGATCGCGCGTATATTCAACCGGTCGGCACCCCAGCGTGAAGTTCGGCGGTAACTACATCAATCACCCATAGCTCCTTGCGACTCGGAAGGTGGGAATGGACTACCGGGCACTCGGACGCTCAGGATTAATGGTTTCTCAGATCTGCCTGGGAACGATGAATTTCGGTATGCCCGGATGGGGTTGCGATCGCGCAGAGGCCAGGCGGATTGTCAAGGTGTTTCGTGACGCGGGCGGCACCTTCTTTGATACGGCCGATGTCTACGGCGGCGGCGCCTCCGAAGAGATTCTTGGAACTCTGTTGCGCTCGGAGAGAGACGAGGTCGTGATCGCTACAAAGGTCGGCCTTCCAACCGGCGCCGACCCGAATGCCCGAGGAACGTCCGCCAAGCACATTCAAATCGCCCTAGAGGGGAGTCTTCGCCGGCTCGGCGTTGACTACATCGACCTCTACCAAGTGCACCATTTTGACCACCAGGTCCCTCTCGAAGAGACGATGGGTGCGCTGGAGCGCCTCGTGAATGCCGGGAAGGTCCGTTATGTCGGCTCGTCCAACTTTTATGCGTGGCAGATCGCCGACGCCGCGCACGTCGCTCTGCAACGCGGCCTCAGTCCATTCATCTCCGCCCAAATGATGTTCAACCTGGTACGACGCGACATAGAGCGTGAGCACATGGACGTATGCCGGCGCCACGGGCTGGGAGTTCTTGCCTATGGACCGTTGCATGCTGGCTTGCTTGCAGCCGGTTGGGCGTCACGGGAGGAACTTCCAGCCGACAGCCGAGTCGCCATGGTCCCCGAGGTTTATCTTGCCGACGAGGAGCGCGCGTTTTCCGTCACTCGCTCCCTGGTAGACCATGCTCGACAGGCGGGTGTTCGCCCAGGTCAGTTGGCGCTCGCCTGGGTACTACGCCTGAAAGGGGTGACCGCCGCGCTGACTGCTGCCCTGACGGCGCGAGAACTCGAGGATCAGATCTCTTCCCTATCCGTCGAGGTGAATGACGAGATATGGACGTCACTCGACCGCGCGACTCGACTCCCCGCCAGTTATCCACAAGACTTCTACGAGCGCCAGGAAGCGCGTGGCTAGTCGGGTGACCTGCGTTGGGGCAGGGCGACGCTTCTCTTCATTCACTCCACCCGCTCGGGGCGAGAAATGTAATCTTCAATGTTTCCCTTCAGATGAGAGCCGAGGTCGCCCACAAGGTCGATCGTCATGATCCGCTCCACGAACGTCCACTTTCCCTCAATCCGGCTGAGTCGATCCCGGTAGCGACCACCAACCACAGGAAGAATAACCCCTGGCCGTTGATGGTATGCGATGAAGTACGACTTCGCGCTCGCCTGTTCACCTTCGATCGACACCTGCACGTTCGAGTTGAAGAGGAGACTATCGACACCGTTTTCGGAGGAAGTCGTTGAGCGATACATCTCAGCGACCTCGGCCGCTCCCACATAGACCTTGGGACTCCCTTCGACACTTACCCGTCCTTGCGCGAAGAGTTCGCCCACCAGATCGAACTGGCCCGTGTTCAACAGTTCGGCGTATCTGAAAAGGAGACTGGAAATCTCTGCATAATCACCCATTTTTCCTCCTATGGAATCATTTGGTAGCGGGTTCACCCTCATCCACAATCCAGCGACACATGCGACGGAGTACTTCAATTCCGTCTTGCGGAATCGCTTGGTTTCCGAACGGGTTCGTCGCCCCTCCCAGACTGACAATGCGTTGCACCCCGGCCAACGACAGGCGATGACGCAGGTCGGAGCGCAGCGATTCTGGCCACACACCTACGGTCTGGACGGTGGAGGTGATACTCCCTATCACCTCATCAAAATCCTTGACCGGAACAAGGTTCACGTAACGACATGCCATTTGCTCGGCGAACTCCACGGCCTCGCCATTCGACGACACCACCACCCCGCCCGCGGTGCCCCCTCCAACCACCCACGGTTCACCGACCAATTCGGCGACCTTCAATTCCTCGGCCAGCGCCATGGGCAGGCGCTCAACGGGCGCACTATAGGACGGGGGCAGTGTCCCGAGGGCACTGTATACGTCGTTGGCAAAAGCGCGCACTCGAGCACCGGCGTCAGCAACACCCTGGGTACAGACATAGGCGACACGTGGACTCACGCAGCCTTCCTGGTTGAAAAGCCCGACATCGCGCGCGAGTCGCTGAGCTGCTTCGGCTTGACCGGTTCCGCCGTCAAGGGCGGTTGTCCCGATCAATGACATGCTGCGTTTGGGGTCCAGGGCAATGAGCTCCACTCCCGGGCCGACATACCGACCCGCGTTGTTGATGGCTTCGGACCCTCCCCATGCCACGATTTTGTCGATCGTGGCGGAACTGAAGATGCGTGGCTCTATTGACTGGTCTCCTCCGCGCCAATAGAGCACGCTCACGTGTCGCGTGAGAGGATGATCCGGGGCAAAGCCGACCATTGTGGCGGCGATTGCCGCCGCCGTCATCGGATCGTTCCGTGGCGTCTTGATGATTGCGTCGCCGCGCGTCAGAGCATTGCGAGCGATCGTGATCGCAGCTACGCCTGGAGTGTTTCCGGCAATCACGTGCACCGTCCGCGCTCCGTAGGCCCGAATCCGGATACTCCTGCCATCAGGTCCCTTTTCATCTACCCAACCCTCGAGAAAGGCTGCTCCGATGCGGCGCTCTACGGCATCGGCCAAGACCTCGGGCCGGAAGAAGAACTCGAGATGCTCTGCGTAAATCGTTCGAAGCACCTGTTCCGGAAGATTCGAGGTGTATACCGACAACTCAAAAGCCTCACGCATGTACGGGTTCTCGTCGGGGTTCAATCGCTTTCCAAGGTCGGCCAGAAACCCGACGATGTCGCTCAGACTGAGCTCGTGAAGATCGGCCATGCCGGTGTTGCTGCCCAGAGGCAGCTCGGGCAGGACGTCGAACGGATCCGGAGTAACGAACCGAAAACCAGGTCCCTCATGTTCGATCGTCGCCTCGTCGTATATTCGACCACGCACCACGAATGGTACGGCGAAGGATTTCACTTCCCCCATTGGGCGAGCACTTTCACCAGGTCGTCATGAAGCGCAGGTGTGGCTGCGCATGAAACCTTGTCGTCGACTATGTCAGGAATGCGGCCTATCTCGTGTTCCATATATGGCCCACTACGTCCGCAAGTGCACGGAGGCTCCCACGTCATCGTCACCGCGTCCGTGCTCATGTATCCGCCCCAGTATGAACTTGCCATAAGGTCAACTGCACCGAATCTGCCCTTCTGGGTCCCGTGACGTTCCAACAGGGTCCCGTCCTCACCGAACAAATAGGGAACGGTCCAAGGATTGAGGTGATACTTCCCCACCATGCATGTAGCGTTGGCTCCCATCAACTCGGACATTCCGTAGGAGTCTCGAATTTCACGCACCCCGAGCCATCGTGTGACTTTGGCGTAGTCATCACTGCGAAGGTCGCGACCTTTGGCTCCCCCTCCCGTATGAATGATCGAGTCCTCGCCAAAACACGACAACAATCCCGCTTGCTCTGCCATGCCAGCCGCGTCGACGAGTGTGGGCCAGGGGCCGATCACCCATACCGGCTGTCCGCCAAATCGCCCATTGATCGTCTCGACAAACTCCGCGAGGCGATCCTGAGTGGGTTTGGACACAAGTTCACGCAACTCTGACCATCGCCCAGATAGGGCCGAAGACAGGCCGAACTGAGCAGGGTCCGGCGGAAGATCGTTCTCGCCCATAGAGCTCTTCAATCGAGCAGCGAGAACCAGCAGGTCAGAGCTGAGATAGCCCGGGTAGAGCGTCTCAACCGTTGACGGATCCCCATACACCTTGATGTTCCAGTCAAGCGACATGAGAAATGCGCTGTGGCCAGAGCGGTAGAACGGCGAAAGGATAGGAAGGCCCGCATAAGAAACATGATGCGGCCCATCCTCAACTCCTGTCGCTTCATCGGCAAATGGAATCGTTCCAGCACGTCGTCGCCATTCCGCCTCGCCGCGGGGCACAAATGAGAGCTTT
>Ga0302324_100031037_pt1 | contig 10091 bp, 3 predicted proteins | sample Palsa_T0_1_FD_201949 | JGI IMG/M metagenome (GOLD analysis project Ga0302324, IMG submission 201949) | Peat permafrost microbial communities from Stordalen Mire near Abisko, Sweden - Palsa_T0_1 | ecosystem: Environmental > Terrestrial > Soil > Palsa > Peat permafrost | place: Sweden: Abisko... | reverse complement strand
CCATTCGCCGTACGCTAAGCTCCACAACGTCCCCGTTCGCGCCGTGACCATCGAAAATGGTTTCTGGGCCGCGCGGCGCGAAGTGAACGCCACCAAGAGCATCCCGACCATGCACGAGTTGCTGGAATCCAATGGCCGCATGGACAATTTCCGCCGTCTGATTGGCAAGAGCAGCGCTGCCCCCATCGGCGGCCCCGGCCGTGATTCCCACCTATATAAATGGGTTGAGGCAGTGGCCTTCACTCTCCAGTCCGAAGATCGCCCGGAGTTGCACAAGACCACCGAAGACGTGATCGACCTGGTCATCGCTACGCAAAAACCAAACGGTTACATCAACACTTATTTCGTCGACGACCGTGCCGCCCTCAGCATGACCCCCGACGCGCAGCAGTCCGGCCACGAACTCTATTGCCTGGGACACTTGCTGCAGGCCGCGATCGCGTATTATCGCGCTACCGGCGATCGCCAGTGGCTCGACGCGGGGATCCGCATGGTGAACGACTTTGTTTTGGCAAGCTACGGCCCCGCACCGAAATTGCCGATCATTTCCGGCCATCCGGAAATCGAAATGTCGCTGGTCGAGCTTTACCGAATCACCGGCGACAAACGCTACCTGGAACTTTCCGAGTACATCCTCAGGGGCGACGATCGAATTCACGTCCCTCGCCAGGCCAGCATTTATCTTTTCTCCGGCACGCCCTTCACGGAGCGCACCCAGGTCGAAGGTCACGCGGTGCGCGCGCTGTACGCCTGCTGCGGCGCTGCCGACTACTATCTGGAAACCGGCGACGCGGCCTATTGGAAAACGCTCAACACTCTGTGGGACGGCATGGTCGGAACCAAAATGTACGTCACCGGAGGCGTCGGCTCACGGGCCCAGGGAGAATCGTTCGGCGCCGCCTACGACCTGCCGAACGTGAGCGCTTACGCGGAAACCTGCGGCGCGATCGCCAGCATGATGTGGAATTGGCGCATGCTCGCTGCCACCGGCGACGCCAAGTTCACCGAGGTACTCGAACTCGCGCTCTACAATGGCGTCAATTCCGGAATGTCCCTCAGCGGCACGTTTTATTGCTACACCAACCCGCTCGCGTTCGATCCTTCGGCCGGTATTACCATTCGCAATCCCTGGTACGCCACGCCCTGCTGCCCGCCGAATTTCGAGCGCACCATCGCGTCCCTCCCCGGCTATTTCTACAGCACCAGCCGCGACGGCCTGTATGTCCATCTGTACGACAGTTCCACTCTCCACTGGCATCTGGAAGACGGCACGGCCCTCAAGGTGGCGCAAAAGACGAACATGCCTTGGGACGGCGACGTCCAAATCACCGTCGCCCCCGCGCAACCATCCGAGTTCACGTTTTATCTGCGCATTCCCGGCTGGGCCGGCGAGAACACCCACGTCGCCGTCAATGGCCAGCCCGTCGCGGGAGCCATGGCGGGAAGGTATCTCCCGATCCGCCGCCGCTGGTCTCCGGATGATGTAATTCAACTGCGCCTAGCGATGACCCCGCAGGCGCTCTCCGCCAACCGCCAGGTCGTCGATGATGCCGGCCGCGTCGCCGTGCAGCGCGGTCCGCTCGTTTATTGCCTGGAACAGCTCGACCAGCCAGGTGGCGTGGATCTCACCGATGTGTCCGTCGCGGTGAGCATGAAGCCGGGAGCGGAATTCACGAGTGAATTCAAGAAAGAATTCCTAGGCGGGATCGTGGTGCTGCATCGAGACGGCGCAATCGCGGAAGGCCCCAAGCCACAAGGCTCGCCAAACTACAAAGGTGGGCCCGGCGCGCTGTACGGACCTTATCAGGACCAAGGCCAGGGCGAAGCGCGGTATAACCGCACTGTCCAACTCACCTTCATTCCCTACTACGCGTGGGCCAACCGTGAACCGAGCGCGATGGAAGTCTGGACCCCAGTCGCGAAACTGTGAGCCGGACGATGGTAACAGTAGATCGTTCCCAGGCGCTTGAGGTTGCTTGGGAACGCCTTCGATCAAAATCCCAGCTCGATGGATCGGGAATGAGTTGCGCGCTCCATGAAACTAGTAAGCGCTTTCTCGAGCACACGTGCGCATGGGCAAGAGCAATCTTTGGCGTCAAACTTTGGCTGTAATCGATTTCCCGGATGAAGTATCCTGATCTTTGCCAAGATGCCAGTTCTTTCGGTAGCTATGAAGGTTCCATCCAGAAATCTGGGCCTCGTAATCATTCTAGTGGCTTGCCATTCGCTGGCCTTTTCCCAGGCCAGTGAGAGCCCGATTGCGCCTATTACCGCGGCGATCAGTGCCAGAGACTACGACAAGGCCGTCGAACTAAGCCGCACCGCTCTACAAGAATCGCCTAACAATGCGCAATTGTGGACGCTGCAAGGTATCGCCCTGGTTAGCAAAGGCGACAACAAAGCCGCTCTGCCCGCATTCCAGCGAGCGCTGAAACTTTCTCCAAATAATGTCGCAGCTCTCGCGGGAGCGGGTCAGATTGAATATCAGGCCGGTAATCAGAGCGCCGTGCCGATCCTGAGTCATTTGCTCCAATTGCGTCCGGAAGATCCTACCGCTAACACCATGCTGGCTGTCCTTGAGTACCGGAAGGGAAACTGCGCCGAAGCGGCTCCGCACTTCGAGAAGGCCGGCGAGCTGCTCGATTCTCAGCTCGACGCCCTGCACGCTTACTCCACGTGTCTGGTGAAGCTTAAGCGAATGGATGATGCCGCAACCACTTTTCAGAGGGCCCTGGCCCTTCGCCCAGACGATCCACGCGAACGTCGCGTGATGGCTTCCATTCAGCTGATGGCTAAGAAGCCTAAAGACGCGCTGTTGACGCTGCAACCGCTGTTGGAATCCCCGGATGTGGATTCCAACACGCTCCAGCTTGCCTCAGGAGCTTACGAAGACAGTGGTGACACGCCCCAAGCGGTGCAAGTGCTCAGGCGAGCAATGTCGCTCGATCCCAAAAACATCGGTCCTTATTTGGATTTTGCCAACATTTGTTTCAATCACGAGTCGTTTCAAGTCGGTATTGACGTGATGACCGAGGGATTGTCGCGGCAGCCAAACGCCGACGGTCTCTATGTCGCGCGAGGCGTCCTATACGTGCAGTTGGCGCAATACGACAAAGCGGAAGCTGACTTTCAAAAAGCATACGAGCTGAATCCGAATCAGTCATTAAGTACCGCTGCCGAAGGCTTGGTCGCTGTTCAGGCAGAGGATCTCGATCACGCATTGAAGTCGGTACAGACGCAATTGCAGCGCAAACCGAACGACCCTGTTCTGCTCTATTTGCAAGCGCATGTCCTGTCGCAGAAAGGCGTTGATCCGGGCACGCCGGAGTTTAGACTTGCCATGCGCTCGGCGAAGCAAGCTGTCAACCTGCAACCCAACCTCGGCGACGCTCGCGTGGTGCTGGCAAAGCTGTACATGCAAACCGGGCAGTATCCGGAAGCGATCGAGCAATGCAGGAAAGTGCTGGTCACCAGTCCCAACGATCAAACCGCGATCTACCGCCTGATCCAGTCTTTGCGGAATACCGGGCAAACCAAAGAGATTCCCGAGTTGCTCCAGCGCCTTGCCAAGGCTCGCGAACAAGCTACCAAAGATGATCGGGAGCGCTCCCGTTACCATCTGTATGAAGACGATGCATCAACCGACGACATACCAACACCAACGAGTCAGCCTTAGACGTAGCCTGTAGCTTTATCGCGGGGTGATCGCGTGAATTTCAAGAAAGTACTTGCTCGCGCGGGGAAAACGGCGGCACATTGCCAAGAATCAGCAAGTGAGACGGAATGATTTATTCGCGTCGTTCGTTTATAGGGTTTTCCCTCGGGTCGGCGATTGGTGTGAGTGCCCAACGACTCTTTGCGCAAGGAGTCGCGACTCACCAAGCTGCCCCTGTTCCGCGGCAAGCGCCCTCGGGCCGTCCCTTCAACGCCCACTTTGTCGACGTCGCGGCGGCTGCCGGACTGCGTTCGCCGACAATCTACGGCAATGAGGCGAGCAAGAAATACATCCTGGAATCGGTTGGGTGCGGCTGCGCATTCATCGACTACGACAACGATGGCTGGATGGATGTCTTCCTACTCTGCGGCACTCGTCTGGAGGGCGCTCCGGCCGACGCAACCAACCGCCTGTACAAGAACAATCGTGACGGCACGTTCACCGACGTCACCGAAAAGGCGGGGCTCCATGCCGTCGGTTGGGCTTCCGGAGTCTGCATTGGGGACTACAATAACGACGGTTTTGAAGATATTTTCTGCACTTACTTCGGACAAAACAAGCTATACCGCAACAACGGCGACGGTACCTTCACCGACGTGACCGAGGCCGCGGGCCTCTTGGGCGACCCGACACGGTGGGGCGCGGGGTGTAGCTTTCTGGACTTCAACCGCAGTGGGCACCTGGACTTGTTCGTCTCGAACTACGTCCATTTCGATCTGCAAAAGGCTCCGGTCCCTGGCGCGAACTCCAATTGCAATTGGAAGGGCATTCCCGTGGAGTGTGGACCGCTCGGCCTTCCGACAGGACAGCATTTGCTCTACAGAAATAATGGCGACGGAACCTTTACCGACGTCAGCGAAAAGTCAGGCATCGCCAAGGCCACCGGGTGTTATGGAATGACCGTGGTTGCGGCGGACTTTGACGAAGACGGCTGGACCGATATCTACGTGGCCTGTGATTCCACTCCCAGTTTGCTGTTCATGAACAACCATGACGGAACGTTTCGCGAGGAGGGTGTCCTGCGGGGGGTAGCCCTCAGCGACGACGGAGAGCAACAGGCGGGCATGGGGGTCGGGATTGGCGATTATGCGCTAGAACAACACTTGGATCTGTTTAAGACGCACTTCGCAGACGACGCTAGCGCCCTCTATCACAATAACGGTAAGGCATATTTCGACGACATGACCAGCACGTCTCGGGTGGGAGTGGAGACGCGCTATATCTGTTGGGGCGCCGGAATGGTTGATCTTGATAACGATGGCTATCCGGATTTGTTCATGGTTACGGGCAACGTTTATCCAGAGGTCGAACGGAAGCTCCCGCAGTATCCCAACAAAGGACCTCGCGTGGTGTTTCGCAATCTGGGCAATGGCACTTTCGAGGAGCTGATCGAAGGCGCCGGCCCTGGCGTTGCGGACTTGCACTCGAGCCGCGGCTGCGCCTTTGGAGATTTTGACAACGACGGCGACATCGACATACTGGTCATAAACCTCAACGAAAATCCGTCCCTGTTACGCAACGATATTCGTGGAAAGCAAAACTGGATTAAGGTGAAATTGGAAGGGGTTAAGTCCAATCGCAGCGCCATTGGAGCTCGCGTTCTTGCTCATTATGGCAAGAAAACGCAAGCGCAATGCGTGGTGAGCCAGTCCAGCTTCTATTCTTGTAGCGATTCCCGCCTGCATTTCGGCCTCGGAAACTATGCCGCGGTCGGCGTGGATGTGCATTGGCCGAGCGGACGGGTTGAGTCCTTTAAAAGCCTCCCCATCAATCAGTTAGTCACGTTGCGAGAGGGAGTGGGGCCAGTGCCCAACCGAGGCTGGTCGAAGACCGAAACGAAGCGCCCGGAAACATTGGGACACTCCGCTGCCGCGCCTAGTGGAAAACTATTAGAAAAGCCTTGACAGCAGAATACCCCGTCGAGTTATGCTGGGCCAAGTGAGCAAACGTTTACAGCGCGCTCGCGCTGTGCGCGCCTGCTCGAATGACGGGGTGTGGAACGCATGAACGACGGGGAGGGGTGCATGCAAGCGAGATATTTTGTGAAGTGGTCTGTTTGGTTGCTGGCTGCGGTTTTGTTGATCACTGGCCCGGCTTGGGCTCAATTCAGTTCGAGCGTGCAGGGAACGATCACCGATCCGACGGGCGCGGTAGTCGTGGGGGCCAAGGTTACCTTGGTCAACACCGTGACCCATGTTTCGGCGTCTACTACTAGCTCCGCCACCGGTCTTTATCGGTTTCTAAGTCTTGCCCCCGGTTCATACACAATCACGGTTTCTGCGCCAAGCTTTGGCACTACGGCGGACACGATAACTCTGTTCACCGACCAGAGCCTGAACTTCGATATCGCCATCAAAGTGGGCGCGTCGAGCCAGACTGTCACGGTTACCGGAGAAACACCCGTTTTGAACACCGGAGAAATCCGCAACCAGCAGACCATCGAAACACAGGAACTAGCCGAGGTGCCTCTGGCAGGCCGCAACCTGCTGGCGCTGACCAGCATCGCGCCGGGCGTCACTGGACTGGGCGTCAACGGCGGCCCGGGCGTCGCGAGCGGCACTCCGGGAACTGGCGTGGACAATTTCAATACCGAAGAGGCGGTTGACGTTAGCGCCAAGGGTCAAGGCACAGTTTCGAACCAGTGGATCGTCGACGGCCTGAACGTCAGCAGCGCGATTCGCCAAGGCGTCCTGAACCTCACTCCCAATCCCGACGTAATTCAGGAAGCCAGCAACCAGGTCAATACGTTTGACGTCGAGTATGGCAACGCCAGTGGCATTCAGTTCGCGATGACCACCAAGTCCGGCACAGACAAGTTCCACTTTTTGGCCAGCGACTATTTCAACAACCAAATGTTTTTCGACCGGTATTCTCTGCCCGGTGACAACCACCCTTACTCCCCCTTCCACAGCAACAACCTTTCCTTCAACGCAAGCGGACCGATCATTCCGCATCATCGGTTTTTCTTTTTCTTCAGCGTCGAGCCGTTGCGCTCTTCCGCTTCCACCGGTAACGAGACGGTGCAATATGCGGCCCCGCAGGTAGGAGGGTTTATTCCTTGGGCCGTGGCAAACTACCCAAATACCCTGGGAACGCAGATTCTCTCTCAGTTCCCGGTTGCGTCTGCCGTAAGTTTCAGCGGCGTGAACCAGACGGCCAATGATGTTTTCCCCGGCACGTGCGGAACCGCCGCCACCAACTTCTTGCCGTGTTCCACGGCAATGACGGACAGCGGAGTATTCAACGGCACGAACTTCCGCAACGGTACTCAGTACTTCGGACGCGCTGACAAATATTTCGACAACGATCGTGTTTATTTCAGCGTGTTCCGTACGCTCAACAACTACGGTGGGCCCGCCACGATCACCGCGTTCGGCAGCACCAACAATACGTGGGAGCGCGCGGTACAGGGTGGTTGGACGCACACGTTCAGTCCCACCATGCTGAACGAAGTGTCGGTCGGAAACAGCCGGGTCCAAGGTATTAACGACGAGACCGGCAACTTCGAGGTCCCCACCGTTAACATCACTGGGCAAAATGTCGGCTACGGTATCGGCTTTGCCCAAGGCAATTTCATTCAACACAACTATCACTGGCGCGACGTGTTGACCAAGGTCCACGGCAATCATGAGATCAAGGTTGGCTACGAGGGATGGTTCGGCGACGACGAAGCGCTGTTCCAGGGACCGTGGTCACACCCGACGTTCCAGTTCAACAACCTTTTGGCGCTAGCTCAAGATTCACCCCTAAACGAAACTGGTGTCTTCTACAGCCCCCAGACTGGCCAGGAAGCGCTGAACAGCTGGGACGCTCGGGGATCAACATACGGCGCGTTTGCTCAGGATACTTGGAAGGCGCGGCGCAATCTGACTGTGACTCTGGGCTTCCGTTTCGACAACGACGGAAATCCATACGGGAACTCGCCGACCACCGTGTTTGGCAATTTCTACCTCGGCGCTGGGTCAACTTTCCAGGAGCAAGTGGCCAACGGCCATACCCAAGCAGGGCACTATGCGCTTGACTCCTCGCCGAAAGGTTACAATCCGCGGATCGGTGTCGCGTGGGATATCACCGGATCGGGCGCCTGGGTTTTGCACGGCGGGTTCGGTATGTATACGGACGCGCTGTCCTTCGCTAACATGCAGGAACAATTCCGGGGCAACCCGCCGGGAGAGATATCCACGAACTTCGTTGCGGGAACCTCCACTCCGCCGGTGTTCGTCCTGGGCACCAGCAATACGCCCCCGTTTGGATTCCAATTCCCCGCGCTCGCGGGTTCACCTCTATGCCCTACGGCGCCCTGCCTGGATGCTGCGGGAGGAATTGTGGGGTCAGGAATTGGCATCGGCGGAGAGGATCCGCATCTGAAATCCCCTGTTTCATACCAGGAGGCAGCCACCCTCGAGCATAAGCTTGGCCAATACCTGGTCGCCAGCGTGCTGTGGAGTACCGCCCACGACGTCGACATGGTTCCGGGCGGAGACCTGGGAGGCAATGTCAACTACGGCAGCAACATCAACAACATGCCGGGTGCATTGGTCGGCTTGCCCTACGGAGCCCTTGCGCCAACGCTCAATCCGAGTTTCGGTAGTATCAGCTATAGCCAGAACATCGCCCATAGCAACTACGATGGCGTCACGTTCGACCTTCGAGGCCGCTACCAGCACGCGTTCTTTGACGCGTCTTACACCCGTTCTTCCTCGAAGGACGACGCCGGCGTCTACCCGACGTCTATCGGTATTCAGCAATACTATGGTCCTTCGCCTTGGGACGTTCCCAACCGATTCTCGCTATCTTTCAACTATCAGTTCACCGGCCTGAACCATGGCCAGGGATTGGTTGGTCATGTTACCGGAGGGTGGGGAGTCAGCGGGACCAGCCTATACCAGTCCGGTTATCCGTTCTCTGTTTACGCCGGGAATTTATTCAACCAGGCACTCTATGTCCCGGGCGCGGACGCGCACACCAGCCCGACCGGCGACTACAACGCGGATGGAGAAACGAATGATTTTCCAAACGTGGCTAGTTACGCGGAGGCTAAGACTTACACCACCGGCGTCTTCTCGGCGGGGCAATTCACCGTGCCTAACATAGGTACTTTGGGCAACGAGAAGAATAACCTATTCCGCAATCCAAATTTCGAGGAGACCGATTTCAGCGTTTACAAGGACAATCACATTACCGAGAGGCTCAATTTCCAGTTGCGGATTGACTTCTACAACCTGTTCAATCGCTCGAACTACCAGAATATTTCCAACAACGTGAATGCTGGGAACTTCGGCGTGGTGACTTCTCAATTGCTTCCGAGATGGTTCGATATTGGGGCGAAGTTCACTTTCTAATCCGATTTCGACCATCAATTAAGTAACCATCGCTCCGCAACCGGAGCTTAGGAGCGCCGGCCCACCCCCGGCGCTCCTTCCACAATCAGCCACAACCTAGGTGGTTCACCTTGGCAACAACCCCGGAATGACTACCCCGCCTCGATCATCGCTATTCAAATTCGTTAAGTTCCTGTTCGTTTCCGCCGCAATCGTAACTCCCTGTCAGGCGCAATCGCTCCAGCTAAAAAGCGAACACCTCACCGCACAATTCGGACCGCGGGGACTGGTTTCGATCACCGGCCAACCATCCGGCTTCACCGTGCATTTCCCGCGCGAAGAGTTCTCGCTCGCCATCGACCAGCAGTCGTTCGATAGTTCGCGCATGCCGGGGCCGGTCGTCAAGCAAGAACAAAATGGAATCGCTTACTACTACCGGGATCGAGGTTATTCTTTTCGAGTTTTCTATGAGACTAAGGACGACTGGAAGTTTTTGACCAAGCGCCTTCAGATCGTTGACGCGCCAAGCTCCAGCTACACTGTGAAGCAGATCGAGCCGCTCCGAATCGCGCTCGACGCCAGAATTCAGAGCACATTCACGCCTAAGGCGTACCTCCCTCAGTTTGGCCCGCCAGGCAACGACTTCCGGAGCAGCCTGGCCACCCGTGGTTTCGGGACCTTCCTTCGCTTAGAAACCGATAACCAAGGCTTGATGCTGGTCGTACAAAATCCCTTCCTCGATGTGGGTCGGAACGGCCAGGACACTTCTCTTTCCTATAAGCCGGAGATGCCCTGGCGGAAGGAGTGGGGACCATTTTCGAGCGACCTGGCCATCATCGGTGTTTATCGGCAGAGCGGTAATCGAATCCCACAGGAGATGGTCTATGAGTGGAAGGTATCGAACGGCGATGGGCCCCGCGATGGAGCTGACGTTAGCGAGGTGCAGACTTTCTCGGATTGCGTGCGGCGGTTCCTAATCCATCCTTCGCCGAACCCGATCAGCGTCGAAGTGGGATGGACGCTCAATGACTATCAGATCAACGTCGCAACTCCCG
>Ga0302324_100031036_pt1 | contig 10091 bp, 7 predicted proteins | sample Palsa_T0_1_FD_201949 | JGI IMG/M metagenome (GOLD analysis project Ga0302324, IMG submission 201949) | Peat permafrost microbial communities from Stordalen Mire near Abisko, Sweden - Palsa_T0_1 | ecosystem: Environmental > Terrestrial > Soil > Palsa > Peat permafrost | place: Sweden: Abisko... | reverse complement strand
CGATGTCGGTCATGGCGGCGGCAGTTTTCTATGGCGCATCGCGGCGCCCGCCATCCAGGAAGGCTTCCTGCCGGATTCCATTTCCACGGATCTGCACACCGGCAGCATGAACGCAGGCATGAAAGATATGTTGAACGTGATGAGCAGGTTTCTGGCGTTGGGGGTTTCTTTGGACGATGTGGTTGCGCGGTCCACGTGGAATCCGGCGCGTGAAATTCAGCACGACGAACTCGGCAATCTTACGCTGGGGGCGCCGGCGGACGTCGCTGTGCTGAAGCTGGAGAGCGGCGATTTCGGATTCACCGATACCAATGGGGCGAATATGCGCGGGCATCAGAAGCTTTCCGCGGAGTTGACCTTGCGTGAAGGGAAGGTGGTGTACGATCTTAACGGCATCACGCGTCCCAATTGGGAGACGCTGCCGAAAGATTATGCGCAGACCGGGGATGCGCGGTGGGATGCGATTTCACCGGCTCCCCGAAAAAAGCCGTGAAACACTTGACAGGCGGCAGTGGGGCAGGCGCTTTCGCCTGCCAACTTCCGGCTTAGTGGGTCAAGTCGTAGATGAAATAATTCATCGCCACGCGGAATGCCAGCGACGACCACTTCTCCAGATACCGGGGCTCATCGGCGCATTCCCACGCATCGCCTAAATCCATGTTGTGACAGATCACCACCACGATGCGGCCCTTATCGTCGCGGATGCAGCGCCAATGGGGCACCTTACCGCTTTCGCCCTTCTCGTATGTGATGCCGGTTTCGAAAAACTGCGCGCCCGGCACTTGAAAGCGCTCGTCCAGATCGAAGAGCGTGTGGAAGATGGGGTCGTTGTCGGGAATCTCTTCCACCGGCCGGCCGGGCAGTACTTTTTTCATGCTGGCCATGAACGTGGCCCATTCTTCGTCGCCGTGAAAATCGTCGCACATGAAGAAGCCGCCGCGATTTAGGTAATCGCGGAATTGCGCCGCCTGATCGTCCGGCAGCCTCCAATGGCCCACTTCCACGCCGTATAAGACCGGCCAATTATACACGTCGTCGGTGTGATCGAATTCCGTCACTTGCTCGGCCAGACGCGTGTCGATGCGGGTCAGGCGGCGGACGGCGGCGAGCAGATGGCGGTCCGAGCGCGGGTAATCCATGGTCCAGTAACCCGGAAACTCGCGGCCGTCGCGCATGCGGAGCTGGCGTTGGGGATAGCCATAAATATCGGGATAGCGGAGCCTCGCCCGTACCCATTCCGTTTTGGTGTTGAAGTCGCCGGGAATGGGAAAGTTCTCGTACTCGATGGCTGGGTATTCTTTGAAAACCTTCTGCGCGTGCAGCACGCCCCACGCCGAAATCAGTCCAAGGAAACCAACCGCGAGTGCGGTGCGGGGACGCATAAACAACGCTCTTTCTTTGGTTTCAGAATAGCACAGGGATGCGGGGCGAAAACCAAACCGCGACCGCGAGGAAGCGCTACCACGATCGTACGGTCGCGGCGTATTCCCACGCTCCGTTGAAGACGTGGCGCACGCTCCAAAGCGTGCCGTGTTCGCATTCCTGCGAACACGTTTTTGGCGGTTTCCGAGGCGTTCACACGAGTGTGAACGCGTGCGCTACCGGGCGTCTTCATCAGCTTGGTTGGCCCGGACGGTCGCGGCTCGGTTACATGCCCGAAACACCCTCTGCTAGCATGACACCATGAAGTTTCCGCGATCCAGTGGTATCCTACTCCACCCCACCAGCCTGCCGGGCCGTTTTGGCATTGGCGACCTGGGTCCGGAGAGCTACCGGTTTGCGGATTTTCTCGTGGAGGCCGGCTTGCACATCTGGCAAGTGCTGCCGCTGGCTCCGACCGGGTATGGCGAATCGCCTTACCAGAGCTTGTCGTCGTTCGCCGGAAATCCACTGCTGATCAGCTTGGAAAAGTTGGTCGAGCGTGGATACCTTTCTCCGAAGGATCTCGATCAACCGCCGGCTTTTCCGGAGGACACTGCGGACTTCGCCAATGTAATTCCCTACAAAACTAAGCTGCTCCGGAAAGCCTTCGAAAGTTTTCGCTCGTCACCGGAGTTCGAAAAGTTTAGCCACGAGCACCGGGCGTGGCTGGACAATTTCGCGCGCTTCATGGCCCTCAAGAACGCCAATGGCCAGGCGGCTTGGACCGAATGGCGCATCCAGGCGCCGGACCCGCGCGAAGTGGAGCTTCAGAAATTCTGGCAATGGGAATTCTACCGGCAATGGGGGGAACTGAAAAACTATTGCCGGACGCGCGGCGTGCGGATCATGGGGGATCTCCCAATCTACGTCGCCCACGACAGCGCCGACGTCTGGTCGAATCCGGATCTCTTTGAGCTCACTCCCGACGGCAGGCCCGCGAAAGTAGCCGGTGTACCGCCGGATTATTTCAGCGCCACCGGACAACTTTGGGGCAACCCGATCTATCGCTGGGACCACATGCAGGCCACCGGATACCAATGGTGGATCCACCGGCTGCGAGCGACGTTCCAAATCGTCGACCTGGTTCGTCTGGATCACTTTCGCGGGTTTGAGGGCTACTGGGAAGTGCCGGCTGGGGAATCTACCGCTATCAATGGGCGCTGGGCGAAAGGTCCGGGCGCAAGTTTGTTCCATGCGTTGCAGGAAGCGCTGGGTAATCTTCCAATCGTCGCGGAAAACCTGGGCGTGATCACGCCGGAAGTGGAAGCGCTCCGGCGCCAGTTCGATTTCCCCGGGATGAGTGTGCTGCAATTCGCGTTCGGAAGCGATCCGCAGGCGCCGACGTTCCGGCCGCACAATTATCCGCGGGAAGTTGTCGCATATACGGGCACCCACGATAACGACACAACGGTTGGTTGGTGGCGGAGCCAGGGCGCCGGCGACAGCACACGGTCCGCGGAAGATGTGGAACGGGAGCGCGAATTTACGCAAGCTTATCTCAATACCGATGGGCGCGAGATCCATTGGGCGTTCATTCGTGCTGTGATGGCATCGGTGGCCGATACGGTAATTGTTCCACTGCAAGACGTGCTGGGCCTGGGGAACGAAGCGCGCATGAATCTGCCAGGCAGCACCAAAGGCAACTGGCATTGGCGTTGCCTGCCGGATGCGATTACCGGAAAAATGCGCGATCGGCTAAAGCAACTCACGCTAATGTACGATCGTTAGAGGCAAACGGCATGGAAAAACCTCGACTGGGATTCTGGCAGATCTGGAATATGAGCTTCGGCTTCTTCGGCATCCAGTTCGGCTGGGGCCTGCAGATGGCGAACATGAGTTCCATCTATGAGCACCTGGGCGCGCGCGCCGATCAGATTCCCATTCTGTGGCTGGCTGCGCCCCTGACGGGTCTCATCGTGCAGCCGATCATCGGCAACATGAGCGACCACACTTGGGGAAGGCTGGGACGGCGGCGGCCGTACTTCCTAACCGGAGCGATTTTGAGCTCGCTGGCTTTGTTGCTTATGCCGAGGTCTTCCACACTGTGGATGGCCGCCGGGCTGCTTTGGATTCTGGACGCGTCCATCAACGTCAGCATGGAGCCGTTTCGAGCATTTGTCGCGGATATGTTGCCGGAAGAACAACGCACCCGGGGCTTTGCGATGCAGAGCCTGTTCATCGGGCTGGGCGCGGTGATTGCCTCGGCGCTGCCGTTTGTCTTGACCAATTGGCTGCACCTGGGGGGAGCTGAAAACGCGGCTCATGCCATTCCAGTCTCCGTGCGGTTTTCCTTCTATGCCGGAGCCGTGGTCTTCTTAGGCGCCGTTTTATGGACTATCTTCACCACCAAGGAATATCCGCCGGATAATCTGGACGCGTTTCGATTGGACAAAGCAGAAGGCAAAGGTCTGGGAGCCAACGCACTTGAGATATTTCAATCCCTGGCCGCCATGCCGGACACCATGCGGCAACTCGCGCTAGTGCAGATTTGCACCTGGCTGGGATTGTTTTGCATGTGGCTTTATTTTCCGGTCGCAGTGGCGCACAACGTCTTCGGTGCATCGAGCGAAACATCGCGCGTGTATACGGATGGTGTGGAGTGGGCTGGATTGTGTTTTGGGATGTACTCCGCGGTTTGCTTCCTTTTTTCATTCGCGCTCCCGGGCCTGGCGGCTTCCCTGGGACGCAAGAACACACACTCATGGTGTTTGTTGTGCGGCGCAGCGGGTTTAATTTCAGTAGCGGCCATCCATGACAAATGGCTGCTGTTGCTTTCCATGACCGGTGTCGGAATCGCGTGGGCCAGCACGCTCTCCATGCCCTACGTGATTCTCTCCGGCTGCCTGCCGGTCAACAAAGTGGGGATCTACATGGGCATTTTTAACTTTTCTATAGTGCTGCCTGAAATCGCGGCATCGCTTGGATTCGGCTGGTTGATGAGCCACGTCTTCGACAACAATCGCCTGGCGGCGGTGATCTTGGGTGGTGTGTTCATGATCCTGGCCGCGATCTTGATGCAGCGCGTGCAGGATCGCACTGAGATGGCGCCGGCAACTTTGAAACCCGTTCCAGCAACGTGATGCGGAAACTCGCGCTCCTGACCGCCTGCTGTGCGTCGCTCTCTGCGGCTCCTACGGTCACAAAACTCGACCCACCATTCTGGTGGGCGGGTTACTCCATCAATCCGGTGCGCCTTCTGATTCATGGATCCGGACTCGCCGGCGCGACCGTGAAGGCCGCCAGCAAGGGCATTGAGCTGGGCGAACCACGGGTGAATGCCAACGGGACATATCTGTTTGTGGACGCCACCATCAAACACACTGGATCCTATCCTTTGAAGATTACTACAGCCGATGGATCCACTACCGCCGCGTTTGAAGTCCTGGCGCCTCTCGATCCGAGCGGCCGCTTTCAAGGATTTTCCCAGGACGATTTCATTTATCTGATCATGCCGGATCGCTTCGCCAATGGCGATCCAAGCAATGATGATCCGGCCGTTTCCAAAGGCTTGTTTGACCGCGGGAAGACTCGTTACTATCATGGCGGCGATTTACAGGGCGTTATCGATCATCTGCCGTATCTCAAAGATTTGGGCGTAACCGCCATCTGGCTAAATCCCGTTTATGACAATGCGAATCACCTGAACCAGAAAGAAAAGTACGATGGCCAGCCTATTACGGATTATCACGGCTACGGCGCGGTGGATTTCTACAAGGTGGACGAGCACCTGGGCGATCTGGCCAAGTTGAAGGAGCTGGTGGATTCCGCGCATCGCATTGGCATCAAAACCATTCTCGATATGGTGGCGAACCATACCGGCCCCTATCATCCGTGGGTGGAAGATCCGCCCACGCCAACCTGGTTTCACGGCACCCTCGCCAAACACCTGAATGAAACCTGGCAAACCTGGACATTGATAGACCCGCATGCCACGCCGTTGCTCACCGCATCCACACTGGACGGCTGGTTCATCGATATCCTGCCGGATCTCAACCAGGGCGATCCGGAAGTGGCGCGTTACATTATCCAGAACACCCTGTGGTGGGTGGAGGCCACCGGATTGGACGGCATCCGCCAGGACACGCTGCCCTACGTTCCGCGCAAATTCTGGCGCGAATGGTCGGCCGCTATCAAAAAAGAATATCCGAACTTCCGCGTGGTGGGTGAAATGTTCGACGGCGATCCGGGGTTGGTTTCATTCTTCCAGGGCGGCCAAGCCCGCTTCGATGGCGTGGATTCCGGCATCGATTCGCTGTTCGATTTTCCGTCGTTCTATCCCATTCGGAGAGCGTTCGCGGAAGGCAAATCGATGCAGGATCTGGCGTCCATGCTGGCGCACGATTATTTGTATCCGAGTCCGAATAACCTGGTAACTTTTCTCGGGCTGCATGATGTGGCGCGCTTCATGAACGAACCGGGCGCCACCGTGGATGGGCTGAAGCTGGCGTTCACCTATCTGCTGACATCGCGCGGGATTCCGATGCTTTACTATGGCGATGAAATCGCGCTGCCGGGCGGAAACGATCCCGACAATCGGCGGGATTTTCCGGGCGGCTGGAAGGAGGATGTCAAGAACGCCTTCTTAGCCGAAGGCCGCACCGCGGATCAGCAAAGTGTGTTTGAGCATGTGCGCAAGCTGGCGCGGCTGCGGCGCGAGCATCCGGACCTGCGCCAGGGTGCGATGAAACAGTTAGGCGTCACCGCCGATGTTTACATCTATACGCGCGGCGAGGCGATCGTCTTGCTCAATAACGGCGCCAAGCCTGCGCGGGTTGTCGCTCCCGCGGCCAGCGGCACGTGGCACGATTTGCTGGAGGCAGTGGGGAATATTCCGGCGCGCGATGAAGTTCTCACCGTCACATTGCCCGCTCGTTCGGCGGCGATTCTGGTCCGCCGCTGACGCTCAAATCCGCACAAACCAACCGCGCCGGTACATCCCGTATGCGATCGCGTACATCGATAGCATGAAGGCAACCGAGTACATCAGCGACGCGTTGATGGGCGAGGCGATAGCTAGAAACAGGTGGTAGATTTTTTCGTGGAGATCCGTCATGTCCAGAATCTCGGCTCCGAATTCCGAAATCATGTAGATAGTGATCGCATTCATCCCCATGATTACCAGCGGCTTCACAACTTTCCGGTAACCCAGATGGTCAATGATCCACAGGAACGCTGCCAGTAGCACGGAATCCAGGCCGGCCATGAAGATGGTGAAGGAATCGGTCCAGAGTTTCTTGTTGATCGGCAGCCAGACGTTGCAGAACAATCCCAGAGCGATCAAAATGTTACCCATCAGGAACAGCCACGCGACGCGTTCGCTTAAAGTTCGCTTCAGTCGCACCATGTGCCCGGCCATGATTCCAAGCAATGCGGTTGCAATCGAAGGCAGGGTGCTGACGATCCCCTCCGGGTCCCAGCTATCTCCTGAATAGTTGTGATGGCCCAGCACCACGCGATCCACGTAGTGCGCCAGATTGCCCTCCAGATCCAGACGGCCGGCGCCGTAACCGGGAACCGGAACTAATGTCATCAGCAGCCAATACACGGCGAGCAGCGCGACCAGCCAGATGAGCTGGCCGCGGATGCCTGAGTACAAATAAATCAGGGATGCAATCAAATAACAAATCGCGATACGCTGCAGCACGCCGAGGATCCGGAATGAGCCGAAATGGAACTCGGGGAACGCATAGATGGCGAGGCCGAAGACAAACAGGATGGCCGCGCGGCGAAAAATTGGACCGAGCAACTGATTGCGCGGAACTCCGGCGGCGATTCGTTTCCCGAGAGACAGCGTGATAGACAGCCCAACCATCCAGAGAAACGCGGGGAAGACTGTATCGGTTATGGTCCAACCGTTCCAGGCTGCGTGATTGAGAGGCGCGTAGGACTTGGGTCCGCCGCCGTTGTTCACCATTACCATGAGGGCCATGGTGGCGCCACGAAGGGCGTCCAGGGCTACCAGGCGCTCGGGTGATTTGGTGCTGCCTGCGGGTACCTGCGTTTTGGTGGACTCTGGCTGAGTGATGGATGCCACGGCTTAGTTTGGCACGCACGTTGGAGTGTTCGCAATCGTCCGCAAATTTCAGGCGCGACCACAAGGGAGTTCCCATCGGCCTGCGGCCCACCAAAAGCGATGAAGACGCCGACGTGGCGCACGCACTATTGCGTGCCGCGTTCACACTCCTGTGAACGCTCGGAAATCGATAAAAAGAAGCTGTTCGCGAGAGTGCGAACACGGCTTGGGGTGACCCCTTCCGGTGAGACAAACCGTCTGCGAACACTTTACCGCCAGTGTTCGCACTTTCACTGTCTCAATTTTGGGGGTCACTCCAGCTAGGAGCGTGCGCCACGCTGGGTCTTCAACGGAGCCCTGACTTCGACAACCCACCTTCACACGCTACCGCATAGCCCCCCGCCTCCGACCCTGGTAGGCTAATAAATGCCATGCAACACATCGGGATCGTTTATGGGATGGAAAACACGTTCCCCGGCGCCCTGGTGGACCGGATCAACTCCCGCCACATCCACGATGTGCGCGCCGAACACATCCACATCGGCGGCATTCGGATGGCTGAACCCAGCGGTTATGCCGTCATTGTGGATCGAATTTCGCACGACATTCCGTTTTACAGGGCGTATCTGAAGAACGCCGCGCTGGGGGGGACGCGCATCATCAACAATCCATTTTGGTGGGGCGCGGACGATAAGTTTTTCAACTATGCGCTGGCCTCCAAACTGGGCGTGGCTGTGCCGCGAACCGTGCTGCTACCGCACAAAGCGCATCCCAGCGGGACCACGGATCAATCCATGCGGAACCTGGTCTATCCGCTGGACTGGCAGGATATTTTCAGCTACATCGGATTTCCCGCGTTTCTCAAACCCTTTAGCGGCGGGGGTTGGAAGAGCGTCTACAAGGTGGATAACCCGGAGCAGTTGTTTGCAGCTTACGACGATACCGGCGATCTTTGCATGACCCTGCAACAAGCCATCGATTTCGATCTATATTTTCGCTGCTATGTGGTGGGTCAGAAGAAAGTGCACGTGATGCAATACGATCCGCGGCTGCCCCACCAGGATCGGTACGTGCGCGAGCCGCGGCATGTAGCGCCGGTGTTGCACGCGCGCGTGGTGCGCGACGCCATTACGCTTTGCCAGGCCTTGGGCTACGATTTGAATACCGTGGAGTTCGCGGTGCAGGACGGTGTGCCGTACGCAATCGACTTCATGAATCCCGCGCCCGACGCAGATTACCACTCGGTGGGGCCGGAGAATTTTGAGTGGATCGTGGACGCAGTTGCCGGCTTGGCCATCGAGCAGGCGCTGGCCGGTCCGCGGGTGATGGAAGAATTGCGCTGGGCGAAGTTTTTGAATCCGCAATCCAAAGGCGCTGGAGTAGCAGGGTGAATCGCCGTTTCCGAACCGCGGCCGCAAGGAAGCGCTGCCGCATAACCCGGTTTTCCCGCGCTGTCGGTTTGAGTTTACCGATCTTATGAAACCGAGCTTCACAATCGGGATCGAAGAAGAATACCAGACCATCGATCCGGAAACCCGCGATCTGCGGTCGCATATCGATATGGAGATTATCGCCAAGGGCAAGGCGATCCTCAAGGAATCCATCAAGCCGGAGATGCATCAGTCGGTGATCGAAGTGGGCACCGGCGTGTGTAACGATATCGAGCAGGCGCGCGACGAAATGATTGGCTTGCGGCGCGACATGATCAAGCTTGCCAAGGCGGGAGGCCTCCGCTTGGCTGCCGGCGGCACGCATCCTTTCGGCGACTGGCGCAAGCAGGAGATCTACCCCGACCAGCGCTATCTCGACATCGTGGAAGACATGAAAATTGTCGCCCGCGCTAATTTGATTTTTGGATTGCATGTGCACGTCGGCATCGAGGATCGCGAGACCGCCATCCACCTGATGAACGCGGCGCGTTACTTCCTGCCGCATATCCTGGCGCTTTCTACCAATTCGCCTTTCTGGTTGGGCATGGACACCGGCCTGAAATCCTATCGCTGCAAAGTGTTCGACAAATTCCCGCGCACCAACATTCCGGATTATTTCCCCAGCTGGGGCGAATACGAGAGCTTCGTGAATCTGCTGGTGCAGACCAAGTGCATCGACAACGCCAAGAAAATCTGGTGGGATATCCGGCCGCACCCGCATTTCCAGACGCTCGAATTCCGCATCTGCGATATTCCCATGCGGGTGGAAGAAACGTTGGCCATCGCAGCGCTCATTCAGGCCACGGTCGCGAAACTGTACAAGCTGCATGCGGCCAACCAGGGTTTCCGGCTGTATCGCCGGGCGCTGATCATGGAAAACAAATGGCGCGCCGTCCGCTACGGACTGGATGGACAACTCATCGACTTTGGAAAGAGAGTGGAAGTTCCAGTGCGCGACCTGATCTATGAATACCTCCACTTCGTGGACGACGTGGTAGACGAGTTGCGCTCGCGCAAGGAGATCAACTATATTCACAAGATCCTGGAAATGGGCACCGGGGCCGATCGTCAACTACGCGTGTTCCAAGAAACCGGCGATCTCACCAAGGTGGTGGATTTCATGATCGCGGAGACCGAGATCGGCGTCGTGGAAAAGGACAAGACGCAAGCCAACCTAGCCACCTAAAATGGGCCACATGCACTCGAATGGGAAATTAAGCGCGCAG